>Ga0315289_10000650_pt1 | contig 53014 bp, 30 predicted proteins | sample YL17G11_40_MG_FD_203452 | JGI IMG/M metagenome (GOLD analysis project Ga0315289, IMG submission 203452) | Sediment microbial communities from Yellowstone Lake, YNP, Wyoming, USA - YL17G11_40 | ecosystem: Environmental > Aquatic > Freshwater > Lake > Sediment | place: USA: Wyoming | collected...
TACGCCGCTGGCGGTGCTGTCCGACGAGCCGAAGCTGCTGTTCCACTACTTCAAGCAGCTTTTCGCCCAGGTGACGAACCCGGCCATCGACCCGCTGCGCGAGGGGCTGGTCATGAGCCTGATGGTCTACACCGGCAAAAAGCAGAACCTTCTCGATGAGACGCCGCAGCATTGCCGACAGCTCAAGCTGCCGCACCCGATCCTGACGAACGAGGACCTCGAACGGCTGCGGTCGGTCCGGCGCGGGGACTTTCACGTGGCCACAGCGCCGGCTCTTTTCAATGTCGATGAGGCACATCCGGCCGCGGCTCTGCGCTGCGGCCTGGACACGCTGATTGACTCGGTCGAGAAGGCAGTCCGGGAGGGAGCGTCGCTTGTGATTATCAGCGACCGTGACGTATCCGAGACAAAGGTGCCGATTCCGTCGCTGCTGGCGACCGCGGCCGTGCATCACGCCATGCTCAACAAGGGCCTACGCCACGAGGCGGGTCTGATTGTCGAGAGCGGCGAGCCCCGCGAGGTCATGCACTTTTGCCTCTTGTGCGGCTATGGCGCCAATGGCGTCAATCCCTATATGGCCTTCGAATCGCTCGACGAGCTCCAACGCCAGGGCGAGCTCGGCGCCGAGATGGAGCCCGTGCAGATTGCGGATAACTACATTGCCGCCGTCAAGAAGGGCATCTTGAAGACGATGAGCAAAATGGGCATCTCGACCCTGCGCAGCTACTGTGGCGCCCAGCTTTTCGAGGCGATTGGGCTGGACCGCGACGTTGTGGAGCAATACTTCACCGGCACCAGCTCGCGGATTCGCGGCATCGGACTGGAGGAGATTGCGGAAGAGACCCTGGAGCGGCATCGGTCGGCGTTCGGGCAGCGTCCGGCGGGCGCGATGGACCTGGACTTCGGCGGCGAATACCACTTTCGCCAGGCAGGGGAGCGGCACCTGTGGAACCCGACGACCGTTTCGAAGCTGCAACAAGCTGTCCGCGACAACGACAGTAATTCCTACGCGGCCTATGCCAAGGCCATCAATGACCAATCCAAGGCACTGTGCACCTTGCGTGGCTTGTTCGAGTTCGTGCCCGGCCCGTCTGTGCCGTTGGATGAGGTCGAGCCGGCCAGTGAAATCGTCAAACGGTTCTGCACCGGCGCGATGAGTCACGGCTCCATCAGCAAGGAGGCGCACGAGTGCCTGGCCGTCGCCATGAACCGGATCGGTGGCATGAGCAATACGGGCGAAGGCGGCGAGGACCCGCAACGTTATCTGCCCGGGCCGAACGGCGATTCGAAGAATTGTGCGATCAAGCAGGTCGCCAGCGCACGCTTCGGCGTGACAACTCACTACCTTGCGAACGCGAGAGAGCTGCAAATCAAGATCGCCCAGGGCGCCAAGCCCGGCGAAGGCGGCCAATTGCCCGGCCATAAGGTTACGGCGGAGATCGCGGGATTGCGGTACTCGACACCGGGCGTGACGCTGATTTCGCCGCCGCCTCATCATGATATCTACTCGATCGAGGACCTGGCCCAGCTTATCTACGACCTCAAGTGCAGCAATCCGGGCGTGCGAGTCTCGGTCAAGCTGGTCGCCGAGGTGGGCGTGGGGACCATAGCGGCGGGCGTCGCCAAGGGCAATGCGGACGAAGTCCTCATCAGCGGCCACGACGGCGGCACCGGCGCCAGTCCACTCTCTTCGATCAAGCACGCGGGCTGCCCGTGGGAGCTTGGCCTGGCCGAGACGCAGCAGGTGCTCGTGATGAATAATCTGCGCGACCGGATACGGGTGCAGGTGGACGGCCAGATGCGGACCGGCCGGGACGTGGTGGTGGGGGCGCTGCTCGGGGCCGAACGGTTCGGCTTCGGTACGGCTGCCCTCGTCACGCTCGGCTGCACGCTGCTGCGCAAGTGTCACGAAGGGGCCTGCGCCTTCGGCATCGCGACCCAGGACCCGGAACTGCGCCAGCGATTCGCCGGCCAGCCCGAATACCTGCAGCGGTTCATGTTCTTCGTGGCCGAGGAAGTCCGCCGGCTCATGGCCGAGCTGGGCTTCCGCAAGCTCGAAGACATGGTCGGCCGGTCGGATCGGTTGAGGATGCACCAGGCTCTGTCGCACTGGAAGGCGAAGGGGCTGGATTTCACCGCCATTTTCCATCAGCCGGACGTCTCCGACGGCAGGGCGACGCGGTGTGTGGTCCCGCAGACTGACAGGCTCGCCGACCACTTGGATTGGCAGATCCTTGAACAAATTAGTCGGGTGATCGACGGGTACGGTGCTCCGGGTGGCAGCGTCAAGGCCGAAGGCCTTGGCGATGGTGGGTCTCCACGGGAGGCTGTCCCATCGTGGCAATGGCTTGTAGGGCGAGCGTCCTCGCTCGCCAATGATCGTGCGGGGACGCACGACCTGCGAGAACAAGGCCAGGATGGCCTCGCCACGAACGCAGGTCCGGCACCAGCGTCCGTGCGAGTCGAGATGCGTATTCGCAATGTCAACCGGACGGTCGGGGCAATCATCAGCCATCGCATCGTCAAGAAGTACGGCCCGAAGGGGCTGCCTGACGGCACGCTCGAAGTCGTTTTGCACGGCTCGGCCGGTCAGAGCTTCGGTGCATTTCTGGCCCCGGGCGTGACGCTGCGGCTGATTGGCGACAGCAATGATTACCTTGGCAAGGGCCTCTCCGGCGGTCGGATCGTTGTGCAAACGCCCAAGGACGCGCCGTTCATGGCCCACGAGAATATCATCGTCGGCAACACGCTGCTCTACGGCGGCACCAGCGGCGAAGTCTTCATCAACGGCATGGCAGGCGAGCGGTTCGCGGTCCGCAACAGCGGCGTGACGGCCGTCGTCGAGGGCCTCGGCGACCACGGCTGCGAGTACATGACCGGCGGCACCGTCGTCGTTCTCGGGCAGACCGGCTGTAACTTCGGAGCGGGCATGAGCGGCGGCCTGGCCTACGTGCTCGATGAAATGCAATTGTTCGATACGCTGTGCAACCTTGACATGGTCGAGCTGGAGACGGTCTGGCAGGAGCAGGACAAGGCGGTTCTGTACGACCTGATCGAGCGGCATCTTGCATGGACCGGCAGCGAGCGGGCCCGCTACATTCTGAAAGCCTGGCCCGACATGGTTGGTCGGTTCGTCAAGGTCATTCCGATCGACTATCGCAAGGTGCTTGAACGCATGCGAGCCGCCGAGCAGCGCGATACCGAGACCACGCCGGCGACCGAAGAGGTGTTCCATGGGTGAGATCAAGGGCTTCCTTAAGTACGAGCGTCAGACGGTGGAGCATCGCCCGGTCGAAGAGCGGATTCACGACTTCAACGAGATCGACCTGCCGCTGACCCCGGACGCGATTCGCCGGCAGGCGGCCCGCTGCATGGATTGCGGCATTCCCTTCTGCCATGGGGCCGGCTGCCCGGTCGGCAACAACATCCCGGACATGAACGAAGCGGTGTACCGGGGCCAGTGGGAGTGGGCCTGTCGCATTCTGCATACGACGAATAATTTCCCCGAGATTACCGGACGGGTGTGCCCCGCGCCGTGCGAGACGGCCTGTACGCTCTCCATCAGCGACGAGCCTGTCCTGATTCGGCACATTGAATATCAAATCGTCGAGCGCGGCTTCCGGCAGGGTTGGATCCGGCCGCTCCCCGCGCTGAAGAAGACGGGCAAACGTGTCGCCGTCATCGGCTCGGGGCCGGCGGGTTTGGCGGCCGCACAGCAACTGGCGCGGGCCGGGCATGATGTAGTGGTGTTTGAAAGGGAGGAGAAGGCCGGCGGCATGCTCCGCTATGGCATCCCGGACTTCAAGCTGAGCAAGCACATTATCGACCGGCGGCTTGCACAGCTCCGGGCCGAAGGCGTCGAGTTCCAGACGGGCGTCAACGTTGGCAAAGACATCTCGGCTCACTATCTCCGTAAGATGTTCGATTGCATCTGCCTGACGATGGGCGCTCGCCAGCCCCGGGATATGGCCGTGCCCGGCCGGGACCGTAGCAATATCTTCCTCGCGTTGGACTACCTGACCGCTCAGAACAAGCTCTGTGCCGCCGAGCCGCTGGACGGTGTGCCGAGAATCAGCGCGCGCGACAAGGTGGTCGTCGTCATCGGCGGCGGCGATACCGGCAGCGACTGCGTGGGCACCGCCCGACGCCAGCGGGCCAAGAAAATCTACCAGTGGGAGATTCTGCCGCAGCCACCCGAGACCCGCCCGCCCGACACTCCCTGGCCGACATGGCCCCGGATTATGCGAACGTCCTCTTCGCACGAGGAGGGCTGCGAGCGGCGGTGGTCCATCCTGACCGGCGCCTTTGGCGGCGACAACGGCGACGTGCGGGAGCTGCACGCCTGTGAGGTCGAATGGACCAACGCCGACGGCAACTGGAAGCTCCGCGAGCTGCCCGGAACGGAATTCGTCCTGAAAGCCGACCTCGTGCTGCTGGCCCTGGGCTTCCTGCACGTTACCCACGATGGTTTGGTGAAAGATTTAGGCTTGCAACTTGATGCAAAAGGCAATGTAATAGTGGATAATTACCAGAGCAGTGAGCCGTGGGTGTTTGCGGCTGGCGATACAATCAGTGGCGCCTCGCTGGTGGTCCGGGCGATCAACAGCGGGCGCGAGGCGGCGGCGGCCATGGACCGTTGGTTGCGCCAGGCATCTCAGACGCGATAAATCGTGTTTGGGGGGCCCCAATCCCCAGTGGCGCGACAAACTCCCTGCCCGTGCGTTCCGTAGGATAGCTGGAGGCCACAGGCAGCGGGTAGGGTGTGTATCCCACACCATACACGGAAACCACCGGGAGCGGTCGGTGTGCAGGTGCACCCGGACCGAAGCTCCGTGGAAGAGATAGAGGACTGTAGATGACGCGCGTTATCTCTGAGGACTTCAAGGGTGCTGGGTCTTGCCTTGTCATTTCGACCAAGGCCGAAGGCCGCGTGGAGAAATCTGGCTGCGAATGGACGACACGTAATTTTCGAAGCCAGATTTCTCGACCGCGCTTCGCTCCGCTCGAAATGACAGACCCGTACCTGGATCGTCTCTCCAGTAACGGTAGGGTGTGCATCGCACACCATGGCTTGGCAGGGCCTTGTTATCGTGGGCGATGGCGAAGGATGCGGGCGACGGATGGGATGGTCCCGAAGTCATGGAGTTTGCTTAGGGAAGTATGCCGAAACGTAAGGATATCCATAAGATCCTGATCATCGGTTCGGGGCCGATCGTCATTGGTCAGGCCTGTGAGTTTGATTATTCGGGAGCCCAGGCCTGCAAAGTTCTCAAGCAGGAGGGCTTCAAAGTCGTCCTGGTCAACAGTAATCCGGCGACCATCATGACCGACCCGGAGCTGGCCGACCGGACGTACATCGAGCCGATCACGCCCGAGGTTGTCGAGAAAGTGATTCGCCGGGAGAGGCCGGACAGTCTGCTGCCCACTTTGGGCGGACAGACCGGTCTGAACACGGCGGTCGCCCTGGCCGAGCGGGGCGTACTGAAAAAGTACAAGGTCAAGATGCTTGGGGCCAACTTGCGCTCGATCCGCAAAGCCGAGGAACGCGACCTCTTCAAAAAGACCATTCTCGATATCGGTCTTCAGGTGCCTCGCAGCGGCTGTGCCCACTCCTGGGAGGAGGCTCAGCGAATCGTCGCGCACGTCGGATTCCCCGCCATCATTCGCCCGTCGTACACGCTGGGCGGTACCGGGGGCAATGTTGCCTACAACGCAGAGGAGTACGACAAGTACATCCACTGGGGTCTGAGCCTCAGTCCCAAGAGCGAGGTGCTGATCGAGGAATCCGTCATCGGGTGGAAGGAATACGAGCTGGAGGTGATGCGGGACCGCAAGGACAACGTCGTCATCGTTTGCTCCATCGAGAACCTCGACCCCATGGGCATCCACACCGGCGACAGCATCACCGTCGCACCGGCGCAGACGCTGACGGACAAGGAATATCAGATCATGCGGGATGCGGCCCTGAAGATTATCCGGGCCATCGGTGTCGAAACGGGTGGCTCGAATATCCAGTTCGCCGTCAATCCCGAGAACGGCAAGCTCTACGTGATCGAGATGAATCCCCGCGTCTCCCGCAGCTCGGCGCTGGCCTCGAAGGCCACGGGCTTTCCCATCGCCAAGATTGCCTCGCTGCTGGCGGTCGGCTATACGCTCGACGAGATTCCCAACGACATCACGAAGAAGACGCCCGCATGCTTCGAGCCGACCATCGATTACTGCGTCGTCAAGTGGCCGCGCTTCACGTTCGAGAAGTTCCCGCAGACGCCGGCGGAGCTGACCATCCAGATGAAATCGGTCGGCGAGGCGATGGCCATCGGCAGAACCTTCAAGGAGGCGATGCAGAAGGCGATCCGCTCGCTGGAGATCGACCGGTACGCTCTGGACGACAAGCGCATCGACAAGACCCTTCAGCCGGCCCAGTTGCGCGAGAAGCTGCGGAAGAACTGCTGGGATAAGCTGTGGTACGTTGCCGAGGCCCTGCGGCGGGACATGCCCGTCGCGGAGATTTTCGCTCTGACGAAGATCGACCCGTGGTTCCTGAACAACATCAAGGACGTCGTCGAGCTGGAGTCGAAGCTGCTCGCCCAGAAGGGCAGATTGCCGTCGCGCGACCTGCTGGAGCAGGCGAAGCAGTACGGCTTCAGCGATAAGTATCTGGCGTCGATTGCCGGTGTGCCGGAGATGCAATTCCGCAAGCAGCGCCAGTCGCTGGGCATCGACTGCGTCTATAAAATGGTCGATACCTGCGGGGCCGAGTTCGAGGCCGCCACGCCGTACCTGTATTCGACCTATGAGAGCGAGTGTGAGGCCCATCCCACGAAGCGCCGCAAAATCGTGATTCTCGGCGGCGGGCCCAACCGCATCGGTCAGGGCATCGAGTTCGATTACTGCTGCTGCCACGCCGCCTTCGCCCTCAAGGAGATCGGCGTCGAGACCATCATGGTCAACTGCAATCCGGAGACGGTCAGCACGGACTACGATACGTCCGACCGGCTGTACTTCGAGCCGCTGACCTTCGAGGACGTGATGTCCATCGTCGAGAAGGAGAAGCCCGACGGCGTCATCGTCCAGTTCGGCGGGCAGACCCCGCTGAAATTGGCGGTCCCGCTGGAGAAGGCGGGCGTCAAAATCATCGGCACCTCGCCGGACAGCATCGACCTCGCCGAGGATCGCGAGCGGTTCAATCGCCTGGTCGATAAGCTCGGATTGCTCCAGCCGCAGAGCGGCACCGCCACCAGCTATGAAGGGACGCTGCAGATCGCCCGCCGGCTCGGTTATCCTCTGCTGATTCGCCCGTCCTTCGTGCTGGGCGGGCGCGCGATGCGCGTCGTCCATGACGAGGCCGGGCTCAAGGCGTGCGTCGAGGAGGCGATTGACGTCTCGGGCGAGCACCCGATTCTCATCGACAAATTCCTCAACGACGCGACCGAGCTTGACGTTGACGCGATTTGCGACGACGAGCGCGTGGTCATCGGCGGCATTATGGAACACATCGAGGAGGCCGGCGTCCATTCCGGCGACAGCGCCTGCTCCATCCCGCCCGTCAACCTCAAGAGGAAGATCATCGAGGAGGTCACGAGGCAGACGAAGCTCCTGGGCCGGCATCTGAAGGTCAAGGGGCTGATGAACATTCAGTTCGCCATCAAGGACGACCAGATTTACATCCTCGAAGTGAACCCGCGGGCGTCGCGAACGGTCCCGTTCGTCAGCAAGGCCATCGGCGTACCCTTGGCCAAGCTGGCGGCGAAGGTCATGGCGGGCATGACGCTGGAGGAGCTGGGATTCACGAAAGAAGTCGTGCCCAAGCACTACGCCGTCAAGGAGGCAGTGTTCCCGTTCCTGAAGTTTCCGGGCACCGATGTGCTGCTCGGCCCGGAGATGCTCTCGACGGGCGAGGTGATGGGGCTCTCGGACGATTTCGGCACGGCGTACGCGAAATCGCAGATCGCGGCCGGCAATAGCCTGCCGACGGGCGGCAATGTGCTGTTCAGCGTCAAGGACGACGATAAGGCGAAGGCGGTGGGTCTGGCCCGGCGGCTCAAGGCGCTGGGCTTCAAAATCATCGCCACCAAGGGCACCTGCATCGAGTTTATCAAGAACAACATCCCGTCGGAGTTTGCCCTGAAGATGAGCGAGGGCAGACCCAACATCGTCGATGCGATTATCAACCGGCAGATCGATCTCATTATCAATACGGCCGTGGGCAAGCAGTCGATTATGGACTCGTTCTCCATCCGGCGCAGCGCCGTGGACCGGCAAATCCCGTACGTCACGACGATTCGCGGGGCGGGAGCGGTCGTCAAGGCTATCGAGACATTGAAGGCGAAGAAGATCAGTGTCAAACCGATTCAGCTCTATTATAGGTAACGGAACTTCTGCAAAATGGACATTAGGCTTACTTGAGGAAGGAAAAATCCTGTTCCTGATTTTTCCTTCCGAAACGGCAGGTGCGTGATGTGCAACGGCTTGGACTGATTATTCCAGGAAATCCCAAAACCGATTTCCTGGAATAATACAAGCCTAATCTCCATTTTGCAGAAGTTCCGACAGGTAATAAGGGAAGGCTTCGTGAAGGCAGCGTTACTCTTAGAAGACGGCACATGGTTCGAAGGCAGGGCGTTCGGCGCCCGCGGCCAGCGCTGCGGCGAGGTCGTGTTCAATACGAGCATGTCCGGCTATCAGGAAATCCTCACCGACCCCTCGTACCACGAGCAGATCATCACGATGACGTACCCGCTCATCGGCAATTATGGCACGAATGCCGAGGACTGGGAGTCGCGCAAGCTCTTCGTCGCCGGCTTCGTGGTCAAGGAGAACTGCACGTATCCGAGCAACTGGCGCAGCGGTGCCACGCTCGGTGAGTACCTGGCGAAGAGCGGCATCGCCGGCATGGAAGGCATCGATACGCGGAAGCTCGTCCGCCACATCCGGACGCAGGGCGCCATGCGCGGCATCCTCTCCTCGACCGAGCTGGACCGCAAGAAACTGGCCGAGAAGCTTCAGGAATACCCGGGCCTTGTCGGCCGGGACATCGTCAAGGATGTAACGGTGGATAAGCCCTATGAGTGGAAGCAGGGCGTCGTCGATGTTCTGAGCAATGACCGGACGGTGCCCGAGCCGAAGTACAAGGTCGTCGCGTTTGACTACGGCATCAAGCAGAACATCCTGCGCCTCTTGGTCTCGCACGGCTGCCACGTCACGGTCGTGCCGGCCCAGACGACGGCCGAGGACGTCCTGGCCCGCAAGCCCGACGGTGTGTTCCTGAGTAATGGGCCGGGCGACCCTGCCGCGGTGACCTATGCTATCAAGGCAGTCAAATCACTGCTGGGCAAAGTGCCTATCTTCGGTATCTGCCTCGGCCATCAGATTCTCGGCCTGGCGCTCGGCGGTACCACGTACAAGCTCAAATTCGGCCATCGCGGCGCCAATCATCCCGTCAAGAACCTCGACACCGGCAAGATCGAAATCACCAGCCAGAACCACGGTTTCTGTGTGGACCTCGACTCGCTCGCGGATAAGGACGTGACCCTCACGCACATGAACCTCAACGACAACACCCTCGAAGGCCTCCGCTGTGAGAAGCTGGCGGCATTCTCCGTCCAATATCATCCCGAAGCTTCCCCCGGTCCCCACGATTCGCGGTATCTGTTCGAGCAGTTTACGGATTGGATGAGCAAGAGGTGATTCTGGTCCGCCGTTCAGGAGAGGTCCATTGACAGACGAAAAGACCTTGCCGGCACGGGAGCGTGAAGACGCGGGACAGCCGTATAGTCACAAACGGTTCCTTTGCTCGTAGGTATAAAGGAGAATTGACGTGGAATGCCCCCGTGACCCGTGGTTTGAAAAACCCATGCACATCCCCCCCCAAAGGGTGGGCGGTGCACGTGCTTCGGAGCCAACGAGAGATCGTGCCCGGCGATCGTCGCGGGACATAGAGGGCTGGCTGAACGCGGAATTTCTTCAGTCGCAGCTCCAGGTCAAACGCATTGCTTTTCATGAGTCTGGCGAATGGCAATGGGACGAAAGAGGTTTTTGGACGCATGTGACCGGGCGGTTCTTCAACGTGGCAGGGGTACGGTATTTTTCGGTTGCCCAGGGCAGAGTTCGGACGCAGCCCATCATCGACCAGTCCGAAATCGGCCTGCTTTCCTTTCTGGTACTCAAGCAGAACGACGAATGGTGGATACTGGGACATGCAAAAGTCGAACCGGGCAACGTCCATGGAGCGCAGTTGGCGCCAACGGTTCAGGCCACCCGGAGCAATTACGAAGTGGTTCACGGCGGGGCCGACACTCCCTATCTGGGTCTGGCCCAGTCGGCCGCACGGTCGCTCTGCAACCTGCTGCAATCGGAACAGAATAGTCGTTTCCTGGCCAAACGGAACCGTAACAACGTTGTTCTGTTGTCGGAAGGCGTGGAGGAGCGGGATTCCCGTTTCAAATGGATGCGCGTCACCGAATTACTGGCGTTGCTGGGCGAAAGCCATACCGTCAATACCGATGCGCGCTCGGTTCTTGCCTGCTGGCTGTTTACCGATGTGTCGGCTTTACGGGAATGCCTGGTGGGGAAGGGTCCCCTGGCGGCCAAACTCATTTCCTCCCTGGAATCAAAGAAGACGGTCCATTCCGGAAAAACGCTGGAAGACTGGCTGGGTGTTCTGGACAGAACGTGGAGAACGAATACGGAAACTCTGTCTCTGAGAAACCTGGAGGATTCCTGGCAATGCGGGGAATCGGAGATATCGTCGCCGGACGATCCGTCCTTGACGATCTATCAGATTGCCGTTCGCTGCGCCTGCCGGGAAGTGACCCACTGGGATCAGCCCATTGCCGGATCGAAGACCCGGGCCTGCTTGATGTTGCTGATCGGCGATTTTGAGGGAACGCTCCATGTCTTGCTTCAGGCCGCTCTCGAGGCAGGCAATCGGGGCGGGTTTGAACTGACCACCACCGTTCAAGCGGAATCCTGTGACAGGGTCAGTCCGCATGAGGAACGGTACCTGAGGATGGCGGAGACATCCGGCAGGACGTTGTTTCGTTTTCAGAATTCCGAGGAAGGCGGTCGCTTTGACCACTGCATCAGTGAGTATCAGGTCGTTTGGATCGAAGCGGTGGCAAAAGAGCAGGAAGGCCTGTTCCATCGCTGGGTCTCTCTGGCGCAACTCGCGCATTTCCTTCGTCGGGAAAATCGCGTGACGAATGAATTGCGGAGTGCCATTTCCTCCCTGCTGAGCATCGACCATGCGTGAAACAAAGCCGACGGTCTCGATCATCATAGCATCCTATAACCACGCGGCCTATATCGGGGCGGCCATCGAAAGCGTGCAGCGCCAGGATTATGACGCATGGGAGCTTCTGGTGGCAGATGACGCCTCCACCGACCGTACCCTGGAGGTGCTGGCGTCCTACACGGGCGAGACCCGCATCAAGGTGTTCCCCTTCACGGTCAATCGAGAACACCACATGCGCAACTATGCGGCGGAGCAGGCGCGGGGTGACTATCTTGCTTTTCTGAACTCCGACGACGTGTTCCTGCCCGGGAAATTGAAGAGGCAGGTCGAAGTACTCGAGAATAATCCACAGATCGCGGCGGTATTCACCCATGTCCAATGCATCGATGAAAACGGCCGACGGCTGCCCGGGCATGACTTTGAAAAGATATTTGCGGTCGGCAATCAAACCCGGCAGCAATGGCTCCGCCGGTTTTTCCTGTCGGGCAACTGCCTGTGCATATCGAGCGCGATGGTTCGACGCGCGTGCTTCAACGAGATCGGCCGATTCAATCCGCTGCTGAGCCAGATTTCCGACCTGGATTTATGGATCAAGCTGTGCTTGAAGTGGGATATGCATGTGATTCCCGAACCGTTGACAGCGATGAGAATTCTGGCGGGCGATCGAAACCTCAGTGCGGCGGGGTCCGCCACGGCCTCCCGGGCGATCGTTGAGTATCAACACGCCTATGACCACTACTTCTCTGCCGCTGGGCTTGGACTGATGCCTGCTATATTCCCCGAGTTAGCGACCCTGCTTCCGGAAGATACCCCGGCGTGGCGCTGCTATTTGTTGGGTCGTATGGCCACGACCTTGTCGCGCAGGGCCGTAAGGCTGCTTGGTTTCCGCAAACTGCACGAGCTGCTGACGGACAATGAAACAAGGAAGTCACTGCTCAGCAAAAACCGGCGTCTGCTCCGAACGTTGTTTTTGGCGGAGGGGACTGCCGCGCTGGACCGGGACCGTCCGGGCATCACCTGGAAGGTGCGCGTGCCGGGGCCGGAGGGTGCAGAGCCATCGAGGGTTTCCACGTTTTGGACGGCGGCACCAGACCGGGGCGTAATCTGTTTCTCCGTCCCCCATCCGGGGATTTCCTGCCGGTTGTCTCTCGGTATCGAAGCCCGCGGCGTTTCCTTGAGGCGCTGTCGACTCCGGCTCTACGATCCGCTCACCGCAAACCCGATCTGTGACGTGCGCGGCACTTGCTGTTTTGAAGTGAAGATGTCGACGAGCAAGAAGTTGAGAAGAGTGAGACGACGGGTATGGGGGTTCAGCCGTGAGGACGAAGCGGCGGATTTCCGCCTTCCGGAGATCGACTTCGCCGTCTTCTCTTCAAAGGAAATCGACATCGAAGCCGAGGTCGAAATCAGGAATACGTGGAAACGTCTCCGTGGCTGGCTGCACAGTGCAGGAAAACGGCTGCTCCGAATCGTGGAGAACGTCCCAAGCTCTTGAGATTTCTGCGCGCCGGGTGGCAGCGGCAAGCGCAGCTTGCCGATGGTTTACGCCTCCGCCATCGACGAATCTCCTTGGCACATCCTGAGGGTCGTACGGATTACTTCTGGAGAATTCGTAGGTGCTCGCCCTGCCGTTGTCATTTCGACCAAGGCCGAAGGCCGCGTGGAGAAATCTGGCCGCGCACGGACGACGCGCTATATTCGAGGCCAGATTTCTCGACCGCGCTCCGCTCGAAATGACAGACCCCGACCCGCTGCGGTGCTCCAGGTCGAGGGCAAGTTGCGAAAACCCAGGCGTAAACGGCATCAGGGGCCGAAAGCTTTTTGCATCTGCTCGCGGACCTGGATCAGGCGTGGGACGTGGCCGCCTCGGACCTCGGCGGTCACCCAGCCGGCGAAGCCGATCTCATCGAGCGCCTTGCGGACGTCGGCCCACGGCACATCGTCGTTTTCGCTCGTGATGTCGCCCCCCTTGTTCCTGGCCCGGCTGGAGCCTTTGACGTCCAGCTTCACGCAGCGACGTCCGAACGCCCGGATCCACTCGCCCGGCTGGCCGTATTTCCAGTGGTTTCCGACGTCGTAGTACATCGCGACCCACGGGCTGTTGAAGCTGTCCACGAACTGGATAAACCGCTCGGGCGTCTGTTCCGGCGGCTTGTCCGCGTCGTACATCATCCCGTTGCCGACATTCTCGACCAGAATCATCTGGCCGAGGGAGGCCGCCACCGGGATGAGCTTCTTGATCTCCTGCCGGCACCGTTCCTCGATCACCTCGGCCGGCCCATCATCGGCCCGGCCCACCACGATCAGGACGCCGCTGCCGCCGGCCGCGTGCGAGACCCGCAGGCAATGCTCGATATTCGCCCGGCCTGTGTCGCGGTCTTCCTGCTTGCCACTCGTCAGCCGCTTGTCCCAGTGGGCGTGGTTGATCGCGTTGTGCACGAACACCCCGGACTCGCGCACGGCGTCCCGCGCCTGCTCGGGCGTGAACGCTCCGGCCTGGTCGAAGTCGACGCCGTCGAAGCCGGCCTGTCCGGCCAGCCGCAGCCGGTCCGCCGCCGACAGCTTCTTGCCGTCCGCCTCCTCCGGCAGCATGCTCAGCTTGCACGCCAGCAGAATGCGCTTGCCCGCCGGCGGCGTCACGACCCTCGCGGCCGCCGCTCCTTCCGCGTGATTTGTTCCGCCGACCACCGCCGCCACGGACCCGGCGCCCACCGCCAGAAATTGACGACGACCGAGAGATGGATTTTGGTTGCCTACCGATGCATGCGACATGAGCGATCCCCTGTTCTAACGTGCTATTACCTGTCCCGTAACACACCAGCCATCGAACGGGACTCAGTATACTCGTGTCCGGCGAGTACCTCAAGTATCTCCCGCGTACAAACATCTGGGCACAGCATACTCAATTCAAGAGCGAAATAAGTAAGATGTCCCGCGGGACGAGCGACCGGCAGAGGAGCCATGACCGAGCCTGCGGATGCAGATCGAGGCGAGAGAGGAGAGGCTGAAATCCCAGACATGACAAAGGGCTGCGAGCGATGCCCACAGCCCTCATGAATTTCAACTTGTCGTCGGTTCTACAGCGTTCTGCGTCTGCGGAGCCAACCGACGAGGCCTATGCCAATGCTGCCAAGCAGTACAGCGCCTGGGGCGGGGATCGTGGGTTGCTCCAGCACGATCGATGTGTCCATACGGAAGTTGGATTCCGTAGTATGTCGCTCGGCAAAGAACAGGTCAAAGTCGTAGGTGTTGCCCGGCGTCAATCCCAGTGTGTCCAGATTCACCGATGCCGATTCGACCGCATGAACGCCGCCGAGGTCGATGACCAGTTGATCGTTGATGAACACGAACACGTCATCATCTCCGCGGAACTGGAACATCTGGCCGGTCTCATAGGTAAACTGGCTGTGCGACTCGAGGGTGAAATGATAGTTGTGAATTCTGCCCTGGTTGCCCCACAGTTGCCCGTCGATGGGGAAGAAGGCATTGTTCGAGTAGCTGTAGATGCCGCCGCCGAGGTCAGTCAGTGTCAAGGGAATGCTCGTACTCTGATTGACTCCTCCCACATCATTGTACCACTGGTTGAAAGCGGCGGCTCCATGCGTGGTGAGTGTTCCCGCGCCGCCGACATAAACGGGTTTTTGATCCGCACCGATGGTTGCACCGACAAAGCCCCGATCATCACCCATCCCATCCTCAAAATCCGGATGGGTGTCCAGGAAATCTCGCACGGTTGTCGTCAGCGTGATACTCGGCCCCGCCCCTGCCGGCCCTGCAACTACCACGACCGCCGCCAGAAGCGCACAAACGAAAACGAGTCTCTTCATCATTGTCTCCTCCAACTGAATAGGGTTATGCGGTTCTACAATTACCGCACTCTTGTTCCGACTGCCGATCCTTTGATTCTTTCTTGTTTCTTATTTTACCCCGCGAAGACCGCCTGTCAAGATAAATAATCTGATACGGACAAAGAATTTTTATCTATCCTTATAGACTTATCAGGAGGCGTCTCTTTTAGCGGCGATCCGTTTTACGCCTGGGCGGAAACCGCCCTCATGGACCCTGGGACTGGTGAACATTGGCCCAAGTTGACGCCCGCGTCAGAAGTGGCTGTGTGTCCAAGATGATATAAGTTGTTATTTTAATAAATATCTGGGGACACCATACTCAATTCGAGACCGAAACAAGTAAGATGTCCCCGGAATTCCTCAAGAGCCAGCATATCCGCCTGAGAGGAGAATTTCAAGCAATTGTGCCGATCCGTAGTTGACGGGGCCGGCCCTTGTCCGGTATGCTTATACCAGCAGACGGCAAAGCGGCATCCCGCTGGATGACATCATTGCACGCCGTCAGAGAGACGAAAAGGCAGGCAATCATCGCATTGTTTGGGTTGGGGGAAGGGAGGAATGAACATGTTTGAGCGAAGAGATTCCCGGATTCTGCGGACCATCCCTATCCTAATCGCAGTCTGCCTTGTTAGTTTTCCTGGCCATGCTAAGGAAGCCAGCGGCGGCGGCGAGAGAACGGCCGTCGGCGGGACAACTACATGTACATACGAATTCGTCCCGGCTCAGAGTACGCTCGTTCAGACACGCGGTATTGCTGGCGATCGCAGAACGTACGTCATAGAGGGGTGGTTCCAGCTATCTGTCGATCCAATTCAACACATCGCCTCGTTTGTTCGGGTCCATGCGAGCGCACGAGCGACCAATCCGCCGGGGCCCAGCCTCGATCTGAGCGATGTGCTTAGCTTCACCGATCTGGTTGGCACTGTGCTCGTAGACGGCTCTATCAGGTTTGAGGGCAAGGCCGATGACGGAAGTGATATCCTCATGACGCTGACCTTCGAGGTTGGCTTGGCTTACCTTAAGGGCAACACGACCCCGCCTGCGGGACATGCGGATGCGTTTGTCTACAGTCTGGACGCCGTTGCGACAACGCCGACATCATCCACTGCATACGAGTTCATTCGCGGACAGAGTGTGCTCGTTCAGACAGGTGGAATTGGCGGCATCCCCGCGACCTACTTCATCGAGGGAGATTTCGGGTTGTCCGTCGATACATGTTCTTCGCGTGCCGGATTCGCTTGGGTGCAGGGGAGCGCCATGGAGGACAGTCTCAAGTACCACGTAGACCTGAACCGTCTGTGTGACTGGACCGCGTTGGTTGGCACAATCCTGGCGGAGGGGTCGATCCAATTTATAGGCACAGCCTACGATGGAAGTAGTGTTGTTATCGCAATGACCTTTCAGGACGACCTAGTCTACCTCACGGGCGAGACGACCCCGCCCGTGGGGGGCGCAGACCTCTTCGCCTATAGTCTGCATGCCGTCGCTCAGAGGAAGTACGGTGGCGGCTTCGGAGAGGGCGATTACCCCTATTTGATCTACACCGCCGAGCAGATGAATGCGATTGGTGCTCACCCGACCGATTGGGACAAGCACTTCAAGCTCATGGCGGACATCGACCTGTCCGCATTCGACGGCAAGGAAGGGAGGCCCGCGTTCAACATTATCGGGACAGGTGCGAGTAACGCTTTTACCGGTGTCTTCGACGGCAGCGGTCATACGATATCGAACTTTACCTATAGTTGCACAGACCGAGATTTCATTGGGCTATTTGGGCACCTTGAGAGCCTTGAGAATTCGACGAGCGAGATCAGGAATTTGGGATTGATCAATTGCGTGGTGGATGCCGGAAGTGGATCGTATGTGGGTGCCCTGGTGGGCTACGACGACGGCGATATCAGCAACTGCTACAGCACGGGTGCGGTCAGTGGCACTGGTCAAGGGTCACGGTATGTCGGCGGGCTCGTGGGGGTCGTCGGTGGTGCTGTGACCAACTGCTACAGCACCGCTCGAGTCATTGGAGATCGGTATGTCGGCGGGCTCGTGGGGGTTGCCGTTGCCGGTGGTACTGTGACCGATTGCCACAGCAAGGGGGCGGTCGATGGGAGCTCGGGTGTTGGCGGGCTGGCGGGACAAAACTCGGGTACGGTGACCACCTGCCACAGCACCGGTGCGGTCAATAGCACCGGTGTGTCGACCTCGTCGGTCGGCGGACTCGTGGGCGACAACTCGTGGCGTGGCAGCATCGACACCTGCTACAGCACAGGCTCTGTCAGCGGCGATTGGCATGATGTCGGCGGACTGGTGGGCAGTAACGGCTCTTGGGACGCGCCGGGCGGCAGTGTGACCAACTGTTACAGCACCGGTGTAGTCACCGGCGGTGTAGGCGATGTCGGCGGACTGGTGGGACACAATTGGGGAAATGTTACCCAGTGCTACAGCACCGCTGTAGTTAAGGGAGCCTTGTGTGTTGGCGTACTCGTAGGCAGCAACCAAGGCGATGTGACCGACTGCCACAGCGTCGGGCACTTCAGTGGCGGGGAGTCACTTGGTGGACTCGTGGGATGGAATAGTGGCAACATCATGAAGTGCTATTCAAGGAGCGGCGGCGGCGGCAATTCTTCTATTGGCGCGCTGGTGGGCGAGAACCGTGACTCAGGCGCCGTAACCATGTGCTACAGCGCCGGGTCGATCGATGGCTGGGACTCCATCGGTGGACTGGTGGGCAAGAACGTCGCCTCAGCTACCGTAACCGATTGCTACAGCACCGCTAAAGTCACCGGCAGAGGAGAGCATATCGGCGGACTGGTGGGTTTGAACGCCGCAGCGGTTACCCAATGCTACAGCACCGGCGCGGTCAGCGGTCCATACGATGCTGGCGGGCTGGTGGGTCAGAACTGGCACGGTACTGTGACCCAGTGTTTCTGGGATGTAGACACCAGCGGTCTACATAACATGTGCGGAATTCAAACGGACGCTATTGGCTGCGATGACTCGTTTGGCAAGACGACGGTCGAGATGCAGACGGAAAGTACATTCACCAAAGCCGGGTGGGACTTCGTGAGTATCTGGCGGATGCCCGAGAACGACTATCCGCATCTGCGGTGGGAACCCGCAGGCGACCCAAACGAACCCGCAGGGCAATGAGCGAGAACCGCTGCGACGGAAATCCGAAATTCGAATATTGAAATCTGAAACGAGGCGGAATGGACGAAGTTCTAATGTTGAAAACGCCCGGGCCTCTGGTCCGAGTTTGGGGCTTCTGTCATTACACCGCCGTGCATGAATAGGTAAAGTTTTATAGCGCAAGTCCGGCTCCAGCGAAGAATGATGTGACAAGAGGTGGCTTCTGCCGGTTTCGTCCAAGAGCGAGATGGAATTCCATATGCAACTGTTCCAAGTCCAAGCAGGCCAAGTTGCGCATCTCGACATCTTTGAGATGAGTCCACAGCCACTCGACCGAATATCTGGGGACACCATAGAATGGCGGTCCGTTAAGGTCATTCTTGCCACCCTGATCCGCACTTTCAGGTCAGAAACGAGGATTTCATATATGGCGGTCCGCTTAACGGACCGCCATTCGGGACACCCTACTCAATTCAAGACCGAAATAAGTAAGATGTCCCCGGAATTCTACCGGTTCCTCGTGATCCGTTACCGGCTTGGATGCTCATGCAACCATTCTTTGGCTCGTCCCTGACAACATGCACACCGTGCGCTGATCTCGGCATCGTATTCGCGCGGGCGGAAATCTCTCGCAAGCAGTTCCATCAAATCGCGCATCCGGTCCTCGCCGAAGACATGTTGCGCCACGGAATCAGAAAAGACACTTTTATGGATGACACTTCCATGACCTCCTGGGGTATTCTCGTATTCTGTCAAGAGTACGGCGATTTGGGGGATGCCAAGCTCTGGGTCCACTGATGCGGCCGATAAGAGCACAGGGCCAAACCATGACCAGTTCTCGCTCTCCAAACCAGGGCCTCCTGCATCCGGCCTTGCGTGGTAGACTACCAGAGTCATAGTGCTCCATGGACATTCGCGGTCGACAGCACGCATGTAGACGGCGGGGTCATGGCCATATAGACTTTGTGCATCACACACGACGTACTCGCGCAACTCGGGCGTCGGATAGGATCGGTCCACGTTTTCAGATTGGTGTCGCCAGTAGTAGTACAAGTCATTTGCGAAGCGCAGACTCTTGCGGAGGGCTCTAACTATCTCAGGCAGGATCCATTTCTCATGAGAATCATACCGCTTCTTCAGAGAGAGGCGCCAGAGCTCGATGAAACCAGGGTAATCCCGCGCGGCAGCAATCTTCTCCTTTTTGAGGATCAGATCGAACAGACCACTCGCAAGGTCTCTGACTTCCTTCGGTGTAAGGATATCGCCGAACTGCTCGACTCTCGGTGCAACTCCTTCCACCTCGAACAGAGCATTCTGAATCCGCAGGTCGCGAAAGGCCGGAGCATTCCTGTCTTGCTTCCACGATTCAATCGCTCGGATGATCTCCTGGTCCCTGATTTCGTGCGGAAGCAACTCCTCGCGATTCAACCTCCCCCAGTAATCAGTTGGCTCACCGATTTGTACCCCCTGTGGAGCAATGGGACTATGACTTGAGGACCCCGCCTCCCACCCAGGAAAAATGAAGCCTATCAATTCGGCGATGGTCTCGGGATTCCATTCGCATGCTTGACTTCTATCGGCGAGTTGCTTCTTCAATGATTCCCGAATCTGTTCGTTTCGTTTCTTTGCGTCCTCCGTATCTGAGCGAGAGGAAAGCCCCCGAAGATGCGCAACGTTCTCGTTGATAAGGAAAAATGCTTCTGGTGCCGTTGAACGCAAAGCGCTGCAGATGAGCAAGTGATCAAGATCGATCTCGCCGTGGATCGTACGCCATGCCAGCCATGTCCGCCGTAGCGACGCCTTCAAAATGCGTGGGGTCACGAGTAGTTTGCAGAGGTTGTCGATCGGCCGAGATATCAGCCCGGCATGGGCAAAAGGGTCCATGGTGGCAGAATCGTCGAACCCACCTCTGCCCTCCTTGTCTTCTGCGCTGTGAGGCTCACGATCGCCAACGTACTTCTTGCGACAGTAATCTCGAAAAGTACGTAAGACGGCTAACGCGGGACCCTGAGCAAGGTTTGGAACGACTTCGATATGCTCGCACAATTTCGCCATGATCTGCTGGCCTTCATACTTCTGACCAATCGCGAGGACGAAGGTGATGTTGTTAAGGCCTTTCAGGTCCTCCAAAAGGGCGGCAAGCTCGTTGAAGAAGTCATCACCGCGGATGTTTCGATCCACATCTTCCAGAAAGATCACGAGGCGGATATGTGCTCGCGCGACAACATTATCAAGTCTCTGCACAACCTGTTCACAATTCTTGTGGCTCGACAGCAGCGCGCACAGCGTCCGCGCAAATCCCCCCGAATTAGTCATGATTCGTCGATAGGTGGCTGGAACACTGGCGACTTCAAGACAGTCAATCGAGTCCGACAACTCTCTGATTACGGTGTCAAGTATGTGGTGAGCGATAGTCCCCTCTTGAAATCCCCACCCGGAGACCTCGGAAACAACGAAATCATTCGAGGGGCGAAGTCTTTCACTCGCTGACCCGATGGAATTTGCGGAGGAATCCCGTAGGTAGTGCCCGGCCATTTTGAGTATGCTGCTCTTGCCGCATCCGTATGGTCCTATGAGTCCAATAGTTCTAACCGGGTTATCTTTCAGCAAAGTGGCGATACGACGTGCGTAGGGCGCCGCATCGAAGTAGTCCTCTGTTGGCTCTGAGACGGGCTCTTCGCGTTCCAGCCATTTGATGAGCCTTTCGGGGTCCTTCGCCAATTCATCTAGACCCGCCACCGGCTTGCTGTTTCGCGCGTTTGGTCTCTTACGACCCTTGGGACCTGAAATCCAAAGAAACAGAGGCGCCAGCGTGCCTCCGCCGAGGAAAAGCAGTATTGCGCTCACGCCTTGGACGGCCCAAGGTATATCGTCGAGAAGGTTAGATCCGACCCGCCACTGATAGATGAACGAACACGATGCGAACGAGATAATCCCTACGGGCCACGCCGGTGGATTTGTCGCCCAAGTGCGCAGTGGTCCCAATCTTGCGCCAAGAGACGTGAGTATCACCCACGCAGCCGTCGCCGCCACGAGGCCAACGAGCAAATTTCCAACCCATCCCCAGGGTAACAGGAATTGCGTCACCACCTCCTGGACAACCAAGAGGGGCCGCCAGATTACGATTCCCACCCCTATGGAAGTAAGCAGGAGCAATCCTAGATCTGCCCATCGTCGAAATACCAATGCTCGAAGCGACCTCCCACCTTGGAGAGTAAGAACTGAACCGTCGACCATGACTCATTCTCCATCTCAGGACACCGCAAACCCATTACCTTATTGTAGAGCCACGCCGACACGAATGTAAACAGGAATTCTGGAAACAACGAATCGCACGAATTACACGAATAAAAGGGCTCTCTGCTCGGATTCGTGGCATTCGTGCCATTCATGGTTCAAGAAGAAGTATCCGCAGATTTCGCCGCCCGGCCTTCGGCCGGAACCAAATCAACGCGCGCAGGGACGCAGAGGCGCGGAGAGGAAAGCGCAACTGCACTCGATTCTACCCCAGCGTCACTGCGTCTCTGCGCGAGATATAATTCGTTTTTCCATAAGGACTTGCCTCGCTCGGTCGGAATTATCTGGAAATGGTTTTGAGTTGTTACGAGTTAGTAGCACAGATTCAGAGTGGGTAAGTCTGCGTAAATCTGCGCAATCTGCGGATGATCTCCTGGTCGTGTATAGGCAAGCCCGGCCCGGCGTCATGCACGAGGCAGTGGCCGCTCATGTCCCGGGCCAGATCCCTCGACTGCGCTCGGGATGACAAACGGGAGAGTCGTGCGGGGACGCGCGACCTACAGAACCACAGACCACGGCCGGGGGCGGCTGTGCTACATTTCTTTGCGGGCTTTCTTTAGTCTTTGTGGGAGAACGGTTTAGGAGGCAGGAGATCGCGACATTTTGTTGAGATTCCCGTTGACAGGGGAGTATGGTTAATTTACCATATACGTAATAGCGCATGAGGCCGTACACGGGCCGCGAGTAAGTAATAGGCAATCGTCAACAATCGATCCGAAGGAGCTTTGGTCATGGCCGATGAGACACACACCCTCGCCTGCCGGCACAGCATCAGGAAGTCCGCAGGCTCCCGCTCGGCCTGCCATGCAAAACAAAGCCAATTTCCGGATGGGACAAATCAGGATTAAGTGACGGTGGAGAAAGGGGTTATGGCGAAAAATGTGAGCTGAGCGTGCGTGAAGAACAAAGCCAATTTGTATCGGAAGTTTTAAGTTTCAGGTGTGAAGTGTCAAGTGGGTACCCCTGCAATCCACGGTCCCCGGGCACCGCCTGCCGGCGTCACGGCATGCGGGAGCCAGTGCGCAAAACAAAGCCAATTTGCGGATGGGACAAATTGGGACTAAGTGACGATGGGGAAGGGGGTTACGGCGAAGAACAGGGACTGTGCGTGGGCGAAAAACAAAGCCAATTTGCAGCGGAAGTTTCAAGTTTCAAGTGTGAAGTTTCAAGCGGGCTCCCATGCTTCACGCTTGCCAGGAACCGTCCTCCGGTCCTGCTCCGGGCAGGGGGTGCCGTGCACAAAAACAAAGCCAATTTCGAGCGGAAGTTTCAAGTTTCAAGTTGGAAGTTGCAAGTGGTGGCCATGGCTTCAAACTTCACACTTTACACTTCAAACTCGCCGCGAAGCGCCCTGCGGCACCGGAGGTTACGTCTCGACGGGGATTTTCAGGTCGGCGAGGGTTTGGCGGAGCCAGGCGAGGGACTTCTCGATCATGGGGCCGCCCTGGCCCTCGCACTCCATGCTCAGGATTCCGGTATAGCCGTGGTCGCGGAGCATCTCCAGGCATTTACGGATGTTGTCGGCGTTGACGCCGTCGCCGATGGCGCACTGACTGACGGCGATGCCGGTCTGCTGGCCGCGGACGGCGGCCGCGAGCGAGGGCGACACGTCCTTGACGTGCACGTGGCTGACCCGGCTGATGAAACGCTTGAGGAACGCGACGGGGTCCTGGCCGGCGATGAAGGTGTTGCCCGTGTCCATGTTCATGCGGAGGTACTGGCTGTCGCAGAAATCGAGCATGCGTGCCATCATGTCGGGCTTGGTGGTGAAGTAGCCGTGCGGCTCGATATTGATGATGATCTGGTGCGCCTCGGCGACCTCGATGATTTGGCCGTAGCTGCGCTTCATCAGCTCCATCGCTTCGGCGTCGGTGAGCCCTTCCGGCTGGTGCATGCCGTCGGTCGTGTCCACGTTGGGGCAACCGATCAGGTGCGCCCACTGGATGGACTTCATCACGTAGGGCACACCCCGCAGGGGGCCATCCTTGCCGGAAAGCGGGTATGCGGCGTCCACCTGCGAGAACCGGACGCCATAGGAATCCATCTTGCGCCGCAGCAGGACGGGGTCCTCGTAGAGGGCGACGTGCGGCTGGTAGCCCAAGCCGTGAATCCAGCTCACGCCGTCGATCAAGCCGCACTCGATGTAATGCACCTCGTTCTTCTTCGCCCATTCGAGGCACTTCTCGAAGCTGAAATACGCGCTGTTGAACGCATCCGTGTGAAATCCAATCTTCATCTCTGTAGTCCTCAATGCCCGTGTTCGCAAAATCCGGTCGGCCCCGTCCCCTGCACGGCAAGCATCCACTGGCCCGGGAGTCTCGGTAGCGTACCACAGCGTCGCGTCCCCGGCAACGGGGTCATGAGGAAAACCCTGTGTCGGAAATAGAACAATGCTCACCCCGATTTCGAACTCTGGGCGGTATAGTGAGGGTCACAACGTATCGGCGGTCCCAGGCAGTCCCGACCGGGTGATGCCCGACGAGTATGCCGCCGGAATGGATGAACAAGTAATCCCGGCAAAGAGAAAGGGTCAATATGAACAGGAAGGTCGTACTGATGACGGTGGCGGCCGCGGTGCTGCTCGCCGGATGTCAGGGCGAGGGTGGCACGGGGGGATTCGTGCAGGAGCACAAAGGGGGGCTGATCGGGGGCGGAATTGGAGCGGGGATCGGAGCGCTGGCGGGTCAGGCGATCGGCCGCAATACGACCTCCACATTGATCGGGGCGGCCGTGGGCGGTGGGATCGGCTACCTGTTGGGCAACACACAGGATAAGAAGAGGGCGGAGAGCTTCAATCCGGCCACGCCGACCGCGCTGACCGGGACGCAGTGGCGGGTCGCATCGCTCAACATGCCGAATCCGCCGACGTACCGGGAGATGTACCTGACGTTCGCTCCGAACAGCCAGTTGGTCACGACGCAGGTCCTGCCGGACGGAAGAGTGATCACCGCCACAGAAACCTATCGTATCGCGGACCATACGCTGATCATCAACCGGCCGGCCGAGGGGGGCGCACAGGGCTACATCATCAATGCCAACTACAGCCAGACGGACGGGACCATGACGATCACCTCGCCGGATTTCAATGCGAGCCTCCAGCGTGCCGAGCAGGTCCCCACAACGGGGCCGGCGCGAGCGCCGATACCGATACCCGCGCCGCCGAGGTAACCGCCGCTATCGTTGGTTTCTGCCGGTGGAATCTGACACCGAGGCCGGCGGTCGGCGGACAGGTTGTGCGCAAACCGGGTGGGGCACATCGAGACCGCGATTGAGACCTCGGCCAGGCTCGCGGGCCTGGAGACAGAGAAACGGGAAGCAACCGATACAAGGTTCTTGAACCACGAACCGGAGGAAAGCCCGATGATTACTGCGGTCCCGACAACGGAAGGTGTGGTCCCGTTCCACGGGCACAAAGTGTGGTACAGAATCGCCGGTGACCGGGAAGACCCGGGCCGATTGCCCCTGTTGTGTCTGCACGGTGGCCCGGGAGTGCCGCATGATTACCTCGAGCCGTTGGAGGCGGTGGCGGCCGCCGGCCGGCGCGCCATCTTCTACGACCAGCTCGGGTGCGGCAATTCCGACCATCCTCATGATCCCTCTTTGTGGACCGTCGATTTGTTCGTCGAGGAGCTGGCCACGATGCGAGAGGCTCTCGGGCTGGAGCGGGCGCACATTTTCGGGCACTCCTGGGGCGGGATGCTGGCGATGGAGTATGCGTTGACGCAACCGGAGGGTCTGGCCAGCCTGGTCCTCGCGGATTCCCCGGCGAGCATGCGTCAATTCGTCGAGGGAACGAATCGGCTGCGGGTGGCGCTGCCGGCGGACGTGCAGGAGACGCTGAGAGAGCATGAGGCGGCCGGCACGACGGACGATCCTGCTTATCAGGAGGCGATGATGGAGTTTTACCGCCGGCACCTGTGCCGTCTCGATCCCTGGCCGGAGTTTGTCGGCCGGACGTTCGAGAAGCTCGTGCAGGAGCCCGAGGTGTACCTGACGATGAACGGACCCAGCGAGTTCTTTGTCACGGGCGTGCTCAAGGATTGGGACATCGTGGACCGGCTGGCGGAAATCCGCGTGCCCACGCTGATTACGAGTGGTCGCTATGATGAGGTTACGCCGGAGGTGATGGAAACCGTGCACCGCGGCATCCCCGGCTCCGAATGGGTCCTGTTTGAGAACAGCTCGCACATGGCTCCCATCGAAGAGCCGCAGCGCTACATGCAGGTTCTGAATCAATTTTTGAGCCGCGTCGAGCAGCAGCTTTGAGACAGGCCGTCAGACAAAATCCCTGACGTCGAGGACTTCTCCGGTGCGGCAGCCTTCGATGCTTTCCTTATACGCTGGCACGAACTTGGCGGCAGGCATGCCGCCCGGGACATCTAATCTCAGGGCTCGCAGGGTCTCCGTGGCCCGGACGGGACTTACGGCATTGATCCGAATCCCGCGTTTCATCTCCGGGGCCGCCGCGCGGGCGAAGGCTTCCACGGCGGCATTGACCATGCTGATGGCGGAAGTGCCGGGGATCGGCTCCTTGCTGAGTACGCCACTGGTCAGCGTGAAGGAGCCGTGGTCGTTAACAAAATCACGGCCCACGCGGACCAGGTTCACTTGGCCCATCAGCTTATTGGTCAGGCCCAGCATGTAATCATCGTCCGTAAGCTCATCGAGGCCGCCGGACTTGGCCGTGCCCGCCGTGCAAATGACGGCATCGAAGGAGCCAATCCCCAGAAATAACTGCTTGATCGAGTCTTTCGAGGCAATATCGACCTGGAAATCGCCGCTGCGGCGCCCCACGCTCACGACCTCGTGCTCGCGAGCGAGCGCCTTCACGACCTCTTTGCCGATCATTCCGGTCGCGCCGATGACAACGATTCTCACGCCCTTTGCCCCCTTCCGGCCCGGTCTTCCGAGCCGGCGTTACTCTTGCTCCTCGGGCTCTTCGCTTTCGCCGAACCCTTCATTATCCGGGAAGAACTGCTGGTTCGGAAACTCCTGTTCCGGCGGGAAGTACCCCTGGCTCGGGTAGAATCCCTGGCCCGGGAGCTCGCTCTCACCATACTCCTCATTCGGGAAATCCTCTTTGCCGAATTCCTGGTCCGGGAACTCGCCCTCGCCAAACTCTTCATCCGGGACGCCCTCTTCATCGAATCCCTGGTCCTCGGACTCCTCGTCTTCGAATTGTACGCCGACGAGTCTCTCCCGGCCGAAGCCTTCGTTCGCGAATCCCTCGCCACCAAATTCGTCACCGAATTCCCGCCTCTGGAGTCCCTCGTCATCAAATCCCTCGCCGAACTCCCGGTTCCGGAATCCTTCATCGCCAAATTCCTCGTTCGGGAAACCTTCCCCGAATCCCTCGTTGGGGAACTCGCCGAACTGCCGCTCTCGGAATCCCTCGTTCGGGAACTCGCCGAATTCGCGTCCCCGGAATTCCTCGTTTGGAAATTCGCCGAATTCGCGTCCCCGGAATTCCTCGTTCGGGAAGCCTCGTTCACCGAATTCCTCCCCTCGTCTCTCGCGGAATTCTTCGTTGGGGAAGCCTCGTTCGCCGAACTCTTCCCCTCGTCCTTCTCTGGCTTCTTCGCCCCCGAGTCGCCCTCTGGGCTGGATCCCGGCTCTGCCTCCGGGCGTCTGGGCTTGTGCACCGCCTCGGGGTGCACCCATGGTACCGCTTCGGGGTGCACCCATGGCACCGCCCGAGCTGGCGGCTCCTCCGCGTGCACCGCCGGCCCCGGCCGGCGCAGCGGTCAGCACAGTGCCACACATCGGACACCGTGCCGGCCAGGTCGCCTGGAACTGCGGATGGTTCGGGCACGTGTAGACGCCGATCTCGCACACTCTGGTGGGCGGTGGCATCCGGCCCTGTGCAAAGGCCGTGCACGCGGTCGAAGCCAAAACGAAAACTGTTATCATAGCCAATGTTCTCATAGTCTTTGCCCTCTACTAATGCTCCTTGGAACGCTACTGGTTGCGGCCGAACAACTTGTTCATCTCGTTCAGGATTCCGCCGTATTGCGGATTGGGAGGATATGGATAGGGTGCCTGGTAGCCGTATTGGCCGTACTGATTGCTTGGGTAATAGTAGGCCCCGGTGTTCGGATTGTAGTAGTATCCCGTGTTCGGATTGTAATAGTACCCGTTATACGGATATGGACTTACGTATCCATAGTTCGGGTAGTATCCGTAGTACGGGTATTGATAGGAGTATCCCTGGGGTGGGTACACATATGTATATCCCTGGTTCGGGTACGGATAGGCGTATCCATAATTCGGATATCTTTCTCGCAGCTCTTCGTTGCGCTGTGCCTCCCGGGCTTCCTCGTTTCGTTGTCTCTCTCTCCGCTCTTCATTCTGTCGTGCCTCCCGGGCCTCTTCCGTTTCGCGTTTCTCATCTTTGTCCGCCGCCAGCGTCGCGCCTGCGTCTGCCGGAAGGGATAGCTGTATCCTGCTCAACATACGCTGACACATCGGGCACCGTGCCGGCCACGTCGCCTGGATCTCCGGATGACTCGGGCAGATATAGACACTGGTCTGTCGCACATCGGTTGGCTGCGCCGACCGGTCCTGGGCCAAGGCCGTGCACGTTGCCGACGCTGCGATGAGGCTCACGATGGTTACCAGAGTTCTCATGGTCTTGCCTCCCCTGTCTCTCTGATCGTGAATCTGAGCAAACAGAATACCCCCTGACGACGATTTCCATTGTCAGGCATCCGCTATCGTACTGCGAGCCTGCGCGGACTCGCGAGTGAGCAAAAGTCGCATTTGCGAGCGCCCTATTGCTCAGGGGCTGTGTCCGACTGCGACGGATGCGAGGCTTCGTTCGGCTTCGACGAGAACGCGCCAAAAGCTCTCGGTGTCGCCCATCCCGGCCTTGGCGAGGCAATAGAGAATGCCCAGACAAGTCCGGGCCTTGTGCAGTCTGCTGAGCGGATGGCTTCGTGGATTCGGGTGGGAGCCTCCAGGCCGAAGGGCTTGGGGAGAGTGGAAATCAGGGCGTCGGGCCGGAGGGTTCGTCGCCGCTCCCGGAGGCGAGTTCCCGGGGCCAGACCCGAGCACCCGGCCCGCCCAGCGGCAGGCCGTTCTCTTGCGAGTGGATCATCATGATCTTCTGCCAGATCTTGCCCGACAGGCCGTTGGTCAGGTCCTCCAGGTCGTTCACCGCCTCCGTCGCGACCGGGTCGTGGTAGTCCTGCACGTACAGAAAACCCGTCTTGCTCACCAGCGACAGCATCTCCGTGCAATAGTCGAGGTAGCGGGCCAGCTCGTAGGGGTTGAGCGTGCGTTGCGGGGAATGTGGAGTCGCCATGCTCGCTTCAGAAATGCTGTCGGGGTCCTTGGTGAGCTGGTGCATATCGATGATATGCGCGATGCAGCGCAGCCGATTGACGGCACTGATCACCCGGTTGCGCTTGCGGCGGTTTTCGAGCGTGACCAGAAAGAGGATGCCCGCGCCGAGCAGGACGAGGCTGTCGAGCGCCGAGTCGATCATCTGGACGAAGTCCGCCAGATTGATGCCGTCCGCGCTGATGTGCCACTGCGAGAGCGACTGTACGAACACCAGCGCGGCGCTCCCGATGAGGGCGTACGTGCCGATTCGCAGCAGGTAGTTCGGCCTGGCAATCCACTGGACCGTCTGATGCGTCTCCTGCGCGATCTCGTGGAGCCCTTGGCACACGTTAGCCAGATTGGACTGCGGGAACCGGTCCCGCATCCGCAGATGCAGCCTCTCGATCGTCTTTTGAATCTCTTCCGCAATGAGAATATGTTTTTGCTTCTTCATATCCACCGGGCCACCATCGGCGACAGCATGGACCCCAATCCATCATCCAACGCCGGCTGTCCCTGCGTTCTAAACTACCGCTTGCCCAACTTAAGGTCAATAAGCCGCCCGCGCCAGCGACTACAAGAACGTCGCGTTCAACGGCGCATACACCTACCTGGACTTCCCCGACGAGTGGCCCCCGGAAAGGCGACAAGCCGTATACGAAAATGCCCAAGCCGAAAGGGATAAGTGATAAGCCATAAGTGACAAGTGATAAGCAAACGTTACGTCTTCCATTGTCTAACCGCAGAGGAGGCAGAGGCTCGCAGCGCGGCCTGCGGCCGCAACCCAAACCCTTTTGAACTACGAATACCACCAATAGTACGAATGGAAGCGGGGAATCCTTACTTGATTCGTGTGATCCGTGGAATTCGTTGTTTCCAAGAAGCTTGTCAAGAAAACAAGATGTTGCGCCTTTGCAGTACAGAGGAAAATAATCGACAATCAATTATCAATAATCCATTGAAACTGCACGCGGCTCTTTGACAACTTCATAAAGAGACTTTCCAACGACGAAAGGCACGGAATGAATCCGCAGATTTCGCCGATTTACGCCGATTATTTTCTTCGAATCTGTGAAATCTGTGGAATCTGCGGATGGTTTTTTGAATCTGTCTCCGGCGGCCGGGCCGTACGGTCGGACTCTGACTTGACACTTCTCGCCTGTCGCTTGCCACTTCTTCTTGACAATCGCTCCTCCATCCTCCATAATCAATCCTGGTTTGGTGGCTCCACAACCGCCCCACGAGGAAGACGAGGCGATGTGCGAGGCCCGTAGGAGATTGTGGATGGCGAGAAACCCGGAGTGGACCGTTGATCCGATTGGCGAGATGATTCTATGACTGACTCAGTGCCCAAAGCGTTCATTTCCTACAGTTGGTCGTCTCCCGGCCACTGTGACCTTGTTCGTACGTATGCGGAGCGACTGCTCAGTGATGGCGTGGATGTCGTGCTTGACCAGTGGGATCTGTCGGAGGGACAAGACAAGTATGCCTTTATGGAGAAGATGGTGACCGATGCGTCTGTGACACACGTGATCATCTTCTCTGATCAAATGTATGCTCAGAAGGCCGATGAACGCAAAGCTGGAGTAGGAACCGAATCACAGATCATCTCGAAAGAGGTCTACGACAAGACAGATCAGCGCAAGTTCATACCCGTGGCATGCGCAAAACGCGACGACGGGGAACCATGTCTCCCGGTCTTCCTGCAATCGCGCATTTGGATTGATTTCAGCACTTCCGAAAGAGTAAACGAGAACTGGGAGAGATTGCTGCGGGTGCTTCACGGGAAGCCGTTCTATGAGAAACCTAAATTGGGCACGCCCCCTTTGTACCTATCCGACAACCAGAATCGCCCTTCACTACCAACTATTGGCAGATTCGCCAGCCTGCGTGACGCGCTACTCAATTCGAAACCTTCCGGCGTGTTGTGCCGTCAAGATTTCCTTGTATCGGCGATGACTTTCGCCAACGAGCTCCGCATCTATCAGCAACCGAGCGTCGAAGAAATGGAAAACAAAGTGCTGGACACCCTCCGCACGCTGCTGCCTTTGCGAGACCAATTCATTGAGTGGCTCTCCATAGAGACCTCGTTGCCCGACGAGTCAAGAACAGAGGCAATCCTCGTGGATTTTCTGGAAAGAATGCTCGCTCTCAAGTGCAGGCCGATAGAACCGAGTAGCAGGGGTAACCCATGTCTCGATGCACACAGCATATTCGTGTATGAGATGTTCCTGTATCTGATGGCCATATTGATTAAGGTCGATCGCCCTGGCCTTATTCGCGAACTACTGAAGACACGGTATATTCTTCCCGAATCAGACGCACGACAAGGCAAGGATTTCACGGATTTCGAGGCGTTCCGTGGATATTCGTCAGTGCTGCATACGCGAAACCAACGGTTGGAATTGAACCGCATTAGTCTAATCGCGGATCTCATGAAGGGAAGAGCGACGCGCAACGACATCTCTTTCAACGAAATAATGCAAGCTGAGCTGGTGGTCGTTCTCATGACGGTGCTGTCAAAGCGACACAAATGGTATCCACACACATTGGTCTTCTCGGCTCTGGGGGCGGGAAGGTTTCCGGTATTCCTGCGGGCTACACAGCGTAAGTACTTTGACCGCCTCAAAATGATTACTGGAGTCGATTCCCCGGAGGAGTTACGGACCAAATTCAAGGAAGGTTATGAAATGGGCGGGCTCGCTCCTTGGGCCCAGTTCACTTGGCTAACGGATGTCTCACTTCCGGAGTTGATGAATATGGATGCGTTGGGCACAACTGACTGAAGGAGAGGACGGGCACGCGCCTCCAGATAGGATTGGCCTCGGGGTGTAATTCCGGGGACACCTTAGAATGGCGGTCCGTTAAGGTCATTCTTGGCGCCTTGACTCGCATTTTCAGGTCAAAAATGAGGATTTTGCATGGAGGGTAAGGGGGTCACATCTTCAATTATCTAATTATCCGCACGGCATTTCGGGGGCACGGTACCGATCCGGCAAGCGAATCACGAATGCTCCGCGTACCGATTCCGGCCCCGCGTCGGAGTCCGGGGTGACAGGGAATTCCGGGAACAGTTTCCTCCTTTCGGCTGTGAATTGAGGATGAGGTCGCCGGATATATCCGCTGCGGCGCGGGTCCCCGAAGCCGGGCCAGAGATCGTGCGGCCGGCGGATGACAGTTATTTTTCGTTTTTTTGGATTTATTTTGTAGACAGTCTGGCGGGGGTGTGGTAGACTGAAATATTAGTAAAGGAGTATGCTTTTCTCCCTCGGAGTCTACCCCTTGTGCCGTAACAGAGGGAACAGTCTGTATAGGCCCGGACGGGTCTAAGGAGAAGAACAAGTGGCAAAGGGTACAGTGAAATGGTTCAATGCGGACAAGGGGTTCGGGTTTATCACGCCGGAGGACGGCGGCAACGATCTGTTCGTCCATCATTCCGAGATTCGGACCGAGGGGTACGCGTCGCTCGATGAAGGCCAGAAGGTCGAGTTCCAGGTGGGACAAGGCAAAAAGGGCCCGTGTGCGACCGGCGTCGTCCCCTGCTAAGTGGCAACCGCCAGGCGGTAGAATCAAGAGGCCCCGTTCCAAGGCGGGGCCTTTTTGTTTGGGCGTTCCCGCGTGGCTTGAGAACCCATCCTACGGGACGATGTCTCCATTTCCTTCGTAAGCCTCTACTGTTGAAGATTACTGGATTCCTGCCCCCGATCAGGTCCAGGGTAGGCTCTGCGCAGGGATGACAGGGGGAAGGGGCGCATCTTGGAGAGGTTCGAGAGAGGAGGTTCGAGGGTCAGCCCTTAAAAGATAAATTTACAACTTCTTTCTCCCGAATCCGCATGGGCTGAAGCCCATCCTGCGACTCACCCGTTCCCTAGAAAAGGTGTGCCGTGCCCACCCTACCTTGCGGATTGCGGGGGGTGCTTCACCTGTCTCGATAGTGAACGCAGCGCGACGTCCCCACGTCCACGCAGACAGGCTGACTGTCCAGGGTGACCCGGATGGCTTGGGCAGAGCACGTGCCGGGAGCGGATCAGGTGTTTTTCTTTTCGCGCTTGGCCTGTCTCTTTTCTTTCAGTGTTTTCTGCGGCTGCTTCTTCTTGTCTTTCCTGGTATCTCTCGATTTCGACATACGACGTATCTCCTGTAGACCGACAAAACAAGAACGAACCACACAAAAAGAGTTAGTTAACCACGTTTTTCCTGACAATCCAATGAGAATCTGCGGTGTGCCGTAGTTTTTCCTTGGGCAGCCCCGTTCGGCAGGGAGAGGCCATCCGGGGCGGCCGGTCCGCTTCCGGCCGGAGGCCAGCGCCATTGATTATGGATGATCGATAATCGATTATTGAAGAGGAAGCTTTCGGCGGGCCATTCTTTATTTGCGTTCATCGGCGTCCCTCTGCGGCAAAAACCCCATCGAAAAAGCCTGGATTCCTGCCTGCGCAGAAATGACAGAGTCAGTATCCGTGTTCATCGCCGTGTATCCGTCGTTACCGGGCAGTTGTCGGCGGCCGGTTTGCGGCCCTCAGGGAGATGGTGTGCGCAGGACACGCTACCGTCCGTCGCCGAGGGTATGTGAATCCCTCTGCTCCTCCGTGTCTGGTCTGTTTTCTCTGTGTGCCTCGGCGTCCATTCGTCGCGCGTACGGCGGGAGATTGCCGCGTCGCTTCGCTCCTCGCAATGACGTGCGATCGAGAGCTGCGGCGGATAATGGGTCCGGCCGGGAGGCGGCGAAGGCGAATCGCAAGTGGCCGGGGCCGCCCGGCCCGGCTCAGTCGCTGGTGTCCAGGATGCTCATGAAAGCTTCCTGCGGGATCTGGACGGAGCCGACGCTCTTCATGCGTTTTTTGCCTTCCTTCTGGCGTTTGAGGACCTTCATTTTGCGGGTGACATCGCCGCCGTAGAGCTTGGCGGTGACGTCCTTGCGATAGGCCTTGATGGTCTCGCGGGCGATGATCTTGCCGCCGATGGCGACCTGCAGCGGAATCTCGAACTGTTGGCGCGGGATCGCGCGGCGGAGCTTGATGATGAGCTTGCGGCCGCGGGCCTCGGCGTTGCTGCGGTGGACGATCAGCGACAGGGCCTCGACCGGCGTGTGATTGACGAGGATGTCGATCTTGACCAGGTCGCCGGCCTCGAAGCCGGTGAACTCGTAGTTCATCGTCGCGTAGCCGTGGCTGATGCCCTTGATCTGATCGTAGAAGTCGTAGACGATCTCGGCGAGCGGGGCCCTGTATTCGAGCATGACACGCGTGGGGCTGAGATAGTCGGTCTTGACGAGCTTGCAGCGGCGGCCCTCGGCGAGCATCATCACGCCGCCGATGGTGTCTGTCGTGGTGATGATCTCCAGGCGGACGAAGGGCTCGCGGAGCTCCTCGATCATGGTGCGATCGGGCAGCTCGCTGGGCGAGTCGATGCGCTTGACCGTGCCGTCGCGCAGGAGGATTTCGTAGCTGACGGTCGGGGCGGTCTGGACGACGTCGATGTCGTTTTCGCGCTCGAGCCGCTCCTGGATGATCTCCATGTGCAGCAGGCCGAGAAAGCCGCAACGGAAGCCGAACCCCAGGGCCTGCGAATTCTGCGGCACGAACGAGAAGCTGGCGTCGTTGAGGGCCAGGCGCTCGAAGGCGGCCCGCAGGCGGGGGTACTCGGTGTTGTTGCCGGGGTAAAAGTCGGAGAAGACCATCTGCATGGGCGGCTTATAGCCCTGGAGGGCGTCTGGGGCGGGGCGGGCGTCGTCGGTGATCGTGTCGCCGATGCGGACGTCGCCGAGATTGCGGATGTTCGCGATGACGTAGCCGACCTCGCCGGTCCCCAATTGGTCGACCGGGCGCATGTCGGGCTTGAATTTGCCGAGCTCCGTGACCTGGTGCGTGGTGCCCTCACCCATGAGGCGGATTTTCTGGCGGACCTTCAGCGCGCCGGAGAAGACGCGGAGGTAGCAGATCACGCCGCGGTAGTCGTCGTAGTGGCTGTCGAAAATCAGGGCGCGCGTGGGCTCGTCGCTGCGGTCCTTGGGCGGCGGCAGCAGCTCGCAGACCGCATCGAGCAGCTCCTTGACGCCCACGCCCGTTTTGGCACTGATCCGGAAACACTCATTCTTGCGAATGCCGAGCACGTGCTCGATCTCCTCTGCCACCAGCTCCGGCTGCGCCGCCTGCAGATCCACCTTGTTGATCACCGCCAAAATCTCCGCCCCCGACCCCGTGGCCAGATACGCGTTGGCCAGCGTCTGCGCCTGAATGCCCTGGCTGGCATCCACCACCAGCAGCGCCCCCTCGCACGCGGCCAAAGCTCTGGACACTTCGTATCCGAAATCCACGTGGCCGGGGGTGTCGATGAGGTTCAGCATGTAGGTCGCGCCGGCATACTCGTAGTTCATGGTCACGCCGGAGGCCTTGATGGTGATGCCGCGCTCGCGCTCGATGTCCATAGTGTCGAGGATCTGGTCTTTGGCCTCGCGCGCGGTGATCGTGCCGGTCAGCTCGAGCATGCGGTCGGCCAGCGTGCTCTTGCCGTGATCGATGTGGGCGACGATCGAAAAATTTCTAATGTGCTGGGTATCCATAGGTTCCGTCATTCCAGAGCCGCAAAATCGCAAAGGATGGTGTCCGCAATCGGCAGGGCCGGCCGTGTCAATCGAACGCAACGGTCGGTGACCTCGATCAGGCCGAGGTCGCGGTACCGCCGGATGGGCTCGGCGAAGGTCCGGAGCGCGTCGTGCCCGGTTTGCTGCCTGAACGCGGCCAAGTCAATCCCGCTCCGCATCCGCAGGTTGAGCACGGCGGTTTCGCAAACTGCGTCCTCCGCGTTCACCGGCTGGACCTCGCGCGGAGCCTCCATGCCGCTTTCCACCGCCCTAACGTACCGTTCGATGTCAGCATCGTTCATGGTTCGGCGTCCCCGCCAGTAGGAGGCGGCCCCCGGCCCGATGCCGACAAACGGCCGATTGGCCCAGTAGCCGAGGTTGTGCAGACATTCGAACCCCGGCCGGGCGAAGTTGGAAATCTCGTACTGGTCAAGGCCCGCGCATTCGAGTCGCTCGACCGCCCATTCGTACATGGCCCGGTCCAGCTCCTCGTCCACCGGGCAGAGCCGTCCGGCCTTGCGCCAGGCGTCGAACACCGTGCCCGTCTCGAAACTAAGGCTGTAGGCCGAGAGGTGCGGCACGTTCAGGTCGATGGCCGACTCCACGCTGTATTGCCAATCGCCGCGTGTGGAGCCCGGGATCGCGAAAATCAGGTCCAGACTGAGATTGTCAAACCCCGCCTGCTTCGCCAGATTTACGCTCCGGTCGATATCTTCTACCGAATGTCCACGTCCCAACAACCGCAGCTCTTCAGCCCGGAACGACTGGGCTCCGAACGAGAGTCGATTGACGCCCGCCTGCCGCAGCCCAGCCAGCAGACCCGCGTCCGCCTGCCCCGGATTACACTCGACGGTATACTCCCGGACACGCGGGCACCGCTCCCGAATCCGCCGGGCCAGCCCGACCAACTGGTCAACCGGCAGGGCGGAAGGGCTGCCCCCGCCGATGTAGGCCGTGCGGAAATCGACCCCTTCATATCGCTCCAATTCCCGCAGCAGGGCACAAACGAGCGGCCCGGTATCCCGACCCGCTGTTGGCACGGAGTAGAACCCGCAGTACCGGCACTTGCTCCGGCAGAACGGAATATGCACGTACAGACCCGCCGCTTCGACGGACGTGTCGTGCGTGCGAGAGACTGCCGCGTTGCTTCGCTCTCCGCAAGGGCGTGAAGGGCTGTAGGCGCGGTCGTCGTCCGGGCCGCAGTCCGCCATGGGCGGCTCCCCGACCTTGCAGCGCGTCAATATCTCAACAGCAGCATCAACCATCACATCATTCCAAGGGGTTTTGATTGGGTCTCCCGATGGCACAGAAGACATTATTGTAACAAAATCGCCGGTCTTGGCAAGGCCCTTATGCCGAACCCTCGCCGGCCGCCCACAACGGTGCTCCGTTGCCGGTTTCGCAGAAATCCCGGCCCCAAAATCTCGCATCCGAGTACAAATCTATACGCCAACCGCACCGGTCCCTGTTCGTGTACCGTCGCCCGAAGCTCCTCATACGGACAGGGAAAGGCATTCGGCGGGCTTGGCCCACCAACTCTTTTTCCGCCCCAGCGGGCGCCGAGAACACAGAGCAGAACTGACAACTGCCAATTGGCTATCGACTACCGCTCTTGGGACGCAGGGAATGGACGCCGGCGGAAGGCAACTGCCAACGGAGAACCGATAACCGACCGCTGCCAACTGCCTGCCGCCGGCAAAGGGCCCGCCCAATGAACCGCCGTCCGTCGGCTCCCGGCCGATACCAAATTGCCTGGCACTGCACGCTGGCAGTGTCATAGGCCTGCTGAAGATTTGGAACGGCGAGGGACCGTACGCGACACCTCGAGTTTTCTCGCGGACGAGAAGCCGCGTGGTGTGCCTGGGGTTTTGTGGGTTGCCGGGTTGCGATTTCTCCTGAGATTTGGTATGCATGGGCCCAGTGCGTGACGCCGGCTTATCCATCGGCGGAGCGCGGCTGGAGTGACCCGTGAATCGCGTTTATTGACAGGATCGAAAGGAGACCCTTGTGAGCATCGAACTCAGGAAGGATTGCCAATACGCCCTGCTCGTGCCGACCAGCATGGGCATTCGTCTGACGCCCGACGCCGGCCAGCCGTTTCATTGCAGCCGGCGCTTCACGATGCAGGCCACCAGCGCCGAGACCAACGTGGCGAGCGTCTCGTCGTATCTCGGCCTGCCCGTCAAGGTGCTGACCACCTTCGTCAAGGGCAGCCCGATCGCCCGCTTCATCAAGGACGACCTCGCCGGCCGGCACATGGACTACGAAGGCAAGGAAGTCGAGCAGGGCGGCCCCTGGGGCTACCGGCACCAGTTCAACCTGGCCGACAGCGGCTACGGCTCGCGCGGGCCGCGCGTGTCCAACGACCGCGCCGGCGAAGTGGGCCGGACCCTGAACGTTCGGGATTTCGAGCTCGACCGCATCTTCGGCCGCGAGGGCGTGCAGATCGTGCACCTGTCGGGTCTCATCGGGGCGCTGTCACCCGATACGGGGACCTTCTGCCTGGAGATCGCCCGCGCCGCCAGGAAGTACGGCACCCGGATCGCGTTCGATCTCAACTACCGGGCCTCGTTCTGGAAAGGCCGCGAGAAGGAGTTGCGCGGCATCTTTCACGAGATCGCGGGCGTCGCCGACATCCTCGTCGGCAACGAGGAGGACTTCCAGCTCTCCCTGGGCATCGAGGGCCCCGAGGCGGGCGGCAAGGCTCTGGCGAACAAGATCGACAGCTTCAAGGCCATGATCGACCGCGCCCGGCGGGCCTACCCCGATGCCTCGGTCTTCGCGACCACGCTGCGCGAGGTCGTCAGCACCAACTGCCATCGGTGGGGCGCCCTCATGGCCGAGGGCAGCAACTGGCACATCATCGAGCCGCGGGAAATTACGGTGCTCGACCGCATCGGCGGCGGCGATGGCTTCGTCGGCGGCCTGCTGTACGCGATCCTCCGCGGCTGGGAGCCCGAGAAGTGGGTGCAATTCGGCTGGGCGGCCGGGGCCCTGGTCGTCACGCTCCTGACCGACTACGCCCAGCCGGCCGATGAGGAGCAGATCTGGAGCATCTGGCAAGGCAACGCCCGCGTGAAGCGGTAGCGGAATCGGCGCGTCCGCCGGGACACTCATTGCCGCGGACCGACGCCTTTTGCCTGCGTCGTTGCTCGTGCGTTACTCCTGCGGGCTCGGCGGAGTCTCGTCTTGCGCGACGGGCGTCTCCGCCTTCTCGTCGGGCGCGGGCGCCTGCTTGTCGAGTTTGCGCTGACGCTTCTCTTCTTTCTTGTGCTTCTTCTCGATTTCGCGCCTGCGTTTCTCGTAGCCGTACTGGTTGTGTGCCAAAACAGACCCCTTATATGGATATTTCTGACTCATAAATGAGCCAAGTGCAGGCCCGTCGCGTTCGTGCGACGAGCCTCTGCACCGTCGCTTGTAACGCAATCCGCGCGGCAAGTCACGCATTTTCTGATATTTGTCCGCCGGGCACCGCCGAGGGGCGCCGAGAAGGGGCCCGCCACGGGCCGCGGCCTCGCCGCCACAAATCCCCCGCGCGGCCTTCGGCCGCCGCCCCATCTACTCTCGCCAAACCTGCCCTGAGCGAAGTCGAATGGGGCGCTAAGGACGCCAAGAAGAACTGGGGCGTGGTGCTCCTCAACTTTAGCGGGCTTTGCACCTCTGCACGAAACCTTGATTCGTGTAATTTGTGCCATTCGTGGTCAAAAGACAGTTGGTTTCTCGCAAAGGCGCAAAGGGTTTCCGGGGTGCAATGAGTCTGATTTTCTTGGCGGTCTTGGCGTGCTCGGCGAGAGCAAGTTTTAGTTGCGGCCGAAGGCGGGGCTGGGTCAATCCGTGTCGGAAAAGCGGTAGTCATGGCCAGCGGTCGGTTGGAAATCCGCGTTCATCCGTGTGAATCCGTGTCTAAAAAAGCCGTGGTAATCCGTGTCCGCCCGTGTCCATTTGTGGTTTCGTTTCGGGCGGCTTGGCAGGGGGTGGGGCGGGGGCTACAATGGGGACCCATGGCGCAGAAGGAGTATCCCAAGACCAATGCCATTCGCTGTCTGCTCGAGCATGGGATCGAGTTCGAGGTCTTCACGTACCAATATGAGGAGCACGGCGGCACGCGCGTTTCCTCCCGCGAGCTGGGTGTGGACGAGCATATCGTGGTCAAGACGCTGGTCATGGAGACGGACGCCAAAGAGCCGTTGATCGTGCTCATGCACGGCGACAACGAGGTCTCGACCAAGCAACTCGCCCGCGTTCTGAACGTCAAATCCGTCCAGCCCTGCGATCCCAAGGTGGCCAATCGTCACACCAGCTACTTCGTCGGCGGCACCAGCCCCTTCGGCACGAAGCGCCGCCTGCCCGTCTATTGTGAAGAAACGATTCTGGACCTGGATAAGATTTATATCAACGGCGGCAGCCGGGGCCTGCTCGTCCGCATCCATCCGCGCGATATCGCCAAAGTCCTCGACCTCACCCCCGTCCGCGTGGCGATCCCCCGGGGCAGCACGCAAGGTGAACATTAAGACCAACCGCCAACCGCGAACCGCCGCTCCCGGTCTGTGGCTGAGGGAATCGGCAGCCTGACCTCTATGATCGCTTCGGCTGTGGCTTCCGGACGGCGGTCGATTCTCTCGGGCACCCCACGGGCGGACCCGAATCATCCCATGCGGACACCGTCAATTCGTCTGCGGCAGGCCGGTTTGCCGTCGGAAGCCGTGGCTTTCGGCACTTTGGAAGTCATAAATCAGTTATAGACGCAATGCACAATTCCCCACCCCCCGATATGCTCTGTTGGCAAAAGAGATGCTTTATCAGGCGGCAAAGGGAGCAGGCATGTTTGCTGTTGCCGGTCAGGGGAGTGGCAGGCCCGATCTCTTGGCGTCCGCACCGTCAGGGAGCGAGCGCGGCCGGCGCGAAACGACGTGGCGCCTGCGTTGATGGAAGAGAGGAGTAGAACATGAGGTCGTCGAGCAGACCCGGAATTCTCGTTGGTTCGCTGGTCGGGGCGATGCTGACCGCGGCGCTGATTGCCATCTTCTATGCGGCCTGGAAGCTGACCGGGCTGCCCTTCGTTCCCTTTGATATCTTTGACTGGCTGACCCGCGTACTGCCCGGACGAGTCATTGCCTCCGGCATCGACCGCATGGTCACCGTCATTCGCGCGTTGAACCTGGGGCCGACGGCGGTTGTCGCCAAGATGGTCGAGCAGGCGATGGGGGTCGCCGGCCTGTTCATCACGGGTGTGATGGGCGGGGCGGTTCTCTTCGGCATTGTCCGCGCGCTGCGCGGACGATATGCGTACCCGCTGGGGCTGGCCCTGGGAGCCGCCGTGGGCGTCCCAGTCCTGCTCATCAGTCACTCCCTGGCCCGGACAGCCGGTGCCGCACCGGCGGCCGGCGCGCTGTGGATCCTCGTCGCCTTTCTCGCCTGGGGCGCGGCCTTCGGCTGGGTGTACCAGCGGCTGCTGGCCGCCGGCGGCGCGGCCGGTGTCTCTGTGGAGCCCGCTTCCGTCGCACAGCCGTCCGTCGAGCGGGTCAATCGCCGGCGGTTTCTGATTCGGCTCGGCGGCGCCACCGCGGCCATTACCGTGGTCGGGGCGGTGGTCGGCACGTTGTCGGAGAGCCAGCGCCGCAGACAGGTCGTCGCGGCCGGCGCGGAGCGATGGTCTGCCGCGCATGCCCTCCCGAACGTCGACTCGGCCGTCCAGCCCGGGCCCGGCACGCGGCCGGAATACACGCCGCTCGAACGACACTACCGCATCGACATCAATACGGTCCCGCCAAGAATCAACGAGCGCCAGTGGAGACTGAAGATCGATGGATTGGTCGAGAAACCCCTGACTTTGACGCTGGATGACCTCCGGCAGTACGAGCCGATGCATCAGTTCATCACCCTCTCGTGCATCTCCAACCCTGTCGGCGGCGACCTGATCGGCACGACCCGTTGGACCGGCGTCAGCCTGCAACGCCTGCTGCCGGACCTGGGCCTCCGGCCCGGCGTCACCGACCTGAAGATCCGTTCGGCGGACGGGTTCTACGAGTTCGTTCCGCTGGCGACCATCCGGTCCGATGAGCGGGTGATGCTGGTCTATGCGTGGGATGGTGTGCCGCTTCTGGCCGAGCACGGCTTTCCCCTGCGGATTTACATCCCCGACGTGTATGGGATGAAGCAGCCCAAATGGATCGAGTCCATCGAGGCGACGGATCACTGGGAGCCTGGCTATTGGGTGGTTCGCGGCTGGGACAAGGTCGCGAGCATGAAGGCCACGTCCGTCATCGATACCGTCGCGGTCGATATGACCATTATCAACGCGAACCGGCGGACCCTGGTGCCCATCGGCGGGATCGCTCATGCCGGCGCCCGCGGAATCTCCAGGGTCGAGGTGCAGGTCGATGACGGCCCCTGGCAGCCGGCCATGCTGCGCACCCCGTTGTCACGCCTGACCTGGGTGATCTGGCGCTACGACTGGTCCTTTCAGCCGGGGGAGCATACGTTCACCGTGCGCTGTGCTGATGGTGACGGCACGCCGCAGATCGTCACGCCGAGTCCGCCCGCGCCCAGCGGCGCCACCGGCCTGCATAGCAGCAGACAGAGGCTGTGATGGCTCTGCCGGAATCATCATTGAGGTCTTTGTTCCCATGCATCTTCCGATGCGGAGGCAGCCATGAGCGTAGAAGAAGCCAAATACACGGTGCTTGAGAAAGAGGGGAACTTCGAGGTTCGGCAGTACGAGCCGTGCGTCGTCGCCGAGACCATCGTGGAAGCGGATTTCGACCGGGCGGGCAACATCGCCTTTCGCCGGCTTTACGACTACATTTCCGGCTACAACCGTAAGCGGGAATCCATTGCGATGACGGCGCCCGTAAGCCAGCAGACCGGCTCGGAGAAGATCGCCATGACCGCCCCGGTGAGCCAGCAGGCAGGCTCGGAGAAGATCGCGATGACCGCGCCGGTGAGTCAGCAGCGGTCCGAGGACAAATGGGCGATCAGCTTCATGATGCCCGCGCAGCACACGATGCAGACCCTGCCCGAGCCCATGGACCCGGCGGTGGTCCTGCGCGAGATCCCCGCCCGCAAGATGGCCGCCGTGCGGTATTCCGGGACCTGGGGCCGGGCGCGCTACGAGCAAAACAAGGCCCGCCTGGAGGCGTTCATTCGCGACAGAGGGATGAACATCGTCGGCGAGCCGATTTTCGCCCGGTACAACCCGCCATTCCTGCCGTTCTTTCTGCGACGCAACGAAGTGCTCATTCCCGTCGAGTAGCTCGGGACGTACCTTTTCAGGATTATTCCGCCTGAGACGGGCCGGGAAATTCGAGGCGGGAAAGCGGCAAATGCCATGTGGGGTGCACAAGAAGAAAGTGGCAGTGGAGGAGGGATGGACCCATTTGGGGCTCACACCGATTCGGAGTGAGTTTTGCACCGTCTGTCATGTCGAGCGCGGCGCGGCCTCCGGCCGCAACCAAAAATGCTTGCTAAAAAAACAAGATGTTGCGCCTTTGCAGCGCAGCGCAGCGCGGTCGAGACATCTGGCTGCGAATCTGGCGTGTCGTGAATTCGCGGCCAGATTTCTCCACTCCGGCCTTCGGCCTCCGGTCGAAATGACAAGGGGGCGGCCTTCGGCCTCCGGTCGAAATGACAACGAAAGGCCAAGAGTCATCCTGAACCGCTACCCCACCAGCCGACAGCGTATCGGGCCTGTCACAATCTTGTCGTGCACCCACCGTGTGGATGGTCGGCGCTTGTACTTGCAATCTCCCCTGTCGCTTGCTATACTACACGCGTGTAACGGTAAGCGGTATGAAGGCAAGCCGGCCCATGTATCATGCATCGCTGCGGGCCCAAAAGGAGGAGCAAAATGAGAACAGCAAGGCAAGCCATCCTGGTAGTCACGGCGGTATCGGTAGCTCTTCTCGTATTCGGCATCGGGACTCTGATCGCCCAGCCGGGGCGCTCGGGAAAGCCCGACCCGAAGAAACCCGTGCCCGCCACCGATGTCGTACTGGTGAAGAAGGTCAGTCTCAAGGGCGGTCGTCCGCCCGGCGCCGGTGCGGCGAAGAAGGTCGAGGCCGCGACGGGGCTCCTGGGGCAATCCGTCAAGGGAAAGAAGTACGCGGTCGTCGTGGGCATTTCCGATTACCCCGGGACGGGAAATGACTTGTCCTATGCCCACGTTGATGCAATCGATATGGCGGCGGCCCTGAACGACGTCTATAAGTTTGATCAGGTCACGTTGCTGACGAATCTCGACGCCACCCGCGAAGCGATCCTGAACGCCATTGGGGATCTGTCTCCGGGCTCGAATGATGAAGTGGTCTTTTTCTTCAGCGGTCACGGCATGAACGGCGCCGCCCAGGACGGCGACACGGAGAAGATGGACGAAGCACTTGTGGCCCACGATGGCAGCAAGCTCGTGCCCATCTGGGACGGTGAGCTGCGTGAGGCGTTCGCCGGCTTCGGGACCGACCGGATCGTCCTTATTTTCGACATCTGCCTGGCGGGCGGAATGGACGACCTCGCGGGGCCGGGACGGGTGATCCTCATGGCCTCGGGCGAGCACGGCTACTCCTACGAGGGAGAGCAGTGGGGCCACGGTGAGTTCACCTATTACCTGGTCGACCGGGGCATCGTCGCGGGGCAGGCGAACATCCATGATTACGATCACGACACGACGCTTTCCGAGCCCCAGCAGGTGACCGTCGAGGAGGCCTTCGATTATACAAAGGCCAACTGCTCGATGGACAGGCCGGTCATCAGCGACAACTTCGCCAACGACCTGCTTCCCTGAGCGTTCGTGACGGAGGACTTGGAGATCAGAACAAGGATTCGGATGCGTTCCTCGCTTCAGGCTTGCGGGCAGGCTTGCGAAGCCCTCGGTCAGGAGCGTCACGAACCCTGATAACCCGTCATTGTCCACTCCTATGCTCACTGGCGGCCTGTTGATTGCCGGACGTAATTCCTGTATATGTCCGGAAATAACGGTCATGCGCGGCCCGCGGCCCGGGTGCACGCGATTTCCCTTGAAGTAGAGGGGCCAATATGGCATATATAATAAGCATCAAGTCTGTGCGTGCTGCTTTGGCATTTTGGCGGTTTTCCGGGTTGTCGATGGGTACGCGTCTCGCTGTGTGGACTCTTTTGAGGAGGCTTGCCATGCGTAGAGAGTTGATCGTTCCGGTCTCTCTCCTTCTGGTAGTGGTCGCCGCCACTCCGCTTTTCGCCCAGTTGCCGGCCGGCTGGACCGGTAAGGATCAGGGCAGTCCCGCGGCCGCCGGAAGCGTGCAATACGACCAGGCCACGGAGACGTGGACGATCCGGGGCGACGGTACGGGCATCCGCGGCACGGCGGATCAGTTCTATTACGTGTATAAGGCCATGTCGGGCGACGGCGAACTCGTCGCGCGTATCGTCAGTCTGGACCCGGTGCTGGCCGACTGGTCGATGGCCGGCGTGATGATTCGCGTCATGCTCACGCCCGGCTCGCCCTATGCCTTCATGGGAGTGAGCGCCAATACCGACACCAAGGACCACGGCATCACGTTCTGGGGCCGCGAGGGGTTCAATGTGGCCGCGGACCACGAGAGCAGCGGGGCGGTGACCGCGCCCTATTGGGTCAAGGTTAAGCGGAGCGGAGACACGTTCGCCGGCTATTCTTCGCCCGATGGCAAGGAGTGGACGGAGCAGTACAGCACCGCAGCGCCCGGGATACCCAAGAGTACCTACATCGGCTACGCAGTCACGTCGGAGGTCGGCGGCAAGCTGATCACGGCCGTGATCGATCGAGGGCCTGCGAAGGCTTCGAGCCCCGCTCCTGCTGATGGAGCCCGGAACATCATGATGCCGCTGCTTCGATGGACGCCCGGCGTCGTAGGAATGTTTCACGATGTGTACTTTGGAACCAATCCGACGCCGACCGCCGCCGAGTACCAGGGCCGGTTGACCCTGGATCAGACGATGTATTTCCATGCGCCCGGCCTCATTCCCGGAACGACGTACTATTGGCGGATCGACGAGGTCGGCGCCGATAGCACGACGGTGTGGGCGGGGGACGTGTGGAGCTTCACGTCCGCGTCGGCGACGGCCTATGCACCCCAGCCCTGGAACGGCGTCCACGGCGTCGGCAGCGACGCGGACCTGGCCTGGACGGCAGGCGTGGACGCTCTGTCGCATGACGTGTACTTCGGCACGGACAAGGCCGCCGTGGCCGCCGGGGACGCAGGCACGTTCAAGGGCAACCAGCAGAAGACAACGTATGAGCCCGGCACCCTGGCGGAGAATACTGCCTACTACTGGCGGGTCGATGAGCACGACGCGGACGGCGTAGTTCATCCGGGCGAGCTCTGGAGCTTCCGTACCATCGGTCCGGAGGTTGGCGTCCAGGCCCAGTACTTCTCGGGCAAGGACGCCACCGGCATTCCTTTGCTGACGCGCGTCGAGAGCTCGATCGATCACGACTGGGGCAACGGCGAGGTGGCCGCCGGTCTGAGCGACGGGATATCGGCGCGCTGGACGGCCGACCTCGAAGCCCCGTTCACCGAGACCTTCCAGCTCATTACCGCCAGCGACGATGGCGTCAAGCTCTGGCTCGACGGACGGCTGCTCATCAACAACTGGACCGACCACGGCACCGCCGAGGACGTCGCCAGCGTCAATCTGGTGGCAGGCCAGATCTACCTGCTGGAGATGGCCTGGTATGAGAATAGCGGAGGCGCTGTGGCCAGATTGTTGTGGCAGAGCCCCTCTGTCAGCCGGCAGGCGATCCCGGCCGGCCCGCTGCAACTACCGCGGCGGGCCACCGCTCCCTACCCGGCGAATACCGCCCTGAACGCGCCCCAAACGCTCCTGCTTCGTTGGAACGCCGGCCAGGAGGCCAGCCACCACGATGTTTATTTTGGCGACAGTGCCGCGGCCGTAGCCGGCGCGGACGCCGCGACTACGGGCATCTACCAGGGTCGCCAGACCGTGGCGGCGGATACATTCAACGCCGGTGTGCTGGAATGGAACAAGACCTACTACTGGCGCATCGATGAGGTCAATAATGCCAGTGCAGACAGTCCGTGGGCCGGTTCCGTGTGGAGCTTCACTACGGCGGATTTCCTCGTGATCGACGATTTCGAGAGCTACACGGACGCGGAAGGCAGCTCCATTTACGAGACCTGGATCGATGGCTGGGCGAACAACACCAGTGGCTCGCGCGTCGGCTACCTCGATCCGCCGTTTGCCGAACAGATCATCGTGCACGGCGGCACGCAGTCCATGCCTCTCGACTACAACAACGTGAACGCGCCGTACTACTCCGAGGCCGAGCGGACGTTTGCCCGCATGCAGGACCTGACCGTCAACGGTGTCAATACTCTGGTGCTCTTCATCCGGGGCAAGGCAACCAACGATGCCGCCCCGTTGTATCTCGGGCTCGAAGACAGTGCCGGCAAGCTGGGTATCGTCAAGCATGCAGACGCGGGAGTCACGCAGGCGACGGCGTGGACGGAGTGGAAAATCCCGCTTAGCGAGTTTACCGCCGCCGGCGTCAACGCCGCCAAGGTCAAGAAGATGTATATCGGCCTGGGCGACAAGGCCCATCCGGTCCCCGGCGGCTACGGCCTGCTCTTCGTCGATGACATCCGGGTGATCAAGCCGTAACCAGGGATTCATGCGGTCTCCGGGGATCCTCTCCCTAATTCGAGGGCAGGGCCTGGAGCTTGATTTGCACGGTGAGCTCGCGGTCCTCGCGCAGAACCGTCAACCGCAGCGTGTCACCCACTTCGTGATCATCGACGACACGAAAGAGGTCATTCGTATTGCGCACCGGCTTGCCATCTGCGGCGACAATCACATCGCCCAGCACGATTCCGCCGTTGCGGTCGCGCCCCATCGGGCGCAGCCCCGCCTTGTCGGCCGCGCCATCCGGAACGACCGCCCAGATCAGAGCGCCCTGGAGGCCGAGGCGCCGAACCAGGGAGTCGTCCGCCAGGACCACGCCCAGGCCCGGCTTGCGCGCCTTCTCGCCGCGAATGATGCGCGGAACGATCCGATTCACCACGTCGATCGGCACGGCGAACCCGATGCCGGCGTAAGCCCCGGACGGGCTGACGATCGCCGTATTGATGCCGATCACCCGTCCCGCGCTATCGAGCAGGGGGCCGCCGGAGTTGCCGGGATTGATGGCGGCATCGGTCTGAATCACGCCCTGGATGGGCCGGCGCGTGACGGACTCGATCTCGCGGCCCAGGCCGCTGATGACGCCGGTCGTCAGCGTCTGGTCGAACCCGAAAGGATTGCCGATGGCGAAGACCTTCTGGCCCACCTGGAGGTCGTTCGACATGCCGAGGGCAATCGGCGGCAGCAGACGCTTCGGGGCGTCGATCTTGAGGACGGCGATCTCCTTGTCGGGCTCCACGCCGACCAGGTGCGCGTTCCACGCGGACTGATCGGCGAGCGTTACCCGTGCCGCCTGGGAATCGGCGATCACGTGGTAGTTCGTTACGATGTAGCCGTTCTCGTCCCAGATAAAACCTGAGCCTGTGCCCTGGGGGATTTCCAGCGGCCGCAGACTGAAGAAGTCCTGCCGGATCGCCATGCTCGTGATGTACACCACGGACGGTGATACGCTTTTGAACAGCGCGATCGTGTTCTGCTCGTCCGGCGCCAGCTCGCCGCGGGCCGTAACCGCACGGGGCACCGCCCGCTGATAATAGATATCCGAGAACCAGTTCCTTGCCTCGTTGAACAGGACCAGCGCGACCAGGATCAGCAGAATGATCGTCAGCCGCGTCTGGCGGCTTGATGTTCTGATGGAATGGGAGTAATCCTGATTCGGTTCCATAGCAGCTCGCTCCAACCTTTGTTTCCATGCCCCGCCCCGCAGCCAACGACGGCGCTGCGGATTGGCAGTGCACCATAATAGAACGGCCGCTGTGGCTTGTCAAAGCCTCTTGCGTGAAGCGCCCTCTCACGGGCGTCAGGGCATGGGCTCGAGCTTGACGTCCACCTCGATCTTCCTGCCCTCGCGCAGAACGGTCATCTTTATGGTGTCGCCGACCTTGTGGTCGTCGATAATGCGGAAGAGATCGTCCGTCGTGCGGACGGGCTCGCCGTCGACGGCGATGATCAGGTCGCCCAGCACGAGCTTGCCGCCGTCGGCGCGTCGGGTCGCCCGCAATCCGGCTTTGTCGGCGGTCGTGTTCGGGGAGATCGTGAGAATCAACACGCCCTCAAGGCCGAGCCGCCGGACGATGTGATCTTCCGCCGTCGTTACGCCCAACTGCGGCTTGGGGACCTGCTCGCCCCGAATGATGTGCGGGACGATCCGGTTGATGCAGTCGATGGGCACGGCGAACCCGATGCCGGCGTACGCGCCCGTCGGGCTGAGGATCGCGGTATTCATGCCGATCACGCGTCCGGCGCTATCGAGCAGGGGGCCGCCGGAGTTGCCCGGGTTGATGGGAGCGTCGGTCTGGATCACGCTCTTGATCGGACGGTTGGCCGCGCTGGTGATCTCGCGGCCCAAGCCGCTGATGATCCCTGACGTCAAGGTCTGGTCGTAACCGAAGGGATTGCCGATGGCGAACACCTTCTGGCCGACCTGGAGGTCGCTGGAGGTGCCGATGGCGATGGGCGGCATCAGTTCGCGCGGTGCGTCGATCTTCAGCACGGCGATATCCTTGTCCGGATCGGTGCCGACGCGCACGGCCTTCCACGTGGATTGGTCTGTCAGGGTCACGATGACATCCCGGCTGTTCTCGACCACGTGGTAGTTGGTAACGATGTAGCCGTTGGGGTCCCAGACGAAGCCGGAGCCGGCGTCTTTCTCGATTTCCATCGCGCTGAAGCGAAAAAGCGACTTCTCCTGGTGAATCTGCGTGCTGGTGACGAATACGACGGAGGGTGAGATGGTCTTGTACACATCGATGGCGTTCTGCTCCTCCGCTGCCAGATCGCCGCGCGCCGCCACCAGGCGAGGAGCGGCATTCTTGTAATAGACGTTGCTCGGGGAGAACCACTGTTTGGTCGTGGTGACCGCGGCCAAGACGACCAGCATGAAGGCGCCGACCGTCAGCACCGCCCGGGCATACGATCGTGAGATTCGGCTTGAGGACAAGTCATTCTGATTCGGTTCCATGGCAACTCACTCCACTGCTTTTCGTTTGCTGTGCCGCTCGGCGGCGCACACGCGCCGTGGGCGGGCAGCAAATGATGATAGAGCCATCGACAAGGGCGGCGAAATAAGGAAAAACATGCGCCGAAATGTGGAAATGACGGCTGCTACCGATTCTGATTGAATTCTGCGCCGGAGTCAGCCAACCGCGGAAGGGTTGGGGTTAGGGGAGGTCCGGGGAGCCGGGGGAGCCGCCGGAGTGCGTGCTGGGGTGCCAGTTGGCGGGATCGCCGAGGGCGTTCGGGTCCACGGCGGCGGGGGTCCTGACCGTGAGCGAAAAGCCGCCGCCGTCGGTGGAATCGTACCAGTCGTCGCGGTACTCGAAACTGTGAATGGTTCGGCCGGCGGCATCTTGCAGCTCGATGCGCTCGCCGGCGTTGTTCAGACTGCCGGTGTATTGGCCCACGACCGGCAGACCGGGGCCATACTTCGCTTCGAAGGCGGCGCTATCTCTGACCACTACGCAATAGCCGCCGGGCGCAAGCTCGAAACTTGGAAATGTAAAGTCGACACCATCGGTGAATCGGACGAGATTCAGGTGGATCGCCCGGTCGCCGATGTTGGTCAGCTCGATGTACTCGGTGTTTGGGTCGTCAGAGTTGGCCGTCTCGGCGGGATGGTACATGAGCTCGCTGATCCGCAGGCTCTCGGCCACCGGCCCGACGGCGAAGACCGCCTCGTTCAAAGCACTCCAGCGGAGGTCGACCAGCGCTCGGGCTTTGATCCGGCCGCTCTCGGTGAGGGGAACCGGTCCGGTGTACATGCCACCCTGCGACGGCATCTGCAGCGGCACGGATTCCTCCGCCGCCAGCTCCACGGAAATCAGGAAATCCGCGCTGGAGGTGGAGACGTTCATCGCGTGGATGGCCAGGAGATTGTCGCCCGCCCGCAGCACATTCTTGAAATCGGCGACCTTGAAACTCTGTAGCTCCACGGCCGCCTCCTCGGGGTTCTGGGCGTTGGCGGCCGAGTTCCATGCCGGGGTGCCCGTGAAGTTGCGCCGGGCGATTTCCACCCCGTTGAGGTACGCGATGAAGCCGTCGTCATAGCGGACTTTCAGTGTCATGCCGACCATGTCCGGGACGCTGCGCGGGAAGCTGAAAGGAATCCGCAGGTAACAACTGCTCTGGAGGTTATGCATCTGGTTTTTGACATTCAGGCTGATGAACGGCCTGTAGTCGGAGCCCCGGTCGTAAAAGCCGACGCCGCCGCGACCGCCGGTCACGGACATCCAGGCAGAATCATCGAACGGCCCGCCGCTGCGCCACGCGTCATCGATAGCTTCCGTGGGTATGAGCACGCGCTTGGGGGCGTTCTCCGGCACCAGGGTCGTGCCGGTAATCGGGATAATTGGTCCCAGGAACAGGCGTGGGTCCGAGCCGTCCAGGGTGTAGAAAATGGTCCCGTCGCCGGTCATGCCCAGCTCGAAGCCCTCGTCCACGTGTTCACCCTGGCGGCTGAAGGCGGGCGGGGCCGGTGCGAATTCCGTCGCAATCTGGCCGTCCATCCACTTGAGCCGGTCCGCCAGCCAGCCTTTCATCCAGGTGATTTCCTCGCGATAAGTCTTGGCGATGTACCAGTTGGGCCAGACGTACAAACCGAGGATACGCCACTTCTCGAAGTTTCGCTTGGCCGGCTCGTCGAGCAGCGTGGCGTAATCTTCGATGATCCCCAGCAGTCGCTCCGTGGTAAACAGGCCCCGGCGCAGACCGAACCATCGGTCGGCATAGCGCAGCTTGAACTCCGGGTCCTCGAAAAGCCGGCGCCAGTACGGGTAATCGCCCTCGCCGAGCTGGCTGTTGTACCAGCCGGTCGGGATCCAGCCGTTGAGGTAATTGGCGTTGCCGAGCGAGAGGTCATAGTCCCAGACGGGTCCCATGTAGAGCTTGCCGCTACGGTCCTTGCAGAAATAGGTGCTCAGGCGAAAGCCGTCGATGTTCTTGGTCAGCTCGATAACGATGTGGTTATCGATGAAGGAATCGGCATCGATGAATTCTGCATAGCCCTCGGCCGGGTCCTTGAAACTCGGCCCATAGAGCGCGGCTTCGAAGGCGATCATGTAGTTCTTGATCCAATCCTTTTGCAGGGTCGTGAGCTCCCGGCCGTTGGGGTCCGTGTAGATCAGGCTCTGGCCCCGGCTCGTGTTGAAAGTCTGGTCGTCCCCGTCGAGTTTATCCTTCTTGATAATGTACCCGCCGGAGATTTGCGGCTCGGCGTTGTCGCTGGGCTCAATCGGCGTGATGTTGACCCGGTTCGGGCCGATTTTGATCTTTTCCATGAACACATACACGCCGACGTAGTCGTCCATCGTGACGACGCCGTCGTTCGTGTTCAGGAACATCTCGATAAAGCGCGTGTGTGCCGCCCAGCGTCCGAGCTCGTTGCTCCACTGGTAAGCGAGCACGTTGCGCATGAGCGACTTGTCGGAGTACATGCCCTGGAGGACCCAGTCCGATTCGGGCGCAAAGCCCAGGATCGAGACGTTCTTGCCGTCGCCGCGCTCGTCCTGCGTCTCGAAATGATACTGCTTCTTCGCAAAACCCGAGGAGCTCTTGCCGCGAACGTTGATGGCCGCCGGACCGGAGAAATCGACCTCGCCCGTAATGGCGGCCCGGGCATCCTCCCCGATGTCCATGAAAAAGCTGTACGCGGCGGTGGAACTCGTGGAGATGCCTTTGCCCATCGTATCGATCACGGCGATCGGCAGGGGGGAGGTGAAGCCCTGGAGGTCCCGGCTGATGAAGACGTAGCGCGCCACGCTCATGTCACTCTGCCGCCAGCCCGGCTTGGACGCGACGGTTTTCAAGGTCATGGCCTTTGAGACGGGAATCGGCGCCGCATAGATGGAGCCGGCGGGCACGCCCCTGACCTGGCCGAGCGGGTTGCTGCCGTCGGTGGTGTAGTAGATTGTCGCCCCCTCCGTAGCCGTTGTGAGCGTCACGGTCAGCGGCGCTGTGCACAGAGCGCTTGGGACGCTGATCAGGGGCTCTTCGACGATACCTTCGTACGTGTCGAGATTGGCCGCACCGGGTGTCGGGACGGCCATGAAGCGCAGCTCCGCGCCCCCATCGGGGTACCGCCCGTAGGAGACATCGACCCGTTGCTTGTCGAAGGACAGACTGTCCTTCAGAGTCACGCCGTCGGGGGCGACGAGGGCCACGTTCTCGCCCTGGTCGTTGAGTCGGAAGCCGGCGTGCAGGCCGGGGGCGGTGATGTCACCATCCGCCCAAATCAACAGATACCCGCGTGCGGCAATGGTAGTGACGGTCGGCTTGCCCGTCGGGATTTGCCATTTCGTTGGCCGGGACAGGTCGTCCGTCAGATAGAATCCGCCCAGATCGACGGCCACGGAAACCGGATTATAGAGCTCAATCCAGTCCTCGTGGTGACCCTGCGGGTCCGTGACCGAGTGACTGTTGGACGCCAACAGCTCATTGACCACGACCCGGACGACCGGCTGG
>Ga0315289_10000652_pt1 | contig 52979 bp, 60 predicted proteins | sample YL17G11_40_MG_FD_203452 | JGI IMG/M metagenome (GOLD analysis project Ga0315289, IMG submission 203452) | Sediment microbial communities from Yellowstone Lake, YNP, Wyoming, USA - YL17G11_40 | ecosystem: Environmental > Aquatic > Freshwater > Lake > Sediment | place: USA: Wyoming | collected...
TTTCCACGGCATGACCGCAGAAAACACCGCAACATACTCGAAGCGTGTCAGCTATGTCCTGTCCCCTTTGTGTCAACCATGTCCTGTCCCCGTGCCAGGGCGCGTGTGCTCCCCATTTCATTTGCCGTAGAGCGCATCAATTTTCTTTCGCACGGTTTCATCCATTTTGATTAACGGTGGCCACGGTCTTTTGAATCCTTCGCCGGATAACTTTTTGGTCGCATCTATTCCGAACTTCGAGCCACTGGCCATTTCGGTTGTCGCATGATCCAGCACATCGGCTGGCCCTTTTGCAAAAATTGAATCGCGTTGAGGATCTGTGTTTGCACACAACCGAAATAGCACTTCGCTGGTGTTGTGCACGTCCACGTCGTCGTCCACCACCACGAGGTATTTCGTGAACATCATCTGCCCCATGCCCCAGAGGCCGTGCATGATTTTGTAGGCCTGCATCGGGTAGGTCTTCTTGATGCTCACGAAGACGAGGTTGTGGAAGACGCCCTCCGCCGGCAGCGCGATGTCCACGATCTCGGGGAAGTTCATCTTGAAGATGGGCAGAAAGAGTTTCACGGACGCGCCGCCGATGTAAAAGTCTTCCATCGGCGGGATGCCGACGATGGTGGCGGGATAGACGGCGTCCTTGCGGTGCGTGATGGCGGTGATGTGGAAGACGGGATACGGCTCGGGCAACGTGTAGTAACCGGTGTGGTCGCCGAACGGGCCTTCGTCGCGCAGCGGCTCGGTCGGGTCAACGTAGCCTTCGATGACGAAATCGGCGTTGGCGGGGACTTCGAGGTCGTTGGTTTCGCACTTCACGAGTTCGACGGATTTTTTGCGCAGGTAACCGGCGAGGAGGAATTCGTCGAGGCCGTCGGGCAGCGGCGCGGTGGCGGCGAAGGTGAAGACAGGGTCGCCTCCGAGGAAAATGGCGACGGGCATGCGCGTGCCGGTTTCGTAGTAGCGGCGGCCGTGTCGCGCGCCGACTTTCTGGAGCTGCCAGTGCATGCCGGTGGTGCGGTCGTCGTAAATCTGGATGCGATACATGCCGACGTTGCGTTCGCCGGTGTCGGGGTCTTTGGTGACGACGCAGGGCAGGGTGATGAACCGTCCGCCGTCGAGCGGCCAGCATTTGAGAATCGGCAGGTTGAGGAGGGTTGCAGGTTGCAGGTTGAAAGTTGCAGGTTGAGTGACGTTCGGCGCTGCTGGCCAACTTTCAACCTTCAACTTGGAATTTTCAACCCGATGAATGACTTCCTTGCACGGGCCATCTTTGACGATTTTGGGTTTGGCATGGCGAAGATCCATTGCCGTGCCGAGCAGCTTCAAGGCTTCGCGAAAGCTGGTGGGCGGCTTGGCCTTCATCAGCGCGCCGAGCTCGGCGGCGACTTCGTCCACGGAATTTGCGCCCAGGCTCAGGGCCATGCGTTTGTGCGAACCCAGCGTGTTGATGGCGACGGGAAACGGCGAGACGACGCCGTTGACGGTGGGTTTCTCGATGAGCAGCGCCTTGCCGCCTGCCCCGACGCGGTCGGGGCCGCCGGGCTTCTTCATTTCGCGGTCGGCCAGCTCGGTGATTTCCAGTTCGGTGGCGATGGGTTGGGTGATGCGAATGAGTTCGCCGCTGCGGTCGAGGTGATTCACCCAGTCACGGAAGGAGTGGAAAGCCATGCGCGGAGAGTAGCAAAATGCGGTCGGAGTCCAAGCCCCAGCTTTTGCGGGTGCGGGCTGATCGGCATCGCGTCCCGCGCGCCATTTTCACGCAGAGTGCGTGAGAATTACGCTTGCGAAGCGGGAACCACCCGCACAACTTCCGCGTTTCCTGGGGATTTCCCGGGAAAATCGGCCTGGCACCGTCATTGCTGAACTTCAGTTGTATGTTAAAAACTGTTGACAGTCCGAAGGGACCTTCTAGAGTTCGCGGACTGTTTGCCGAAACCAATCCATAACTAAAGACTATGAAGAACACACACACAATTAAGATCAGGGCTTTCACGCTGATCGAGCTGCTGGTCGTCATCGCCATCATCGCCATCCTCGCGGGCCTCTTGTTGCCGGCGCTGGCCGCGGCCAAGAAGAAGGCCCACCGCATCAACTGCGTCAACAACCTCAAGCAAATCACTTTGTCGCTTCGCCTCTGGGGGGATGACAACGGGGATCGTCTTCCAACGAAGGTTGCCCCAGCCGATGGCGGTCCGCCGAACAACATTGGAGTCAGTGCGTTCTCGGCGCTGGCCGACGGCGCCAACAGCCCCTACACTTACCAGGTGTTTGGGGTGATGTCGAACGAGTTGAGCACGCCGAAAGTGATCGTTTGTCCGTCGGATGACCGAACCGCGCACATAAACTTCACCACATTGAACAATACGATGGTTTCCTATTTCGTGGGCCGGGACGCGGACACAACCTTCCTTGGGCCGCAAGGGATTCAAGTTGGCGACCGCAACATCGGACTCGGCACTGCCAACACGGCGCCCACCGATTACGGCTATTCCCCATTACCCACGGTGGCCACCGGTAAAGCAAAGTACATGGGCACCAACATAAATGCCGCACCTCTGCAATACATGGGTTTCTCAGAGAAGATGCACAGCAAGGCTGGCAACATCGGTCTGTCCGATGGGAGCGTGCAGCAAGTCAACAGCGGTGGTTTCCGCCGACTCTGCCAGGTTACGGGCGACACAACGACGATTCCCGGGCCGAACTTCCTTCTGTTCCCATAAGCGGATTGTTGCGGAGTTGTGTCAAACGACAACTAACGGGCATCCACCAGGATGCCCTCTCTGTTTTGGGGGGCGCCAGACGCGCAAAGTGATTCGCCGGCAGCGGCGGCCGGTCTCACGCTTCCAAGGTTCGTCCACCAGCCCGGAAATTTCACGCGCCGCGCGAATGGCCAACGGGCCTGTAGCCGCAACCCCGCACCGGCGGGGTTGCGATTGAGCGCCGGACGCGGGCCGCCCAGCGCAAACTTCACCACGTAAAACGTGGTAAAGTTTGCGGCTACAGCGTGTGAAATATCCGGGCTGGGAGCGGCCGCGAACTGTTCGACGGACCGCGGCCCGTTCTTCGGCACGGCGCCGTTCTCGCCCAGCAATGGCCAACCGTCCGCTCCCCGGCGCCGGATTCCGGAGCGGATGCTCACTCGATCGCTCCAGCCACCGCTTCGGCCAAGGCCTGCCGATAGCGCGGGTCGGCGATCCGCCGCGCTTCCTGTGGATTGGAGAGGTAGCCGCCCTCGAGCAGCACCGCCGGCCGGTTTTGCCCGCGCAGCACGCCCAAAAACCGCGCGCGACGGACGCCACGGTCCTGGTTGCCATTTGCCTGCAACAATGCGCGGTGCAGGCGGAGCGCATATTGAAAGTTCTGCGCGTCAAAGGCGTTGTTGGGGAAAACCTGGGAGGGATCATCGTCATAGCCGCGGGTCAGATTCGAGGGCATGCCCGTGGGCGTCAGACAATAAGTTTCCAGCCCCGCCTCTTCCCGCCGCGGGTACGAGGAGTTGAAATGCAAGCTCACGAAAAGGTCCGCCCCGTGCTGTTCCGCAAAGGCCACCCGCTCGGCCAGCGGAACCTCCATGTCGTTGGTGCGCGTCAGGAACACGATCCATCCCCGCGCCTCCAGCAACTCCGCGACGCGGAGCGCCCAGTCCAGGGTGAATTCCTTTTCGTCCGCGCCGTTCCAAACGTTCTTCGCGCCCGTGTTCCCGCCGCCATGGCCCGGATCGAGGACGATCACGCGGTTCGTTCCGGCGGGGGCCGGGGCGTTGTCCAGCAACGGCAGGAAATTCTTGCGGACATCGAGCGCGTGGACGAGCAATTCGCCGCCCACCGCGCGCGGCGCGAACCCGAGTTGGATTTCCAGCCCGTTCCACCGCGCCGCGCGGCTGCCCGCTGCTATCGAGAGCAAGCCCTTGGCGGTCGTGAGCACGCACTTGAGTGGAAACAATGAGATCCGCCGGGGCCGACCGAAACCGTTCAACTGGCTCCAGTGATCCAGCGCCAGCCACGTCGCTGTCGGCGCGGGTTCAACCAGCCGCATCGGCGGAGTTCGGACAGGCGGCGGCACGGCCGGCGCGACCGGCTTGGGCAAGCCAGGCGATTCCCAGTCGGGAACGCGCCCGGTCTCCGCTTTGCGGTGTGGCGTGGCACACCCGGCCAAAAGGATCAGCAACCACGCACTGACTCCGGCTCGATTTGACACGCGGTCATTGTCCGAATGGGCGCTCTCGACTCAAGCCGATTTGCCGCGCGGCAGCCTGCGCCACCCGACGGGCGCAACTCGCCACTGCCCCCAAGCAAACTGGCAAAGCCGTTCGGAGTTCCGCCTTTAGGCGGCAAAACGCTGCTCCCGGCGCCAACCGCCTGAAGGCGGAACTCCAAACGGGGGTAGTGTCAAGATGCGCCCCCATCCGTCTTCGCGCGCCAAACGGACTTGCCCACTCCACGCGGCGTCGCCATAGTGCAACGCGTGTTGCAACCGGTTCGCCCTTGAGAATACTTGTCGCCATCACCGGCGCCAGCGGCGCCGTCTATGCGCAGCGGTTGCTGGACAATCTCGACCCGCGCCAGCACGAGGTGCATGTGATCCTCAGCAATTACGGCACGGCAGTGCTGGCTGAGGAATTGCCCGGCGGCCTGCGTCTGGCCGAAGGCGTCCAGACGCACAACCTCAAAAGCATGAACGTGCCGTTTGTGAGCGGCTCAAACGCATTCGATGCGATGGTCGTGATCCCCTGCACGATGGGCACGTTGGGCCGCATCGCGCACGGCTACAGCGAGGACGTGTTGCTGCGGGCGGCGGACGTGATGCTGAAGGAGAAACGGAAACTCATTCTCGTCCCGCGCGAGACTCCGCTCAGCCTCGTTCACATCAAAAACATGGAACTGCTGCTGCAAGCCGGGGCGACGATCCTTCCGGCGAACCCGTCGTTTTATACGCGACCGCAGACGGTTGAACAGGTCGCGGACACGGTGGTGGCGCGCGTGCTGGACCATTTGAGCATCGCGCACCGGCTTGTTCCACGTTGGGCAGAAGAAAAGGAATGAAGATGGAGGATGGAGGATAGAGGATGGCAGAAACCCAGTCGCGCAGAGAAGCTAGGAGACGAATGTGGCAGTAATCAGAAGTTTTCGAGATTTGACAGCATATCAACGGGCGCGCGCTGAGGCGCGCCGCGTATTCGAAATCACAAAAATGTTCCCGCGAGAGGAGAAATATGCCCTCACAGATCAAATCCGACGTTCGTCACGCGCAGTGAAATCCATGATTGCAGAGGCGTGGGCGCATCGGCGCTATCCCGCAGCCTTTGTGAGCAAACTCACCGACGCGCTGGGCGAAGCGACCGAAACGCAGTCGTGGTTGGACGACGCCCTCGACTGTGGCTACATCACCGCGGACCAACGTCGGGACTTGGATGCCACTTGGCAATCAATCGGCGGGATGCTCAATCGCATGATCGCCAAAGCAGACGATTTCTGCCAGAGTGCCGCCCCATGAAGGACGTTCAATGACTTTGGTCGCCATCCTCCATCTTCCATCTTCCATCCTCGCCGCCATCCGCAAGTGGGCCTCGTTCGTGCGCTTTTCGCACACCGCCTTCGCGCTGCCCTTCGCGCTGGCCGCCATGACCGTGGCGGCGCGGGACAAGCGCGGCTGGCCGGGCTGGCGCACGCTTTTACTGATCCTCGCCGCGATGATTTGCGCCCGAACTTGCGCCATGAGCTTCAACCGCGTCGTGGACCGCAAGCTCGACGCGCTGAATCCGCGCACGGCCAACCGCCACCTGCCCACCGGCCAGGTCCGCCTTGCCGGCGCGATCGCGTTTTGCGTGGCGTCTGGCGCCGGTTTGATCATCGCCAGTTTTTTCCTGAATTCACTTTGCTTTTATCTTTCGCCCGCCGCGCTGCTGGTGATTTGTTCTTATTCGCTGACCAAACGCTCCACAGATTACACGCATGTCTTCCTCGGCCTCTCGCTGGCGCTCGCACCCGTTGGCGCGTGGCTGGCGGTGAAAGGCGCAAATGTTCTGCCGCTGGAACTCCTGCAAATGCTGGTATTGGCAAGCGCGGTGGTGCTGTGGCTGGTGGGCTTCGACATCATTTATTCATTGCAGGATTACGAATTTGACCGTGCCCGTGGATTGCGTTCGCTGGTCGTCGCCTGGGGGCCGAAAAACGCGCTGCAAGCCGCGTTTCTCGCGCACATGGTGATGTGCGGGCTGCTGTTGTTGTTCGGCCTGTTGTGCCAGTTCCGCATCGCCTACCTCGTCGGCTGGATCATCATCCTGGGCTGTCTGGTGCTGGAACATTGGATCGCGCGCCGCCGCAGCCTGGACTGGATCAACGTCGCGTTCTTTCGTTTGAACGCCGTGGTCAGCAGCGTGTTCCTGGTGGTGACGGCTGCCGAAGTGATTTTCCAGGGCGGGTTCAAGCTGCGGTGAGCCCTCCGCCTGCTCCCAGTTCAGTTTAACTCAACCGTTTTTCTCAGTTGATACTTCTCTCCGCTGGCGTCCGACCGATAGATGTCCACCCAAGCCCGCTCACTTGAGGCGTGGAACTTCAGGAACGTGCTGGGCGCACCGGGATCGCCGGCCCCGCGGGCGTGGCCGGAGTCCGCCTGCCAGACGCCGTCCACCTTCGTCACCGAGGTGTTGTGCGTGTGGCCACAAATGTAGGCCCGGACATGATATTGCTTGAGCAGTTGCACGAGGCGGTCGCGATGCGCCGCGTCGGCGCTCACCGAATCCTCGCCGTGGCGCGTGCGGCCACTGTCCATGTCAGGAATGGTTTTGATCGGCTTGTGGCCGATGACCCAGATGAGCGGTTTTTTCGTGGCGGCCAGGTCTGCTTCCAGCCACGCCAGCGCGGCATCGGGCACGTCGCCCTTGCCGACGTTGTCCGCCTTGCCGTCGTAGTATTCGTTCAGCGCGACAAAATGCGAACAGCCGAAATCAAACGAGTAACTCGTGAGTTCCGCGCCGGGCGGGCCGTGTTGGACCAAGTGCGGGATGCCCGCTTCCGCCCAATGCCGCAGCCACGCCATGCTCGCCGGGTCTTTGGCGTCGTGATTGCCAATCACGGGATACCACACGTAATTCGTCCCGATAAACCGGTCTATCGTGGCGCGGATCGGCGCGGGCGGGTCGCAATCGCCGGGGCTCATCATGAACGCACCCGCGCCCACGCGCCGCGCTGCCTCACACAAGCCGTCGAAGTAACGCTTCCCACCGGACTGGGACTGGATGTAGCCGCGCATGTCGCCGGCGGCAATGAAGACAAACTCGTTTGTGCCGCTGTCGTTCGTTTGCGCCGAAATCCGGCCAACCGCCAGCGCGAGGAACGCGACAGCGATGCTGCGAGTAAGGACAACGGCTGACCGATTCATCTGGAACTTGATCATAGATTACCCCTGGTTATTCACTTCCGCGGGGCCGATTTGTCACGAAAAATCGTTTGCCGCACCCTGCGCTTTTTTTGCCAATCAACAGGACTCGGCCACCGCTCTCCAACGCAGTTTCCTGAGCGGCACACCAACAGCGGCTTATTCGTAGCCGCTCGAACCGCCGCCCAAGCCGGCCGATTTGGATTTGATCCAGGCCAAGTAGTCCGCCGGCGTGTCCACGTGCAAGCGGCCGGCGGCCATCGCGGCGTGGCCGTTGCCGCAAAGCTGGGCGCAGTCAACCTGGTAAACTCCCACCCTGTTCGGCACAAAGTGGATCGGGATGCTCAGGCCGGGAATCGCGTCCTGCGCAATCCGCAGCGGGATGACTTTGAACGAATGCACCACGTCCTTGGAAGTGACGTGGATGATGACTGGTTTGTTCACCGGCACGTGGATTTCGTTGAGCGTGACGATGTCGTCCTTGGTTTGCGGATCGCTCGGGTCGAGGCCGAATGAGTTTTGCGCGGTGACGAATCTGATGTCTTGCCTCCCGAACTCGCCGTCCGGCCCTGGATACAGGACATTTTAGAACCGGCTTCATAAGTCTCTGGCTGGTGGGGCGAGCGTACGCGCGAGCCGGAAAAGGCCCGGATTCTGAGCGGCCTGCGGCTCGCCAGCAGCCTCGCCCCACCTTATGAAACCAGTTCCAGCGGGCAGCGGACCGCTGCGACGCACACAAGTTGCGGGGGCTTTCCCACTCGAAATCGTTTTACCCTTACTTGAGCTCGACGGTGAGATCGAGTTTCACGTTCTCGTCTTTCACTTCGACTTCCTTGGTCACGGCACCGGCTTTGCGGTGCCGGGCTTCGATGGTGTACTTGCCGACGGGCACATTCGCGATCTTGAAACTACCGTCCTTGCCGGTCACGGCAAAGTAGGGGTGATCGAACACGCTCACGTAAGCGAACATCCACCGATGGACATCGCACGTGAAACGGAGGAAATCCTCCGGCGCGTCGAATGTGAACGTCAGGTCAGGTGCTTTGGGCAGCATGCCTAGATTGCGCTCCTTGTTTAGAAACCGCTTTTGCGCGACGGCGTCCTCGCCGCCGACGTGAACGTTGTGCATCACCGGGTCGGAGTTCTTGACCACAACCTTCTGCTTGGTTTGGCAGGCGGAAACGTAAGGCAGAAATTCGCAACCCACCTGGTCAATGACGATTGGCGGCGCCGACTCGCCCGTGGACTTGCCGGTCAAGCCCTTGATGGACACCACCACATCGGCGAGTTCGCGTTTCGGCCCGACCGTATAAAATCGCGTTGTTGGCACCTCGCTGCGCAACGGACCGCAGTTGACGTCCGATCTGAACTCCGTGATCGGTCTCTCCGGCGGGGGCGTTCCCTTCAGCGTGACCGTGCCCGCGATGTCCGCGCCCAAGGCGGCAGCACCGGCAACCAACACCAAAACAACGACAGCGCATCCAACATTCAGTTTCATACTCGCGATTTTTCGTCGAACGACGGCGGGAACGTAGCACTCGCCCACCACCGCCGCAAGCAGCCCCTGGACTGATGAACGAGCGGGGGCACAATTTGGCAGTATCATCGGAGCGCCGGCTTGCAGCCGGCTTTTGGCGACCCGTCGCCTCATCGCCCACCGTCTGAACACCGCACATCCAAAGCCGGTTACAAACCGGCGCTCCAGCTCTGCGGCATCTGACAATGGTGGCACTGACAAATTGCGCTCCAATGAGCGGTTGGACGCGGGCCACACTTCAGCCGAGCGACGAACCCGTGTTCGGGCTGGAAGCTGGTGTCCAACGTTGGAAAGGCGCTTTGGTCATCACCTTGGCCATCGCGATAGCAGTCTGTGCCGCTTCCCTGCCGCGGTTGTGCTTCCGGCCCAGGCACCGCACGCGGGCCTGCTCTTCATTCTCCAACAGCAGGACTTCGTGAATGACCGGCACGCCGTAGTCCAACTGGATTTGCATCAGCGCCCGGCTGACCGCATCGCCAATGTGCGCCGCATGGACGGTTTCACCGCGCAGAATCACGCCCAGGCAAATGATCGCTGACAGCGGGGCGCGAGCCGCGAGGCGCGAGGCGCGAGCCAGACTCCCTGCCACGAGCGGAATTTCGTATGCGCCCGGCACCCGCACGACCCGGACGCGGCTCGCCTTTGCTCGCTTCAGCTCGGCGTGCGCGGCCCGCACCATCGCGTCCACATACCGCGCGTTGTAGCGCGAGGCGACGATGGCGAATGTGCCGCCGCCAACGCGAACTGTCTTGGTTTTAACAGGCTTCAACATTTGAAGTGAAATTATCTGTGGCCAACAAAATCTTGGGCGTTCATCCCAATGTCTTTTGCAATTTGCCGCAACAGAAACGGCGAAATGTCTCTGCCAGCGCGGAACGGAACGGTTGTGCCACGACCGTTGGGATGACGGTATTGCTTGTGCGAACCGCGTTGCCGGACTTCGACAAAGCCGAGACTTTCGAGAATGCGGGAAACTTCGCGCGGTTTCAGAACCGGAATGTTTCCCATAATCAGACCGTGACCGCTTGCGTGCCGACAAACTCCGCCTCCAATTGTGGCTCGCCATCCTCCAGCAACATCTCCACGACTTCCTTCAAATTCCGGTTCAACTCATCCACCGTCGCGCCCTGCGAATGCGCACCGGGAAAGCCCGGAATGTAGCCGACAAAAAGCTTTGTCTCCGGACAACGCTCCACAACGGCCGTGTAAGTTTTCATGTTATCGAGAAATAATTTGAGCCAACGTGCCGTGTCCCTCCGCCGTCTTGATGAAAAGTTTCACCGCTTCATCCAGCGCGGCGCGCGCGGCTTGCGGCGTTGGGCCGGAACTGGCCACGTCCAGCGGCATTGCGTGCGCGATGAACTGCGCCCCCTCGCGCCAGATTTGGACGGTGTAATCAATGTCCATAACGCAGCCAAATTACCACGAATGACACGAATGGACACGAATAAATTTTAGCCACGGATGAAACACGGATTGAACACGGATGCGGAACCCAATCTGTGTTTCATCCGTGTTCGATCCGCGGCCAAAAAATCGCATTTAGAAAAGTGGGAGACGGCGTGAGGAGTCTCTGATTATTTTTGGGGAAATTTGAGTCTCGTGACCTCGCCTCCTACAAAGAAATTTTGGCGACGATGGCGGATGTGCCGCCGCCGGCGCGAGCCGTTTTGGTTTTGACCGGTTTCAGCATTTGGCGTGCCTCAACTTTTCCAATTCTTCGAGCAAGGGCAACCAGTAAAGTTTGTCTTTCTTGCGCTCGGCGGTCTCTTCGGTTTGGAGCGATTGTTCCAGTTTGCCGACCTTGCCAAGAGCGGCGTGCGCCAACAACCGTCGGCGCGGCGTGAGCCGTCGGCAAAGGCCGGTGTGAGTTCGCGCGAGTTCAATCAGCAACTCCGGCGTGCGAAGTTCCAACAGCCAAAACTTTATCCGCGCGGAATCCGGCTTTTCGCAATGCTGAAAGTAATGCGCCTCGACCAAACGCCGGATCATCGGCCAGTCCTTGTCGCGCTGGGTTTTCTTGGCCTGCACGAGATCGGGCAAGGAAAGCAGGTCGCAAGTGGTCTTGTCCGGCAGTTCGATGACAGTGCGCCGCCGCCAGAGTTTGGCGAACGATTCCACACCGCGCATTTTGGACATCACGTCCACGCGCATCCGCAACGCCTCCGGGTGCTGACAGCGAAAGTGGATGGCGTGGCCGCGCCGGAGATATTTCAGTTCAAACGGCGGCGCGGCGATGGGTTCGGCTTGAAGTTCGGCAAGCGCCTTTCTCAACCGCGAGAGATTCGCGGCGTCGGCGAGGATGACGAAGTCTGTGTCGCGGCTAAACTCGGCCGCGCCGTAAAACACGCACGCCTGTCCGCCCATGAGCAGGGCGCGGACGCGGTGCGCGCGCATCGAAGAAAGGACTTTGCGTATCGGGTTCGGGATCAAGTGAGCCTCCGAGCGCGAGATAGGTCTGCCAGAGCTTCTCGCTTTCCAGCCAGCGTTGCACGGGCGTGAGCCGATACCATTCGGCCCACTCCGCTCCAACCAGTTGTTCCGGCTGAATCATGGGAGATTAAATAACAACTATCTGCCTGCGCGCAAATTCAAAGCAAATGCCCCAGCTTTTCGCGTTTCGTTTTCAAATACCGTTCATTGTGCGGATTGGGCTTCACGCGAATCGGCACTTGCTCCACGATTTTCAGTCCGTAGCCCTCCAGCCCGACAATCTTCTTGGGATTGTTCGTGAGCAGGCGGATCGTTTTCAATCCGAGGTCGGCGAGGATTTGCGCGCCGAGACCATACTCGCGCAAATCCATGTCGTAGCCGAGCTTTTTGTTCGCCTCGACGGTGTCGTAGCCCTGCTCCTGCAACTTGTAGGCCTTGATTTTCGGCGCCAGGCCGATGCCGCGCCCTTCCTGCCGCATATAAACAATCACGCCGCGCCCCGCTTCGGCGACTTGCCGCATCGCCTGATGCAATTGCGCCCCGCAATCGCAGCGGCGCGAGCTGAACACGTCGCCCGTCAGACATTCGCTGTGCACGCGCACCAGGACGTTTTTTCGGCCCGCCACCTCGCCGCGTACCAGCGCCAGGTGATGCTGGCCGTCGAGCGTCGAGCGATAGAGGTGCAAGTCGAAATCCCCGTAGTCCGTCGGCAGTTTCACCACCTCCACCTGTTCGACCAGTTTCTCGCGTGTCCGCCGATACTCGATGAGATCGGCCATCGTGCAAATCTTCAGCCGATGACGCCTGGCAAACTTCAAGAGCTGCGGCAGCCGGGCCATCGAGCCGTCGTCGTTCATGATCTCGCAAATCACGCCGACCGGACGGCACCCGGCCAATTTTACGAGGTCAACCGCTGCCTCCGTGTGCCCGGCCCGCTGCAAAACGCCGCCTGGCCGGGCGCGCAATGGAAACACGTGCCCCGGTTGCACGAGGTCATCGGGCACCGCCGTCGGGTCAGCCATGACCCGGATGGTTTCCGCGCGGTCGGCGGCGCTGATGCCGGTGGTGATGCCGCGCGCGGCGTCCACGCTGACCTGGAAATCGGTTTTGAAACTCTCGCGGTTCTCCTTGACCATGCGCCCGATGCCGAGTTGATCCAACCGCTCGGAAGTCGTCGGCACGCAAATCAGGCCGCGCCCGTGCTTGGCCATGAAATTGACCGCCGCGGGCGTGATGAACTGGGCGGCCATGATGAGGTCGCCCTCGTTCTCCCGGTCCGCGTCGTCCACCACGATCACCATTTCGCCCTTCCGCACATCGGCGACGACGGACTCGATGGAATCAAACCGTTTCATCATAAAGCAGGGGAAAGACTAGCGAGCGAACCGCCAATTTCCAGCCACAAAACGCCAGCAAGTCGGAAAACCGGTGGGACCACCCGCCTCCGCTTCAACCCGTAAGCGGAATTGCGTCGTCCACCAGCATCACCGGGATGTCCTGCCGGATCGGGTAAAGGAACTTGCCATCCGCGCGGACCAAGCCGGCATCAATCTGTTCGCTCACCGGCTTTCCGCCGCGATTGCGAACCGCGCCGGTGACAATCTGCTGATTCAACTTCTCGACGAGCGCCGAGTCGGCCAGCCGGACTTCCTGGTGCGTTTCGGGGCAGCACAAAATTTTCAAAAGCTCGGAATCAATCATGTTCGTTACATCGTTGAATTGTTGAATCGTTGAATCGCGTTGCGGAACAGAACCGTTTCACCGATTTAACGATGTAACGGTTTAACGATTCAACGACTGTATCGCCTGTTCATAAATCTCTTTCAACGGCACGTTGGCTTGCTCCGCAACCTTCCGGCACGACTCGAATTCCGGCGCGGCGTGCAACACCTTGCCGTCGAGCTTGCCGAGTTTAACCGTCACTTCGCCGTGCGGCGTTTTGACGGTGGCAAACTCGCGCTGCAACTTCCGGCGCTCCGCCCTGTAACGCCGCACGCCGAACGCGCTCGTTTCGCGCAGCATCATTTCGGTGAATTTGTCGGCGTCCGTCTCCGCGCACAAAACGGTCAGCAGCACGCCGGGCCGGCTTTTCTTCATTTGGATGGGCGTGTAAAACACGTCCAGCGCGCCGGCGGCCAGCGCGCGTTCGACGAAATGGCCGAGGATTTCAGCGTTGATGTCATCGAGATTCGTCTCCAGCACCGCCACCGTGTCCGTCTCCCAATCCAACGCGACTTTGGACTTTGGACTTGGGACTTGGGACTGCGTGCCGAGCACGGCGCGCAGGACGTTGGGCCGTGTCTGGTTGTCGCGCGTTCCCAGTCCGTAGCCGATTTTTTCCGCCACAAGCCCGGTCATCGGTTCAAAACTCTCGACGAGTTCCGCAAGCAAAGCCGCGCCGGTGGGCGTGACCAGTTCATGCGGTTCTTCGCACTGCGTCAGCGCGACGCCGCGCGCGCTGAGGATTTCCAGCGTGGCCGGCGCCGGCACGGGCAACAGGCCGTGGGCGCATTTGACCCAGCCGGTGCCATCCACGACGGGCGACGCCAGCACGCGCGGCTGGCCGAGCATTTCCAGCGCGATGCAGGCGCCAACGACATCTGCAATCGAATCCACCGCGCCGACTTCGTGGAAATGGACGCGCCCCGGCGGCAGGCCGTGAATTTTGCCCTCGGCTTCAGCAATGCGGCGGAAGACGGCCACCGCCTTCGCCTTCACCCAATCTGACAGTGAACTGCGGTTGATGAGTTCTTGAATCTGGCTGAAATCGCGGCCTTCGGCGTGAGCGTGGCCGCGATCGTGGCTGTGCGGCTGCTCGCCTTCCATGGAAACGCTGAACCGCACGCCCGCGACGCCTGACCTTGATTCACGGTCGGCGTGCAAGTGGCAGCCACGCAAATCCAGTTTCGCCAGTTCCCGCTGCAACTGGCCGAAATCGGCGCCGAGATCAATCAGCGCGCCCAAAAACATGTCGCCGCTGATGCCGCTGAAGATGTCGAGGTAAAGGGTTTTCACTGAGTCACCACTGGCGGGACAGCGATCACTTCTAAAAGGAAATGGTGTAACTGCCCATCGGGCCGTTGTAGATCAATACGCAGTGTCGCAGCAAATCTCGTCCGATTAGCGAAATGACTTTGCCTTGATTCATCTGCACGCCAACCACGGGAATCTCCAGCGGCGGAATCGGTGATCCGGGAAAAGTCAAACGTGTGAAATACACGTTTTGAAGCCGATTGCCAGTTGGGCTGCTCACGCTGACCTGACCGATAGGCAGTAGCTGCAACTGCTGAAGCAGGCGTTCTTCGACGCAGCAGCAACTCGCGCCAGTGTCAACCAAAGCGCTCCCCGTCACTAATTGGGGAAGGGGTTTGCCCTGCGAGGTCAGGAGATTTGCGAGCGCCTCCGGGGGCGACACTTCGACGGTCAACAACAAGCCAAGCGCGGCGAGCAAGTCTGGTGGATTGGCTTGGGAGACCCCTTGGGGATAAACGTTATAAACAGGCATGAATGAGACCGAGGTGCAGAGCCGGGATTCTCTCAACCGGTTCTTCCTTTAGAACGGGTTTGATCAAAAACGAATCATTGCCGAACCGCTGAATGCCCGCCGAATATGCGGCGCCGGGCGTATCAAACACTCCGACGAATTCCGTCCCCTTGAATACAGCGAACTTCCCCTCGCAAAGGGCGAGCAATTCCGCCTTCTTGCGCTCGTAAGCTTTAAGCTCCTCCGCGAACCGGCTTTCAATGACTTCACTCATTCGCCAAAAACCTAAGGCCTTTCAGCTTGGTTGGCAAGCCCACCAACGAGCGCGTTTATCTGGCTGGCCGCGTAGCCCGCGCCGAAGCCGTTGTCAATGTTCACCACCGTCACGCCGCTGCCGCAACTGTTCAACATGGCCAGCAACGCCGCCAGCCCGCCGAAGCTCGCGCCGTAACCCACGCTGGTCGGCACGGCGATCACGGGTTTGTCCACCAGCCCCGCCACTACGCTCGGCAGCGCGCCTTCCATGCCGGCCACGACGACCAAGACGTTGGCCTTTTGAATCACTTCCAGGCGGTTGAGCAACCGGTGCAACCCCGCCACGCCGACGTCTTGGATGCGTTCGACGCGGTTGCCCATGATTTCCGCCGTCACTGCCGCTTCTTCTGCCACCGGCAAATCGCTCGTGCCGGCGCAAATCACGGCGATGGTGCCGGGCCGTTTGGGCAACGGCCTTGTCTCGATGGTCACGCACCGCGCCATTTCGTGATAGACGGCGCGTTTGAATTTCCTCCGCAAAGCGCGGGCGTGTTCAGGCGTGAGGCGCGTGACGAGAACGCGTTGGCCGCGCTCGAAAAGTTTTGCGGCGATTTTCACCACCTGTTCCGGCGTCTTGCCGTTGCCGAAGACGACTTCGGGAAAGCCTCGCCGCAACGCGCGATGCGTGTCCACCTGCGCGAACCCGAGGTCCGCCACCGGCGCGGCCTGAAACGCGCGCAACACCGCGTCGCGCCCCACACCGCCGGCGCGGAATTGCTCCAACAGCCTGATGGCTTCGGTCGTTGTCACGCTGCGACCATGCCACAGAAACGCAACCTGGTCACGCTGGAAAAGTCAGTCGTGGTGATGATGACGGAAGAGCCGGTGACGGTTGGCAAAGAGATACCAGACAATGAAGACGTTGAGCGCCAGGATGACCAACACCATCCAATTCGGGTGATGCACCAACTCGAACACTTCGATCGGGATGAAGAAAGCGGATTCGCCAATGGCCAGCCAGCCGGCCCAACTCGCGCGAAACATCAACCCCACGCCTTCGACCAGCGAAAACAGGCTGTAGATAAACGTCCCCAGCGCCGCCCACAGCACGCGCGCTTCCGTAAGACCGCCGACCGCGACCGCCAAATCCACCCAAAATCTCCGCTCCGGATTCAAGTGCAGGAAGTGCAGCAGGCGATGCAGTTCCGCCGGCAGATCGTTGTCCGACAGCGTGTATAACGCGATGGCAAACGCCACGAACAGCAACCCCTTCAGCAGCTTGTAGCCGATGATGAAGTAAAGCGCCGGCGCCCGTTTTTTGAATCCGTTGGTTGTCGCGGCTGCGGACATCTAACGAATCTTTTCCAGCAGCACCGGCACAAGGTCAGCGATCTTCACTCGCTCCTGCTTCATCGTGTCGCGGTCGCGCAGCGTCACGGTGTCCTGCAACTCCGGCCCCTTTTCGCCCAGCGTCTCGAAGTCAATCGTCACTCCGAACGGCGTGCCGGCTTCATCCTGCCGCCGATAGCGCCGGCCAATCGCGCCCGCCTCGTCGTAAAACACCGTCATGTGCGGGCGCAGCAGGTCGCGGACTTCCTTCGCCTTGCGCACGAGCTCGGGTCGGTTTTTCAACAGCGGGAAGACGGCGACCTTGATCGGCGCGATGCGCGGATGAAAGCGCATGACCACGCGGCTTTCCATCTTGCCCCTTTCGTCCGGCGCCTGGTCTTCGGCGTAGGCGTTGCAGAGCAGCGCCAGCGCCAGCCGATCCACGCCCGCGCTCGGCTCGATCACGTGCGGCACGTAATAGCCTTTCGTCAGCGCCTCGGCGTCGGCGCGCGCCAGCTTCTCGGCCCGCTCCGGCGCTTCGCCCATCTTCTTGAGATACTTGAGCCGCGCCTGGTAATATCGCTCCTTCAATTCGGTCTGCTTTGCGGGATCGAGCTTCGGCCACGCCGCCTTCAACTCCTCGTCGAACACCGTCATCGGCTTGCCGGAAAAGCGCTGGTGCTGGCTCAAATCGAAATCGCTGCGCGCGGCAATGCCCTCGAGTTCCTCGCCCATCAACTCGCCCTTCTCATCGCGCTTGCTGAACGGGAACTTGAACAAAATGTCCACGCACGCCTTGGCGTAGTGCGCCAGTTCCTCCGGCTTCTGCCAATATTCGACCAGCGTGGCGCGCGCCAGGCCGATGCTCTCGTAAAACCGGACGCGCTCCTCGACCCAATACTTGTGCCAAGCCTGCCACCCCCAGTTCGGCTGCGGTTCAGGGTTCAGCGTTCCCAGTTCAGAGTTTTCTGTTTTCAACGCTGAACTCTGAACTTTGAACTCCGGACATTTTCCGCAAATGGCTTCGATGGCCTCGTCCGGCTTGATGAAGAACTCCAGTTCCATCTGCTCGAACTCGCGCGAGCGGAAGGTGTAATTGCGCGGCGTGACTTCGTTGCGGAACGCCTTGCCGACCTGCGCGATGCCGAACGGCACCTTCTGCCGCGACGTCTCGAGGACGTTCTTGAACTGCGCGAAGATCGCCTGCGCGGTTTCGGGCCGGAGGTAGGCGAGGTTGTCTTCGCTCTCAACCGGCCCGACGTTGGTTTTGAACATCAGGTTGAAGTTGCGCACCGGCGTTTTCTCGCCCGTGCATCGGCCCACGGAGTTGCTGGGTTTGAGCGGACAGGGAATCTCGTCCATCTGGTCGGCCCGGAACCGGCCTTTGCAGGTTTTGCAGTCAAGCATGGGATCGTTGAACGTATCCACGTGCCCGCTGGCCTTCCAGATTTGCGGGTGCATGATGATGGTGGCGTCGAGGCCGACGACGTCGTCGCGCCGCCGGGTCATTTCGCGCCACCACAGCTCCTTGATGTTGTTCTTGAGTTCCGCGCCGAGCGGGCCGTAGTCCCAAAAGCCGTTGATGCCGCCGTAAATCTCGGAGGACTGGTAGATGAACCCGCGCCGCTTGCACAGCGACACGATCTTGTCCATCACATCGTTGCCCCGAAAGCCTTCTGGGTTGTTTTGGCGCTCGGCCATAAGGCCGGCAGTGTTTGCAAAGCACAATCTGATGTCAAGGAAGCGGGCGGCCAGTTCCGCGAGGATGGTGATAACGGGAAAAAGTTCTTTCGCCCTCGGCTCTACGGAAATCAACCCAAGCTTGGCCAAAGGAGAAAAACCACCCGCCGCCCGCGCTTGGAAATTCAATCTCCGATCTTCTCTCGTCGTAACCGATCACGTTCGAGAAATTCGTCAATCAACTTGGGTGAGGCGTAGAAGTCCGTGCCACGCAATCGGCGCAAGGCGTCCCGGAAATCCAACTGCCCGCGCACCGCAGCCAGTTCCAGCAAACCAAGCGTGCCGATCACCGTCACGCCGCACGCCCGCGCCGCAGTGCGTCCGTCGAGTTCGTCCATCACCAGAAAATCTGCTTTCAGTTCGCGCGCCAGCAGAATGGCATCTCGCTCCCCGGGGTGAAGTTCAACTGTGGTTGGCAGCGGTTGGGCAACGACGGAGTGAACTTGCAGCCAGGCGGGCGGCGATGCGATCCAACGGCGGACTTCCACCGGCGCTTCGGTGGCCTGCAACTCGGCCCGCACCGTCGCCGGGATGTGAATGTTCCCGCAGAGTGTGACGAGCGTTTCCGCCTCGCCGATTTGGACGAGATAATTGAGCGGCGAGGTGTTGGTGACGACCGTCATCCGCGCGCGCGCAGGCGGTCAACGGCGGCGAACTCCTGCTCCATTTCCTCGCGCGGCCAGTCCCGGTGGAGATTGTGCCGCGTCAGCAATTCCTCGAAAGCCAGCCGGCTGGGGCAGTTCAAGGCGCGCATGGCTTCGGTCTGGCCGAGCCGGCCATCGCGGTAAAGCGAGCAAACCAGCTTCTCAAGACCCAAGCGGGCCAGGTCGGGATTTTGCTCCCGCAGCTTGGCCGCCACGGCGTCCGGCATTTCGACGGCAAATTCTACGCGCATACTTTTCCTGTCGTTGCAGGGGAAAACTACCACCCCACTTGATGTTCAGCAACACCTCACTTGGCTCGTGAACCTGCAATACAACCGCAACGACATCACATTCGAGCGAGGCCAGTTCCGCGTGCGCGGCGATAATGGGAAAAAGCTTTTCCGCTTTCCGCTTTCAAAAACCCCCGCCGGCTTGCCGTTCAAGAATAAAAAATCTCGGCCCGCTTCCGTCGAGTCAAACTTTCATCTGTGCGAACCGTGGTCTGGCCAATGCAAATCGAACTCAACCTGCGTGTGCCACGAAGCCGGGCGCGTTCAGTCAGCGATTCTGCGCCGATAACCCTCCAAGTCTGCCTCTGTCAACTTCTCTGGCGGCACCAACCGATAGTGCTTTTCCGAATTGATGCGCACGCCGCCATCGCTTTGCTCAAACTCGAATAAGACAATCACGCCTTCCTCAACGAACTGCGCTCCAATAGGCCGGCAAATCAGAGATGGGAATTTGTGCGCGCACACTGCGAAATCCTGCTCGATCTGCACCACGTTCAATTTGTCAGTTCCGCACTTGGCTTGCAGGGGAAAGACGTAATGAGCGCCTTTCTTGTCCAGACCTACGTAAATCTCGTCTGTTTCGACTTGCCCCATGTTCGGGACGGTGGTGCGGAGGTGGTTTTGCAGCGAGTAGCAAGGCACGCCGGTTGAAGAGGGCAATTCAAGATTGTCTTTGACGCCATTCGCAAGCTAACGTCCGTTACGCGAATGATGCGACACACACATCCATTTGAAACCGCTCTTTCGGTGCAAGCTGTAGATATCGAAGGATTGTTGTGTTTGGAAACCCCGATTGACTGGCTCGAATTCTGGCTGAATCCACGACGACTTCGCGGCAGTGACTTTTTGATGCGCTGGTCGCAAGGGGTCTGGAGCGAACAGCGATTGACTGAGGCCGTGAACGCCACGGGCGACTGGTTTGCCATTCCATACGGGCCAAGCGGTGTTGCTCCAACGAACGATGTTCGCGCCTACGAGCTCTACTTTGAGCGACTTGAAAAAGCTGGTTTGGGAAAGATCAAGCGACCTGATCTGCTGATTTTCCCGAATCAGCAAAAGCAGTTCGTCCATGAGATTCTTCAAAGCCTCGGCGGCGAGACGGAGCTTCCGTTCACGCTTGAAGATGACGCAAAGGTGAAGAAGCTGTTGAAAGCTGCCGTGTTGGCCGTTGAGTGTGAGAATAGTCTTTGGCGTGCAACGCGAATGCCCGACTACGGGAGCAATTTAGCTCCGCAAAAGCGTCTCGGGGGCAAACCCGGCTTGAAGAAAACCGCCGTCCTTCCAACCGTTATCATAAAGGAAGAAGATCGCGAGCCGTTGCGAGAGTGGCAACGCCAACACGGCGTTCCAATTCATGTCTGGCACGTCTTCTACGATCTTGCTTTCGGACTGGCCTTTGAGCGGGCCGAAGAGCTTGTAAATCAAGGCTTGATTCTTCCCAACGAGCAAACCTTCCAAGCTCCGGGCGGCGCGACGACCAAAAAGATTATCTACAAGTACTACTATCAATACGCCTATCAACTTGCAGTTGGTCAGGGAGAGCCGACGCTTCTACCGGCTTTTGTTGAAGACAAGAATGGTCATATTCTTCCTTACGTCACGTTCTCTGGCGGAAAATTCAACCTTCATGCGGACGCACTCCATGTCCTGCGCGAAGTGGCCAGTCGTCGAAAGTAATTATGAACCTCCTGCCAGCCAGTGGTCCCGCACGAGAAGCATTGCGCCAGAAGGGGCAGTTCTGGACGCCGGATTGGGTCGCCGATGCGATGGTTTCTTATGCTCTCAATGGCGGTGCTAAAGCTCTTTTCGATCCCGCAGTGGGAGCGGGAGCGTTCTTTTGTGCGGCACGTCGTTTGAAAATTGGGATCCGATTTATTGACCTGTACGGCTCCGAACTCCATGAAGCAGCGCTTTCTGGTGCCCGGCAAAACGGCTTGACGGACAATGATCTCGCAGGTGTTGACCTCGGAGATTTCCTTGAACGGCACTTCACTCGAACGTTCCCTGCTATCGTTGCCAATCCGCCATACATGCGCCACCACCGTTTGCCTGCGGGGATGAAAGAGCGGTTGCGTCACTACGCGATTCAGCGGCTCGGATTTGCTCTCGATGGCCGGGCGGGATTGCACGTTTATTTTTTGCTGCGTGCGTTGGAACTTCTCGAACCCGGCGGCAAACTCGCGTTCATCGTTCCAGCGGATATTTGCGAAGGTGTATTTGCCCGTCCGCTTTGGAACTGGATCATTGCGCATTATTGTTTGGAGGCTGTCGTTACGTTTGCATCGGAAGCGACGCCATTCCCCGGCGTTGATACGAATCCGTTGATTGTGTGCCTGAGCCGCAATTCGCCCGAGCCAGATTTTCCCTGGGCGCGCATAAACGAGCCGTCGCCGGACGGCCTGCCAAAATGGTTTGCTCACGGCTTTTCGCAATCTGCCCCAAAGAATGTAGCTTGCATTCGCCGGGAAGTCTCTGAGGCCGTCGCCACAGGACTTTCCCGCCCTCCATTCTCGTCGCAGGCAGATGGCTGCCGCCTTGGTAATCTGGCTCGTGTCATGCGTGGCATCGCCACCGGCGACAACGAGTTCTTTCTCTTCACCAATGAACGGAGGAAAGAACTTGGTTTGGAGAAGCGTTGGTTTGTGCGAGTCGTGGGCCGTACCCGTGACTGTCCGGGTGGCGTTCTCGACGAAGACACTTTGGCGGAACTCGAAACCAAGAATCGCCCCACTTGGCTTCTAAGCCTCGGGGCGGCACCAATTGAATCGCTGCCGGCTCCGCTTCGTGAATATCTGCGGAAAGGAGAAAAGCTGGGGCTGCCACGGCGTCCGCTCATCAGCACGCGCAAGCCTTGGTTCAAAATGGAGCAACGTGAAGTACCTCCCATTCTTTTTGCCTACCTTGGCCGGCGAAACACTCGGTTCGTGCTGAATCAGTCCCGGGTTTATCCGCTTACCGGATTCCTTTGCGTTTATCCCGATCCAAAACGCATCCCCGACCCGGAACTTCTGTGGCGGGTGTTGAATCACCCATCAACGCTGGAAAATCTCCGCTTCGTCGGAAAATCCTACGGAGATGGCGCAATCAAGGTTGAGCCTCGAAGTCTCGAAGACCTTGTGATCCCCAATCTAGTAATGGGAGAATTTGGTCTGCAAGAACCGGAAATTCACGAACAGCTTGCCCTTCTTGAGCAACCATCCACTAAGAGATGTGCAGCCAAAGTCCGTGCGCAGCCGGTAAGATATCGTCGTCGGGAAAATCGGCGTTGATTATTCAGCAAGCTTCAGCGCAATGTTTTACCGTCGAGGTTCCATGTTTCCGGAGTTCCCGCATCGTAATTGTCAGACCGCATTCAACACACACGTAGCGATCAGGTATGGCCTCAAAGAGGTGGATGTAATTGAGGTTTCCGTCAACCACATGAGCTTCCTTGGCCATCACTTCGATAAAGCGGTGCGTGTTGCCACATTCAGGACATATCAGCCGGATTTGAGATCGGCGTTTCGCGAACGTAGTTTTCATGCGAGGCAGTTTATCACACAGCCGAAGGGCCTTCCAGACTTCAAATAATCCCCGCCAGCTCCTGCAGGGTGCGCCAGTTTTCGAGGCGTTCCTGCTTGGCTTTGAGCAGCATTTCGCTCGGGTTCCCACCGGAGTTTCGTCCTGCTGGCGAAGCACGCAATCGGGTTGGGTTCCAGCCCGAAAGCGGGGATGCCAGGTTTTTTGCATTCAACCGCCGTCGTTCCGGTGCCGCAAAACGGGTCCAGCACTTGATGGCGCGGATTCAGCCCGAATTTACCGGCATAGTCCCGTACCAAATGAGGTGGGAATGAAAGCACGAAGCGATACCACTGGTGGGCGGCGCGGTCGTGGAAGCGCAGCTTGTTGTCCGCGCGAACTCGAACTTCCATCGCTGGCTCGGCTGCCGCCAGCCCAACGCCGCCGACGCACGGCGATTTCAGTTCCAGTGTTTCAGTGGCTTCTAGCATCGACTGTGGTGTTTTGCTCACGTCAATTATTTCGGAGTCTGCCTTTCCGGCGCTAAAGCGTCAAACGGCTTATGCAGACAAACAGGCTCCTTTTGTTCGCCATTTTCAAAGAGTTGCAATAACCATTTTGGCTCTGCGTTGACGCGCCTGCGCGATGCTGCCAACCTTGTTTGCCATGTTCGAACTCGTCTCCGACTACGCGCCCGCCGGGGACCAGCCGCAAGCGATTGCGAAGCTGACCGACGGCGTGTTGTCCGGCGCGAAGCATCAGGTGCTGCTTGGCGTCACGGGGTCAGGCAAGACGTTCACCGTGGCGAACGCGATCAAGAACGTGGACAAGCCCACGCTCGTCATCTCCCACAACAAAACCCTCGCCGCGCAGCTCTACGCCGAGTTCAAAAGTTTTTTTCCACGCAACGCCGTCGAATACTTCGTCAGTTACTTCGATTACTACCAACCCGAGGCCTACATCCCGCGCACGGACACCCACATCGAGAAGGATTCGAGCATCAACGAGGAGATTGAGCGGCTGCGGCTTTCGACCATGAGCAGCCTGTTCGCGCGGCGCGACGTGATCGTGGTCGCCAGCGTGTCGTGCATCTACGGCATCGGCAGCAAGGAGGATTACGAAGCGATGGTGATCCCCATTCGCGTCGGTCAGGAACTGACGCGCGAGCAGTTCCTCGGACGGCTCGTGGATCTGCAATACAACCGCAACGACATCACATTCGAGCGAGGCCAGTTCCGCGTGCGCGGTGGTAATGGGAAAAAGCTTTTCCGCTTTCCGGCTGCAAAAAATCCACGCCCCCTTCCGTTCAGTAAATCTCCCAACAAGCAGCACCGGCATCCTGCTCAAACGCGGCGACGGCCTCGGCGTGGTCACGGAACAGTTTCTCGATCACGTCGGTGGTTTGGTTGCCGCAACGCAGCCAGATGACTTTGGGCGGCGGGCCGAACAACGTGGCCATGTCCGCGAAATCCGAATCCAGTGAAACAAGCGTGAAGCCGTTTGTCTTGGCGAATTGCCAGATGGCGCGGTCATCGGTTGTTTCCAGCCCGAGGCAGCGGACTTGATCTGAACCGGGAAACAAATCGGCCAGCCGTCCGCAAAGTTTGAAGCTCAAGTTCTGGTCGAACAAGAGCTTCATGCGACGGTCAACACGCGCCGTTCGCGGTCGGCGGCGTAGGCGAGGCAGGCGCGGATGTCCTCCTCCGTCAGTTCGGGATAATCGCTCAAGATTTGTTCGTGCGACATTCCGGCGGCCAACCAGCCCAGCACATCCGCCACGGCAATCCGCATCCGCCGGATGCAAGGCCGCCCGCCGCGCTTGCCCGGCTCGATGGTGATGATGCTCTGGTAATTCATACGCTGCGTTTATCCTACGGCCTTTGCTGGTTCTCTGCAAACCCCGTCTGCGTCGGGCAATTTCATCGGTCTGTGGCCCGCTGTCGTGCCTGACTCTCAGCTTTCAACCCGAAAAACGAAGTTGGAAGGGGAGCGCACGCGCCGCGCGTGCGGTTTTCCGCGCCCTCGCGGAAAACACCCGCGGCACGGTCTTTCCCGAGCGGCTGGCACGGCCTGGGTCGCCCAAGGTGCTGGACGCGAGGCGCGTCCAGCCACACCCGAGGGCGGGTGTGCTCCCCAATCCAGTTTTTGGGGTTCAACGATCAACCCCCAAGCTTTTCAGGCTGCGCCTTTGTATCCGGCCAAGCTTCAACTTTCAACTCCGCGTTCCGATTTCCGCGCTCGCAACGGCTCGTGAACCTGCAATACAACCGCAACGATCCCGCCTTGCGGGCCGCGGCCAGTTCCGCGTGTGGGGTGATAATGGGAAAACCCTTTCCGCCTTCCGGTTTCAAAAAATCCCCGCCGCCTTCCCGTTCAAGAATAAAAAATCTCCGCCCGCTTCCGTCGAATCAAAACCACGCCGGGCAACGGGCCGACCGTTAGTTGATCCGGTCGTTCTCCGGCGGCGCGATGTCCGGCACGGCGGCCAGATACTTCTCGAAATCCTCGCGGCGTCCAGCGTCCGCCTCACGGCGCAGGTAGTCCATCGTCAACACCACGGCCAGCTTTTCTCCGGCGGCGCTGGCGAGGAACTGGCTGACCGAATAGCCTTCCTTGGCGGCGAGCGCCTCGATGGTTTTCTTCAGCGACTCCGGCAGTTGAATCGTCAGCGTGCTCATGTTCGTGCTCGTATCAGGTTCAGGAAATCACGGGGAGCGAGGGCGGTGACGCCGAGTTGCTCCGACCCGTGAAAGTCCTTCACGTTATGGGTCACAAGGTAGCGGCAACCGGCGGCAAACGCCAGTTCCAATACCATGTCGTCATCCGCGTCCGACAGGAATGGCCGCCACAGGAAATGGATTTCCTGCAAATGCGACTGGCCGGCGAGATAGCGCAAGAAGCGCAGGACATCTTCCGGCGTGCGGCCCGGCGGCAGGTTCTCCGGGCGCGTCAACACCTCCTGCCACTCGGCATAAAGCCCCACCGACAGGCAAGGCTGGAATTCCGGCGCGGGAATCGAACTGACGAGGGCGAAACTCGCGCCCTGCCGGGAACGGGCCGCCGCCACCAACACGCTCGTGTCAAACACCACTCTCATTTTATGGCTGCGCCTTTGTATCCTGCCAACACGCAACTTTCAACTCCGCGTTCCGATTTCCGCGTTTGCAGCGGCTCGTGAACCTGCAATACAACCGCAACAACATCGAGTTCGCCCGTGGCCAGTTCCGCGGGTGCGGTGATAATGGGAAAAATTCTCCCACTTTCCGGTTTGCAGAGAGATCAACCCAAGCTCAGATCAACGAAGAAAAACAAAACGCGCTTCTGCCGAAAGAAACAAAAGCGCGCACGACAATCCGCAAGCTGTCCTGACTCTCAATGCTTCGACTTGCCCGGCGGCAACCGCCGCTCGAACTTCAGCAGTTCGTTTTCCAGCCGGAGCACCAGCTTTTCGCGCTCGTGGGCGTCAGTTTCTTTGAGGCGCTGGACTTCAAACGCCAGCGCGTCCATCGCCCGCCACATGGATTGCATCTCGGTTTGCATTGCCTCGAGCTGCGTCCGATTCCGCTCGTTCTCCTCGGCGATCCGCCAAAACCGCGCGCCCAGACTCAGAAGTTTCTTCCACATAGGCCCTTCATTCTTGCTTGCAACCGTGCTCTGATCACAGCCGTTTCAGCCTTCAGCCTGTCAATCCGCTCCTGCGTGCGCTTGTTGCGCTCCAGCGAGCGGTCAATTTTCTCGATATATTCGTCAAAAGCCGCTTCGTATTTCGCGGCCTGGCGGGCCGGGATTTCCAATGTCACTGTCTTGCTTGGCATAACTCAATTCGTTTCAGACGTTGCGTCACTGCCTGTTCTTTAGCACGTTCCCACAGGACTGCAAAGCTGAAAACCCGTGCAGCAGCAGAAACGGCAGATTTTGGATTTGACACTATTGAGGCGGCGGGAACAGGCTCGGCGGCATAGTGGGAAAAGCAGAATAGAAAACACGACAACGAACTCCGCTTTGCCTTCAATGGCACATTCCAGCACGGCGTTGTCGTCCGGGTCGCGCGGCACTGCATTCAAAGTCTTGGGAATACCCACCACACGAAGGAAACTCAAATAATCGGCGAGCGTTTCGGCGCTCTGTTCGGGAGAAAAACCCAGCTTGAACTCCAGTTTCTCGGCCAGTTCCTCCACCAACTCGACGCAAGTCACCGCTTCGACTTTCCCGGCCCGCGCCTGTTCCACGCACTGAAACGGATTGCCGCGCCAGCCGGTGGCGGAGAAAAGGATGTTCGTGTCGAAGACGACGGTGAGCGCCACGGCTACTCCTCATGCAGCAGCCGGTTCACAAACTCCTCGCGCTGGTCTTCCGACAGGCGCTCCCAGTCCAGCCCGCGCTCGGCGCAGCGGCGTCGCAATTGCGCCTCGCCAAAGCGCAGCCGCTCGTCGCGCCGGGCCTGGGCCTCTTGCGCCAGTGCCAGCAACGCGGTCCGCTTGCGCGCGGACGGCAGTTGGCGCACCAAGGAAATCACCTGCTCATCGGTTAATTCCAGAACGCTCATACGCACGACAACATAGCAGCAAAGCCGCGCAAGTCACAACCTCAATTCCGGCTCAACAAAGTTTGGAAACGACAATCTGGAAGCAGCGGCAGCAGCCACCAACGACGACCTCGAGCGGCTGCGGCTCTCGGCCATGAGCAGCCTGTTCGCGCGGCGCGACGTGGTGGTGGTGGCCAGCGTGTCGTGCATCTACGGCATCGGCAGCCGCGAGGATTACGAGGCGATGCTGATTCACCTGCACGCCGGGCAGGCGTTCACGCGCGAGCAACTGCTCGAAAAGCTCATCGCCCTGCAATACAACCGCAACGACATCACGTTCGAGCGCGGCCAGTTCCGCGTGTGTGGTGATAATGGGAAAAAAGACTCTTCCGCTTTCGGGTTTCAAACAAATCGCCGCCTTGCCGTTCAAGAGCAAGAAAATCCCCGCCTGTTGCCGCCGAATCGAAATGGCGCGCTTGATCAAGACCCGGGTCACGAAAGCAATGGCGCGCTCGACAACTACGGCCGGGATGGATAGCTTCGCCGCCAATCTGTGAGTTACATCAGGCAAATCGTCAATTACGTTCGCAAGGCGCAGGAAATCGCCGCTGAACACGGCTTCAAGAACCTGCTTCAGCCGGGACTCGTCAAAGAACTGGTGGTTGCCGACATTCTCGGTCACGAAGTTCACCGGACAAAACACGAACCCGACGCTTTCGACCCGGCCAATCCGGATCGGAAGTTTGAATATCTCTCCTGCTTTGAGGGCGGAACTTTCCAACTCGACCGCATGTTCAAGTCACCGCAGGACAAGCGGGCGAAGTCACTTGAACGCATCACGCGCAACACAGCGATCTACTGCGCGGTCTTCGATGAAGAGAGTCCGTTGGATGTCATCACCATTTACGAAGTTCACATGGATGTGATGTTGCGGGAAGCCGAGCGGCAACTGGATGCGAGCCGCAACGACATTTCCCACGTTGGCTTCACCATCAAGTGGGCACAGCAACACGGCAAGGTGGTTCACACCAAACAGACTTGAGAAGTGACCGCTTGCCCGTTCCCGCCGACAGTTGAAAACTCGAGGAGCCTGTCCGACGATTCGTCGCCGCTGGCCTCTTTCGCCATCCGCTCTTCCGCAATTCGGCAATAGTCAGGATTGATTTCACAGGCGACGAAGGTCCGGCCAAGCCGCTCGCAAACCACCGGAACTGTGCCTGCCCCGCAGAACGGGTCGAAAACCAGGTCTCCCGGATTGGAACTGGCCTTGATGATCCGCTCCATCAACTTCTCCGGTTTCTGAATCGTGTTCAGCAGTTCGCGGCTGACCAGTTCCTTCGATTTGTAGGTGAGTTGTTTGATGTCGCCCCACACGTCGCCGGGATTCTTGCCGTTGGGATGAAACGCCGTCTTGCCAAACTTGCCGTTGCGCACGGACGGCACGCGCTCGCAACGCAGCCGATGCTCCAACTCCACCAGTTGCGGCACCCGAATGTCATCGAGGTTGAACGTCTTCGCCTTGCCCTTGGTGAAGTAGCAGATCACGTCGTAATTATTTGTGTAGGAAACGCGCCCCTGCGCCAGCCGGCTCGGCTGATACCACACCAGCTTCGACTGCAACGTTAGAAATGGCCGGTAATCAATGAAGTCAACGCAGTCCGGCTTGCCGAACAAGTAAGCCGCGCCGCCGGCCTTGAGCAACCGGGAAAAAGATTTCAGCAGTTCGAGATTGAAATGCTGAATGTCCGGCACGTTGTCCCACTCGTGCGTCGTGACCGCGTAAGGCCCGTCGCAAACAATTAAATCAAACAACGCGTCCGGCAATTCGCGCATGAACGACACCGCATCGCCCTGGATGATTTTTCCGATGGCTGAATCAAGGTCGCGCATGAAGTCTTTGTAACAGACCCGCCGATGAATGGAAACAGTCTTTTACCCAATCCGTTGACGCGCTCGCCGCCGGCTTCTAACTTCGCCATGTGGAATTCGAACTCGTTTCCGACTACGCCCCCGCCGGTGACCAGCCGCAAGCGATTGCGAAGCTGACCGACGGCATCCTGTCCGGCGCGAAACATCAAGTGCTGCTCGGCGTCACGGGTTCGGGCAAGACGTTCACGGTGGCGAACGTCATCAGGAACGTGGACAAGCCCACGCTCGTCATCTCGCACAACAAGACGCTGGCGGCGCAGCTTTACGCCGAGTTCAAAAGTTTCTTCCCGAAGAACGCCGTCGAATACTTCGTCAGTTACTTCGATTACTACCAACCCGAGGCCTACATCCCGCGCACCGACACGTTCATCGAGAAGGATTCGTCCATCAACGAGGAGATTGAGCGACTGCGGCTTTCGACGATGAGCAGCCTGTTCGCGCGGCGCGACGTGATCGTGGTCGCCAGCGTGTCGTGCATCTACGGCATCGGCAGCAAGGAGGATTACGAGGCGATGGTGATTCCCATTCGCGTCGGTCAGGAACTGACGCGCGAACAGTTTCTCACCCGGCTGGTGGACCTGCAATACAATCGCAACGACATCGAGTTCCAGCGCGGCCAGTTCCGCGTGCGCGGCGACACGGTGGAGCTTTGCCCCGCCTACAGCGAGGACGCGCTGCGGATCGAATTCTTCGGCGACCAGATTGACCGCATCACGCGCTTCGAGCCGCTGACGGGGCACAAGCTGGAAATGCTCGACGCGGTGACGGTTTATCCGGGCAAACAATTCGTCACGCCGGTGGAAAAGCTGAAACGCGCCGCTCTCACTATCCGCGAGGAATTGGGCGAGCGCATCGCGTGGTTCGAGAAGCAGGGCAAGCTGCTCGAAGCCCAGCGGATCAAGATGCGCACCGAATACGACCTCGAAATGATGGAGGAAATGGGCTTCTGCTCCGGCATCGAAAATTACTCGCGGCACATCGCCGGTCGCCCGCCCGGGTCGCGGCCCGCGACGGTGATTGACTTCTTTCCGCAGGACTACCTGCTGGTCATTGACGAGTCGCACGCCACCGTGCCGCAGATCGGCGGCATGTCCGAGGGCGACCGCTCGCGCAAGACCGTGCTGGTGGATTACGGTTTCCGCTTGCCGAGCGCGCTGGACAATCGCCCGCTGCGTTTCGACGAGTTCCAGGCGATGCAGAGCCAGACCATTTACGTCAGCGCCACGCCGGCTCGGCGGGAATTGGAGTGGGCGCGGGAGAGTGCGGCTGCTCTTGTTCGGAGTTCCGGCTTTAGCCGGTCCGGGCCGCCTGAAGGCGGAACTCCAAACGTCGCAAACGAACCCCTCGCCCCGCCCCTCTCCCCATCGGATGGGGAGAGGGTGGCCGAAGAACGGGTGAGGGGAAATCCCGGCGTCGCGGAACTCGTCGTGCGCCCAACAGGACTCGTTGACCCGAAGGTGACGCTCAAGCCGCTCAAAGGCCAGATTGACGATCTCATCGAGGAATGTCGCCAGCGCGCCGACGCGAAGGAGCGCGTGCTTGTCACCACGCTCACCAAGCGCACCGCGGAGGAGCTGACCGATTACTTGCGCGACATCGGCGTCAATGTCCGCTACCTGCACAGCGAAATTGACGCCATCGAACGCGTGGAGATTTTGCGCGCGCTCCGCAAGGGCGAGTTCGACGTGCTCGTCGGCATCAACCTGCTCCGCGAGGGCCTCGATCTGCCGGAAGTCTCGCTCGTCGCCATCCTCGACGCGGACAAGGAAGGTTTCCTGCGCAGCGAGACGAGTTTGATCCAGACCGCCGGTCGTGCCGCGCGCCATCTCAACGGCGAGGTGATTCTCTACGCCGACGTGATGACCGACAGCATCAAGAAATTCCTCGCTGTGACCGAGTATCGCCGGAAGAAGCAGCTCGACTATAACCGCGAGCACAACATCACACCCCGCAGTGTGACCCGCGCCGTCGAGGAAAGCCTCGCCAGCTACGAATCGAAACGCGAAGAGGCCAGTGCCGTGCTGCGCGACGCTGGCATGGACGTGGACTTGACCTCAACCATCCGCGAACTCGAAGAGGAAATGCTCACGGCAGCAAATAATCTGGAATTCGAGAAGGCCGCGCTGCTCCGCGACCAGATTCGCGAACTGAAGCGGGCGATTGACGGGAGCAAGCCGGTGAAAGAAGTGAAGGCCACGCCGACACGTTATCGCAGGTCGGGCCGACAGCATGCCCGAAAATGGGAGAAGCGAATTCCTTGACCCGGTGTTTGCCTGGCTTCAACGCCGCACGGCAAAGGTCAAGTCGAAAGGACCGTCCATTTTGCCGCCAGTCGGCCTTGGAGTGCCGCCATCGTCCTGTCGGTTTCGGCCGATGGAATAAATCACGTAACCCTTCGGGGACGGTTTCTTGTAGCGCAGCGGTTTGCCGTCAAACGGGTCGTCGGGAACAGTGGCCAGATATTTGGGCGCCAGTTGGTTCAATGAATCGGGCAGGGCATTGCCCTGCGCCAGCCGGTAACGCTCCACCGCGAGAGCGGTTTGGGCGACCCGCAATCTGCCTACAGATTCCGCCGCCTTTTCCATCTCCCCGCTCAACGCAGGCAGCATCACGGTGGAGATGAGGTAGCCCTTGCTCTTGGCTTCGCTCAATTGGGAGGACCATTGGCTGGCCGCATCCAGACAGCCGGGAAACGGTGCCGAGGAAATGGCGATCCAGTTGCTAAAGGAGTCCAAGCAGAAATTGAAATCCGCATTGAAGCTGGCGCTCTTGCGGAAACGTTCGAACTCGACCGGCTGTCCGAAAGGATTGTTTGTTCCCGCGTTCCCGCTCAGTTTCGCGTACTCTTGTGGAGACATTTGGAAAAGGGCGATTACCGAACAACGTTCCCCCGTTAAAGCCCGCGCCAGGCACGTTGCGACAATGCCCTCCTCCTCGCGGAAAGCCGCCTGCAAACGCGCAAGCTGCTCCTCGGTAAAAGCTTTAATATTCAAGGCTTCTTCCAGACTGGACTGGGTGATGGAGTCGGAAGCCATTCGCACCAGTTGGGAAATCAGAAGCGGTTCTTGCTCCAGCGTCCGGCCGAGGCGCAGGCCGTCAATCACGGACTGTGCCGCCAAATCCATTCGACCTTTGCCGGCATTGGAAACGGCTTCTTTGCCCAGCAACTGGGCGCAGCTTTTGATCTTGGCCAGGTGCGGCAGCTTCAGGTTATAACCTTCCGTCAAATCCATCGGGTAACAGCACTGGCTTTTGGCGGCCGCCTTGTGCAACAGTGTGAGCGCCTTCTGATTTTTCGCCAGGAAGGACGGGGAGTTCGCTTCCTCCACAACCAGCGCCGCAAACGCTTCGGCGTAGAGCGGCGCGGCGTTTTCCCCTGCGGGCGGTTCGGGATACCAGGCGTTCAATTCCGCCGGTGTCACCGGCTGGCCGGCTTGGCGGATGGCTTCCAGCTTGGCGTTGACCGCGGCGACGGCCTGGGCGTCGGCCTTGGTGTCGGCCTTTCCGCCGCTCTTGCCACAGCCGCTGACGCAAAGAACCAGTGCTAGAGTGACCCAAGCGAATTCAAGGTTTCTCGGAGTAGGGACCGTCTTCATTTTTCGTCTTCGTTTTTGGTGCGGCGAATATTTTCGGCGCAGCGTTTCTTACTGCGGTCTCCCGTCAAACACAACTCGTAAAGTTGGACGCCCCCCCGGCCGACTCAAAGGAGCGCGCGTTCGTGACCACGCCCACCAAGCGCACCGCCGCTCCCTCACCCGGCCTTCGGCCACCCTTTCCTGCCGGACCGGAGAGGGAATGATTACCTGCGCGGCATCGCCGTCACCGCTGCGGAACGATTTCGAAGGGGATGGCCGGTAATGTGCCCGCGAAGGGGCGACGGTTGTTGGCCGGGCCTTTTCCGGCTGCCTGCGGTCTGGCGGCAAAGGCGTTGACGACGAGGTTGCCTTTGAGGCCGGGTCTGACTTTGGCGGCGTCGGCTGCCAACTCGATCTCCGCGCCCTCGCGAATGGGTGAAATGTTTTGGATGGTGATTCCATCCGGCGGCTCGCCAAGTTCGAGTTTGAACCGGTCCGCGAACGCGCTGGAAGGCGCGCCAATGCGAACACGGGCAGTTCCGCCAGCGGGAATTTTCACCGGCGTTGCGTCGAGGATTCGCACACCGGGCATCCCGCGTCCGGTCACGGCGACTGCAAGTTCTTTGGCGGGCACGAGATGCCGGTAGGCGAAAGCCTGCATCATGTCTTCCGCCGGCACAGCCGGTCGGAAAACCGCCCGTCCTTCGATGATCGCCCAGCCTTCCAACGAGAGGTGGATGGGTTTCACTTGCGGCATTGGCGGGGCCGTCAGCGTGAACCGCACCTGGTCCTGATTTGCGGGCACCCGAGCGCCGCTCAAGGCGAATCCTTCCGGCGCGTCGTTCAACGCCAGCGTGATCGCGTTGGTGAATCCGTCCTTTCGCACGGCGTAAACGGTGAGCGGAACGCTCGCGCCGGCGCGGACGCTGATGCCGGACGGCACGACGCGCAATGCGAAATCAGGCCGGGGCGGACTGATGCGCAAACGATAGCCAAACTCCGGGCCGCCTTGGTGCTGCGCGTCGGTCAGGTGAATGAAAAACGCGCCGTCCGACGGCAGCGTTGCACGGAGATAGGAATCCGCGTGGTGCGTTTCCAGACCCGCGCCCTTGTCCTCGTAATCGTCGTTGAACGCCAGTTGCTTGCCGGTGGCGTCGGTCAGTCGCAGCACGGAATCCAACGGAGAATCCAGCCGGCGCGCATGGACTTCCGCAACGACCTCGGCGCCGGCGCGGCCCTCGAAGCTGAACACGTCCGTGTCGCCGGGCTGATCAATGCGCCCGTTGACGATGATCGGGAGCGTGACGCGCTGCGCGGTTTCCGGCGAGTTGTTCGGTTCCTGTTCGAGACATTCCGGCAGTGTGTCCACCGCGAAGGGTGCGAGGTTGGAAATCCGTTCGCCGTTGCGCGCCGAGAGTTGATAAAGGCCCGGCTCCGAAAATTTGACTTCCTGCCGGACCACGGTTCGGAGTTCCGCGTTTACGCGGTTCGGAGTTTCGCCCGCAACGCTGCCGCCTGAAGGCGGAACTTCAAACGGTTTTGCGTCCGGCGTCAAGTTGGTTGCCGGAAGATTCCAGCCCTTGAACTCGACCGTGGTTTGCGCGCCGGCCGGGCCGCCCAGCGGGAAGATGCTCGTCACGAACGGCAGTTCGCCGATGGCGATGCGATAGACGAAATCCTCCCGACCGCGATAAATCGAATCCTTGATTTCAATCACGTATTCGCCGTCGCGGGCGATGTCGTAAAAGAGCACGGGGTCGGGATTGAAACGGAAGTCGTCGGCATATTGCAGCTCCTTGCCCTTCGCGTCGTAAAGCGTGAGTGTGGCCTGGAACCAGCCGGGCACAGCGTCGGCCAGATACGGAATCAACTCCCGCGCGCTGACGGTGACGACCAGGCCTTGACCTTTGTGCGCCGAGAACCGGTAGCGGTCCACCGCGCCGGGCATGATCTGCCCGTTCACGATGGCCGGCAGCGTGATGCGCGACTCGGATTTCGCGGGCGCGGGTTTCTTGCCAAGTCTTTCCAGGAAACGATCCAAGTCCGGGTTCGCGGCCTTTGCCGCCGGTTTGGAAACTTCCGGCAACTGGCTGACACAAAAACGGAGCGGATTGGAAAGGCCGTTTGGCGCGGCCAGCCTGATCTCGCGCTCGCCGGGTCCGGCGTTCGTGGCTGTCGTGACCTTGAGCATGACGGCCTCGGCAATTGCCGGATTGCCCTGCCGGTTCGGGGGATTTTTGAGAATCTTGTTTCTGATTTCGGCGAGCATCTTTTCGTCGGCGGTCGTCCACGCGTTCGTGGAAGTCTGCGCGCCAGCCTGCCCGCCGCGCTTGCTGGCGCTTTGTGCCGCAGCCCGTCTTTTTTCCTGCAACTCCTTGAGCTTGTCTCTCAATTCGTTGAACTCCTTCTGGTTCATCGGTCGGTCGTATCCGATGACTCTGGCTTGGGCGTCGTCGCCGGAAACGTACGCGTTGGAAACACTGCCAAGAAATTGTCCGCCGACCACGACTTGAAACGTCGCCCCCTGCCTGCCGCCGGCGGGATAGACGTAGCCGATGTGCGGAGCGTTTTGGGCGTGGGCGGTCGAAATGACTGTCAGAGTTGTTGCGAGCGCGACCGCCATTTGTAGGAGCCGACGTAAGGAGGCTCTGATCGTTTTCGATGGAAGAGTGAGCCTCCTCACGTCGGCTCCTACAGTTTCAACACGGGGTCGCATAATGAGCGAATGCCTACATGATCTCCTTCAGCCGTCCGCCTGATTTCACGCCATCGGCGGCGGTGGGCAGCACGTGGACATCGAGTCCTTGCGGATGCGGCAGCTTCGCGTTGCCGTCAATGCCGAGCAGTTCATACATGCTGGCGATCAGGTCCACCGGATACACGGGCCGTTCCTTCACTTCTTCGCCCCGGGCATCCGACGCGCCGACCACCTGGCCGCCTTTGAATCCGCCGCCGGCCACGACCTCGGAAAACACCTTGCCATAATGCCCGCGCCCGCCGTTCCAGGGCGATTCGTTCTGAACCTTCGGCGTTCTTCCAAACTCGGTGCTCCACCAGACGATCGTGCTGTCCAGCAGGCCGCGCTCCGACAAATCCTGCAGCAACGTCGCCATGCCCTTGTCCATTTGCGGCAATTGCCGGCGCATGGCCTGGAAATGCTGCTTGTGCGTGTCCCAGCCTTTGTAGTTGATCGTGATGTAGGGAACGCCTTTCTCGACGAGCCGCCGTGCCGCCAGGCAGGATTGCCCGAACGTGTTCTTGCCGTAACGCTCGCGCAACTCGTCCTTCTCTTGCGACAGATCGAACACCTTCGCGCCGTCGCCGAGGATCATTTCGTAAGCCTGCTGCTCGGCCTGCTCCGCGGCCGCCAACTGCGCGTTGCCCGGCATGGCGTGCTCCAGCGTGTTGAGCTTGTCGAGCAATTCGCGCCGGTTCTTCTGCCGCTGATCCGAGATGCCTTGAGCGACGACGCCTTCGACGGCGAACGGCGTCTTCGCCGGGTCGCCGCCCGTGGCGAACGGTTTGTAGCGCGAACCAAGAAAGCCGGCTTCGGAGAACCGCCCCTGCGGCTCGGTCAACACGATGTAAGGCGGAATGAGTCCCTTGTATCCAGCGTCGTAGCCTTTGAACAACGACACCACCGCGCCGACGCACGGAAAAACTTCGCGCCCGCCGGGAGGCCGGCCCGTCTGAACCATGTAGGAAGCGGTTTCGTGGCCGTTGTTGCCGTGCGTCATGCTGCGAATGATCGAATACTTGTCGGCCTGCTTGGCCAGTTCAGGCAGCAGCTCGCAGATGCGGATGCCGGGCACGTTCGTGGCGATTGGATTCTTGAACGGCCCGCAGTAATCGTCGCCCGCCTCCGGTTTCGGATCGAACGTGTCCAGGTGACACGCGCCGCCCCACATCCAGATTTGAATGACCGCCTTGGCCTTGGCCGGTGGCGCAGTGGCGAACGCGGAAAAACCGAACCGACTCGCCAGCAACAATCCGGTTGCTCCGAGAATTCCGCGTCGCATCGCTTCGCGACGGGAGATGGGCACACCGCCCAAGGATGCGATCAAACCTGCTGAATCCGATTTCGGCGATCGGCTACTCGAAGCGCGCTTCATACAATGACAAAAGACGTTTTATTGCTGGCAGATGTTACACTGCCTGGCAATAGAACGCGATGACCCGACGAAAGAAATTGCCCGGTGAAAGCGAAGGTGGAAAAACTGCTGTACTAATCTCGGTGAACAAGTTGTTGCTGTTGTGAATTGACACGATGTGTTGCGCTACCTAAAGTCATCGCATGGCAAAGAAGTCCGAACTCGTGAAAGACCTTAACGCCGGACAACAACTGCTCCGCGTTGATGATCTTTCACAAGCGAGTGGTATCAAGAATCTCTCGGAGACTTTTCGCCGCCTCTATTTCCGCCTTTATTCGAACAGTGCGGCCAGCCGTGCGGAGCGATTGTTCGAGAATCTCGCAATCGTTCTTCTCCTGAAGTTTTGCGTGGACAAGTCCGGCGACCGGCGGACTTTGAACCTTTTTCTGAAAGGTGAATTGAGCGCAGGAAAATTGCTCCAGACGCTCTTGGCGACACATTTGCCGAAGTGTTCACACACACCGTTGGCCTTTTCCTTGCCGGACAAGTCGATTCGCGAAGCGATGCTTGAGCTCGACCATGTGGATCTCGCGGTTGCCCCCGCCCATGTGCTCGGAGAAGCGTTCCAAGCTCTGATAGGCCCACGTCTCCGCGGTGACAAGGGGCAGTTTTTCACGCCGCGCTCTCTAGTGAGAGCAATGGTGAGGATACTGTCACCGAAGTCTTCGGAATCAGTACTCGATCCCGCTTGCGGCACGGGCGGATTTCTTGGAGAGACCCACATTTTCCAAAGCGAAGCGTCGGCTGCGGCTAATGGCGAGAAGTTGACCGGCCGGCTGATCGGCATCGAAAAGGACAGTGACTTGGCACGTCTTTCCACGGCGCTGCTTCAAATCGGAACCGGAGGACGCAGCGAACTGTTCAACGCAAATTCGCTGAGTCGGGAAGAAGTGTTGGAAGCTGGCCTTCCCGCCGATGAGTTGTTCGACGTGATCCTCACCAATCCGCCATTTGGCAGCCGCATACCGATCGAAGACAAGGCCATCTTGAAACAGTTCGATTTAGCGCATGGCTGGACGCAGACGGGCGAATCTCAGTGGACAATGTCAGCGGCGGTTCGAACGGCACAAGACCCGCAAGTTCTATTCGTTGAGCTTTGCGTAAAACGGCTGAAGCCGGGCGGACGAATGGGCATTGTTTTGCCGGAAGGAGTGTTTGGAAATCGTCAAGAAGGTTACGTTTGGGCATGGCTGCGCCAGCAAGGACGCATCACGGCGCTTCTTGATTGTCCGAGAACGACATTTCAACCCAGCACAGACACCAAGACGAATGTGCTGTTTTTTGAGAAAGCGGCAAACCCCATGAATGGTGAGCGGCGCAAAGAGGAAAAGGTCTGGGTTGCTGCCGCACTTCACTGCGGACATGACCGACGCGGCAGAACAAACCGTCCGGATGGCACCTCACACGAGGACGATTTTGAACGACTTGCAAGATCGTTTCCGCAGAACGGCGCGCGTAACGGAAGTTGGAAAAAGGTGGAGCTTTCAAAGCCGTTCTACGTTGTGCCACGATACTACCTCCGCGATACCGAGTTCTCGGATGTGGAGATGGAAATCATTGGCAAGGCTGAGTGTCTCAGCATCGGCGACATGATTGACCGAGGGATTCTCACGGTCAGAAAAGGGCACGAAGTCGGTTCACACGCTTACGGATCCGGGGACATTCCGTTCGTGCGAACATCAGATGTAAACAACTTTGAGATTTCCACTGATCCAACGAACGCGATCAGTGAAGAGATTTACGAAGAATATCGCACGCAACAAAATCTCCGCCCCGGGGACATTTTGATGGTCGTGGACGGACGCTACCGGATTGGGGCAACAGCAATCTTGACGGAGAATAACTATCGCTGCGTTGTGCAGAGTCACTTTCGCATCTTGAGCATTACCAACCGCAACGCTCTTGACCCTTACGAGTTACTTTTCGCGCTCAATCTTTCGTCAGCGCGTCTTCGCATCCGGGACTTGGTGTTTGTCCAATCAACTCTGGGCACTTTGGGGGCGCGGCTGCGCGAACTCCAAGTGCCCGTGTTGCACGGCAAAGGACCGTGGACCGAACGGGTCGCGCGTTTCGCTGAGATTCTGAAAGGACGTGACTCGCTCCTTGCCGAAGTCCGAAAGATGAGCGGGCCAGAAGTTGAACTCTAACCGCGCACCTTCCAGCGCTCATTTCGAGCGCGACATCTGATACCCGTGCCGCTTCAGCACCGCCACCATCCACTCTTCGAACTCTTCCAGTGACCGATCGCCTTTGGTCGTGTTGCACTCGTGATGAACGAACGCAACGTTGCCGCTCGCGTGACGACGTTCCAGCCCCGGATTGAGGTGGTCAGTATCAATCGCCGCCTTGCTCTGAACAGCCAAGTCGAATTCCGAGAACTCGATCGGGAGTTTGCAGATAGGGCACAGGGCTGAGTTTGCAACCGGTATCCTGGGGAGCAGTTGGACGATTTCGGGCGGACAAACTGGAGCGCCAACCATCTCGTATGCTTGAAGGGTCAACTCGGCCGCAACGATGAGGCAGTTTGGGTAGGTTTGATGGTGGTCGGGGTAAAATACGTCACCAGATTTTACTGTCCATCGGGGCTGTCGGTTTCGCCGTTTTTGTGTCCCATCAAGTGCTTTGCCCCAAGACGCGCCGCGCGTGTTGAAAGAATCACGGACAATCTTGTCCGCCACTTTCGGCTTCACCTGCTCCAAGTGCATCAAGAACGGCATGTCCGAACACCGCCCAGAATGTCCCTCCGGGCAACGGCAGGTCCGGCGAACGCCACCCAATCCGCTGCCATATTGCTCACCGCACAGTTTGCTCATTCGGCCTTCAGCGTGGTTGGAGATTCTTGAGGCAGGTTTCACAGTCCGCCATCAGTTTAGAGGGGCTGGTTCGCAGCGCCTTGGCAAGAGCGGCGATGTTGATGAGGCTTACGTTCCGTTCGCCCCGCTCTACACTGCCAACGTAGGTGCGATGGAGGTCAGCCAACTCAGCCAACATGTCTTGGGAAACATCCAGCCGTTCGCGAGCGCGACGAACAGCTAGACCAAAGGCCTTCTGCAATTTTTTGTCGTCCTGCATCGCCCAGATTGAGCCAGAGCGATGCCTTTAGGGCGACAGCATTTAGGTAGCTTTCGGACGAAGCGGAATTTTGGCCGATGTGCTTCTCCTCGCTCCAAGCGCGCGACCAGTTCACAAACTTTTGTCGCGTAGGGGACAAAGTGTCGTCATGGGAAATCAAGGGTTCGAGATGCGCGGTTATGACCCGCGAACCGTCGCCGTGAAAGCCGTGCTGAAGCCACCACAGTCTAGGCGCTGGCGCAATTGTCCTGCGGACACAGTCGCGCTCCGTAACCGTCCCATCAATGCCGGTAAAGAAACTCGGCGCTGTTGATCAAGGCCCGGGCGAGATCGGTCACGGCTTCGCGTTTGTTCGCGGCGGATTGCAGTTTTTCCCTTCCGTGAACTGCCTTCATCTGCTACCGGTTCCATGTTCACGCGAATCAGCGGAAGATGAAGCCGAAGCGAAATGACCGGCACAAGCGGACGGCGGACGTTGTGTCGCCGGGCCGGCTCTGGCATCCCGACGTGCCGGGGCCGCTTTGGAACGGGCGGCGGCGCGTCGGCGCCAGCCAGATCAAAGCCTACTGCCGCGCGCTCGCCCGCGAGTTCCGGCCGCAAAAGATCGTCCTGTTTGGCTCCTATGCGCATGGCACGCCGACGAAGGACTCGGACGTGGACTTGCTGGTGATCATGCCCCATCACGGGCGCGCCGTGGACCAAGTGGTGAACATCGGAACGCGCGTCCCGGCGCCGTTCCCGATGGATCTGCTGGTGGAAACGCCCGCCTATGTGCGTCGGCGCCTGGCGCTCGGCTGCTGCTTCATGAACGAGGTGCTCACCCGGGGCAAGGTAATGTATGAAAGCGCACGCCCGTGAGTGGGTGGAGAAAGCCGAAGGCGACTTCTTCGTCGCCACAACGGCCAGCAAGAGCCGCAGCAAGCGCGTGCCGGACGCCATTTGCTTTCACTGCCAGCAGTGCGTGGAGAAATACTTGAAAGCGCGCATGGTCGAGGCGGGCATGATACCGCCTCGGACGCATGACTTGGACGAGTTGCTGAAGTTGCTCCTCGCCGTTGAGCCACTCTGGGCGGCTTGGAGCCGCGCGATGCAGCGTCTCAGGTACTACGCCGTCCAGTTCCGCTACCCCGGTCACAACGCCACGCGTGCTGAGGCGCGCCAAGCTCTCAGCGACTGCCGCTCCATCCGCAAGGAAGTCCGCGTCAGCCTCGGCTTGCAGCGAGAGTGACCCGACCGGTTCGGGGTGGCTCTGAATTGCCGTTCCGCTCAATGCCGGTAAAGAAACTCGGCGCTGTTGATTAGCGCCCAGGCGAGATCAATCACGGCTTCGCGTTTGCTCGCGGCGGATTGCGCGTAAGTCTCCGCGGTCTTCAACTCCGCCTCCGTTGGGAAACGGGAAAGGATGCCCAGATACATCGCGGCGGCAATCTCGCGGACCGGTTTGTTGCCCTGCAATTGGAATTGCAGCATCCGGCTCTGCTCGAGCTTGCGCTGGACATGGCTGGAGTTGAGCAGGTGCAGCCGTTGCGCGTCGGTGGTGCGGTTGTTGCGTTCGGCTTCCAACCCGGTGTCGCGCGGCGAACGGCCAAACATTTCCAAAAACGGGCTGGTGATGCTGCCGTCGGGCAGCGCAATCGAGCGCTGGTCTTCGGGAATGAACGTGAACGGCTCGGGGATCGGGCTGGAGTACTTCTCGGTCGTGGTGGTGATCTGGTTCAGCGCGTCTATCAACACTTCCGCATCGAGCCGGCGGAGCGGATAGAACGCGAAGTTGGCCTCGGCCTCGGGCTTGTCTGACTTGGGAACCGAAGCGAGTTGGTAGGTCTTCGAGTTCAGGATCAGCCGGTAGAGATGCTTGAGATCGTAGTGCGACGCGATCAATTCCTTCTCCAGATACGCGAGCAACTCTGGATTGCTCGGCGGGTTGCCGGGCCGGATGTCGTCCGGCTCGTGAATGATGCCGCGCCCTTCCAGCCAGGACCAGACGCGATTGGCAATGTTGCGCGTGAACCAAGGATTCTTCGGGTCAATCAGCCAGTCGGCGAAGACTTCGCGCGGATCGCGGTCGCCAGATAACTTTGCCCGAGTTCCATCCGGAAACATCGCTGTCTTCCACAGGTCGTTGGTGGCCTTGCCGGGATCGAAGAAGACGATCTCTTCCTTCCACTCCGCGGTGTATTTATAGCCGACCTGCGAGAAGAACGCCGCCAAGCCGGCCAGTTGGTTGGTCGGCCACTTGTCGGCGCGCACGCCCAGGAACGTGAGCGCCACGGTTTGCGCGATGCCTTGCGGCTCTTTGTTCTGCATGGCGCGGTAGAAGTTGACCGGGCCGACGCGGAAGTTGCTGCCGCTCGCGGTGAGCATCTCGCGGACGAACTGGTCGTAAGGCTTGTTCTCCTTGACGGAAGTCCGAATCCAATGGTGATATGCCTGCGCCGCGTTGGGCCACAAATTGATGGGGAACTCCGCCTTGACGCGCAGCAGATCGCTCCACTTCATCGCCCAGTAATCCGCAAACTCGCCGCGCGCCAGCAGCCGGTCAATCAAGGCGCGGCGTTTGTTCGGGTTTTTGTCGAGCAGAAATTCTCTCGCCTCCGTTGCCGTGGGCAGTGTGCCGATGACGTCCAAGTAAACGCGCCGGACAAACACAGCGTCCGAGCAGACGTTAGCCGGCTGAATGCCCAACCGCTTCAACCGGGCGAAAACCAGTTCGTCAATTCTGTTTGCGGGCGTCAGCGCAGCGGGGCTTTCAAACGGGTTCGGCACCGCCCCCACGTGCGGCCTCTCCTCACGCCGTGAATCCACGCCGCTGGCGGGCATCGTCACAGCTTGACCAACAGCCCACGCCAGACCGGCCGGGAGGAAGAGAACTGCCGACAAAACTGCGGAAGGATACAAGGCTTTCACTGGTTTATTTTCCGATTGCCGCGACTGCCGTGGCCCGGAATTGGTTTCGTAAGGTGGGGCGAGCGTACTCGCGAGCCGCAAGGAACATCGAAATTCAAGCGCTTTTCGGCTCGCCGGCAGTCTCGCCCCACCGGCTGGGACTTATGAAACCGGTCATGGACGCTCTTCTCCCAAACCCACGCGTCTTCTGACAAGGCAAAGCCGGCTGCGCGGCTTCGGTTCATATCGTATTGCAATTTGGCTGTAACCGACAGCACATTCTGCGCCTCTAATTTCCCTGACGATGTGCCGCCGACCGCGAACAAGAAATCGCCCGGACAAAGAAAGTTTGCCTTCGAGTTTCAAACGCCATGAATGTTAGGACGGGAAGCGAAACCGTGCGGTTACAAATGGGCCGCCCGCGTGGCATTCCGCTTGCTAAGTTGAAACCCGGCTGTCTTGGAGACTATCGGGGAAATTGTTTTGCGGGGTTACGGCAAAGGCCCTGCGGTTTGGTGTCCACGCTTCAGCGTGTTCTGTTAGGGCTAACAGCCTGAAGGCTGGACACCAAACCCGATTGTCCAAACACGCCCTCGGCGACTGACGACGCGAAGATTTACACGACTATGATTGAAGCCGTTTCTCCAAACGTTGCCACATTGGCGCTTCTGACGACGGACGCGCCGCCGCGACTCCACTGGCAGCGCAGTCCGGGGACGCACCTGGCCGTCCTCGATCGCCCGCACTGCCGCGAGTTGCGCCTCACGCTGACACCCGAGGCAGGTGAAACAATCGGCCAACTGGCGGATCGCCTCGCAGATGTGTTGAAACAAAACCAGGCGGCGGTGGTCCAGCAATTCGTTTTCGGCGCGGTCGCGGCGCACGCCGAGACGCTGAATGTGACGCGCCGGATGCTGGGCAACGTTGACTGGCCGGTCACGTGGGTCGAAGGCGCCAGTTGCGCCGGCGGCCCAATCGCCGGGATTCAAATCCACGCGGTCGCCGGCACGCAGGTCGAAACTCTGGCCCGCAACGGGCGGAGCGTCGGTCGAATCTTTGACGACGGGGAAGCGAAGCAGTGTCTGCTCGGCGACCTCGGCCCCGCGCGCGCCTCGGCGCCAGCCGCAGAACAGGCGCGCGCGACGTTCGAGGATTTGGAGGCCGCGCTCGGGCTGGCGGGCATGGCGATGAATGACGTGGTGCGGACCTGGTTCTTTCTCGACGACATCCTTTCCTGGTACGGCCCGTTCAACGGAGTCCGAAATGCTTTCTTCGCCCGCAACCAACTGCAGCCAAGCTCGTTGCCTGCGAGCACCGGCGTCGCCGGGAAAAACCCGCGCGGCACCGCGCTCGTGGCCGGCGCGTGGGCAATCAAACCGTATAATTCCGAGGTTCGTATGCACGTCGTGCCGTCGCCGGCGCAATGTGCGGCCACGCGCTACGGCAGCGCGTTCAGCCGGGCCGTCGAGATCGTGTCCCCACACTGCCGTCAACTCCTTGTCTCCGGCACCGCGAGCGTTGCGCCCGATGGTCACACTGCACACGTGGGCGACGCGCGCCGGCAGATCGAGTTGACGATGGAAGTGGTGGGCACAATTTTGGAGTCGCGTGGTTTGACCTTCGCGGACGTGACCCGCGCCACGGCGTATTTCAAATCGGCGGCGGACGTTCCGCTGTTCACCGCGTGGTCTCATCGCCACGGACATCCGGAGTTGCCCGTGGTGTCGGCCTGCTGCGACCTCTGCCGGCCCGAGTTATTGTTCGAAGTCGAGTTGGACGCAGTGAGTTTCCTTTGACACGACTCCAAGAAGCGTGAGACGTTTGACCAGCAATCATGGCTGGCCTTTACGACGGCATTCACCCCGACTACTTGCTGATCGGTGTCATCCTCGCTGGGTTCGCACTCCGGCGACTGGTGCTGTGGATACGGGACGCGCCGTCAAAGCCCAATCCATGGGACACGGAGGTCGAGCAGAGCTTGCAGCGGCCGGAGGCGACGCCCGTGTGCCATCGCTGTTTCACTCCCCAACCACCGGGCGCATGGTTTTGCGAACACTGCGGCAGGGCGGTCGGCCCTTACAACAATCTCATGCCGTACGTGAACGCGTTCTCACAGGGCGAGGTTGCGCGGAACGGGGTGATGGACCGATTGGGGGTTAATGTCACGACGGTGGTCGGATATGTGCTCTTTTCATTCGCGGGTTTCGTGATCCTTACGCCGCTTTTTCTGTTTACGCCGCTGTTCTGGATTTTTCTCGTGAGAAACTTGCGCGCCGCTCGGGGCGAGGACTCTGCAGTCGCCGAAAGCGAGGCGTGCTAGTTCCACGCCAAGTCCTCGGGCGTCTGCGCCAGGAGTTTGTTTTGCCAACCGCCTTTCCGAAGGAGAACGGTCTGCCAGAGCTTCTCGGGCGGCGTCTCGAAAACCAGTTCCAGCGACGCCGGATAGGCCACCCACGCCTTGCGCCGAAGTTCGCCTTCGAGTTGGCCCGCGTCCCAGCCCGCGTAGCCCGCGAACATTTTTATCTTGCGCGTCGGCGAGTACGATTCGCCCAACTCGATGAGCGTATCGAGCGAGTGGCCGAGGCTGAGGTTGGGCAACACGTTGGCGTCCGGGACAAAGCTGTCCGAGTGCAGGTAGCTCAACGCCGCCGGTTGCACCGGTCCGCCGACGTAGAGCGGACATTCCTTGAGCAAGTCGGGCAGGTTGGCCACGAGCATTTCGCCGACCCTGTTGCCGCTGGCGCGGTTCAGCACCAATCCGAGCGCCCCTTCCGCGTCGTGTTCGCAGATCAACACCACCGTCCGCTCGAAGAACGAGCCGTGCAGCCTCCCGCTGTCCAGCAGGAAGTGGCCTTTCAAGTATTTAGTTGCGCCCGGCATAACATCGCCCGCTCCAAATTGCACCAGACTTGGCTCGGTGACAATTCGGATTCAATCGGCGCCCAGAAAGAGTTCCTGTTTCTCGCCTGAACTCTCGATATGAATCACCGCCGAGTTGGTCCGGATTTCCAAACAGCGGATGACCAAGTTCGACTGGCCCACGCGCACCTTGCCCGCCTCTTGCGGCCCGAACGTTTTGTCGTTGATGAGCGCGAACCGGCGATTCGGAGGACCGGAAATGCTCTTCAACACAAGTTTTTCGGGTGCCGGTGGCGGAACAACGCCGGGAACCGAGACTGACGCGGGTGTAGCCCTGGGCTTATCGGCGTTGACCGCCCGGACCCGGTCCAGGTCGTTCACATCGAGCTTGCTGTCCTCACCCGCCTTCACCCACTCGACGAGCGCGTTGAAACCGTAGCGGTTTTCAGCGGCCAGCAGCGCTTCGATCTGGCCGCGCGTGTAAGGGTTCGCCTTGATGACCCGCAACTCGACCGCATCCTGTTGCGCTTCCATGAACTTGTAGGCGATCAGTTCGCAAAAGGCTTCCGTCGCTTCGGGCGACAAGCCTTGCCTGCGCTCGCGGCTGACGTTTTCCGCCATCCAAGTGTGAGTGAATTCATGGGCGCAAACGGTCTTGATGCGCGGCTTGCGCAAGCCGTTCAGCACGTTGACCGAGTGCGCGAACCGGTCGTCCGGCAGCCGCTGGGTCAGCGTCGCCCCGAACACCGAGACGCACGCCTGTTCGTATCCGGGCGATTTGAAGAGATTCTGAAGGTTGAAGCGATCCGCGATCGAGACCGCCACGTTGGTCGTGGGAAAACTCATGAACCGCGAGAACTGCCGGTTCAACTCATCCTTCTCGTCTTCGCAGATTCGCTTCGCCTCCTCGTCCGAAAGGATGGCTTCCTTGGCGTCCCGCGCACAAAGATAGCGGCCATCGGAAAGTTGTTTGTAATCCGTCTTGACCGGCAGGCCGCAGGCGAAACAGCGGGACTCCAACTTTTCGCACTCGGGGCAAACCGCGACCTTGGCCTCGGTGTACATGTCCGTCATGCGATAGAATTTGCTCTCGAGCTTCTTCCCGCAGACGAAACAAACCTCGTCATCAGCCGCGAATACCAACCCGGCCAACAGCACGATGGCTACCGCCAGTCTCATTTCTGGCGCGCCGGAATCAAACCAGCGCCTTGACCTTTTTCACAATCGCCGCCGCGTCAATGCCATATTTGGCAAGCAGTTCCTCCGCTTTGCCCGAGCGCGGCAGTTCGGTCACCGCCAGCTTGTGCACCTTGATGCCGTCAGCGCTGAGTTCGCCGGCCACCGCGTCGCCCAGGCCGCCTTCGGCATAGTGATCCTCGACCGTCACGACGGTTTTGCCTGTCTTCTGCGCCGCCGCGCGAATCACGTCCTTGCCCAGCGGCTTGATGCTGTAGGCGTCAATGACCGTGATGCCGACGCCTTCCTTGGCCAAAGCATCCGCGGCCTTCAGCGCCTCGAAGAGCGTCACGCCCGCCGCTACGACGGTGACCTTGTCGCCCGCGGATTGCCGGAGCACTTTCGCGCCGCCGATGGGGAATTGTTCTTCGTTCTTGTAAATCACCGGCGTCTTCGGGCGCGACGTGCGCAGGAAACAAATCCCGCGCGTGTTGGCCATCTGCTCCACGAGTTTCTCCGCAGCGACGGCATCGCTGGGATACAGCACGGTGCTGCCTGCGATGGCGCGCATCATGGCCAAGTCTTCCAAACCCATTTGTGACGGGCCATCCTCGCCAATGCTCACGCCGACGTGTGAGCCGGCCAGCTTGAGGTTTGCCACCGAAATGCCCGCCACGCGAATCTGGTCGTACGCACGCGAGAGAAAACACGCAAACGTGGAGGCAAACGGCACCTTGCCGCGCGTGCCGAAGCCCACCGCCATGCCGACCATGTTTTGCTCGGCGATGAAACATTCCGTGGCCCGGTTGGGGAATTTCTTGAAAAACTTCTCCGCGAAGGTTGAGTTCTTCGTGTCCGCGTCCATCGCGACGATGCGCGGGTCAACCTCGCCGATGCGCGCCAGCGCGTTCCCGTACGCCTCGCGCGTGGCCACCATGTCGCCCGCCTTGTAAGTCGTCGGCGGATAACTGGCCGGGGCGTCGTTCTTCGGCGCCGGCAGGCGGTTGGGCTGCGGAATCGGCATGCCGACGCCGGACCGCGCCCGCGGTTGGAGTTCGGCGATGGCCTGTGCGGCTTCCTCTTTGTTCAAGGGTTTGCCGTGCCAGCCGTCTTTATCCTGAACGAACGGGACGCCCGCGCCCTTCAACGTTTTCGCCAGGATGACCAGCGGTTGGTTGCCCAAACCCACCGCCGCCAGCACTTCGAGAATTTCCTCCATGTCGTGGCCGTCAATCGTCTCGGTGCGCCAGCCAAATGCCTCAAAACGTTTGCGGTAAACCTCCAAATCGTGCCCGAACGCCGTGGCCTGACTCTGCCCGAGCCGGTTGACATCCACAACCGCCACGAGGTTGTTCAACTGATAAATCCCGGCCAGCGACGCCGCTTCCCAAACGGCGCCCTCGGCACATTCGCCGTCGCCTAAAAGGACGTAGGTGCGGTAATCGAGGTCATCGAGCCGCGCGCACAACGCCATGCCCACGCCGATGCTGAGGCCCTGCCCGAGCGAGCCGGTCGCCACATCCACGAACGGCAGGCGCGGTGTGGGATGCCCTTCGAGGTCAGAGTTCAGTTGGCGCAACTTGAGCAGATCGCTCGCCGGGAACAAGCCGGTCTCGGCCCACGCCGCGTAAAGCAGGGGCGCGGCATGGCCCTTGGAAAGAATGAAGCGATCGTTGTTGTGGTAGTGCGGGTCTTTCGGGTCGTAGCGCATGTGGCCGAAGAACAGCGCGGCGACCACGTCGGCCGCCGAACAGCACGTCGTGGGATGCCCGCTGCCGGCGGCGGTGGTGGAAGCGATGGAATGGATGCGCAGTTGGTTGGCGACGCCCTTCAGCGTCTCGATGGTCATAATGTCGTTCATTTAGGTGCGAGAATCTAAGTTGAGCGAAGAAAAAGGAAAGCACGAAAACCGGAATGGTGAAGCGCGGGGGCGGCTCAACGTCGTCAACCGTCCGGCACTACTTGCGGCCAGAAGCCTCCTGTAAAACCAGCGGCTGTGTCATTGCGGCAACGCGTGCGCCGAAATGGAGCAGGTTGGATTTGTCCCCACGGCGTTGAGCGTGTAGGCGCCGCCACCGGGGCACGCGGGCAGAACCCCGTCCTTCAAGTACGCCGCGAGATCCCGCGCGGTTGGGATTGCATCGGCCGTTTTCTTGTTCTCCAAGGCCCATTGCTGCTTGGCTCCGTCGAGTTGCCGAAGATTGTTGATGCACGCAAACGCCTGCATCTGCCCGTATCGCGCCGCCGCAGCCTGTTGCTCCGGCGTCAGGACTGGCGCTGGGGGTGGCACATTCGTCCTGAGTGCCTGGACCTCCGACCGCGCGGCTTGGGCTTGAGCTTGCGCCCGCTGCACCTCGACCTGCGCCGTCCTAGCCTGCTGGGTGAGCTGTTGCTTCTCCTCACGCACCTGGCGGATTTCATTGCGCAGGCGAAACAACTCCTGGTTGTCTTTACGCAGCCGCGCGATTTCTTCGTTCTGCGCCTCCACTGCAGAAGTCTTGGCTTGTTCCAACTCAGCGCGCAGCTTCTCCGCCTGCTGTTTTTCCTCGCGCAGTGCGGTCAACTCGGCGTCCTTCTGCCGGTTTGACGCATACAGGAACAGCAGACCGCCGAGCAGCGCGAGGACACATAACCACAGGAACACGTTTTTCGCTTTCATGTGCGGACTTCTTTTTTGCTGACACCAAACAACGGCGTCAAAAAACTGGTACGCGCGGCGGGGGTCGAACCCACAACCTTCGGCTCCGGAGGCCGACGCTCTATCCAGTTGAGCTACGCGCGCGCCCGATTGACCGTGCCCAGCCTACGGCAAAACCGCACTCGCGGCAACTTGTTTGTGTTGCTGTGTGTTGCTGCCGCTCTCCCTCGGCGCATCCCAAATGGAAGCTTGCGGCGCGTTCCACTGAATCTTAGGTTGTGCGTGTTGAGACTGCTGCTGGACAATCTGCCACCAAGTCTGGCGAGTGAACGCGAGTCGCTGGCCCAGTGCTTGGAAGCGATGGACCGCGTCACCCCAGTGCGGGCGGTGTATCTGTTTGGTTCGCACGCCCGGGGCCAGGCGCGGGCGGACAGCGACGTGGATTTGTGCATTGTGGCGGAGGGCGCGGAACGGCAGCAGGAAACCACGCGGAAATATCTCAAGGCGCTCTGGAACATCTGGCCGCGACCGGCGTTTACGCTGGTGCCCATCGCGCCGCAACGGCTGGCGGAGAAGCGGGCGCGCGGAGACCACTTTTTTTTCACCGTCTTGCAGGAGGGCGTGCTGCTTGCCACGGAAAACTGATTCCAACAACCCGGCCGACTGGATCGCCGTCGCCGCATCGGACCTCGAAGCCGTGCGCGTACTGGCGGAGCGTGAAGTGGCCTATTCAGTGTGTCGGAGCAAGCTGGCGGAAGCCGTGGAGAAAACCCTGAAAGCTGAGTTGATCCGGCAGGGCTGGTTCCTCCAAAAGACGCACGACCTGCTGAAACTGGCGGGCGAATTGCGCGCCCGCCAGTCGGATTTGCTGAACGAGATCGAACCGCTTTGCACGTCGCTCGGTCAGGCGTATTTCACCGAACGGTATCCGGGGTTCGACATGGAGGATGCCGATTGGCCGGATTTGCGGAGCCTGCTTGCCCGGGCGACGCGCCTGCTCGAAACCGTCAAGGCCCGCGTGAACCCACCTGCCGCGGCATCCTGACGGCTGTCCGTTCTGTTTCTTATCTCCTCACTCCCGCGATTTCCAGTATGCCTCTTCGCCCTCTCGGCGAACGTCAAAGCAGACTCCCTGTGACGGCTTCTTCGCTGTCGGCCCGCCACCCAGCAGTGCGCGGAACTGGCTTTCAGCCAGCACCGGGATGCCGAGTTCGCGGGCCTTGTCGAGTTTGGAGCCAGGCTCTGCACCTGCAAGGACGAAATCCGTTTTCTTGCTCACGCTGCCGCTCACTTTGCCGCCGAGCGCTTCGATCTTTGCCGTGGCCTCCTCGCGCGTCATCGTCGGCAGCGTGCCGGTGAGCACAAATGTTTTTCCCGCGAACGGCCCGGCAGCGGCCCGCGGATGGTAGAGCGAGGATTTGAAATTCACGCCTGCCTTGCGGAGCTTTTCGATGAGCTGACGATTCCGCCCGTCGCCGTGCCACTGCACAATGCTCGCGGCGATGACTTCGCCGATGTCCTCGGCTTCCATCAATTGCTCCGTGCTTGCGTCGAAAACAGCGTCGAGTGCCGGAAAATGTTTGCAGAGTGATTTAGCCACGCCGGCGCCGGCGTGCAGGATGCCCAGCCCGTAGAGCACGCGCCACAGGTCGCGCCCTTTGCCGGCGGCCACGCCGTCAAGGAAGTTCTGCGCCGACTTCTTGCCCATGCGCTCCAGCGCGGCAACTTCGTCGAGCTTCAATCGGTAGAGGTCGGCCACGTCGCGCACGAGGCCGCTCTTGACGAGTTGCGCCACCAGCACTTCGCCGCCACCTTCGATGTCCAGCGCGCCGCGCGAGCACCAGTGCTCAATCCGCCCGCGAATCTGGGCCGGGCAATCCGGATTCGCGCAACGCCAGACCGCGCCTTGTTCGTCGTCTGTCTGGTGGGGCGAGACTCCCGGCGAGCCGTGCGAAGTTTTCCGCTCCTGCTCCGGCTCGCGAGTACGCTCGCCCCACCCGACAGAGTCGGCTTTGGAAACTTTCGAGCCGCACTCCGGGCACGTTTTCGGAAAACGGAAAACGGTTTCCTTGCCGGTGCGTCTTTTCAGCACCACGCCCACGACGGCAGGAATGACTTCACCAGCTTTTTCAATGATGACCGTGTCGCCGATGCGGATGTCTTTCTCGCGGATGTAATCCTCGTTGTGCAGCGTCGCGCGGCTGATCGTGCTGCCCGCAAGGAATACCGGCTCCAATTCGGCCACCGGCGTGAGTGCGCCCGTGCGCCCGACCTGCACGGTGATGGCCTTGAGCTTCGTCTCGGCCTGCTCCGCCGCGTATTTGTAGGCGATGGCCCAGCGCGGCGCCTTGGCCGTGGCGCCCGCGCGGCGTTGCTGCTCGAACGAGTTCAATTTGATGACCGCGCCGTCGGTTTCGTAGGCGAAACTTTCGCGGACTTTGTCCAGTTCGGCGATGGCGGCGAACAGTTCGTCGGTCGAGCGACAGAACCACGTGCGCTCCTGCGTTTTGAAACCGAGCGATTTCAACCAAGCCAGCAAGTCCGCCTGCGTCTTAGGACTTTGGACCTCGGACCTTGGACTTTGGACTTCGCCAATGCCGTAAAGGACGATGTCGAGCGGCCGCTTGGCGACGATTTTCGGGTCGAGCTGTTTCAGCGACCCGGCGGCGGCGTTGCGTGGGTTGGCAAAGAGTTCTTCGCCGGCGGATTTGCGCTCGGCGTTCAGCTTCTCGAACCCGGCGCGCCGCATGTAAACCTCGCCGCGCACTTCGAGGATGGGAGGGACGGCGTCCCCGCCGTCCGCGAACAAATCTGCTTTGCCCGACTGCTTTGTTTTGGACGCCGCGGACGGCGTCCCTCCCAGTTTCAGCGGCACGCTGCGGATGGTTTTCAAATTCGCCGTGATGTCATCGCCGGTAGTGCCGTCGCCGCGCGTCGCGCCGACGGTGAACACGCCGTTTTCGTAGCGCAGACTCACGGCCAGGCCGTCCACCTTCGGCTCGACGACCCATTCCAGCTTCTCGCCGGGCAGAAGTTTTTGAAGGCGGTTCACAAACTCGCGGACTTCCTCCTGCGAGTAGGTGTTGTCCAGGCTCATCATTGGTACGGCGTGCTGGGCGGACTTGAACTCGCTCAACGGCGCGCCGCCCACCCGCTGGCTGGGGGAATCCGGCGCGGCCAATTCCGGAAACTGCTTCTCCAGGTCGAGCAACTCGCGGTAGAGCCGGTCGTAATCGCGGTCGGAGATCCCGGGCCGGGCCAACACGTAATAGGCATGGTCATGGCCGCGGATTTCCTCGGCGAGTTCGGCGTGGCGGGCTTTGGCTTCACGGGGCGTCATCACGGGAATTGTTTAACCGGCACGGGCACTTTGGACAGGTTTTTTTGTGGGTGTTGTCCGGCGTTCCGGCTTCAGCCGGTCAACTGCCTTGACTTGGGATTCTCATTAACACCCGGTTTCAACCATTGGTATCTACACAAGTTCCCTTCCCATGAACCGTTCCTGCCGCCGCAAGGTCTTGGAGTGCGCCAGTCCTCTGGCGCTTTCGACTACCCACGCCTTCCCAAGCGCCAGAGGACTG
>Ga0315289_10000653_pt1 | contig 52960 bp, 41 predicted proteins | sample YL17G11_40_MG_FD_203452 | JGI IMG/M metagenome (GOLD analysis project Ga0315289, IMG submission 203452) | Sediment microbial communities from Yellowstone Lake, YNP, Wyoming, USA - YL17G11_40 | ecosystem: Environmental > Aquatic > Freshwater > Lake > Sediment | place: USA: Wyoming | collected...
AAGATATCGAATATCGGGTCAATCGATCTGAGGCTTGTATGATTCTGACGGATTTAGACCATGCGGACAGGGTAGAAGGAATCAAACAGAACTGTAAAACCCTTAAGCACATCATGCTGGTCGATGGGAAAAGAGACGGATGGATGAACTTTACAGAAGAAATGAAAGACGTATCCCGAGAGCTTACCCAGAAAGATATAGGAAAAACTCGATCTGATGAGCCGATGCTTATTTACTTTACCTCCGGAACCACAGGTCATCCTAAAATGGTGTTGCATACCCATAGCTACCCCCTGGGTCATGAGGTGACCGCAAAGTTTGCTCAAGCGTTAACGAAATGTGACCTGCATTGGACCGTCTCAGAAACCGGATGGGCAAAAGCTGCTTGGGGAAAGCTTTTTGGTCAGATGATTGTCGGTGCAGCTATCATCCAATGGGAGACACCAGGGCGGTTTGATTCTGATGGACTCCTCCGAGCAATGGAGAAGTATGGAGTGACCACGTTTTGTGCCCCGCCAACGGTGTATCGCATGCTCATTCAACAGGATTTATCAACATATAAGCTGAAACTGCGCCATTGCATGAGCGCAGGAGAGCCATTAAACCCGGAAGTCATCAGAGTATGGAAAGACGCGTTTGGCCTTGAAATCTACGATTTTTATGGGCAGACGGAGACGGTCTGCGTACTATCAAACTTTCCATTCATGCCTATCAAATACGGGTCAGTAGGAAAACCAACGCCTGGTCATGATGTCCGTATCGTTGATGACGAAGGAAACGTGCTGAAAACAAACGAGCCTGGTAACATCGCACTGTACATCGGGGACATCAGACCGCCTGGGCTATTTAAAGAATATTGGAAAGACCCCGACATCATGAAGAAATCATTCAAAAAAAACTATTTTTATACCGGCGATCTGGGGTACAAGGACGAGGATGGATATTTCTGGTTTGTGGGGCGTGATGACGATATCATCAAATCCTCAGGATATCGGATCGGGCCTTTTGAGGTTGAATCTGCACTTATCGAACATGATGCGGTCGCGGAATGCGCGGTCGTAGGCGCCCCAGACCCTGAAGGAGTCAGAGGTATTGTTGTTAAAGCCTATGTGATCTTAGCAAAAGGGTACAAACCTTCTGAAACACTCACCAAAGAACTCCAGGAACATGTAAAAAAAGTCACAGCACCGTACAAATACCCCCGCATCATCGAATACATGGAAGAGCTACCAAAAACAATCTCAGGGAAAATTTTACGCCGAGATCTACGAAATAAAAAATAATCCGTGCCCTGATGGTCATTATTTTTTCTTCAACACATCCTTTAATGAGACAATGAGATATCGAAGAATAAGAGCGTATTTGTATTTGGAAAAACTAATCTGCCCACCAGTGACTCCAATAACCAGCTTTGCGAACGTTTTATCCCGCGTCAGCAGCCGTACTATTTTTTCTGAATCCTTCCCCCATTGTTTGTTGAACCAACCAAGCAATTTGAGGTCTTTTCCAAAATCAGCATTCCATTCTCTTGAATAACGTGATAAAAATTGTTTACTTAAATCCTGGGATTTCAACCCCTCTATAATAACTCTTGCTGCGATCTGCCCGGAGGCCATTGCATAATAAATTCCTTCCCCGGTGATAGGATTGATGAAACCTGCTGCATCTCCACAGAGCAGCACTCGATTACCAAATGTTTTTTCAAGCGGGAAAATCGGAAGGACAGCGCCTTTCACGTTTTCAACAGGAAAGTCTTTCGGGAGAATTTTCTGTTTTTTAAGAAGATCGATAAATGATTCATACGTCTGCATCAAAGGCACTTTTGGTTTTGAACGCGGGAGCGCTGATTGAAACTCCCCTATGCCGATATTTACCTGGTTGCTCTTGGGGAACACCCAACCATAGCCCGCTATCCCCTGTGCTTTAATGAAAAGATGAACCAGCCGTTTTTTTGTAAAATAGGAGTCAAGCTGTTTCGAGGTCATTGGTTGTTCCTGAACCAGACACACACACAATGTTTCTAATTTTTTACATAAACCTGTTTTTTCAGCAACAATGCTTCGTGTCCCATCACAGCCAATAACCGCTTGTGTTTCAAGGGTTTGTCCATCATCGAGCATGACGAGTGCTTTATCAGGCTGAATAGATATGTCAACCACGGTTTTTCCACAAAGGAAGCTGACCCCGGATTTTACTGCAACATTGACTAAACCATAATCAAAATCATTTCGCAAAACGGTCTCAAGTAAGGGTTTTTCTCGAATCACATCAAGTTTATATCGAAGTGATGATGAATACGTGAAACTCCCATACGACACTGAATCAATAAAGGGTTTGATATACGGAAAGCGTTTCTGAACACGGGTTGGTAGACCACCACCGCAGGGTTTCTCCCGAGGAAAATCTGCCTTATCAACAAGAATTACTTTTATCCCAGCTTCAGCAAGGAATTTTGCGGCGGTAGACCCTGCAGGACCCGCACCGACAACAACCACATCAGAGTTCATAGGAAAACCTACTTTTTTCTACATCCGGAAGACGCCTGGTTTCCAATCCGGAATCAGCGCGTTCAACGATGCAGAAATCCCCAGTCCCAAGACAAGTCGTGTATCCACCGGATCGATGACTCCATCATCCCAAATCCGAGCAGTACTATAATACGGGTTTCCCTCTATCTCATATTTTTTCAGAATAGGAGCGGTCAGCTCCTGTTCTTCTTTCTTGGTCATTTCAATGCCTTTCCGCCAGAGCTGATCACGTTTCACCGTCAGTAACACCGTTGCCGCCTGTTGACCACCCATCACTGATATACGGGCATTGGGCCACATCCACAGCTGTCGAGGACCATACGCCCGTCCACACATCCCGTAGTTACCAGCACCAAACGATCCACCAATAATCACGGTGAACTTTGGAACCTGTGCGCATGTCACTGCAGTCACCATTTTTGCGCCATCTTTTGCTATACCTCCTGCCTCATATTTGCGGCCAACCATAAAACCCGTGATATTCTGTAAAAACACTAACGGGATCTTTCGCTGGCAGCACAGTTCAATAAAATGAGTTCCTTTCAACGCAGACTCAGAGAATAACACCCCATTATTCGCAATCACGCCTACAGGGTATCCCATGATTCTTCCAAATCCACATACCAGCGTCGTTCCATAGAGTGCCTTGAATTCATGGAACCTGGAGCCGTCAACTATCCGAGCGATGATCTCACGCACCTCAAAGGGCTTGCGTGGATCCTTGGAAATAATACCATAAATTTCATGAATATCATACGCTGGGTCTTCCGGTTTCTTAATATCAAGAGGTGTTTTTTCAGGGCGATTCAGATTCTCTACGATATTACGCGTAATCCGGATAGCATCAGGATCATCAAGTGCATAATGATCAGTAACACCGCTCTCTCGACAGTGTACATCAGCGCCACCAAGCTGCTCTGCGGTGACCTCTTCACCTGTGGCTGCTTTTACCAGGGGTGGACCTCCTAAGAAAATCGTACCGTTCCCCTTCACAATCACGGTTTCATCAGACATCGCAGGCACATACGCGCCTCCAGCGGTACACGACCCCATGACCACCGCTATCTGAGGAATCTGCATGGATGACATTTTTGCCTGATTGTAAAAAATCCGACCGAAATGCTCCCGATCAGGGAACACCTCATCCTGCATCGGAAGAAACGCTCCACCAGAATCAACCAGATAGAGACACGGCAGATTATTTTCCATAGCGATCTCCTGAGCGCGCAGATGTTTCTTCACGGTAATAGGATAGTAGGTGCCACCGGTGACGGTTGCATCGTTTGCCACAACCACGACTTCCCGCCCATGAATAATCCCGATACCGGTCACGATCCCAGCAGCTGGCGCTTTGTTGTCATACATATCATACCCAGCAAGCGTGTTAAACTCAATGAAAGGTGTGTCGGGATCAAGTAACGCATCAATACGCTCCCTTGCAAGCATCTTTTTACGCGACTTATGAAGCTTGACTGATTCTTCCCCGCCTCCTTTCGAAACAATACTTATTTTATCTTTCAGATCCTTCGCAAGCTTCTGATAATGCGAAAAATTTTCTTTATAGTCTTTACTTGAAGTGTTAATCGTGCTTTCAATTACTTCCATTAGTAGTCCTCCTTTCTTTCCATCTCAGCAGAAAGTTGCCCAATCTCGATTTGATCTTTTTCTTTGAAATGGATCTTCGTTACTTTTCCCGCATAAGGCGCTCGAATCAAATACTCCATCTTCATTGCCTCAATAACAAGGATGACATCATCTTTCTTAACCTTGGATCCTTCCTTGATTTTAACTTGAACAACGGTTCCCGAAATCGGAGAGTTGAGGTCACCTTCTTTTTTCTCCGTCTGCTTTCGGCCAGTAAGCTCAATGCGCTTTACCTTGAAAATATCGCCATCAATGAACACAAACTTGCTGTCTTCCCCTTCTGAGATGACGCATTTTATAACCCGATCACCCAGTTGAATGGAGAGTTGCCCTGGTTTAACCTCTGAAGCATCTACGGTATATTCATTGTTATCATACATGATGAAAAACTGGTTTTCTCTGCGCTCCACTGTCACATTATACACATGCGAGTTATGCTCGTAGTTGATAAACATGTTACACCCCCATCCTCCAGCGACCTACATGCTGCCACGGGGAATGCGGATCTGCCTCTTTATATCGAGCGATTTCCTGCCGCTTTGGATGCAAGGAATCATACACCGCAAGAGCAATGATCGCATCGAGAGGAAGTGATTGTTTTACCACCATCCAGTCCTTAAAATAATCGTTGATGAAATGCGTCGTGATGTTTCCGTTTCTGAACTCCGGATGATCAAGCACCTTTTTTAAAAACGAGATATTGGTTGTTACCCCTAACATGATATAATGAGACAGAGCCCAGATCATTTTATTAATGCTCTCCTCCCGATTCTCACTACTGACTATGAGTTTTGCCAGCATCGGATCGTAGTACGGACTGATAAGGAAGTTTGTTTCAACACCCGTATCATTTCTGATGTTGGGACCAATGGGAAGCTCCACTTTTTCTAAGGTACCGATACTAGGCAGAAAACCATTTGAAGGATCCTCAGCGTAAATACGACATTCCAAGGCATGACCACGCTGAATCAGGTCCTGTTGTTTCAGGGTCAGCTCCATGCCACTAGCGATACGCAGTTGCCATTTCACAAGATCCACCCCGGTTGTTGCTTCAGTAATAGGATGTTCTACTTGTAATCGCGTGTTCATTTCCATGAAATAAAAATTCTGATGACCATCAACCATGAACTCTATTGTCCCTGCATTGGTGTACCCTACTGCTTCTGCAGCAGCAACCGCTGCCTTGCCCATCTCATCCCGTAGTTTTTTTGTCATCATCGGCGATGGGGTCTCCTCGATGATCTTCTGATGTCTGCGTTGAATAGAGCATTCCCGTTCAAAAAGATGAATAACATGTCCCTGTTCATCAGCAAGAATCTGAAATTCAATATGCCGGGGTTTGTCGATATACTGCTCAAGAAACACTGAATCATTGCCGAACGCTGATTTTGATTCCCGTTTCGCACTCTCTATTGCTGGTTCTAGCTCTTTTTCTTCATGAACAATCCGCATCCCTTTCCCGCCGCCACCAGCGGTTGCCTTTACCAATAAAGGGAACCCTATTTTCTTCCCTTCTTTTGTTAACGTGGCTAGGTCTTGTTTGATTCCAATATATCCTGGGATAACAGGAACATCAGCTTTTCCTATGGTTTTTTTTGCTTCGATCTTATCGCCCATCAACCGAATAACCTCAGGGGTTGGTCCAATAAATTTGATCCCTGAGTCCGAGCATGCTTTCGCAAAATCAGGGTTTTCTGCAAGGAATCCATAGCCTGGGTGAATCGCCTCAGCACCTACATTTTGCGCACTTTCTATTATCTTTGCGATATTCAAATAACTCTCAGATGGTGTAGGGTCCCCTAGATTTATTGATTCATCTGCGATCTGCACATGAGGCGAGCCTCGATCGACTTCAGAGTACACCGCAACAGTTTTAATGCCCATCTCCTGGCATGCCTTCATGAGTCGAACCGCAATCTCACCACGATTCGCGATTAAAACCTTCTTAAACATGAGCTTTACCTCTTCCAGTTTGGTTTCCGTTTTTCCAGGAATGCGTTCATACCTTCCTGGCCTTCTGGTGAAACCCGAAGCTCGGAAATCTTTTCAATGGTGAATTCCTTGTATTTTTTTGGTTCCATCTCAAAGAAATTTTTCATGAGATGCTTTACTTCGTTTACGGCAACAGGTCCTGATGAGCGTATCTGTTCAACACAGGAATTCACGGCTTCATCAAGTTTCTCAGCCGGCACCACCCTGTCGATTAAACCAATCCTATGGGCAACATCTGCGTCAAACCGTTCCCCTGTGATAAAAAAACGACGCATGTCAGCAGGACGCATCCTTGGTGCAACAAACGTTGAAATCACCGCAGGGATAATCCCAAGTTTTACCTCGCTAAACGCAAACTTACACTCAGCAACAGCTATCGTGACATCGCAGATTGCAAGAAGCCCAATACCGCCACCGAACGCATGGCCATTGATCCGTCCAATGACAGGTTTAGGGCAGGAATATATCGTCTCATACATATCAAGGAGAAGATAACTGTCTTTTTTGTTATCCTGCTTGGAATAATTCACCATGCGTTTCATCCAGGTAAGATCAGCTCCAGCGCAGAAGGATTTCCCGTTCCCGGTAAGGATAATGACAGCTAGAGAGGAATCATGAGCGAGTTCTCTGAAGCAACTTGTAAGTTCTGTCATCAGTTGCTCGTTCATGGCATTATGAACATCTGGCCGATTTAACGCTACAGTTGCTACATCGTCTTTTTTTATAGAGGTAAGGGTCTCGTAGTTCATCCTGTTGCCTCTCCTTGGTAATATATCGCATTCATAGGAAGTTGATACATAAAGGTTTGTATTTCTACTGATTCCTTCCAATATGGCGGGATTAGTTAATATAGCGTAGGTAGAAAAACATTACTAAAAGGGGGGTATTTCCCCCCATTATTCTTTCATTTCAGATTTATGTGGGTCGAGTGATAGAGTAACCTTGCCCACCAACAGGACTCTTATAGTTTGACTCACTCGCATATCTTAAAGAAATTTTTCAATAATATAGAAAATTAATCCAAATAACAAAAGAATCACTCCAAGAATACCAACATAGAATAAGTTGATGATATTCGTTGGGGTGATTAGATCAATGAAAATGAACACGATACCTAAGACAACCATGATAGCCGGAATATCTTTAACACTAATATTGATTGATATATTTGGCCAGGAGGGAATATTCGACATGGAGTAATCATCATAGATAATATTCTTAAGGATTTCGAGAGATGTATTTAATCATCAAGTAACATGTAAGTTTTAAGAGCATGGTAAGATTCTGTAAAATCTGCGGATCAGAAATACCAGATGATTCCCCTACCGATATATGTCTAGATTGTCAAAGTTTAATAAGTCAAGGTAATTTCTTCAATTAATAATCTTTTTATAGGAGAACTTTGTTATAAAATTATATAGCGAGGGAAAGAAATGGATAAACATCCTTTGTTGAGGAAAGGATTAGCAATTGTTATGGTTGTGTTACTTTTCTCAATATCTATAGCTTCTATGTCTAGTGCGGTTTATCAGGAAATAAAAGCAGTTTCATTTACATATGATGGTGACATCCTTTATGTAGGGGGAAATGGACCAAATAATTACTCGAAAATTCAGGACGCTATTAATAACGCATCTAACAGGAGATACCGTCTACGTATATGATGATTCCGCACCATATATAGAAAACATTGTGATTGTTACCTCTATATCTTTGATTGGTGAGAATAAAACTTCGACAATCATTGAACCAAGTTATGATTATTATACGATTTCAATAAGGACAAATAATGTTACGATACGGGGATTTACCATAAATTGTACTTCTATTGGAGGTTCTTGTATTATAAGTAGAGGTGTAAGTTATACTACAATATCGGATAATATCCTCTTAAATGGCAAGGGTGGAATATTTCTTGGTAGCGACCTAGGACAAAATAATTATAATCAAATTGTAGGGAATAAAATATCGGGATGTGTAAAAGCTATTTATGCATCTAGTCCACGATTTCACACAATTTCAAACAATATCATAACTGATAATCAGGAAATAATACAACTATTTAATGCCCAACATGTAACTATATCCTACAATATTATTACAATGAATGATTATAGTTTAGATATTGAATACTTACAAGATGGAGAAATTTATAATAATACTATCATGCACAATGATGGCGGTATTTTTATCGTTGGAAACAATAATACAATACGAAATAATTACATCGGAGAAAACAAAGGCCCTGGGAACCATGGCTTTGGGATAATGATAGTTGAATCAGAAAATACTGTGATTAAAGATAATAATATTATAAATAATTCATGGAAAGGAATTGATATTAAATATTCATCAAACATTGAAATTACACATAATAATCTTAAAGAGAATTTGAAAGGTAGTTTTATTATTAGTGGTATATCCAGAGGGGTTAAAATCTCACAAAATAATATTATAGAGAAACATCCGAGATTTGTTTATTTTATGCTTATTCCTGTTTTTAATATAATTGTTTTTTTTGGGAATTATTGGAATAATGCGTACCTCCATCAAAAATTTGTCTTTGGTATATTTGGTCTGGTGATTTTCGAAGGTGGAGGACAGTTTCCTTATTATTTTCCACCAATATTTCTTCCGATTCCTGGCTTTAAGGTCGATTTAAAACCAGCACAAGAACCCTATAACATTCCAGGGATGGGACGATTGATATGAAGAAAATTTTTGTAATAGGTGTCATCTTTCTTTTCATGGGGGTTGCATTTGCACCTAGTATTAATGTGAATGTTGTCAAAGCATCCAATGATAATGAACTCGTCGAAGTTACTACTCAAGCATGCGGGATCAAAGGATTTGGAAATACTACTGTTAAACTCACCAGACAACAATATCAGGAGCTGGAGCAGTATCTTGTAGAGTTCAGAACACGATTGAACCAGACAACAATTAGGGAGGAAGCAATTCCAATTTTTAAGGAAGCGGTTGTGGAGTTGGACAAGTATGGATTGTTGCCGAAGGGGATGAGTTTAGAGCAAGCTCAAAAGTTAGTTATTGGTAAATATCAACATACACATTTCATGAGATTACCTGAAAAAATATACAATGAAGACTTACCAATTATTAATTCAAATTTTTTTTGTTTGATAGCGGGTAGAGCTACAAATACGACGGTCGTTGGTCCAATGTTATTGGTAACATATTATCTCGCATTCCTAATAGAAAATCATAAGTTATTAATACCGTTATTTTTACTTTGCTGTCTTCTTCTTCCATTTGAAATTGCTGGAATTATTTCCATGGGTTCAGTAGGTGTTAGTGAAGATGGAGAAAGGTACAGTCCCTGTCGTGGATGGACATGTACTATTGGTTTGTTAGGGATAAAAAGTTATTTTAAAAGTTTCTATGGAAATATGTATTCAGTTTTTTATTCGGAATTTGGTGGCCCACTAATTGGTGCAATTGGCTTTACTGGTTTTCGAATTCCTATGATTAATTTAAGGACAGGAGAAATTAGTTCGTTTTACCTGGGACATGCATTATACACAAAAATCAGTTCCAGTCCATGGGATCAAGATAATTAAAATAAAAGAAAATATAAAAAGAGAAAGTATGAAATTGTAGCTGTGAGACCTTACCTCCCAAACACCACAGACCCTGTTCTTATGTAGATAGAGGTTTCCATAATTTTATCGACAATTGCCGAATTATTCTACTTTCCAGTAAAAACCGGTTTTCTTTTTTCCACAAACGCGGTGACACCCTCAGTAAAATCTTTTGTTCCTGCTGACCACGCTGCAGTTTTACTTTCTAGCTCAAGATGGGAGAGCATATCATTCTCCATGCTTTTATTAATTAACATCTTCGCCTTTCCAACAGCGATCGGCGGAAGCGTACGAAACACGGAAACACATTCTTCAACGGCAGCATCAAGATTCTCCACATCCACCGTTTTATTAATGATTCCAAGACGATAGCCTTCTTCCGCGGTGAACGTTTTCGACGTTAGAATATATTCACATGCCCGTTGATAACCGATCAATTTTGTCATAAATTGCGTCCCACACCCAGGGGCAAGACCAATACCGATAAAGGCAGTGCTCAGTTTTGCATCTTTTACTGCGATGATGATATCACAAGCAAGAGCCAGAGACAATCCTGCACCGAACGCAGCACCATTAACTGCAGCAATCACTGGTTTTTCCATAGCCCGCATCTCAAGGACACATCGATGAATCGCCCGTGTCAGATCCCGAAGAAACCGTGATTTATCAGCTGCCGCATACATTTCTTTGACATCACCGCCGCCACAGAACCCTTTCCCGGTCCCTTTTATAACAACAACTCTCACATCAGGATTTTTTGCTACATCCTTGAGAACATCGTGCAGTTCATGCCCTAGTTTCAGGTCAAACGAGTTCAGTCGATCTGGACGATTCAAGGTAATATACGCGACCATATCCTGGATGGTAATATGAAGGGTTTCATAGTTCATGGTTCCCCTAGAATCACTCGAAAGCATTTAAATGTTGAGAAGACAGCATCTAAAAAAAAAGTTTCTACGATGATTTCATGTGTTTTTTCTTTTTTCCAATATCAAACAATTTAAACCAGGACACACAGGCAATACCAACAAGAGCGGCTAAGAGAAAATCGATGGGAAGCACCGTCGAAAAATGGAAGAGATCCCGAAGAAGAGGAACAGAAAGAATCAACACAAGACTCAACAACGCACCAACAATGACGCACCATAACGCCTTATTTTTCGAATTAAATGTTTTTACGAGACTCCTGGATCCAGAAAGATTGACGATGATGAGCATGATATTTGCAATGACTAGTGTTGCAAAGGACAGGGTTCGAGCCTGATCTTCATTTATTGCAGAACCATGATAGAACCAGAGAAAAACGCAGATCACCGCGATCAGGACACTGAGGCCCTGCAGAAAACTATAATACACATTTTTCCGTCCAAATAATCGTTCCTTCAGATTTCTAGGAGGACGATTCATAATATTTTTCTCTTCCGGTTCAGCCTCAAACACCGTAGAGCACGCAGGATCTATGATTAATTCAAGAAACGCGATGTGAGCAGGTAACAATACCAAAGGAAACCCCATAAGAATAGGAATAAGTGCCATCCCTGCGATAGGAACATGAACAGAAAAAATATAACTAATCGATTTTCGTAAGTTATCAAAAATTCGTCTCCCCAACCGGACCGCCTGAACAATCGATGAAAAATCATCGTTTAACAGCACAATCGCAGATGATTCACGAGCAACATCAGTTCCTCGCTCCCCCATCGCAATACCAATATGTGAAGATTTTAACGCAGGCGCATCATTGACGCCATCCCCGGTCATCGCTACAATTTCCCCATTTGCCTTGAGGGCATCAACGATCGCCAATTTCTGTTCAGGAACAACACGTGCAAAAATATTTACGGTTTTGATTTTCTCCTGAAGCTCCTCACGAGTCATCTGTAAAAGCTCAGGACCGGTAATAAATGTCTCAGGATTTTTCAGCCCTATTTGTCGAGCGATATGCTGGGCAGTACCAGGATAATCCCCCGTGATCATGATAAGACGCATACCAGCAGTATAACATTCTTTTAACGAGGGTTCAACTGTCGTACGAACAGGGTCGACAAATCCAAGCAACCCAACAAATTTAAACTCGAAATCATGTTGTTTCTCAGGTAGATAATCATCCGGAAAACTTGATTTTGCTACCCCAAGGACTCGGAGTCCTTTATCAGTCATGTTTTTTACATGGGTGTGTAATTCTTTTGTCTGTTCCTTGTTATAATGGCAGAGATCCGCGATTGCCTCTGGTGCGCCTTTCGCAGCAATCACATGTTTTCTTTTATCAGCGGATTCCCAAACATTCGACAGTGCAAGCAAATGTTTAGAAAGCGGATATTCACGGATTAATTTCCAGTGTTCATGGATGTGTTCTGTGTTCGAAAGAAACTTTTCAGTTGTGTTTTTTATTTCTTTTTCAATGGGATCAAACGGGTCTTTTTGACTTGCTAAAAAACCGAATTCCAACAAATCATGAAAGGTCTCAGGTAATGGTTTCGTCCCATTTTTTTCTAAATCAAATGAGGTCTCCTTGGTAAAAAGAGAACTTAAGATCATTTTATTCATGGTCAATGTGCCTGTTTTATCGACACATAAGACGGTGGCAGCCCCCAGCATTTCAATCGCTCCGGTATTTCGTGTCAGGACATGTCGTTTGGACATCCGCCATGCACCCAAGCTTAAAAATATCATAAGGACAACCGGAAACTCTTCAGGCAGGATGGCCATACTTAAACTTAGGCCTGCGAGGAACCCAGTAATCCAGTCACCATGCATAAAACCATAGACGATGATAACAATACTACAAAGGATTAATCCACCAATCGCGAAATTTTTCACTAGGCGAGAAGTTTCTTTTTTCAGCAAGGTTTTTTCAGGAGTAATTTTCTGTAACGCCTTACCGATTTTCCCCATTTCCGTGTGACTACCAATACCGGCCACTCGGAAGATTCCATGACCCTGTACAACCAGGGTTCCGGAATAAACAAAAGGTAAATCATCGCCTCCTGGCTGTGTAAAGGAGGTGACGCCATCCCATTCTGATTTTCGCACCGCAAGGGATTCACCGGTGAGCAGCGACTCATCAACCAGGAGATTGGAAGAAAAAACAACAACTCCATCAGCAGGAACACGATCCCCTTCTCTTAGGATTATAAAATCATCTCTGACAACTTCGCGTCCAGGGATTCTCCTTTGTTGTCCATCTCTAATAACAAGTGCACGGGGACTTGAAAGGTTTTTTAGGGCCTCTAAGGCACGTTCTGTTTTTCGTTCCTGATAAAAAGTGATACCAACAACAACAAAGACGAAGATTAGTAACATGATTGCGTCTTGTTTTTCCCCAAGAAGAATATAAATGAGACCCGCACCAATTAGAAGTAACAACATGGGCTCAAGAATAACATGAACCAATATCACCAAAATATTTCGTTTTTTTTGTGAAGGAAGTTCATTATATCCTTCCGTTTTGAGTCGTTTCGCTGCTTCTTGCTCTGAAAGACCTGATATCGTTTCGATACCTTGTGAATCAGTTGAACCTCCAGGATGCAACGGTGTAGGTTTCATATACTGTCGAGGAACTGTCTTCTCCGATATAGGTTTTTTGATTTGTTTAAAAAAAACTTACAAGATTATTGTGTGGGGTACCCACCTATTTTCAGGCTTGGATCCCCAAGAAGCATGAACTCTTCAACGGTAAACGCATCATCTGGAACGTCGGTGATGTATGCGTTTTGCGCCTGAGTCATCATTTCACCAAGGTACTCACTGTCGTTATATGCTGAGAAAAAGACGATTGACATTTTTCCAGCCCCACTATCAACCCCACCGTAAGCCGTACGGGTAGCCCCAATTGTTGCGATAGCGCCACCGCTCTCATGTTTGAGAAACGCCCAGGCGTAACACGGGAGTCGCTTTGAGGTGTTCACCTTCAGGGCTTTTGCTAAAATATCAAACGCTTTATATTGCGGATAATTCAGGATATCCTGCAGGACGAAATCGATTTTTGCTGTCAGACACGCATCAAAGAACATAATCGGAAGCTTATACCCATTGGTTAGGTCTTTGATATACGGTGTAAAATAGTATTTCATGCGTAGCCCACCGGGTGTGTAGGTGCCCATACCATGTTCAAACCCATGACCAGAGTAATCAAAAAAACCTGCTCCTTCTGTGATAGTCTTAGAAATTGTTCTTCGATTAAAATTTCCTTTTGACGTCCAGATGACCTTCGGGGTAAAATCAGACATGATGCCCATAAGAATTACGTTGTTGTCTTCCCCGTCGTTTCCCGGTGACCACCGGAACGTGTTTCCGCCAACGAAAATCATAGTATGAAACCAGTCGCTGCCATAGGTTTCAGTTTCATAATGGATGATTTTATCGACGACGACGTTGACCTCATCGACAGAATCACAGGCAAGCCGTCCAAGATGTACATCCGGATAGAGATCAGGTCGGTCTGCTGATTCTCCGAATTTATCGTTCTGATTCGAGTCCCAGCTGGAAAAATTACCATAAGAATCGTAGATATCAGAATAATAAAGATCAGTGATCATACCCTCATCTTGATCGCCCCATAGGCTCACATAGCTTCGTCGAATCGGTAATTTGTCGACACCACCAACAAGCAGCACCGAAGAGACACCCTTGATTTCTATGGTGTCCTTGATAGCATATTTGATCTGTTCTGCCAGGTCTCTTCCGGAGTAATGTGCCGCGATATCTTCAGTTGTCATCAAAGTTGTTGTCATGCCATATTGGTTTTTATGATCAAGAAGGGGTTGCAGTGCATCGGAGTATTCCGCAGGAGCAACTACTAAAAGTGCGTTGCTATCAGAAAAACTCCGTGGGTTTTGTGGCGGCTCATAGGTCACCGTGATCTGCACATCAGGAGTAAAGGAGAGTATATGTTGTTGAGATGAGTACAGCACTGGATAATACTGGACAGCAAGGAGAAGCACATGTTCATTTCCATTAAGACCAGCACCAACCCTGTAGTTGATCCGGGTTCCAGGATAGAAGTGTTTACTTGAATACACTTCGGTATTCTTCACTGGTGCTCCACTTGCTGTTTTTACAGATGAGCTAGAAAGAGGCGTTGGTTCAGGAGCCGGGAGGATTTCTTTGGGTACGGTTATTTCTGTTACAGATGAATATGTGCAGGTGACCTCTTTTATTTTAGTTCCAAATGGAAGCGTAAATAGCTTGGTATAGAACGGTAACACCGGATTGCCTGGTACTGCGGCAGAAGACGTTGCCCCATTCAGATGTACGGTCATATATTCGTTCTGATCCTCAAGCGAAAGTCCAGAGAATACGATTTTTTCACGAATTGTTAGACCACTACTATGATCTTTGACGACGACAGCTGCCCCAACACCACAAAAGAATAACACTCCTACCAGGAGGATTGATGGTATTTTCTTCATATGTATAATCCCCTTACTAGATCATACTTATGGAAGTCGTGCTATTTAAATTTTCGGCACACTGAATGATTACCGAATAAAAACGGCAGTGATACGAAATATTATATAAAACAATCCTCATGTCCGAACAGACTTTATCCATGGAAGAAAACAACTACGATTACATTGCTGTTGAACAGAAATGGCAAAACAAATGGTTTAATGCAAACATCAATGTTGCTTCTCAAGAAAAACAGAAGAAATTCTTTCTTCATTTTGCGTACCCTGGTGTTTCCGGATATCTCCATGTGGGACACATGCGAGGATTCACCTACTGCGATGTTATCGCCAGATATAAACGAATGAATGGTTTTGACGTTTTATTTCCTGCAGGGTTCCATGCATCGGGCATTCCTTCTGTTGGTTTTGCTAAAAAAGTTGAACGACATGACGAGGACACCATTAAACTGCTAAAAGCAAATGGATGTACAGACACGCTTATTAAAAAATTAAAAGACCCTTTTGAAGTCGTCTCTTACTTTAGTAAAATTTATGTGGATGAGTACTGGAAACGATTCGGGTTCCTCATTGATTATACTCGTTTGATGAACACGATCTCTGAGGGATATAAGAAGTTCATCCAATGGCAGTTCCATAAACTTCATGAAAAAAACCTGCTGATACAGAAACCACATTTTGCTCCATTTTGTCCAAATTGCGGACCTGTCGCGGTCGATAAATCAGAAACCGACGTCGCCCAGGGTGGCTCTGCGGAGACTCTTGAGTTCACGGTCCTTAAATTCACACTTTCTGATGGCACAATCCTTCCTGCTGCAACACTTCGTCCCGAAACAATTTTCGGTGTTACCAACATGTGGGTCAATCCCACTATTGAATACCAAAAAGCAAAAATCAATAACGAAATTTGGATCTGCTCAAAAGAATGTCTGCACAAGCTCTCCTATCAAATTGACAATGTAAAAATATTGCCTGAAACCGTGAAAGGCAAAGACCTGATCGGAAAAACCTGCGTTGCCCCAGAGATACACAGGGAAGTCCCGATTCTTGCTGGTGTGTTTGCAGACCCTGATGTTGCCACCGGCATTGTCATGTCTGTTCCAGCCCATGCACCCTATGACTGGATCGCACTTGTTGAATCAAAACAACCTATTGACGCTATCAAAATCATCGATGTGAAAGGATTTGGAAACAACCCGGCAAAAGAAGCATGCGACCAGCTTCAAATAAAAAGTCAAACTGAAACCGCGAAGCTTGATGAAGCGACCGATCTCGTCTACAAAAAAGAGTTCCATACCGGGATTCTTAACGAGAAATGCGGGTCGTACGCTGGTATTAGAATTTCTGAGATAAAAGACACCGTCAAAAACGATCTGATCACAAAGAATCTCGCGATAACCATGAAAGAATTCTCAGAAAAAGTGGTCTGCCGCTGCAAAGAAAACGTTGTCATCAAACAAATTCCGGATCAATGGTTCATAAAATATAGCGACCCAGATCTCACGAGAGAATCCAAGGAATACGCGGCTACCATGAATATCTATCCTCCGGAGTATAAAGATGAACTTCCGAAGATTCTGGACTGGTTTGGCGACCGAGCAGTAATCAGACGAGGATCCTGGCTAGGCACTGAATTCCCTTATAAAAAAGACTGGATCATCGAGCCGATCTCCGACTCCACGTTATATCCCATGTACTATATCATATCTCCTTATGTGAATCAAAAGAAAATAACAGCAAAAGACATGACTGATGAATTCTTCAACTACGTCTTCCTTGGAATTGGAACATCAAAACACAAGATCTGGGAGACCATCAAAGCTGATTTTGACTATTGGTACCCCGTCGATATTAACCTTGGGGGAAAAGAACACAAAACCGTTCATTTCCCTGTCTATATTATGAATCACGTGGCAATTATGCCAGAGCAAAAACGCGCACAAGGAATTATTGTGCACTGGTGGGTGACTCAGAAAGGAAAAGAAAAAATTAGTAAATCCAAAGGTGGCGCAGAACCTATTGTTGAGGCAGCAACCACGTATGGTGTAGATGCGATGCGACTCTACTACGTGCATGTCGGCTCCCCGTTTGTGGATATTGAATGGGACCCAGAAATAGTCCTGAAATACAAAAACAGAATCATCAACATCTGGAAACAAATACAACAAGTCAACAATATAAAAAATAAGAGTCAAGAGAACCTTGATTCCTGGCTAAGAAGTAGTATACAGCGACATATCCAGAAAATTACTGACGCGTTTGAAACCTATGACCTGCGGGTTGTCGCAAATGAAATATTTTTCGAATATCAGAAAGACATGCAATGGTACCTGAAACGAGGAGGAGCAAACAAAAAATTCCTCAAGAATGCTATTCGCACCTGGATACAGTTAATGACTCCGATTACGCCACATCTGGCTGAAGAACTCTGGGAAGCACAAAAAGAAGCACCTTTCGTCTCCAACGAATCATATCCACTGCTCAATTCCAAGGAGATCTCTGAAAAAGATGAAGTCGGCGAATTTCTGCTGATCCGTGTTATTGAGGATACGTACGAAATCCTTAAAATAACAAAGATAACACCAAAAAAAATCTGCATCTACACAGCACCACAATGGAAACAGACGATTCTTAAAAAAGCACTTGAACTTACAGCAGAAAACAAATTCAATGTTGGACAAATGATGAAAGACGTGATGAGCGATTCTGCGATGAAACCACTCGGCCAACATGTCTCACAGTACGTAGCAAAGATTGCTGCAGACATGAAAATGCTTAGTGAAACAGATCGTCATCGATATCTGGTTACCATCAACGAAAAAGAACTCCTTCTTAGCGCAAGAACATATCTAAAAGATGCTCTTGGTTGTAATGTAGAAATCTACAGCGCTGATGATAAAAACCTCTACGACCCTGCACAGAAAACAAAATTTGCAGTACCCAGGCGACCAGCAATCTACATCGAATAAATAAGGGAGAGTATGAAAAAAACCTACCTTCGTATATGCCCAGAATGTAATAGTACTGATGTAAGCCCCGACATGTCCGCAGAGTCATATGCAAAAGGATTGCTTAATCAATGGAAATGTAACAATTGCGGTTATTCAGGTCTGTTTTTCCCTGAATACACTGCAGGGGATATAAAAAGGATAAAAGAAAAAAAATAAGTACCTCAGGGTTTGCGTTTTTTCCATTTGATAAAAATCATAGCACTAATCAGAATCAAGATCGCAACAAGAACAATCATGATCATTACGAGGGTTGTTGGGAAGGTGTTAATACCTGAGGCGAAGACTTCAGACTCTGCATTGTTACCCGCATTATCTGTCGCATTAATCTTAAACTCGTAATAGCCGTCTCCATCAGTTGCCTCAAACGCCCATTCAAAGGGTGAGGTATGAAGGTCGGATCCGTATGTTTTCCAAGTAGTCCAATTTGAGTTATCCTCGGAATATCGGTAATATAAGCTGACCTGTTTAATGCCGCTGCCGTCTCTATCATTTATCTGAGCGGTAACGGTAAAGTTGTCAGCCCAGCTCCATGCATCTTGAAGTGTAGGAATATCAATCGTAACCGTCGGCACTGAGGTGTCTTTTCTGATGGTTATTGCTTGACTATCGCTGGTAATCAATCGGGTGTTCCCTAATGTATCATTGATCTTGAAGTAGAGATGATACGTTTCGCTTTCTTCCATCTGGTCCCAGTATTCTTCTTTGAGACTCCAGATCGCATTGTAGGTATTTTTATTAATTTTCGAGGCAATCGTCGTCCAGGCGGTATCAAAATTCGGGCGATACTGAATCGTATCTAAACGATAATCATCCTCAAACGTTACAGATAACATTGGTTTTTCTTTATACCATAAGGTGCCACCCGCCTCCGTCGGAAGCTCAGGCATCTTCCAATCGTATAAGAACCAGACATCCCCTTGTGCAGGGAACGTCTCATTGTTACTGGCGTTGTCGGTTGCGACCGTGCAGAGTTCAAAGTAACCACCATGTTGCGTAGGACTTTTCGTGAAGTTAAACGACCAACTTGGTAATTTTCTTGTGGAGTTGGCGTAATACGTCCAGGATCCACTGAAATTCCGAGTCTCCGCATAGCGATAGTACAAGTCTACCCGTTGAATCCCGCTTGCATCAGTCCCGTTATCAGAAGCGGTTGCATTGATTCGAATGGATGATGCAGTCGCGTTATATCGCTGTTTCATCCCCTGGGATTTCACAGAGGAACTTGGTTTTATGGTATCCTGTTTGAACGTGACGGTTTTCGATGCGGTATTACCAGCCAAATCAGAAATATCGATTCGAAGGCTACGCAATGCAGAGATGTTGTTAAAGAAATCTAACGAAGAGATATTAACGGTGATGGTTTGATTTTGTATAGTTCCATTCGATCCGGTACATAACGCTTTTGATGAGTAACTAAAGGTTTGGTTATTAGCCACATATTCCAACCAGTAACGGGCGGAGCTTACTAAAAGACCGGTGATGTTATCTTTTGCTTTAATCGTAAACGTGGGAACAACCTCATGAAGCCACCCTTCGGGATTAGGTGTAAATGTGCTGATATCCAGATAGGGTTTACTTGTGTCGACCTCAAAGGTGACATTCCAACTGTAAAGTATTGGATTTTCTGAGCTGTTTTTCGCCCAGAAATCAGCCCGTAACCGAAGTGTTCGATCCAAGGTTTGGTTATTCATTAACAGATCGCTTCCATTTTGCAGTACCTTAAGCACGTTTTTCTGTTCATCTAGGAGACTGAACGTTATCTTATTGATACTCCCACTTGCATTCGTCTTCACCACTGCATAAAATTTCTTCCACCAGTACCCTTCAGGAAGCTGAATCGGAACAGAGGTGACTGAACCACTGATCGGCTCCTCCGGTTTCACATACGCACCACAAACGTAGAGTCGCCCATTTTCCGCACCAAAGAAAACCAGGCCATTGGAAACGATAGGTGGGGCACTCACCGGGATCATCTGATCATAGGGGAATGTTTGTCGACTCCAGAGCGTACTACCGTTTGTAGCGGTATTTAACGCGTAGACGAAGCCATCAGGGGTACCCACATAAAGGATACCATCTGCGTAAGACGGTGAAGAATCCAAGATAGGGTAAGAGGGAAGTAGCTTTGTGTATAATTGTACAGCCCAAATTCCGGTACCATTCTTTGAGATATCCAATGCTGTCACCCATCCATCAGGAGATGTGACATACAAAACGTTATTCGCAATAGCAGGAGTTGATTGAGCCAGACAGTAGGTCAGATCAAAACTTGGCGGGGTAATCAATGTTCTCCCTAACGTAACATTCCATCGGATACTCCCATCATCAATATTTATTGCGGATACTTTTGTCTTTTTTGCAATCCCATCAACTGTTTTCAATTCACTGACAATATACACGGTGTTATTATATACAACAGGAGCAGCCTTGCCAATCGCACCAACGGATGTATTCCACAGGAGACTCCCGTTAACGGCTTCAAAGGCAAAGAGGTTAGCCCCCGCGTCATTCATATTACCGGCAATAACCTTCCCATCTGAGAACACAGGGGTAGAAAAACTCCATGAAGGTGATTGAAGAGGCATTGCGGGAGCAGGAAAAGAATAGTTCCATAATAATTTCCCAGTCTCGAGATCCAATGCAAGTATCATATTATTGATATGGTACCCCGTGAGGGTAGCCTCTCCTCCCCAAGATGTAAGATAGACTTTTCTCTCTGCAATAATCGGTGAACCCCAGTAACAAATATTGGGCTCCTTTGTATTATTAATGCCATAATCAAATTTCCACACAGGGTCACTGGTAGGAGCGTTTTTCTTAAATCCATACACGTAATTCCTACTTGCTTTCTCCCCTGTCGCTACAACAAGATACTCATCGGAGATAGCAGGGGAGCCAACAATCGGTTTCCCAAAAGAAAGGTTAGAAAATTCATGAATCAACCCTGGGTAGATATCCGTATAGGATTTTCCTATTTTATCTGAAGGAACAAGGATGGTATCGTAGGTATAGAGTGACCCTGCCCCTGAATTTATTGTACTAAGGTAGAGAGTTTCACCGTCTACGATGATATTGTTAATGGTTTCATTCATGAGTTCATGATAGTTACTCCACCAGTAGAGATCTCTTGTATGTGCAGCTTTTCCTTGAGATGCGCGTGTGTTTTCAGGGTTCTGGCCAAACATCGGCCAGTCGCCACTGACAGGACTGATATTGAAGGCGCCGTTGCTTCGCGTCAACTTATTTTTTGTATCGATTCTATACTCTGAATTAAACAGATCCTGCCATCGACCTGACTTTTGCCATGTCAAGGTCCAACTATAAATCTTGGGTGACACTGATGGATTGTTTGTCGTGAGGTTTGCTCGTATCTTTATATTTTTGTAAAGGCTGAGGTCTGCTGCAAGAGGAACAAGAGATACTGGTGATGTGGTGAATCCCTGTTCGTTTCCATTCAATACCGCATTCTCAACAGGTACGTAGGTGGTTTCATTTTTATAGAGCACCTGGTATCTGATACTAGCGCTTCCGCCTTGATAATCATCCCAAGCAAGTAAATCCCAGTAGGTATTACTCGCCAGGTCAATCGTACTATTCGTCTGAACAAGTCCATAACCTATTTGATATCCTTCTTGCTGCCTTGAACGGAGTTTCACATAATCAGTATAAAGTGTGCATCCGGAAAGAGGGTTTGATGTGACGACGCAGATATCGATGTAGTTATCACGACCGATAGCTGCTTTTAATTCAGTATTACTCAAATTGGCAAAAAGGATGGTATCGCCTTCCTTGTCTGTAGAATTTATGAGAATCCATGAACTCAGAATCGACAGAGAGCGGTATTGCCAGTAATATAGATCAATAGCACCAGCATTTTCTGCCTTGCCATACCAATAAATATCTAAATTCCCAATGGTGTCTGCGTTGCCATCGAGTTTCATTCGAAAATGATGAACGACATACCGTTTAAACCCGCTTGCGCTTGTTTCAACATACCGATTCGAGGATTCATTAAAATTTTCGATATTGGGATATTGGAAATCTGCGTCGAATTCCCGTTCCGCACGCTCGGTATGCGTAAGCGGAGAAAAAAGAAATGAAAATGGTTTAATCGGAAGAGCGGTCTGATAATAATACGCCTTATGATCATTATTTTTAAAGGATCCTTGGTCCTTAAATGTATAATTTCTCCCACCATCAGAGGTTCGAGCAAGCAGGATCGTTCCATCCTCCCAGATACAACGACTTGTTCCATTGGTCGGACGATAGGTGGTATCTTTATCTTCAAAACTATCGGTCCAGATGCCGTCCAGGGGATCAATGTAGATAGCAATGACCGTACTAGGGATAAAAAAACCAACAATCAGAAAAAAGATAACACTCAGAGTAAGGGAGAATTTCATTGAACGATTCAGGTGCATACTTTATCTCCACATATAAATTTTTTGTTGTTTATATTACTTTTTGCTCTTTAAATACTTTGGGGTTTTTGGAGAACCCGTCTTCAACCTTATTTTTATACTATATCCTTATATATTTTTTTTGGAACATTGTTTTGATGAAAGCAGTTCATAGAGTTATCGCTGAACACCTTAATAAGTTTAGTAGGTTTGTATCAAGAAAACAAGCTGAAAAATATTAACGTAATACTATTTGGATATCCATAACGTTCGTACCCGTTGAACCAGTACGTAATACATCACCTAACTGTGAGAAAAAAACAAAAGAGTTATTCTCCTCTAAACAACCAGATACATCCAAGTTCTCTTTCCGAGCACGAGCAAGTGTTCCTCCATCAGCAAGAGCACCTGCGACATCACTATTACCATCAATACCGTCGGTGGCAAACGAAGCGACGACCATCTCACGGTCTGCGATTACCTCCACACAACTCAACACCAGCTCCTGGTTCCGCCCACCGGTCCCATGACCTCGAACCTTTACTGTTGGTTCACCACCGGTAATGAACACGGTTTTCCCCCGGGAGATACTTTGGATTGCCTTATTGACTAAAAAGGGACCAAGGGTTCGAGCCTCTCCAGTCATCGACGTTGTCATGAGCCTTGCAGCATATCCAAGTTCTTCTGCCTTTCTGACTACCGTCTGACACGCGAGATCATTATTCGCGACGATGAAATTAAACACATTCTTAAAAACAGGATCTGCTGCTTTTGGTGTTTCAGAAATCGCTCCTGCAATACCATTTTCAATTACGGTTCTTACACTCGCAGGAATTGCATGCCAAAGTTTATAGCGTTTAAAAATTTCTTTTGCATCAATAAATGTGGTTGGGTCAGGACAGGTCGGCCCTGATGCAATTGACGAGATTGGATCGTTGACCACATCAGAGATAATAAGAGAGATCATGACTCCTTTCATATATTGAGCTAATTGTCCTCCTTGTACCATAGAAAGATGTTTCCGCACCGTGTTTATCTCATTGATATCCGCACCAGATTGCAATAACAATCCCGTGGTTTTTTGAAGGTCGACTAAGGGCACGAGCGGTTTACACAACAAGGAAGAACCACCGCCAGAGATAAGGACAATCACACAATCATTTTCGTCGCATTGTTTTAAGAGATCAAGGATTTTTTCAGTACCAAAAATACTCTCTTTGTTAGGTAACGGATGCCCTCCAACGACCACCTCTATTGCAGAATTATGAATCTTTCGAGACGAATCATTCGTCACCACTACACCTTTAGTCACCGGCACCACATCACACATCGCCTGTGCCATCCCGACACTTGCTTTACCAAAACCGACAACATAGAGATGATCAAACGAGGACAGATCAATGGTTTCCGATTCAAAAACCAATTGCCTCCCTTTAACAACACGTTCAATAACAAGATATGAGTCGACAGCTTCTACTGCAGCAATTAACATGTCAAGAATGTCTTTTCGTTTCTGCTGCAATGCAGGGGTTTGACCATTCAACACCAGTTCATCATAATTTTTAAATAACATACGCAGAGAAATTTATTTCCCGAAATCAAGTTGTCTCATCAGATTTCGTCGCATCTTACGATCACTGGAAAAACCTTTCATCATCCGTTTTGTCATATTATAATACTTTAATACTTCCTTGACGTCTTTATTTTCCACACCTGCTCCTCGCGCAATACGCTTTATCCGAGATGCTTGAATAAGCTCTGGGTTCTCCCGCTCCTGATTGGTCATCGAATCCATGATAACTCGGAATCTCTTAAGTTTGTTCTGCGTCTCATTCATATCTACATTTTTGAGTTTACCGGACATCCCTCCAGGAAGCATCTCAGCGACTTTCGATAAGGGACCCATGCCTGACACCATGTCCATTTGTTCATACATGTCATTGAGGTTGAACTTCCCGGACATGAGTTTTCGCGCGGTTTTCTCTGCGTCTTTGCCTTTAAGGCTTTCCTCGGCCCGCTCGAGTAAGGATTTGATATCTCCCATACCAAGCAGCCGTGAAATAAAACCTGAAGGATCAAATTTTTCAAAATCAGCGGAGTGCTCGCCAGTTCCAACGAATACAATCGGTGCACCAACCTCTGATGCAGCACTGAGCGCACCACCGCCCTTCGCAGTCCCATCAAGTTTCGTCAGAACAATACCAGTGATACCGATAGCATCGTTGAAAGCTTTTGCCTGAGGACCTGCCTGCTGACCCATCGCTGCATCAATGACCAAGAGTTTTTCATCAGGTTTAATCGCCTTAAAAATATCTTTCATCTCAGCAATAAGATGATCTTCAAGTTTATGTCGTCCTGAGGTGTCAACAATGATGACGTCTGCGGTTCGCTTGAACTTATTCATGCCTTCCTTAATGACGTTCACCGCGTTTTTTTCTTGTTTATCACCATAGAAGGGGACTTCGACTTGCTCGGAGATTTGCTTCAATTGTTCGTAGGCTGCTGGTCGATGAACATCACCTGCAATTAACGCTGGTCGAAGTCCTTTTCTTTTAAAATACGTGGCCAGTTTACCACAGCTCGTGGTTTTTCCCGAACCGTACAATCCTACCATCATGATGACTTGTTTTTGGATCGCTAGTTCTCGAGACGCGCCGACAATACGAACCAGTTCATCGTAGACAATATGGATGACATGTTCTCTGTTTGTCATTCCTGCTGGTGGTTTTTCTTCAAGTGCACGCTGCTCAATTTTCTTGGATAATTCGAGAACAAGTTTGACGTTGACATCTGCTTGTAACAATGCCCGCTGGATGTCTCGTAAGACTTCTTTCACTAGTTTTGCGTCAACATGCACAGCATTGGCGATTTTCTTGATTGTTCGTTTGAGAGAATCTCCGAGATTATCAAGGACCATAGGTATCTTACCTCTACATCAAGCAAGGCAGATTAAAAGGTATCGTCATTTGGTTTTTTCCAAACATCTTCCACAACTATATATACAGTTTTCAATATTGATTGACTGAGGGTGAGTACGAATGAACATGAATAAGAAACTTATTGGAATAGGAATTGTAGGCCTTTTTCTTGCCACAAGCTTTAGCGGGTGCGTCCAACAACAAGGTCCAGGCAGTGGGATAATTATCATCCCTGCAGTAAACGCCACACTCACCAATAACCCAAAATATACCATGGCATCATACTATTCTTCTGAAGAAGTAACTATCAACGCGCAGGTACCTCAATATAGTCTTCCTTTGGATCTGGCACTCATCGTGAATCTTGATACCGTTGATGGCGTGCTTGCTCTTACTGACCCGCAGAAAAATCTGTTGAAAAACAATGGATTTTTTATAAAGGATTTTGGTCTTGAAAACGACATCGTTGAACCGTATGACTATCTGAAAATTCATGATATCCCGATCTTTGTTACATCAGATACTTTACTTCATCTGTATCACATTCAATTTGATCAGACACTCAAAGGGATAGAAGAGCGAGAATTTTTCGATAAAATCCTTGACCTGAGCATTGCATTATTTGATAAATCCAAACAAGATTATGAAACCTTTACCGACAGTGATTTAAAAGAAGCAGCGCGGAGAAACGTTGGATTCTTTGGCGTCGCCCTCTCCTTACTGCAAACACCAACAGATGAATATAACGGCTCTGAGAACATCAGGACGGTTATCTTCTCTATCCCCAGTTATGCCAGCAGCAATGTTACTGAAGAACTCTCGTTTATCGAAGCTCATGAAGGCTTTGAGAGCAGCCCACTCTTTCAGTATAAAGAAGATTATTCCCAATACAAGCCACGGGGACATTACACGCAATCGGAAAAACTCAAACGATACTTCAAAGCTATGATGTGGTACGGTAGAATAGCCTTTCTCCTCCGTGAAAGCGACATTATCAGCAAATACGATGCAAAAATCGCGACCATCCAAGCATGTCTTATCTCAACCGCGTTACCATCACTCACTGTAAATGATGAGTCTCTTGAAGAGCTTTGGCAGAGAATCTATGTCGTAACCACGTTCTTTGTGGGAGCCGCAGATGACCTTATCCCGTTTGAGTATCTCGCAAGCATCAACACCGTATTCGGAACACAGTTCAACGCTATGGAATTCACAAATGAGACAAAAATGCTGGATCTTCTCGGAACGTTAGCCCAACTTCGAAGCCCTAAGATCTATGGAGGGACAGGGAATGTTGGAATTCAGCCGCCGTTTACCGCAGAACAATTAAATGAGGTACTCGAGAAAACAAAAGGGATGCGGCTCATGGGACAGCGATTCATCCCTGATTCCTACATGTTTCAGAATTTGGTCATGCCTACCACTGGCCTATACACGGGTGCAGAAATACCATTTACCTATGGGATGGAACAACGTCTCATGCCACGAGGACTCGACATCATGACGATCCTTGGTTCAGCACGAGCGCGAGAGCTCCTCGACATCGAGGGGGACACCGCATATCAATACTATAACCGGCAGATAGAAAATCTCACTGCAAACTTTTCCTCGTTGAATGTCACTGAATGGAACCGAAACCTGTACTGGAGTTGGTTGTACACCCTGAAATCGCTTCTTGGTGTGTTTAATGATCAGTATCCCTCCTTTATGCAAACCACAGCTTGGCAGGAGAAAGAACTTCAGACTACGCTTGCCTCATGGGCTGAACTGCGACATGACACGATTCTGTACGCAAAAAAGAGCAACACCCCATATGCAACATCTATCCCGCCTCAGGAGAAACCAGTGGTTGGTTACGTTGAACCAGTCCCTGAGTTCTACACACGGATTCTTGCGCTCACCAAAATGACACGAACCGGACTTGCTGATCTTCATGTGCTCAACGAGACAGAAAACGCCCGTCTTAAAGATCTTGAATCACTTCTCAATCGATTGGTGAACATTTCAAGTGATGAACTGGAGAGAAAAGAATTAACTGAAGATGACTATGAGTTCATTAGAAACTTTGGTGAGAATCTCGACAGCATCGTGACCGGTGTGAACGACCAAGGAAAAGAGACAACACTTATCGCTGATGTCCACACCGATACCAACACGCAACAGGTTTTGGAGGAAGGCGTCGGATATGTTGATCTGATGCTTGTGGCGTACAAGGTACCTGACGGACGAATCATTCTTGGTGCAGGACCTGTGTTTAGCTACTACGAATTCAAACAACCGATGAACAACCGGTTAACAGATGATCAATGGATCCAACAGCTGGAAAATGGAGACGAACCAGACCGCCCACTCTGGACGAGTAGTTTCATCGCTGAAGAAAACAATTAGACGTATGACTTGAGAACAGGAATCAACCTGCTGAGATCTTTTCCTTCGACAATAAGATCAGCGGATTCTCGTACACATGTGTCTTCCGGGTTAAAGGCAATACCAAGTCCGCAGGTTTCAAACATCGAAATGTCAAAGCATGAATTCCCCACAGCTACGCACGCTTCTAAAGGGATGTCGAGTTTTTCGGCAAGTGTTTTTATGTTCTTTTCTTTATGCATCAGTTGGACATGCAGGACACCTTCACCGGTAAGTCGCCCCTCCGAATCGGTTTTTACTCCGTTTGCAAACACGTAATCAATACCAAGCTCGCTTGCAACCTTTTCTGCAAGGATATCAAGGCCAGCGCTTACAATCGCGGTTTTCACCTGATGTTTCTTCAGAAACGAAATGCATTCTTTTGCTCCTGGAATAACCGGTAACTCATAAAGAATATCTTTGATTGCTTCTTTCTTTACAGATTTCCCATGGTCTTTCCATAGGGACACATCGCGTTTAATGAACTCTAAATCATCGATTTCTCCACGAAGATAGGCGGCCACGGACCGATCATTCGTTGTTCTAAAACGATCATGGATATGCCTCCATGAACTCAGCGTGTCGATGAGAACACCATCCATGTCAAAAAACACGAGTTTGACCTGCTCCCGTGACATAGGAGGAGTAGATGCTATTTTTTTAAGTTTCCGGTAACACGGATACGGACAGGATGGATCCATAGGGTTCGTGTGATAAACCAACTCCATCAATATAAGTTCTCCTCCACATCGTATACCTCGAGGTAAGGAAATAAGTTTATGAATCTAGATGTAAAAAAATTGAATATTATTGGTAAAGCAAAAGCAAAAACCCATTGAGTAAAATACTGCCTTTTTCCCTTTTTTAAGGTAAAGATTTATTAACACCAATGACTACTATGGAGATGGGGAAATTCTATGAAGAAACCATACCAAGGGTTTAGGAAGAAGTGGTTTGTACTCTTTATCGTTGGATTTGCATTTGTAATAGGTCCTACGATTACTGCACAAAACGTAACGACACCTCAAAATAACAAGGTAGATAAAAAACAGGTTAACCAACCGCAGAGGACGGGGCCTTCTGTTTATGACCTGCTCATCATAGCTCCTCAAAAATTCACTACGGCTCTACAGCCTCTTGTCACCCATAAAAACAATGTTGGTGTTCGAGCGCACCTTGTCACCCTTGAAGACGTGTATCAGCAGAATTACTCTCAAGGCCGTGATGAACCTGAAAAAATAAAATATTTCATTAAAACCGCAAAAGAAGAATGGGGAATCACATATGTCATGCTCGTCGGAGATTTCCAGACGATCCCTGTCCGGTATTGTTATAACGCTGATAACAACACATTCTGGAATGAACCATGTTTTATTTCAGAGCTGTACTATGCAGATCTCTATGATAAAAATGGGAACTTTTCCAGTTGGGATGCTAGTAATAACGGTATTTATGGAGAATGGTACGGGGATGTCGCAAAAGACCCGAATATTGATTTGTACCCTGATGTGTATGTGGGGAGGCTTGCGTGTCGCACTGAAGCTGAAGTAAAGACTATGGTACAGAAGATTATCACGTATGAGACGACCACGTATGGACAAGAGTGGTTCCATCGCATTGTCGTCATTGCTGGCGACACATATCCTGTTTCTGAGAACCCAAACTGGACCGGTTATGAAGGTGAGGTAAACACCCTTCATGCGTTAGAAAACATGTCTGGGTTTGAACCAACCAAACTATGGACATCTGATGGAACGCTGACCGGGCAGAAAGATGTCATTCGTGCTATCAACAAGGGATGTGGGTTCCTTTACTTTGAAGGGCATGCAAACGCCTTTGAATGGAGTACTCATCCACCCAATGATGCAAACACCTGGGTTAACGGGTTGAACACAGTGACAATGAATCTTCTTAGAAATAGACAAATGCTTCCAGTCTGCGTTGTTGGCGGTTGCCATAATAACGAGTTTGATGTGACACCGGCCAATATCATCAAAGGATTAAAAGAAGAAGGTCTACGGTATTTCTCGATCAAGGCAGTGCCGTTTGGCTCGTTTTGGAAATATACTTGGATTCCAGAATGTTGGGGATGGACACTCACCAGAATTAGCAAAGGAGGTTCTATCGCCACCATCGGATGTACCGGGCTCGGGATGTCAAAAGAAGATAAACAATCCTTTAGCGGCGCTGGAGATTACATGGAGCCAACGTTTTTTCATGAATATGGAGTGAATGGTACTACGATTCTTGGACAAGCATGGGGAAATGCGATTACCGATTATCTCCAGCACTACCCTATTAATTGGAATACTCCTGCGGCAAAGGATTCTGCGATTGATGCAAAAACCGTGCAACAATGGGCGCTCCTGGGCGACCCAAGTCTTAAAATCGGTGGATACCCTTCATAAACCTACCCGTTCCTTAGGGTAAACATTTATTAACTCTCGAATATATTAATAATATAAGGGATATCTATGAAGCAATCCATGCCTACAAAGTTCTTCGTGGCTGGCAGCATCATCCTCTTCCTTGGCCTTATGATGGGACCGGTGACTGCCAACGTCAGCAACAATTCTTCAACTCAAACACCGATGAGTACAACCAAGGATGTGTACACACTGATTATCATCACCCCTTCTGTTTTTGCAGATGAATTACAATCACTGGTCGTCCATAAGAAAGCAATGGGCCTTACCACAAAACTAGTCACCCTGGATGACGTCCGACAACAGGAATACTGGCATGGACGTGACTGTGCAGAGAAAATAAAATACTTCATTAAATCAGCGATTGAGCAATGGGGAACACGATACGTGCTCTTAGTCGGGGGAAGAAGCAGCCAGTTTCTCCCCACATGGTATTGCCCGGTCCGGTATGTGCACATGTCTGACGATTGGGACTCCGAATATCTGAGCGATCTCTATTTTGCTGATATATATGATACTCATGGTAATTTTTCAAGTTGGGATTCTGATAACGATGGACGCTATGGCGAGTGGTACCCAGGAGAAGTAGCGCAGGATTCCGGCATCGACCTTATCCCTGATGTTGCGGTTGGTCGACTTCCCTGTCGAAACAAACAGGAAGCAGCAATCATGGTCAATAATATCATATCATATGAAACAAGCACTTATGGGAACCCATGGTTTTCTAAAATACTTGTGGTTGCGGGGGATACCTACCCAGAAAAAGATAATCCTAATTGGACAGGCTATGAAGGCGAGTATTATGGCAACCGTACCATAGAGAATATGAGTGGTTTTACCCCAACTCGGTTGTATACCTCAGACGGTACGTTTGCGAAAGCTGAGGATGTGATCCGAGCATTCAAGACGGGATGGGGGTTTACGTATCTCGTTGGTCATGGAAGCCCAAAACAATGGGGGAACCATCCGCCTAACAGCGATGACTTTATCCAAGGGCCCAACAGCAACAGCATGTGGCGACTTCGAAACAAAGACAAACTGCCAGTTTGTGTCGTCAGCGGATGTCATAACAGCCAGTTTGATGTCTGTCTGCGACGTGTATTTAATGCTACTACCCGATGGAATCAAGAAGGGATTTCTGAATGCTGGAGTGAACGCATCATCCACCAAGCAAATGGTGGTGCAATCGCCTGTCTTGGGTGTACCGGTCTGGGGTATACAAAAGAGGATAAAACAACGTTTAAGGGCGGGATTAACGAACTCGAAGGCGCGTTTTTCCATGCGTACGGTCAACATGATGTAACGGTTCTCGGAGACACTTGGAAGGCAGCTATTACATGGTATGCGCAAACATATCCTGTTGATTGGAATAGCCAAGCATGGAGTGACTCATGGATTGATACGAAGGTGATGCAGTCCTGGGCACTTTTTGGAGATCCCAGTCTTCACATTGGGGGATATCCCTAATAAGTATAGTATTCTCGGGAGAACTTGAGGAATAGTTTTAAAAAGGGTGTTTTCCTTACCTTGTTCCATGTCCTTACCATTAGACGTTCTTGAAAAAGGAGTGAATCAGAAACTACTTCTTCTCTTAAAGGATGGAAGACATATCGATGGCAAACTTTTAGGGTATGATGAATACATGAACCTCGTGCTCGATGAGGTCGAAGAAACCAAGGATGAAACCAAGCGCCGATTAGGAAGAATTATCCTAAGAGGCAGTAATGTTGTTAGCATTTCCTTTATATAAGCGAAAAGCATATATAGGGCTTATGAATATTAATTAAATGGAAGGAATTGGGCTGGTAGTTGTTGTTTTGTTAGAGTGCATCCCATCCCCTCCTAGTGAGGCCAGCCGTCCTTCCTTTTTATATTACATTTTGATAGTACCTGTAAAAAAGTTTTTGTAGAGAGTATTGCTTGTCTGCATGAGACTATGGGACGACACGTGACTGTCCAACGAGGAAAGAATCTTCGATGCAAAGGTTGGAAACAAGAAGCAATACTGCGAATGCTTGAGAACAACCTTGAGAACGCAGAGATACCGGAAGAACTCATCATCTACGGTGGCACGGGAAAAGCAGCACGAAACTGGAAATGTTACGATGCGATTGTTGAATGCCTGAAAAAACTAAACCATGATGAAACCTTATTGATTCAATCAGGAAAACCTGTTGCTGTTTTCAAAACTTGGACGACCTCGCCACGAGTACTCATCGCAAACTCAAACCTTGTTCCCCATTGGAGCACATGGGAACATTTCAGGGAACTCGAACACCTTGGGTTAACGATGTACGGACAAATGACTGCAGGATCCTGGTGTTACATCGGCACCCAGGGGATCATTCAAGGAACCTATGAGACGTTTGCTGCCTGCGCCCGGAAACATTTCAAGAGTGATCTTAAAGGGAAAATCGTTCTTACTGGTGGTCTTGGCGGGATGGGTGGTGCACAGCCACTCGCAGTCATAATGAACCATGGGGTTTGTCTTGTAGTTGAATGTGATGAGAAACGGATTGACCGACGCATCAAGTCAGGGTTTTGTAGTCGAAAAATAAAGAATCTTGATGAAGCAATAGCGCTTGTAAACCAAGCAAAAGAAGAGAAAACACCACTCTCCGTTGGTGTTCTTGGTAACTGCGCTGACATCATGCCACAACTTCTCAAACAAGGATTCACCCCTGATGTCGTCACTGATCAAACCTCAGCTCATGACGAACTAAACGGGTACATCCCCGCTGGTTATTACGGAAATTCACTGAAACAGGTTCATGCATTACGCCATAAAAATCCGAAAAAATATATCCAGTTATCAATGCAAAGTATGAAACAACACTGTAAAGCGCTCCTGGGTTTCCAGAAAAAAGGTGCGGTTGTTTTTGACTATGGAAATAATCTCCGAGGCCAGGCATTAAAAGCTGGATTAAAAAACGCGTTTGATTATCCAGGGTTTGTCCCCGCATATATCAGACCCATGTTCTGTGTAGGACGAGGACCTTTCCGCTGGCTCGCATTAACCGGCAACCCTGAAGACATTTTAAAAACAGATAAAGCGGTTATGGACATGTTCCCTGAAGACCATGTTTTAACAAACTGGATAACCCTTGCAGAACATCATCTCCCCTGGGAAGGATTACCTGCTCGTGTCTGCTGGCTTGGCTATGGAGAACGAGGACGGTTCGCGCTCCTCATAAATAAAATGGTTCGGGTAGGAGCCATAGGGCCCATCGCCATTACCCGAGATCATCTGGACAGTGGAAGCGTTGCTTCGCCGTACCGGGAAACCGAGGGCATGAAAGATAAAAGTGATGCGATTGCCGATTGGCCTCTTCTTAACGCATTGTTAAATTGTGCTGCTGGAGCGGATAGCGTTCACATCCATAACGGCGGTGGGGTTGGAATCGGTCTGTCCACCCATGCAGGAATGGTCGTCGTCTGCGATGGATCAGAAGAAACAGATAAACGCATTGAGCGTGTGTTCACTACAGACCCTGGATTGGGGGTAGCACGACATGCGGATGCAGGATATCAAGAATCTCTAGATCTTGTAAAAAAAACTGGGATCAAGATCCCTATGATGAAGACTCCATAAAGGTAATAAATTACTTCATTTTATTCTATAAAACCTTGTTTTTATTCAAGAGAGATCCGATATACACCATCTGCAAATAAACAAGTAACCAGCTGAATTCTGCGGTAAAATTATAGAATCTTGTGTTCTGAATGATGATGCAGTGGAAGTGATCATGAGAAGGAGGAAGATGACTTACTGTAGAGGTCCGATGCTTTTTTCTACAGAGGTAAGGATTTCGCAGGATTTCACAAGCTTCTTCATCGCGGTATGATCAGGATATAATGGTCTATCTTCATCTAAGAATTTTACGTGTTTACGGATTACTTCCTTTGCTTTTGCAACACCTTTTCCGACATTATAGTCACGGAAATCCAACGCTTGTGCTGCTGCCATGAACTCAATTCCCAGTATCCCATAGGCGTTATCAAGAATCTGGAAGTTCTTAATTGCGGTGTTCATCCCCATGGACACGAAATCCTCTTGATCAGCGGCAGCAGGGATCGATTGAATGGACGCAGGGGCTGAGAGAATCCGCTGCTCAACAATCAAGGTATCCGCAGTATATTGACTGAGCATCAAACCTGAGAACATCCCTGCACCCTTGGTAAGAAAAGCAGGGAGACCAGCGCTTAACGCAGGATTATTGAGTCGGTTCATTCGTCGTTCAGACATGACGCACACCATCGTGATTGCAGCCCCAGCCATATCCATGGGTAGAGACACTGGGCTGCCCTGGAAGTTCGCCCCAGAAAGCTGTAGGTTCTCCTGAGGGAAGAAAATAGGGTTGTCTCCTACACCATTAAGCTCGATTTCAACCTGAGAGCGTGCATACGCGAGTGCATCATGCGCAGCACCGATGACCTGCGGGGTTGACCGCATCGAGTATGCATCCTGGATTTTACATTTCATTTTTCCTTCGATAAGGTCCCCGCCAGAAATCAGTTTCTGGATTGCTTGCGCACTTCTGACCGCACCAGCAAACCCGCGGACCTGATGGATTTTTACATTATACGGTTTCATATTCGCCTTTAATGCTTCAAGGGACATAGCCGCAGCAATCTCTGCTTGTTTCAACCAGTTATTTGCATCATAGAGGAAAATCGCACTCATCGCAGTCATCAGGTTAGAACCGTTAATAAGAGCAAGCCCGTCTCGAGCATGTAAGTCTGGGAGCGGAATCCCTGCTTTCTTCATCGCGTCTTTACCAGATAATAGCTCGCCTTTGTAGTATGCTTCACCTTGACCAAGCATGAGAAGCGCTATTTGCGCCATCGGAGCAAGATCACCGCAGGCGCCAACTGACCCTTTCTGACAGACAAAGGGGGTAACACCTTTATTGAGCATGGCTACCAACGTCTGGGTTATTTCAGGGCGACACCCAGAGTTCCCATGTGCATGCACATTCACCCGTGCCAGCATTGCGCCCCGAACATACTCAAGGGGAGCAGGGTCTCCAATGCCTGCTGCATGATTATAGATAAGATATTTCTGGAAATCCTTCATTTGATTATTGTTGAGGACGACTTCAGAGAACTCACCTATGCCGGTATTGACCCCGTACATGATTTCATGTGTCTTAATTTTTTTTTCCAGCATCGTCCGACAAGCAATGATTCTTTTCAGTGCCTCTGGATGAAGGCTTACTGGTTCGTTATGTCGTGCAACTTGAACCAATTTTTCTATTGTTAATCCTGATCCGTTGATAACATATGTCAATTTTTTGCCTCCTTTGCTTCCGTTAGAACGCATACGGGTATTCAATATGTAGGTATTAAGTTTCTCGTGTACCTACAAGAGAACAAGGCAGAATCCTTCATAAAGAGGATAAAAAAAAGAGGGCTATGGAATGAGAGTCAGTTTGAGCACAAACGGTCCAAGGGCAAACGCGGTTGCTTTCTTTGTCACCTGATCTGTGTTGAATGCTTCTGCAGTAAATATAACAGTAATCCGACCTAACCCAAAGATTTTCGCTGTTATGGGAAGAATTTGCTGTGGTTTTAGTTCAGGTGTAGTGCTGGCTGTAGTGATGTTGATGAGTCCTAAGAACCCACCCGTAATCGAGCATTTCGCAGTGATATCGATTGCATCTGTATCTCCGATGTTGATGATTTGAGCATGTATACCTAATCCACCCGTGATATTGGTAATGTCCAGCACTGGTCGAGGTTGTTGCGCCATTTCTGCAAGTGTTGCTAAAATGAGGCGTGAGAATCGTGTCGCATACGTGATATTCATATGTTCAATGGTATCATCCTGTGAATGATAATAATCATTGAAATTATATTCATGATAGAAGACTGCGTCGTAGCCATACTCCCAGAAATAGTAATGGTCACTTCCCCATATTTCGCCCATAGGTTGAAGATGAATGCCGATATACTCTGAATAGAGTTCATTTATCTCTTGGGTAAAATTAACTATCCATTGCGAAGCAACGTTTTGGTAAATCCTGCCATTTTTTCCGTCGTCTCCAGAGGGAGCAAAACCTATCATATCGGCGTTCAAAGTGGCAATGATGGAGTCGTTGTGGTTATATGCATCCTCGACGTAATGCATGCTTCCGAAAAGCCCTTGTTCTTCCCCTGAGAAAGCAACGAATCGAACCGTATGGCTAAAGGTGTACTTGCTCATGATTTTTGCTGCGGCAAGCACCGCTGCGACACCTGAGCCATCGTCATCAGCACCAGGTCCAGCTGAAACCGTATCATAATGACCGCAGATGATGAAGATATTGGTTCTATCAGTACCATATAATGTGCCTTCGACATTGCTCGCTGATAAATCGCCTTGAGTCCAATTGTGATAACGCACTGTGAGTCCTAACGTATTGAACTCATTATAGATATAGGTAGCCGTTTGGTTACAGGCTTCAGTTCCTGTTAATCGTGGACCAAATGCAGTAAGGTTCTCCAGGTATCGAAGGATAAGTGTTTCATTCATCTGTTGAAGCAATTCAATAATATCGATATCTGTTGTTATTGGAAGCATGGGATGGATTGCAGGCATTCGAGGTTCAACCGCTACATCGATCAGGTCATCGACGGTCTCAATAAAAGCAGGTTTATGAGGTGTTCCGTTTGGTACTGTTTGTGCTCTTGCAAGAACATTCCCTGTTGTTATGAAAAGACTTGTGACTAAGAATACGACAAGAATTTTTCTGATAACCTTTTGTCCACTTAATGGAATTACCATAGTATTATCCCCCGATATTATTTGTTATTACTAGCTGTATATATTTTGTTGTGATATATATAAATTTTGGCTTGATCAACCGCTTTGTATCCCTTCAAGCGAGAAGGGTAAAGGAACGGAGAAAAGAAAAAAATAGTGTTGAGATGAAGTATGTAGAAAAACCAGAAGGAAGTAAATTCAGGAAATCACAATAAAAAAAGAGGTTTTGGAAGAAAATAACCCTCTTCAACCTAACTGCTCAAGTCAGCCCAATCACTATAAAAATATCTTCAAAAAACACCCTAAAGCCGACACCATTAAATATTCACACCTTATGTTCCTGAGCAATAAGTTTAGGAAAGGGAGTATATGACTTCTCAAAAAACAGCTGTCCAACCAGGACTTCCAAAAGAAACCCAGTCACTCTGCCCTGAGTGTAACACGATACTCAAAGCAACCATTTATGAAAAAAACGGCAAGGTTCTCATGAAAAAAACATGCAAACAGCATGGCACCTTTGAAGACACCTACTGGTCTGATGTCACCATGTACCTCAAAGCAGAAAACTGGGCTCACGATGGAAAAGGAGTCAGCAACCCTCAAATCCCTCATGCACAAGTCTGCCCTCAGGAATGCGGTCTTTGCGACCTTCATCTCTCCCATACCAGTCTTGCACTTATTGATCTTACCAACCGATGCAATCTTCAATGCCCTATCTGCTTTGCCAATGCAAACGCTGCAGGATATGTCTTTGAGCCATCGTATGATCAAATCGTCAAGATGATGGAAATGCTGCGTGCAGAGCAACCAGTCCCCTGCAAAGCTCTTCAATTTGCTGGTGGAGAACCAACAATTTACCCGCAGTTCTTCGAAGTGATCGCAAAAGCAAAGGAACTCGGGTTTGCACAGATTCAAGTTGCAACAAATGGGCTTAAAATGGCGGATCTTGCGTTCTGCCAGAAAATGAAAGACGCAGGGATGAACACGATCTACCTGCAGTTCGATGGATTAACAGAACAAAATTATATCCAGACTCGTGGCCGTAAACTCCTTGATGCTAAATTAAAAGTAATCGAAAACTGTCGAAAGGTAAAACCAAAACCACTGTCCACCGTCCTTGTCCCAACCGTTGTCAAAACCATCAACGATGACCAAGTAGGCGAGATTGTAAAATTTGCGATAAAAAACTCTGATGTAGTCCGAGGAGTCAACTTCCAACCAGTCTCTTTTACCGGCAGAATCGACAATAAACAACTAGAACAGCAACGCTACACCATCCCGGACCTAATTAGCGATTTAGAGAAGCAAACAGACTTCTTACAAAAAGATGATTTTTACCCGGTCCCTGTCGTCACCCCTATCTCTGATCTTATCTCCGTATTATCAGGACGTGAGGAAATCACATTTACCGCACATCCACACTGCGGGTATGCGACATTCGTGTTCATCCATGACGGCAAGGTTACCCCGATACCACGGTTTGTCAACATCGAAGGGCTGTTCCATCGGATGGAAGAGCTCACCGTAAAGGTGAAAAAATACAAGCTCTTAATTAAATTGTTCAAAAGCGTGCAGAAAAAAACTGATCTTGGTAAACTCTTTGATAAGTACTTCGGTGAATTCATTGATAAGAACAAGATGCCTGAAGGCATTGATATCGTAGATATCCTCTCCACGGTTGCCATGGAAAAGGATAAGAAATCAGTCGGAGAGTTCGCATGGAAGACAATGTTGATTGGAGCGATGCATTTCCAGGATTCTTACAATTACGATATCGAACGGGTGAAACGATGCGTGGTTCACTATGCGACCCCGGATATGCGTATCATACCGTTTTGTGCCTATAACGGTGGGCCGACCTATCGCACTGAGGTTGAAAAGAAATTTAGTACTCCTCTTAGTGAATGGAAAAAACGGGAGAAACAATAAAAACACCTATTCGTCTCTTCACCGTTACTCTATTTTTTTCTTGTTCAAAACAAGAATAAGGATGGGATGGGATGGGCAGGCCAGATGAAAAAAGGATGGGTTAGAGCCTGCCGTATCGGTGTTCGGAATCAGACTAGGGCAGTTCTTCTATAAAATCCTATGCTGTAAAAATGTCATGTTGACAAAATATCATCATAAGGAAAACCTTCAAGAAGAATCGTTTGGATTTATAAAGCCCTGGTTCATATCTTTCTGTGATCGTTTATGGTGATTGTTGCACCCTCCATTCTTTCGGCTGATTTTACACGACTTGGTGAAGAAATAAGCGCTGTTGCAGACGCAGGGGCAGAATGGCTTCATATTGACGTCATGGATGGTCATTTCGTCCCGAATATCACGATTGGACCGGTTGTTGTAGAAAGCATCCGGAAAAAAACAAGGTTATTCCTTGATTGTCATTTGATGATAGAAAACCCGGATGCCTACGTCGATGCCTTTGCTCATGCGGGAGCTGATCTTATCACGATTCATCAAGAGAGTATTGCAGATCCACTGATGATTATTAAACATATCAAGAAAGCAGGGTGTAAAGCAGGAATCTCACTCAACCCAGAGACATCGCTTGAAACAATCCGATCCATCATCCCTGAGGTAGACCTTGTGTTGATTATGTCGGTGCACCCTGGGTTTTCTGGACAAAAGTTCATTGCTGATGCCTTATTAAAACTCAAGGAGGCGCACAAGATTATTAAGGAGACTAAAAAGAGTATCTATTTACAAGTCGATGGCGGGATCAATGCAGAGAATGCAGGGTTTGTGAAAAAGAATGGGGCTGACGTGCTTGTTGCAGCGAGCTTTATTTTTAAAAGTAAGGATTATCGGTGTGCAATAACACAGCTCAAAGAAGGATAACTTTTTTTAAAGACCGGAGGTTAAATCTCGTAGGACCGCTTCTTTGTCTTTTGCTTTAACAACCCCGCTTGCAAGCAACACTCCATCGGCACCTAGTTCAATGGCTTTGGCCACATCCTTCCCATTTTTCACCCCGGCTCCACAGAGAACTTTCACGTTTTTGTTGATAAGTTTTACCGCGCTCACTGTATTACTCACGATCCCTGGATCTGCAGAGGTAACGGAGATGTCCCCACCGATAAGCTCAGGTGGTTCCACAGCAATCATAGAGGGTGCAAACGTCGCGACTGCTTTGGAGGTTGCGATATTATTGGTACATACCAGTGCATCTAAACCCAGTTCTCTAGCTCGTAGGATACAGGTGTCGATATCTGCAAGAATGAGACGATGTTCACTATGGTTAATCAACGTCCCAACCGCCCCTGCTGCTTTAACCGCCTCAGGGAGTGTCCAGCCTGTGCTGCTTCCTGGTTTAATCGGGTCGATATGTTGTGCATAGACCGGGATGCGGACAGCTTGTGCACAGCGGCTAATGTCGGCTGCTTGTACGGCGATCGCCATACTAGCCCCGGTTTCCTTAGAAATCCTTTCCATGATTTGAGCGATTTGAAGGGCGCTCACACCCGTTGCTTCAATGTAGGTTTTTACATTTAATACAATAGTTGGGGTTTTCAACATGAATGATACTCCTCAAAGAAACTATGTCCTTGTAATAGAGAAGACCGATAAAAAACTTTCATTACCGAGATGGGTCGTGTCTGTGACTGACTAAAAACATTTTGTATAAAGAGTGCGATACCTATACTGAAGGATAAGGTATGCGCTCCAAGAAGAAGAAAGATTTTGATGTCTCCAAATTTTAGTGCTGGAATGAACAATGCCGGGATTACGGCAAGAAAGGATACATCGTTCCTAAGGAATAATACAGGGAGAACGGTATCTGGCTGTTAAAATGTAAGACCTATGATCATTGTTTCAGCGAAAACCATGGAACTGTGTTTTTCCATCTGAAAACACCCCAGAAAGAAGTTCTTCGCACCCTGGCGTTGTTTCCGGAAAAAGGCAGCATCCGTGGGATCAGTCGTGCAACCGGTCATGATAAAAATATGGTCATGAAGTGGATTAACATCGCGGGACAACATTGTCAAAAGGTCAATGAATATTTTCTCCAGGATCTTGAGTTAGATCGGGCGCAGGTGGATGAAATCTGGAGCTATATAAATGTCCTATTAAACACTGTAAAATAAGTGTAAATGAAACAAAGAGTTATTGTTTTAGCTCATTCTTTTTCGTTTCATGAATAAAACAAATGCAATGCTGCTGAGGATAAGAATCAGGACAAACCCCGGGGTTTCATCACTTCGTTCTGCATTGGGTGTCCCCGCAATATAAGTATTAAGGACCCTTGTGATGTTCTCCACCGTGATATCTGTTATAATGGTGCGATCAGTTACATTTTTAATAACAACAAATGATAACCAAACACTATGATTCGCTAACATCATTGGCTCATATACCGTTTGATATTCTTGTATGGCGGCTTCATCCCCTGAATCAGCAGCATAATTTTTATAATGAAAAAAAACTGTAGTGTTATATGATTCATTTTGTTCAAGGCCCTGAATAATAAGAAGTTTTGTTAAACAGCTTCCACATCCTCCAGAGTAAAAGAAATCAAGGATAACTTTTTTCTCTGCCAATGCGGGCTGTACCATACAGAAAAAGAAGAGAAATAATACTATCGCCACGCAGATTGTGTGTATGTATTTCATGGTTTTCACCAATACCAATATTTTTTATATTGATTGTGACTGACGGATGTGTTTATCAATTGAGGGGTGCGTCGATCAGAGCGAATCCCGTAAGGCTCGCTTAAACGGATTCACCATGTAAAGTATGCCACAGTTTTTGAACCTTTCGGGTCGTATCGGGCATATCCACCTTTATCTTCTCCAACACTTGTACAAGCTCTTCAGGTTTTTTTAAAAGAGATAGGCACCATTTGCATTAGGAACAGTTTCCAGCAACCAGGTATGTTCTCTGTAGATCCACCACAAAAAACTCTCCATATCCATGTACGACAAACAGAACAATTGCTTCAACATCAGAAATATCACAATGTCCTTCGGATTCGCGGGAGGCCTTTCCACCGTATTGGGAAGACGAACCGCATACGGATCGGGTCTGTCATTTAAAAGTCGCTTCAGCCCAACAATACAACGAACATACTTCCATCTTCTCTGCCCTTTGTATCTTCCCCGAAAATACTTCCGTCTAGAAAAAAATACGATTATTTCGTTACTACAATCGTTAATACATCTTCATCTTTTAAGACATGCTCAAGACCAACCTTCTGACCAGCATGCTTTGCTGAAGGACCCCACACCGACGCATACCGAAAGTTACGATACAACTCTCGATGAATATACCGACAAGCATCAGCAATGGTTTGTCCTTCCTTAAGAATCATCGGTTGCTCGTAATCAGCTTTCTTTCCCACAGGCTTTAAATACACACGAATAAGGCGTAGTTGTAAAAAAATCTGGTTCCTAAGCTCTTCAAGATGTTCACCAACTTTTGCAGAAATAGCACAGACAACCCATTTTTTCTCATGTAATCGTTTTATTGTATTTCTGAGCAATTCCGGTGACGCAAGATCAGTTTTATTGATAATCACCAGTGCAGGAACATACACACGATTCTGGGCAAACGAATCAATGAGCTGATCCTCGGTAAGATCATCACGCAACGTAATATCTGCGTTAATCACAAACTCTGAAGCAATGGATTTAATATGGCGTTCATTCAAATGAGTAAGAGGGACCGTCGTATTGACGGTAATGCCGCCATGGCCTTTTTTACTGATCACTACGTCTGGCTTTCTTTGATTTAACCGCAATCCTGCCGCATGCAACTCCCGTTCAATCAAATCAATTTGGTGAATATTCTGCGCATCAATCATCAAAAGCAGAAGATCCACGCTTCGAACCGCAGAAATCACCTCACGGCCTCGCCCTTTTCCTTTCGAAGCACCAACAATAAGACCTGGGAGATCAAGCAGCTGAATCTCAGCCCCTTTATACTTCATCATCCCCGGGATAGTCTCAAGGGTAGTGAAATCATACTCAGCGACTTTGCTATTCGCAGCAGTCAACTGATTTAACAACGTGCTTTTTCCAACACTGGGGAACCCGACAATACCAACCGATGCATCACCTGATTTTTTTACAGAAAAACCTTTCCCTTTTCCACCCGCACTTTTCCGTCGCTCAGATTCTTCACGCAGACGCGCCATCTTTGCCTTAAGTTTCCCGATATGATGCTCGGTAGCCTTATTTTTCTGCGTCTTGAAGATCTCATCTTCAATTGCTTGAATCTGCTGCTCAATTGACGTATCCATAGGTGTACCGACACTGAATACATAGGAAGTTTATAAAAAACACGTTTCAGAGGTTATTTTTGCACAATCATGGTCCCTGTTTTCCCTTGCAAGGCTTCCCATCCTTGTTCAATCGTAGAGATAACCACACGTTCTCCACCATACTCCAAGAACCGAAGTGCTGCAAGGATTTTAGGCCCCATATTCCCTGGAGGAAATTCACCGTTGCGGTAATATTCTTTGAGCTCTTTAAAGGTCACCTTATCTAAAGGCCGCTGCTGCGGCGTGTTGTAATGCACATAGACCTTCTCAACATCAGTAAGAATCATCAACACATCTGCTTTTAGAGCCTCAGCGAGACGTTCCGCAGCTAAATCTTTATCTACCACTGCCTCTAAACCATCCAACCCCCAGCCTTCTTTTTCAATAACAGGCATACCCCCGCCACCGGAAGCAATCACAATAATGCCGTCATCAAGCATTTTTCTGATGATGTCCCCTTCTACGATACGCAACGGATCCGGGGAGGGAACAACCATACGCCAGCCGCGAGGCAGACGCGTCATAGGGTAACCTTCCTTAAGCATCTTGAGCGCTTCAGCTTCCTTATAATATGGTCCGATTGGTTTTGTCGGATTGGACAGCGATGGATCATGGGGGTCGACAATCACCTGGGTGATCAATGCGATCACTGATTTATTGATATGGTCCCGTTTCAACGCATTCGAGAGACATTGCTGAACCATGTAACCGATCAACCCCTCGCTTTCCGCAACACAGATCCCCAGAGGCATTTCAGGGGTGATGTCTTTTGCCGCCTGATTCTGAAGTACGAGGGCTCCAACCTGCGGACCATTCCCATGGGTGATGACAACATCCCACCCCTCTTTGATCATGTGAACGATCGACCTGCAACTCTCACGAGTATTAGCAAACTGTTCATAAATGGTTCCTTTCTGCCCTTTTTTTATTAAAGCATTTCCACCAAGGGCAATAACAGCTCGTTTCTTCATAGTAAGGTTCTGGAAATGGATTTGTGGTATAAAAAATCAGAGGGTGCAAGGAGCTATATACTCCCTACAACTTCTTGTTAAACAACATATGTTTGAACAAGAAAAAAAACACTTAGTTACCACACTTATCAGAGATGGGTATATCATAACCAAGGCCGTTGAAAATGCGTTTCTCGCTGTTTCCCGGGAGGATTTTCTCCCACCTTCCTTAAAAAAATATGCGTACGTCGATACCCCTCTTGACATCGGAAAAGGACAAACCATATCAGCACCGCATATGGTCGCAATGATGTGTGAAGCGCTCGATATCAAAAAAGGTCAGAAAATTTTAGAGGTTGGAACCGGGTCAGGATACCATGCAGCAGTGGTGGCGCGACTCGTCGGAGACACCGGCCATGTGTATACCATTGAACGATTTGATACTCTTGCAAAACAAGCACAAGAATCTCTCAAACACACAAAAATAACCAATGTGACGGTAGAAGTTGGGGATGGCTCGTGTGGTCTACCTCACTATCAGCCTTATGACCAGATTTACATCACCTGCGCTGCCCCCAGTATTCCTCAGCCATTACTTGATCAGCTCAATGACCCGGGAAAGATACTAGCACCCATCGGAGACATGTATTGCGAGTTAACGCTACTCGAAAAGAAAAACGGGGACACCACAACATTTCATCTTGGTGGATGCGTGTTTGTTCCGCTGATGGGACGATATGGACACGCTCCCTACAGTTTATAGGAAATATCCCGTAAAAACTTTTTTCTCCAAGCAAGCTCATCCGTATTTTCAATGCCTTTCGGAACGAATCCATCGATGACCCCAAGAATCCCCCGACCTGTTTCTTTTCCTAGCTTTGCCTCAGCAATAATAACCTTGGTAGGATTTGCTGTTGCAGCGAAAATCGAACAAACCTCAGGGACATTTTTAATCGCGTTTAACACATTGAGCGGGTAACAGTCTTTCATAAAAATAATAAAGGAGTGTCCTGCGCCGAGAGCAGACGCATTTTTCTCAGCAAGTTTCTTGAGTGTTTCATCGTTTCCTTCGCTCCGTATTTTACAGGCCCCACTCGCCTCACAGAAGGCAACGCCGAATTTCCCATGAGGAACTGAATTGACCATAGCCTCATATAAGTCTTCAGCGGATTTAATAAAATGAGTTTGCCCTAGAACAAAATTCAGCTCATCAGTCTTTTCTATCTCAACTATCTTCAGTTTTACCTCTTCCATAACAACTCCCCGTTTTCTCTGAAAAAGGAATAGAACATACAGTATTTAAGGGTAGGTGGAAATTAAGAAAAAAGAAAAAAAAGGGATGCCTATCTGCTTTTCAGTCGTCCGACCATCCGGCTCAATATTGCTTTTAAAACAGTGAATTTCACCTGGTAGAAGAGCACGTAATCTCTGGTGTACTGATCGATGAGTGTCCCGTTGGCATCATATGCAGAGGCTGTTGTCTTGTACAACCCGGGGGTAAGCGCGAAATAACTTTCGACCCCATCCGATGTGTTGTCATCAGTAGCACTCCATCGATCGGATTTAAAGAAAAGATTCACCATTTCAAAGGTCACATGACGCACAGAACCTGACACTGTTGCGTTCACCGAAAACCCGCCTGTACTCATGATTAAGGCCATCCCAAGCACATCGAGCGAATAGACATATCCATATGCTTGATCAAATCCAAAGAAGTTGAAGTACACATATCCTGGTTTTAGATTAATAATTTCTATTTGTCGTGCAATTGTGATATGACGGGGGGCTGACCATGCTCCTTCATTATTATAACTGTCTTTCGCTCGTACTTTAACGGCGTAGGTCCCGTTTGCTTCCCATTGATGGGCTGCTTCTGCAAGTTGTCCAAATGCGTAAGGACCAAACCAAACACTAGTTGTGCCGTCCCCCCAATCCCATTGATACGACACTGCATCACCCTCTGGATCAGGGGATACCGCTGAAAAGTTTAGAGAAATACCTGGCCCAGCAGCAGTAGGTCCACTGAGAATCACTGCTTCAAACGGTGGTTGATCAGCCGCAGTGGTAAAACTCCACACGGGACCGGAGATAACCTCATCGCCCTGGGTGAGAATCACCTGCCAAAAATAGGTCGTATTCCTGTTGAGGATGCCTGGATCATACGTGGTTTCCGGTTGATTCGGAATCACCAGGACCGGTGGGTTTTCTGTTCCAAAATACACAGCATAACTGGAATTACCATCATTTTTCGCACCCTCAGTCATCCAATGAAGCTCTACAAAGATAGTGACTGCGGTTGAGCCATTCGCAGGATAAGGATTACTAGGTTCCCCAGGGGTTGCTGAAGCAAAGCTCACCCCAAGCGTAGAAAAGATTGTCAAGAGCAGCACAATACACACAAGATACGATTGCATTTTTTTTCGCATAAAAAGTCCCCCATGACTTTTCTTTTTCTTCTTAACTCTTATAAGTATGTATTAATATATAAATATTGTGGATGTGAATAATATCCTTTGTTCCATATATAAGAAAAGAAAAAAAGGATTATTTAATGATGAAGGAGACGATTCTGTATAATGTGCTGGAGTTCCCCGTTGATACTGCTCTGACCGATACGCAGGAACAAAACATACGGAATGATCTGACCATCAATGAGGTTCCCCTCACCATCATACGCAAAAACGGTGATCTGATACAACCCACGGGTGAGATTAAGAGTACTGGAGAACCCATTAGAGCCGTTATCATCAACACGTACCATTACCTCTTCGAATAAGGGGGTTAGCACTTCAAAACGAACAGAACACACTGCACTAGATGCTGTGGCGTTAACGACCATATCATTGGTACTGATCACCATGGCTGCCCCAAGGACGTTGAGTAAGTTAATATAGAAATACGATTTATTGAAAGTAAAAATTCGAAGGTAAATATACCCAGGCTGTAGATTGTTAAAATAAATCTGTTGAGCAATCGAAATGGGATAATCAGCCCAATCGCTTTCATTACCTGTTACATCCTTGGCTTTTACTTTTACAACATAAGCCCCCTCCAGCTCCCAGTTATAATGAGTCATCATTGGCACACTGGCGTTGAACGGTCCAATCCATTCAGACACGTTCCCGTCCCCCCAATCCCATTTATAGGAAACCTTATCGCCCTCAAAATCACTAGAGACTGCGGAATAATTCAGTTCAATACCGAATCCTCCTGCAACAGGACCATGGACGACAGGTTGTTCTGGTGGCCGATTCCCCGTGCGGATATTAAGGGTACCATTAATGGTTGTTGGTGCATACTTGATATCATGGGTCGTTACATAATATGTATCTGTTCCGTTTTCAAATGTAAGAGCGGTTGACCCAGCTGACAGGTTCGTTGAGATATCAATGATGATGTTCAGCAATGCTCCCTCACCAGCAGGGATTCCGACAGGTTTTTTAACCACTGCTTTGAAATAACCCCCAAGAGGATTATTCTGTACATTGAATGACGAGGCATTGATGCCAACGCATCCATCAAGAGTGATGTTAACGATCTGAATCTTTGCTGCATCGTAAAATAATTTAATGGAATATTCTTTTACATCATCCTTCCATGATCCCCTGATATGGAACACATGGTTAATCTCGCCAGTCCATCCTGTAGTGTTTTCAACCATCATCAAATAATCATATTCCAAACCAAGGTTTTTTGGTGCTCCTGCAGTAGCTGCGAATACAGGTACTCCAGACAACACTAATGATATCGAAAGAATACTCACGTTTAACTTAAGGCTTGTTCTTCGCATTATAATCCCCCTATGTGGCAGTACTATTATATTATTATTACATAAAGCTTTCTATATCAATTCTTATTTAAATAATTATCTACTCATAAAAAAAAAGATTATCACGGAAAGAAATGTCGTTCAGTTGCCTTTGACGGTTATGAACGTGGTTGTCCCCTGTGGAACCACGAGCACCTTTGCATCCTTGCCCCTGAGAGCGAACGCTTGCTGCAACGCATCATTGGGATTTGCTGCGTATTTGAAACTAAAAAAGTTTTCAACCTCATCTTTCTTCATGGAAGACACAAAAATCACGGGATGATTCTCCACCATGCTGCGATGATAAAACGCCTTATGAGCACCAATGACAAAACATTTACAGAGGGCGTCTTGCACTTCTCGGGCAGTCAGGTATTTTTTAAGCCAATCAACATAAAGATCGCTGCCATGCCCCTGCGGACATTCCGCAACAAGAATGATCACACCGTTTTCTTTGACCACCTGACAAGCGGTATACATCGCTTTCAAGGATTGATACAGATTGATATCATGAGGTGCACCATTGGCTGCTGTAATAACAATATCAGGTTTTTCTGTAATCTCCCGTCTATACATGCTGTCCACCAGTTTTACCCCAGCATCCATAACAGGCTCTGGTTTTCCTGCCCAGGCACCGACGATGCAATGCTGCGAATTCTGCACCACATTGAGGGTAAAATCACATCCGGCTAGATGCATCGCCTCGTTCATCTCTTGATGAATCAGATTTTGTTTTATTACTCCCATGCGCGAGTTTTTCTCAAACAGCAAACTATGGTTTTTCTGAATCGTGCTTTTTGAAGCAATACCTGGGAGAATACTTTTTCTTGTTCCACCATAACCAGCAAAGTAATGATACTCGATGTCGCCCAGCAGAATCTTAAAATCAGCTTCAACGTACTCTTTTACAATCTCGATTTCATTACCCAGCTTGGTTTTCCCAACCATAACGTGTTGTCCGTTAATCACATCGTTGGACGTCATCATATAGTTCCGGAAAATCTTATCACCTACAAGCCCTTTCATGACGTCAGGGGATGGCGGTGCATGCGTACCTGTTGCTACAAGAAGAAGGATATCAAGATCATTGACCCCTGCTTTTTTTAACTCCTCTAATACTGGTGGTAACAGAAGCTTTGTTGGACATGGCCTCGTATAATCATCAATGACAATGACAACCCGATCACCGGCTGAGACTGTTTGAGAAAGCGTCTCCGTTCCAAGCGGATTTGACAATGCTTCTTGAATCATGAGTTCGGCTTGAAGGGGCTGAATAAACTCCCGTGGTAAGACGACTTTTAGAAGATTCTTATCAGGAACATCAAGAGGCAAGGTCCCTTTCCCATATGGCAACTGGATCTGCATTCTTCACGATCCACTTAAGATTTTTTTGAGTAGCTTTTTGTCCATCGTACCCGCCTGGGGATACGACCTAACTTCAACATGTTTTTCTGGCATTTCATTTTACAAAAGAAAAGAGCTGTGCCGTCTTTTTTTACAAATAATTTACCTGTTCCTGGTTCGATGTCAGATCCGCAGAATGTACACGTTCTCTTGTCCACCATGATCGTCCCTCTTATCGTGGTCCACCGAGTTTCTTTGCTTCACGTTGGGTTTCACTTAACATAAGAATGTCGCCTAATCGAACCGGCCCCATGACGTTACGGGTGATAATTTTTCCTTTATCTCTCCCATCAAGAACTCGGACTTTGACTTGTGATGCTTCGCCAGCCATCCCTGTTCGTTCGATGACTTCGACGACTTCACATGGGGTTCCTTCAATGACCATACTCTTAACCCTGCTTCTTCACATCTTCGATTTTTTTGACAATGCTTTCCACAAGATCTTTTTCTTTGCCAGGGGTCACAATAGCAATAGCACTGGTTGGAACACCAAGTCCTGCAGCGTTCCCCAGTTCTTCTTTACTGGGAACATAGGTATACGGTATGTTTTTTTCTTCGCAGAGAAGAGGCATATGCGCAAGGATTTCTTCAGGCGTTACGTCTTCAGCCATGATGACAAGCTTTGCTTGTCCTCGCTCAACGTATTTCGTCGCCTCGTTTGCGCCTTTTCCTAGCTTTCCACCATCTCGAGCCTTTTCTATCAATTCATAGGCTAAATCTTGCAGTTCTTTTGATGCTTGAAATCGTACATACATCGGCATGTTTTTTTAGCCTCCTTTAAGAGCTTTCATCGATTCCATTCCTTAGGAAATGTAAAGGTGGGAATGTGGCCCACATATAAAAACCTTTTTCACGAATCGAACAAAGGTGTTCGTTCAACTTCGAGTCGATCCGCGGTTGGATAATCCTCGACAATAAAACAATGATATCCTTGTTTCGTAAGCTTTGAAGCGATTTTTTCTAAAAGCCATGCTGCAACTTCAATTCGCTTTTTCTCCGTATCAAGAAAAAGAAGATGTTTAGGTACGTGATAGGTTTCCTCAAGCAGTATCCTAAGACTCCGCAGCGATCCAGAAGAAGGATAGACCACCCCTTTAATCAACGTTCCATCCTTCGTTGTCACATCATATGGCTTTGCAACATGTTCCGCCCGTCGTTTGATTCTATTCTGTAATTGAACACCGTCCTTAAATGACACAGAGCAATAATGAACACCGATGTCCAGGTCCTGCTGTTGCACCTTTTTAAGTATTTTTTGTGCAGCGGCTTCACTTCCTTTGACCGCTGCTGATATCTCATTTTTTACGTTGTAGCCACGGGTGCGAAACGCGTCACAGTTCCTCTCAGAAAACTCAAGCTCGTTGAGATTCACAAACTTCACACCTGCTGCATCAGCCCAGGCAATAAGCGCCAGGATTTCTCTTTCTTTTTGTGGAATAACCGGAATTTCAATAGCAACATCTACCCGAGTTTCAATCGTTTTTTTAATGACCTGTCTAATAGGGCTTTTCTGCATAATATCCCAGGTATCGGGGAGAGGATGGAATCGGACTTCATCAAGACCAGCTGCAACAAGGTCAGCGAGATGATCCGCGTTTTTCAGAGCAGAGGTGTACAGGTGGATGTTGAATTTCTGACCAAAGGTGTCTTTTAATAAATTGATATATATTTGTACTCGTTTCCAAACAAGGAGAGGATCACCTCCAGTAATACCGGCCCCCGTGGCATCAATATACTCGGCCTCTTTGATGAGTTTCTTTGTGTCCTTTTCGTTGTCCAGTTCCCATTCATCAGCAAAGATACGATCAATCCCGCCTTTCTTGAAGCTTAAGGGACAGTAAAAACAACGGGTGGAACACAGTCCTGTGACGAAAACAACCATCTTAGAGCCTTTTGCGCACATGCGGCACGCTGGCGACAAAGAAGCAATATACGCACTGTCATGCAGCCATGGAATTATTTTTTTCATAATTTATCCGGTCATTCGTCTTAAATATTACTATTTTGTATTATAGGAGATATGGTTCTCCAAGGTTAGTTCTTTTCTTTTGCAAGTTTTTTATTGGCGATCTTAACATAGGTCTTGTCAATTTCAAAACCAATAAAATCAACACCAAGTCTTTGAGCAGCAACCGCGGTCGATCCTGTCCCCATAAAAGGATCCAGTACCACCATACCATCATGGATTCTATGAAGCTTAATACACATCTCAGGGAGTTTTACGGGAAATATGGTGGGATGAGATCGCGAGGTCTGAATGGTTTCATACGGGATAAACCACGTGTTGCCGCGTCCACGAAGATCCTTGACCGCACTCTTCCATCGTCCAATATTGCTTTTATCCTGATATTTCACCCCAACCGCTAGAGGATCAATTGTTACATCACCTGTTTTTGTGAAATGAAAAATATACTCATGACAGTTACTCAAATAGCGTTTACTATTAACAGGTTGATAATGCCCCACCGCGATATCATCCTTGATTGCATAATAAGTACCTACGTCTTCTTTAGGAATCGCGATAGATTTTATCCAATGAATCGTATTCTGAAGGATGTACTGGCTCCTGAATCGATTCGCGATATCAAGAGCAACCCAAAGATCAGAAGGTTTTCCTCCAACATTAAGGAAAAACGATCCTTGATCTTTCAGAACGGTTTTACATGCGCCAGCAACAGCCTGCATCCAGTCCAGATATTCTTCTCGAGGACGCACATCGTTATATGTCCTATAATTTTTTCCGATATTGTAGGGTGGAGAGGTAACAATAACATCAATAGAACCAGCATCAAGCTGCTTCAAACCTTTGAGGCAATCCATACAGTAAATAGTGTTTCGCTTAAGCTTCATCACGCACACTCTAGTTTTTTGCTTATCGTAATAATCGTTATCCATAAAAATATTATAATCCCTACTATTTCCTACATCCCGATGAGCCCACAAGAAATCAAGAAACAAATAGAGACGCAGAACATACGATGGATCCAAATTCATTTCACTGATTTAATCGGAGGGTTACGCGTCCTGCATGTTCCCGCTGAACGATTTCTCAAGGATGAACTACTCAAAAAAGGATCCAGGTTCGATGGCTCCTCCGTTGGATTCCGCAAGGTTGAAAAATCAGATATAATCGCGTTACCTGATCCAAGCACGTTTCTGGTCCTCCCTTACGAAAACGGGGAAGCGATGATCCGTGCGGATTTGTACGATGTTGAAATGGACTCATACCGGGCAGGCCCACGAAATATCATGAAACGAGCAGTGGAAAAAGCACGGTTGCAAGGATTCGACACGGTCATGATTTCCCCAGAAATGGAGTTCTACGCCTTTAATAACTTGACCTCGCCAAATAGACCTTTTAACCACTAACACTCCTCTGTTGGTCAATTTGCCAAACAGGTTTTCACCATCGCAAATTGAGTGATTTATCCTCGTATCTCCACACAAAATCACCGAATA
>Ga0315289_10000654_pt1 | contig 52954 bp, 44 predicted proteins | sample YL17G11_40_MG_FD_203452 | JGI IMG/M metagenome (GOLD analysis project Ga0315289, IMG submission 203452) | Sediment microbial communities from Yellowstone Lake, YNP, Wyoming, USA - YL17G11_40 | ecosystem: Environmental > Aquatic > Freshwater > Lake > Sediment | place: USA: Wyoming | collected...
ATCCGAGCGGCGACGGTTCGACAGCCTCCCGCCGGGCCTGGCCGACGAAGGGACTGCGCAATGCCGCCGGAGCAAGCGGCAGAGGCGACCCAGGGACTGTTTCGAGGCCGGCGGGCTGCACCCACACTCAATCTTCTGCAAGGGCTTCAGGCCCGAGGCAGCTCATGAATGTCTGGTCGCGCCCGCGCGCGGACCCTAACCAATCAGGCTGACCGAAACCGCATCGCTGCTATCGATCCCAGGGGGGCACCTATCCACCCGCCGCGTCAGGGGGAAACTCCGTCTTCCCCCTTGACAGGTACCTATCATGAATGTCCCCCGTTCGTGGTGGCCTTCTGCAATTGTCTGACATGACACGCCGTTCAGAGCGACGGAGGTGAGCGCCATGGCTGAGGGCCTCGGGCTTTCCGTTCCGCTGCGTGGTACGACCGCGCTAGTGGGTGTGATCGGCTATCCGATCGAGCACAGCCTCTCGCCGCCGATGCACAACGCGGCCTTCCGCGCGCTGGGGATGGACTGGGCCTACGTGGCGTTCAGGGTCGAGCCGATGCAAGTGGAGGCAGCGATCCGGGGCATCGTGGCGCTGGGGATGGTCGGCACCAATGTGACCATCCCGCACAAAGAGGCCGCCGCGGTGCTGGTGGACGAGGTGGATGACGTCGCTCAGGCGCTGGGCTCGGTCAACACGATCCACAATGTGGATGGGCTGCTCAGAGGGTACAGCACCGATGGGCCGGGGTTCGTGCGGTCGGTGGAGGAGACGGGCGTGGCGCTCTCCGGCAAGGCCGTGGCGCTGATCGGCGCCGGCGGCTCCGCGCGCGCCGTGGCCTACGCGCTGGCGAAGGCGGGGGTCGGCCCGCTAACGATCGCCGCCCGTCGGCCACACAAGGCGGAGGAGGTCGCGGCGACGGTCGAGCGGCAGGCGAAGCGGTCCGTCGCCGCGGTGGACCTCGTTTCAGATGCGGCGCGCGAGGCCGTGCAGGCCGCCGACGTCGTCGTCGACACCACGAGCGTCGGCATGTACCCGAACACCGATGTCTCGCCCGTCCTCCCTCCTGAGTGGCTGCGCTCGGGCCAGCTCGTCTGCGATCTCACCTACAACCCTCGCGACACCGTGCTTCTCCAGGCGGCCCGCTCGCGCGGCGCGTCCACCCTCGACGGCACCGGCATGCTCGTCCATCAAGGCGCCATCGCGTTCGAGATCTGGACCGGCCAGAAGGCGCCGGTAGAGGTGATGCGGCAGGCGCTGGTGAGGGCGCTGGGGTGAGGCTCGTCATCAACTCTCGTCGTCGTCGCTGACGGCCCCCACCTGCTCGGTGAGCACTTCTGCCCAGTAGTCCTCCACGACTGCGATGGCCGCGGGTGGGAGGCCGTAGATCTCGTATATGGCCGCGTCCACTCGCTGCTGCTGGGCTGAGCAGTCGGCATCGACGTCGCCACGCTTGCGGGCGAGTATGCGGCTGACGGCCACCTCGACCCTCCGGAGTTGGCCGTGCGTTGGCTCAGCAAAGGGGATGAGCCGGATGTCCTCGGGGGTCGGGTGCGCCGACAAGCCACCGATCGAGGTGTTGATGATCTTGGTGCAGAGGTACGTCGCGAGGCGGGAGTTGAGCAGGCCCAGCAGGTACTCGACCGAGCAGCTACCTGTTGGGACGAAGATGTTCGTGTTGATGGCTGGGATGCTGTTCTCGATCAGGATCGCGCGGAGCATCCGGTTGTGCGCGTTGGTCACCAGTCCCCGGTGGAAGTAGTAACGCACGTTTGAGAAGTGGGCCGATCTGCTCCTCTTGTAGGCTTCGACCGCACCCTGGCCGTAGTCGACGTACCGATCGGGTTCGGCGTAGTACTGGTGGCGACTGCTGCCGCGCACGAAGGGAACGTGGTGCGGCTCGTGGTCTGGGAAGCCGTCCCCGGGCTGAGGGACCGCCGTGCTGCCGAAGTCCACCAGATCGGCGGACCCGATGATGCGGTACGCTCGCGCAGATTGCAGCGTGCCTCCCGTCTGGCGGCGCTGAGTCCGGGTCAGTTGCTTCTGCGCCTCCGGCGACGCGCTCAACAGGGCATTGAAGCGGTAGTTGTCGCCGGTCTGCAACCCCGCTCCACCAGTTGTGACGTGGCCCACGGTCTTCTCGCACCGCTCAAAGAGCGCCAGAACGCCGTCGTGAACGCAGACGAAGAAGGGCCGGCGCGGCACGCGGTGGTAGTCGGCCTGACGCCGCATCTGCACGCATTTGGCCGGGGCCGACGAGTACTCGTCCTCCGTCTGCAGACGGTCCACCAGCCGCATGGTATTTCCATTCCGGGCTTCCGCCCTGTCTGCCCCGTTCGCCTTCTCTAGAGTGATGATGCACGTCCGCGAGGTGGCGACCGGGCGGAAGAGGTCCGCGGGTGCGAGAAGAACCTCGCGGATCTTGCATGTGTCAAGTATCAGCCGCCGAAGCGGCTCGTGAGTGGGTATGGACAGCATGCTGTCGCTGACCAGCAGGCAGATGATCCCGCCTTCGGCGGCGCGTTCGATTGCGTTGGCGACGAAGAAGCCGAAGGTGTCGTTCGAACCAAGGGTGTGGCCGTGCACGCCGGGGGCCTCGCGGTAGCGTTCCCGGTAGGCTCTCAAACGGACTTCGGTCGGCCTGCCGCCGTAGGGGGGATTGCCGACGATCCGGTCGAACTTGATGCCGTCCAAGTCCTGCGCGTGCCGCAGCTTCTCTCGCGGATCGACGCTCTTGACTGCGTCGAAGATGGTGTGCCCTTGCGCGTCGATGAAGGACTGGGCGCCGCTGGTGCCCACGACCATATCCAGCGTGTCACGGACGAAGATGTTCGGCACGCGACCATTCGGTTGCTCGCGAAGGAAGAACAGCCTCATGGCGGCCAGTTGGGCTGCGAAGTCATCAATGTCGAAAGCGACGATCTGCTTCTGGATGATCTGGTCGGCGGCTTCCTCCTCCGAGTAGCCATCACGCTGCCAGGCTCTGACGTACTCCTGGTAGACCTCCTCGACGAAGTGGCCCGAGCCGCAGGCGGGCTCGAGCGTCACCACGGTGCGGTCCAGGTCGAGTCTGGACACCATGTAGGCTACGGTCTTGGGCGGGGTGTAGAATGATCCCAGCACTTTCTGACGGTACTGCTCGTTCCGCAGGATGCCCTGGTAGATCGTACCGACCATCTCATGGTCGAGGATGCTGAAGTCCTTGTTGCGCAGCTCACAGAGCATGTCGACAGTGGTGGCGTCGGTCGGGCACAGGTGGTCGTAGGGGGTCGGGCGGTAGATGACCGGGAAGGTCTGCTCGGCGGCCAGGAATGCGGCCTGCACTATCTCGAACCGGCTTCTGCGGTCGAGAACGCCTCGCTTGAGCTCCTGCAGCAGCAGGCGGTATTCGGCCTCGCAGGCGTCGGTCCAGCTCTCGGCCAGCGACACCCGCCGCTTCACCAGCGACACGTAGGCGGCGGCATAGGCTGCCTGCTTGGGGCCGCCGACAGGATCAATGTCGACCTCCGCGAGGATGCGGAAGAGCCCATCAAGATGCCGGTCTTCGCAGTACTTCAGGAAGAAGACCTTGTTGACGTAGTTCAGGGCAGCGGCGGCCGTTAGCTCCTCGACCGCCTGCTTCCTGCGGCCGGCACCGTCCTCGGCGGACACTGCGGCGGCTTTCTCGGAGAGAAGGGCGCCTATCTCGTCGATTGCTCTGCGCCTGAAGGTCCTCCCGCCGATCTGCACTTCGGAGGAGCCCTTCGCTGCGGCCTCGGCCAGTCGGAGCACCTGAGGCCGGATCTCCTGCTCGATCCTGGTCACGTACTCGCGAAACAGCCGGACCAAGTCCTGAAGGGACACGAACTGGGCAGCATAGCGCCCCGGCGTCGCCCTCCTGACCTCATCCCAAGAGAGCAGCCGGGGCAGCGGCTGGTAGACCGGCTTCCGGGGGTCGAGGCTGGACCGCTCGAACATGCGGAATGTGTGGCCGTCCGAGGTGAGCAGAAACGGCGGGGGCACCTCGAAGCTATCCGCCAAGGCATAGCCACCCGCTTGCTGCTCGGCCTTGACGAACTCCGCCTTGCTCTGGAATAGCGACTCTCGTTTGAGCTCCACAAGCACCATAGGGCGCGCGTCGAGCAGGTAACACCCGTCGAATCGACCTTCGATGACGTAGCCCTGCTGGTCATACTGGGTCGGGCCTACACGCTGGGGGGAGGGGTAGCCCAGCGACAACATGCGCGGGTGGAACAGCTTGTCCCGCGTGTTGTCCTCGTTCAGGCGGCTCCTGAAGTCCTTGCTCATGAAGCACTGCTCCTGGCACAGACCACCGGCCGGTCCCTCAACGGTCGCTTGCCTACTCCCTCCTCCACGCCCCGATCGCATACGCCTCATCCACGTGGTACGCGTCCCCGTGCCCTGGCAGCACCCGCGCCTTCCTGCCCTCCGCCGAGAGCTGTGACTCCACCTCCAGCATCAACTCCTGTAGCATCGTCATCTCCCGCGTGAAGATGGAGCTGTCGGCGTTGGTGCTGATCATGAGGTGCTTGGGGACGGAGAGGCGGGCTCTGTCATGGTCGGAGAGGCTGCGGAGGTCGATGAGGTAGTCGCTCGAGAAGAGCAGCCCCGCCTCAGGCGCCAGGAAGAAGACGCAGCCGGGTGTGTGGCCGCCGAGGCTTTCGAGGACGTCGAAGCGGACGTCGGCGACCTCGAAGGCGCCGAGGAGGGGGAAGCCGCCGAGGTCGGCCGAGGTGCGCTCGAAGGGGTGGATGGTGGCCGGATGGTGGGCGCGGGTGAAGGCGGTGACGAGCTGGGTGAAGTGCAGGTTGAGGGTCATCAGGCGGGTGTCGCTGCCAGCGGCGCGGTTGCCCTCGCGCCAGATGCCCGGGCAGCCGGGATGGGCGAGAACCTCGGCGCCCATCTCCTCCTGCAGCGCACCCGCGAACCCGGCGTGGTCCGTGTCCGCGTGGGTGAGGAACACGCGGCGGATGCGCCGGGGATCGAAGCCCAGTCGCTCGATCCACGCCTTCCAGTCGTCGTAGTAGAGGCCGTAGCCGGCATCGATGAGGGTCAGGTCGTCGGCGTCGGTTGCGCCGAGGAGGTAGCAGCTCCCCCCGGTCGGCGGAGTGAGGTGAACGAGCCAGACGCGCTCGGAGACGGGCATGGGGCCGACGGAGCGGAGGGTGAAATGCGGGCCAAGCTTGCGGAGGGACATGGTCGCGAGCTCCAGCACATCCTCGAAGACGGCGCTGGCGGCGAGGCTTTCCTCGGATTGCGCGCTCTCCCGGCGGAACTCGATGAGGCTGCGCTGGAGCTGCTCGGAGGACTCGACCAGCCGCCGCAATTCGCGGCGGGCGTCGTCGGGGAGGCCCTCGCGCAAGCGCAGGAAGAAGACCTCCACCGCGCTCAGGCCGATGATCGAGTGGTAGGCCTCCGGGTCTGAGCCGCGATACTCCACGTGGAAGTCGTAGTTCGCCTCGGTGATCTCCCCGAGCAGCGCCGCCGCATCCGCCGCCGAGGGCGCGACCATCGACATCTGGCACTGGCCGGGAGCGACATCACCGTCGTACTGCATGAAGATGACGTTCGCATCGTGGCGGGCGAGGAGCTCGGCGAAGGCGGCGAGCGTTCCGGGCCGGTCGACGAGACGCACCTTCATGGTGAGGATCGCGTCCGGGTCGGGCACGCCGGCGACCGCTTCCTCCTCGCGAGGCGCGAGGAGGCCCTCGTGGCGCAGGTCCTCGAGGAGCGCGGCGGCGCGGGTGGCGCGGCGAACGAAGGCCGTGACCTGCACGCGGTTCGGCGACTCGGCGCGGTTGAAGACGAAGCGGGTGATGTTCGCGTCGTGGCGAGCGGCCGTTCGCGCGAGGTGCGCGAGCGAGCCCGGCCGGTCGGCGAGGAAGACGGTCAGCTCGGTGGACCAGCCATGATCGGAGGGGGTGAGCGTGATGCGTCCCTGGGTAGAGAGGGGGAAACTGGAGCCGGGGGGCACGGTGAACCACCTCGCTCGTGTCCGCAGTGACCACGACTTCGTCACCAGGGGGGGGCGGTCCTGCGGAGCGGAGGGAGCAGTCAGTACGCTCCCCGGCCGAGAGCCGGGCTCGCCGGTCGAAGGTGGAGGTCGACGGAGGGCCAGCCCGAGACAAACAGCGGGTTGACGGCGAGGTCGTCCTGGCCATGTCCGGAGACGGCGGCCCATGTGCCATTGCGGATGTCGGCGCGCGAGAACCAGCGATCGCCCAGGAACGCCGCCTGAATCTCGCCATCGGCCCGGCTGTGGAACACGTTCCGGCGTTCGTCGAGGAGCTGGACCCGAGGGCCGAAGTAGATGCCCGTCGGGCTGCCGACGGCCGGGCCGGTGTTGAATGCCCAGATGTTGTTGCGCATGACGAGGCGCACTCGGGGCGCGGCCCCTGCCTGCTCCGGGTAGCCGAAGGTCGCCGCGTAGTCGCGTGCGCTGTAGGCGGCGTCCCACATGTTGTAGGCGACCGCGTTGTGCAAGACCTCGGCCCTGCAGTCATAGGCACCGATCATGATGGGATTGATGCCCTGGCCCCACACCACGTTACGCTCCATGCGGCCCCCCGACCAGAGCTTGATCCCCTGCAGGTGGTTGCGGGCGACGACATTCCCCCGCACGATGATGGCGCCCACGCCGCCGGTGCGATCGCGCGAGTTGAGGTCGATGCCGTCGCCTCCGTTGTCGTGCACGAAGCAATCCTCGACGGTGACATCCTGCCCCCTTTCGATGCCGATCCCGTCCGCGCCAAAGGAGGATTGCCCCACCAGCCCGTTGCCGTAGCTTTCGACCCGGCGGAACACGGTGCGGAGGCAGGGGCCCGGGGTAGCGTCGATCCCCGTGTAGCGGACGTCGTGGACCGAGCAGTCCTCGACCAGGATGTCGGTGACCGGGCCGTGCGCCGGCGGCTCGCCCGAGTACCCATCGGTGAAGTGAATGCCCCCCTCGCCGCCGCTCACGTTGAGGCGGGAGAGGATCACGTCCTGGTTGTCGCCGATCAGCGTCACGCCCCAGATGCGATAGCCCCGCACGCGGAACCCGGTCAGGCGAAGATGCGAGGCGCCCTGGTCGGGCTGCAGGCTGCGCACGATAACCCGTTCGGTCGGCGCCGTCTGGAAAGCGATCGGCGCCCCCGAGGTGCCCGACCGCTGGAAGCGCACGTCCTCCGCGTACGTGCCGGCGTGGACCAAGAGGGTGTCGCCCGGGCCGGCGATATCCGCCGCGTGCTGGATCGTGCGCCAGGGCTGGTCCGCTGTCCCGGGGTCGGCGTCGTTCCCGGAGGGGGAGACGTGGTAGACGGCGGCCGTCACCCGCGTCGCCGAGTCCCGGCCGGCGGAGCACCCCAGGAGGGCGGTGAGCGCGGTCAGCGTGAAGGCTGCGGCTGTCGCTATCGGCTGGTGTATGCGCATCTCCAGGGACGCCCCGCCCGGGCAGGCTGTGCACTTGAGCATACGATACCCAAGGAGGCCCCAGGGTAACCACCGGCAGTCCGCGGCAGAGGGCAAAGCGCAACCACGCTGCCGTCAGCGCGAGCGCGGGCATCCTGCCCGCAACGACACTGACGTCAGAGGCGATGCGGGCAGGATGCCCGCGCTCCAGTCAACAGCGAGGCGCCGAGAGGAGCTTAGCAGAGCTCATAGATCACCATGCCGCTGGGAGGCTTGGGGTGGAAGTAGGTGGCTTTCTGGGGCACTCGGTGGCGGGCGAAGGCCACGCGCTGGACGGCGTGGATGTCGGTCGGGTTGGCGAACCAGGCCATGGCCACCTCGCCGGAGCGCGCGGCGCGCCAGGCAGCGAGGGGGTTGTGCTCGAAGAGGACGTTGCGTGCCTCGGGGCCGTATTCGCCTGTGAGGCCGAGGCGGGGCTCGAGGATGAGTCGATGGAGGAGAGCGACGTCGAACGCCCGCAGGTCGGGCCCGATGGGCGGAAGAGCCGTGCGGAGGAGGTCCTGCAGACTGGCCGGCCGGACGAGGAAGGTGCGGGCATCGGCGCAGCAGGCGAAGATGGGGCCGCGCCGGCCCTCATCGGCGAGACGGGCGAGTAGAGCCTTCACGGCCCCTCTGTCGGTCCCCTCGCCCACAGCGAGCTCGGCTACTTCGAAGTCGGGGCCGAGGAGGCCGGGCAGGTGGGAGTGGTCTCTACCGTCGGGCAGCGCCCTGACCACGCGATGATAGGCGCCGACGGTGAGCCCGCTGGTCTCGGTATCGGCGAGCAGCATCAGCGTGCATTCGTGGGGCGCGTCGGGGTCCGTCTCCCCTCTCGTTCGGCGTTCATCGCGGTAGGCTCTGGCGCTGGCGAACCGATGGTGGCCGTCGGCGATGACGACGGGCCGGTCGGCCAAGACGTCGCGGAGCACTCCCTGTTCGCTGGGGTCGGTCAGGCGCCAGAGGCGATGGGTCGATCCGTCGGCGAGCACCGTTCCCCAGATCGGCGCGTCTTGGGTGGCACGCTCGAGCGCGAGGCCGACACGCGCGGAGCCATCCGTGTAGATGCCGAAGACGGGCTCGAGGTGACAGCCCGTCGCCTCGATCAACTCGACGCGGTCGCGGATGGGGCTGGCGAAGGTGTCCTCGTGGGGGTAGATGCCGGGCCCGCAAGCATCCTCGATGCGCGTCGCGGCCAGGAAGCCGCGCAGACGCGAGGGTCGCGCCTCAGGCGGGAGGACCGGGTCGAACTGCCCGGGCACCTGCTCGTACACGTAGAACGCCGGACGGACGTCCTTCGCAAACATGCCCTGGGCGCGCCAGCCGGCCAGACGCTCGGCGGCCTGTCGGTACCCGGGGTCGGCGCCCCAGCGGGCGACCGTAAGCCAGGCGATGTTGTGGTCGCTCTCGGCGAAAAGGCGCTCCTGATCTGCCGGGCCGATCATGTCGAAGGGGGGAGCGAGGACGCGCGCCACGCTGTCCGCGCGCACGTCAGCATAGAGCAGTCCGGGGAAGGGCTTGATGAGAGGCATGATCAGCCGCCGTGGCGAGGAACACGGGGGCGCGCTCCCGGGAACAACAGGGGCGCCGGTCGCGTGTGAAGCCGGTCCCACGAGGGCGGGAGACAGATCGGTCGTCGATCCCAAGCCGCCCCGCCCGAACGGCGCCAAGCCCCTGGCGCCCAGCGGTCTACCGGGACGGGTTCCGGGGTTCGACGAACAGCTTGATGGCGGTGCGCTCCGTGCCGTCGATGCTCACCTCGACGAAGGCCGGGTAGCACCAGATATCCACACCGCCCGGCGCGAGGTAACCGCGCGCAATGGCGATCGCCTTGACCGCCTGGTTCAGCGCTCCCGCACCGATCGTCTGGATCTCCGCCCGCTGCGATTCGCGAATGGTGCCCGCCAGTGCGCCTGCCACCTTGTTCGGGTCCGAGCGTGACCCCACCTTGAGAACGTTCAAGCCTTAGTGCCCCCCTTGCTGCAGCGCCCAGTGTGAGTGCGGTTCGTGCGACGCGCGGCGGGCGTCATCACCTCGCCCCATGGCCGCCGCGCGCGGCTTGATGGCTTCGCTAGGTTGACCGTTGCTGCGTACCGTAGGTCAGTTCGTCTGCACGGCTAGTCCACGCGCTCGCGCAGGCGAGCGATTCGCCGAGCCCGACCGGTACCCTCGTCGACTTCGACCACCACGCCACACACGTCCACCGGCCCCGAGGCGACCTCGAACTTCTGCGGCATCTGGGTGCGAAAGCGGGTGAGAATCTCCTCGATCCGCGTGCCGATGATGGACTCCGTGGGCCCGGTCATGCCGGCGTCTGTGATATACGCGGTGCCTCCCGGCAGAATCTGCTCGTCGGACGTCTGGACGTGGGTATGGGTGCCGATGACGGCGCTCACGCGGCCGTCGGCGAAGCGGGCCACGGCCTGCTTTTCGCTCGTGGCCTCCGCGTGGAAGTCGACGATGACGATCGGCGTTTCCTGCCGCAGCGCCTCTACGTGGTCGTCGATCCACGCAAAGGGGCACTCGAGAGGCGGCATGAACACCCGCCCCTGCAGGTTGACCACCGCCACGGGTTGCCCGCTTCGCGCGCGGTACACCATCGCCCCGCGGCCCGGGCAGCCGGCCGGGAAGTTCGCGGGGCGGAGTAGTCTTACCTCATTTCCGATGAGCTTCCCAACTTCCTTCTTCGCCCAGATGTGGTTCCCGCTGGTCACGCAATCGACGCCTAGGTCCAGAAGCTCCCGGAGCACCTTGTCGGTGACGCCGAAGCCGGCCGCCGCGTTCTCGCCGTTGACGATGACGAAGTCGACCTCGTACTGGGCGCGGAGCCGCGGGAGCGTCTCCTCCAGCGCCCGGCGGCCGGGCCGGCCCACGATGTCACCGACCAACAGGATGTTCATCAACGGTCCCCGCGAGGCATTCCGCGGCCCAGGTAGCAAGAACGTGTCAGACACATTCCCCCATCGGGGAATGTGTCTGACACCATTCCCGCGTCCCGGGGCCTAGGTCGCGTACTCCACGGCTCGGGTCTCCCGGATGACCGTGACGCGGATCTGGCCCGGGTACTGCAGCTCGCTCTGGATGCGCTCCACCATGTTCTTCGCGAGTCGGTGGGCGGCGAGGTCGTCAACCTTGTCCGGCTTGACGATCACCCGAATCTCGCGACCGGCCTGGATGGCGAAGGACTTGTCCACGCCCTCGAAGGAGGAGGCGATGCGTTCGAGCCCTTCGAGACGCTTGACGTAGTGCTCGAGCGGGTCGCGCCGCGCCCCGGGACGGGAGGCCGAGATGGCATCGGCGGCCTGAACGAGAATGGCCTCGATGGACCGCGGGTCCTCGTCGCCGTGGTGGGCGGCGATGGCGTGGATGACGTCCTCCGACTCGCCCTTCTGCCGGGCGACCTCCGCGCCGAGCTGCGCGTGGGCGCCCTCCATACGGAAGTCCCGGGCCTTGCCGATGTCGTGCAGCAGCCCCGCCCGCTTGGCCACGACTCGGCTGGTGCCGAGCTCGCTCGCGATGGTGGCGCAGAGGTGCGCCACCTCGAGCGAGTGTTTGAGGACGTTCTGGCCGTAGCTCGTGCGGTAGCTGAGAGTTCCGAGCAGCTTGACGATCTCGGGGTGTATGCCGCTGACCCCAGCCTCGAGCACCGCGGCCTCGCCGGCCTCGCGGATGCTCTCCTCCACCGATTTATGGGCCTTGTCGACGACTTCCTCGATCCGGCCCGGATGGATGCGGCCATCGCCTACGAGCGCCTCGAGGGCGAGGCGCGCAACCTCGCGGCGGATCGGGTCGAAGCCGGACAGGACCACCGCCTCGGGCGTGTCGTCCACGATGAGATCGATGCCCGTGAGCTGCTCGAAGGCGCGGATGTTGCGGCCTTCGCGGCCGATGATGCGGCCCTTCATCTCCTCGTTGGGTAGCGGCACCACGGAGACCGTCGTCTCGGTGGTCTGCTCGACGGCGCACCGCTGAATGGCCAAGGCGATGAGGCTGGCCGCCTTGCGGTCGGCCTCCTCTTTGGTCCGCTCCTCGATTCGCCGGGCGAGCGCCGCGGCGTCGTGGCGGATCTCCTTCTCGACCTCGCTCATGAGGTGATCGCGGGCCTCCTCGGCCGTCATGCCCGCGATCCGTTGGAGCTCCTGGCGCGCCTTCTGATAGGCGCCCTCGAGCTCTTCCTGCATCCCAGCGATCTGCTGTTGTTTGTCGCGGAAGTCACTCTCGAGGCGGTTGAGCTCTTCCCGACGCCGCTCCTGGGCCTCCTCCTTCTGATCCACACGTCTCTTGACCTTATCGACTTCCTTCTTATGGCCGGCCAGTTCTTTCTCTGCCTGTAGCCTGGCCTTGATGGCCAGCTCTCTCGCCGCCAGCTCCGCCTCTCTCTGCTTGCCCTCCGTCTGGGCTTGCACCTCTTGGACGCGGAGCTCGCCCTCTTCGAGGGCCCGGCGGTAGCTCTTGGCCTTGGCGTTCAGGGCCGCGAGCCATGCGAGGAGTATGATGATGCAGGCAGCAGCGGCAGTAACTGCGACTAGGCATGTCGTTGGGTTCACCGCTGCGGCTCACCTCCGGATGGTTCCGATCACCTCCGCCTTGAGTGGGTAACCGTCCGCGGAACTCGAGCCGCTCACTCGCTCTCCTTGAGTCCCTCCAGCACCTCCACCGCGATCTCACCGTCGAAACCTCGTCGCAGGAGGAAGGCATACACCCGGGATCGTGCCTCCTCCGCCGTCAGGCGGCGCAACTGCCGCAGGCGTTTGCGCGCCGCTGCCTCGGCGAGGGCCTTCTGGCTCTCCTCCGACATCTCCTCAACCAGCGCCTCGTCCACCGGGGACGGGGCGACTCCGAGTTGAACGAGTCTGGCTCGGAGCGCTCCGGGGCCGAGGCCCCGACGAGCGCCCTGAGTTCTCACGTACTCTCTGGCGTAGCGGTGATCGTCGATCAGCCCTTTCTCGCGCAGCCGGTCGAGGACTGTGGCGACTATCGGCTGCGGGAACTCTCGGCGGGCGAGTTGCCGCCGGAGCTCCGTTTCCGTCCTCTCACACGCCGCCAAGGCCTTCAGCGCCAGCGCCAGCGCATCTTCCTCCCGGCCCGTCCTCAGGGCGCGGCGCAGCTCCTCCACGCACATGACTCGGCCCGTCCACAGGCCCAGCCCAGCCACAATCCTCGTCGGTGCCTCCAAAACCAACTCCCCATCCACGTACACCGCGGAGTACCCCCGCGGTCGCTTCAGGCGCTCCACCTGGGTGATGGTGTGTTCGGTATGGCTCACCGTGGGCGCGGCGGCGCTTCTACTCCAGGTCTTTGGCGCCGTCCTCCTTTCCGTCTTCCGGCGCGGCCACCGCCAGCGGGACGCTGGCGAGGCCGGCCTTGTCGCGAATCTCCTGTTCGATGGCCTCGGTGATGTCCGAGTGGGTCTCCAGGAACTGCTTGGCGTTGTCACGGCCTTGCCCAAGTCGTTCGCCGTGGTAGCTGAACCACGTGCCCGTCTTCTCCAGGATGCCCAACGCGGCTCCCTCGTCGATGATGCATCCCGAGCGAGAGATGCCCTCCCCATAGATGATGTCGAACTCACACTGCCTGAATGGTGGGGCGACCTTGTTCTTGGCGACCTTGACCTTGACGCGGTTGCCGATGGCCTCAGTGCCCTTCTTCAGCGTCTCCGCCTTGCGCACTTCGAGGCGAACGGAGGCCCAGAACTTGAGCGCCCGGCCGCCCGGGGTGGTCTCCGGGTTGCCGTACATCACGCCGATCTTCTCGCGGATCTGGTTGATGAAGACGACGACCGCCTTCGCGTGCGACACCGTTCCCGAGAGCTTGCGAAGCGCCTGGCTCATCAGGCGGGCCTGCAAACCCACGTGGGTGTCGCCCATGTCGCCATCCAGCTCGGCCTGCGGCACCAGGGCCGCGACCGAGTCGATGGCGACAGCATCGATGGCGCCGCTCCGGATGAGCACCTCGCAGATGTCGAGGGCCTGCTCTCCGGTGTCCGGCTGCGAGACGAGCAGCTCGTCGAGGTTGAGGCCGATCTTGGCGGCGTACTCCAGGGGGAAGGCGTGCTCGGCATCGATGAAGGCCGCCGTCCCGCCCATCCGCTGGGCCTCAGCCAGGATATGGAGCGCGACGGTCGTCTTCCCGGAGCCCTCCGAGCCGTAGACCTCCGCGACCCGCCCCCGCGGCATCCCACCCACACCCAGGGCTATGTCCAGGCTGAGCGAGCCGGTGGGAATCACGTCGATGCTGAAGCGTTCGGGCCGTCCGCCGAGGCGCATGATAGCGCCCTCACCGAACTGCTTCTCGATGTGGCTCATGGCTTGCTGGAGGGACTTCTTCTTCTCGTCCGCCGTCTGCCCGGTAACGACTCGGCCCGGCCGGCTCTGCGCCATGGCGACTCATCCGCTCTCTGTTCGTCGGTGGGTGCGAGGAATCGCACCCCTACGCGTCGTACGCTTTGACTACCCGGTAGACCGACCCGCTGGGCCCCAGGATGCTCTGGTAGAGCACGAGCCGGCTAACATCGAACCGGCCGACCGCGGCGTCCGCGAGGTCCGCGATGGCGGCCTCGAGGCCCGGGTCCCGCCGGGGCACCCTCACCCGGCCGATGGTCAGGTGCGGAGTGAAGGTCCTCTTCTCCCTGGGGAAGCGGATCGCTTCCACCAGAGCCGCGCTGAGGGCCTTCTCCAGGCCGCCGATGACCTCCGCCCCCTCCGCCACACCGACCCAGATCACCCGCGGGCTGCGGGGGCTGGGAAAGGCGCCGATCCCCCGCAGGACCACCTGCCCGGGCCGGGCGACCGCCCAGACCGTGTCTGCCGCCTCGGCAATCCTCAGCACGCGCTCCTCGGGCATCTCCCCCAGGAAACGCAACGTGAAGTGGAACTTCGCCGGCTGTTCCCAACTCACCTTCCCGGCCGCCGCCTTCAGCCGCTCCTGAAGCTCCGCGACACGCTCCCGCACAGGTTCGTCAACCGGAACGCCGAAGAAGAGCCTCATCTGAACCCTTGTCCGCGTCCGCCCGCGTCACTTCGGGCCTAGCTCTCTCCCAGCACGCGCTTTCGTGCCATGTTGAGTGCCATCTGGGAGACGCGGGCCTTGAACTGCGCCCTGGTGCCCGGCCAGACGAACCGCTCGACGATCGTCCCGGCCGCGTCGCTGACCGCGATGAACACCAGCCCTACCGGCTTCTCCGGCGTGCCGCCGCCCGGCCCGGCGATCCCCGTGACGGCGATGGCGTAGTCGGCACCGCTCCGGCGCCGCACGCCCTCCGCCATGGCCCGCGCCACGGACTCCGACACCGCTCCGTACTCCGCGAGCAGGCCAGCGGGCACGCCGAGGAGGTCCATCTTGGCCTGGTTGGAGTAGGAGACGATGCCTTCGATGAGGTAGTCGGAGGCGCCGGGGACATCGGTGATGCGGCTCGCGATCAGGCCGCCGGTGCAGCTCTCGGCGGTCGCCAGCGTCTTCCCCGCCCCCCGCAGCGCCCGGCCAAACGCCGCCTCCATCGTCTCCTCGCCGGTCGCGTACACCGCGACACCCAGCCTCTCGCGGATGGCCGCCTCCGCCTCGTCGAGCATCGCGGCCGCGTCCGCGTCCGTCGGCGCGCGGGCGGTGATCTCCAGCACCACCTCACCCGGCGCGGCGTAGGAGGCGACGACGGGGTTCCGGGTCGGGTCCATCAGGTCGCGGAGCCGGTCGGCAGCCATCGACTCGCCGATGTCGCACAGCCTCAGGCGGCGAATCCGGCGTTTCCTGCCCGGCTCGCCGATCGCCGCAACCAGCCGCGGGATGACCTCCCGCTCCATCATCTCCTTCATCTCGGACGGTGGACCGGGGACAGCGACGTAGAGGGTGCCCTCGTGCTCCAACCAGAGGCCAGGGGCGGTGCCGCAAGTGTTCTCCACCAGCTCCGCCCCCTGGGGCTTGGAGGCCTGCTTGGTGTTGTTCTCGGTGAAGCTGAAGCCGCGGTGGGCGAAAAAGGCCTTCAGATGCTCCAGGGCCTGCGAATCGACCACGAGCGGCCGGCCGCTGACCTCGCTGAGGGACTCGCGCGCGAGATCGTCCTGTGTCGGCCCGAGTCCGCCGGTGATGGTGACGACCCTGGCGTCTTCCGCCGAACGACGGAGCTCCCGCACGATGTGGGCGAGACCATCGCCCACGGTGGCCTGGTAGACCACCTCGCACCCGATCTCGGTGAGCCGCTCAGCAATCCAGGCGGAGTTGGTGTTGACAATCCGGCCCCGAAGCAGCTCGGTGCCGACGGTGAGAATGGCCGCGGTCAATGGGTCTCCCCGCAGTCTGTGCGCCCTCAGGCCCGCCAGCGTCCGGTAGCTGTGGGACGCCTCTCGGCGAGCAAGGCAAGCAGACGCCATGCCAGGCGCCCGAAGTGAGCGTCAGGTTCAGGTGAGGCAAGGGGATTATACCAGGTGGGACGGCTAGCGGTCAACGGCGAGCGCGAGAGCTATCCGGAAGCACTGCGGCGCGGCTCGCTCTCCAGCTCTAGCAGCTCCCGCTTCATATCGAGTGCCCTCTCCCCTCCCGCGAAGCCGGTGAGGCTGCCGTCCGATCCCACGACGCGGTGGCAAGGGATGAGGAGGGGCAGCGGGTTCCGGCGCATGGCCTGGCCCGCGGCGCGGGCGGCCCTGGGGTTCCCGGCGCGGCGGGCGAGGTCCGCATAGGTGATGGTGGCGCCGCGAGGGATCGATTGGCAGCCGATCAAGGCGGCGTGAGTAAATGCTGGGATGCCGGCCAGGTCGAGCGGAAGGTCGAAAGCAACCGGACGGCCCGCAAGGTGGTCGCGGAGGAGGGAGGCTGCCCGCGCGAGGAGGGGGTCGGCGGACTCCGCCACCAGCGCGAAGCCGGCCGGCAGCGCCTCGAGTGCGGCCTGGCGGGTCGAGGATGGGAGGGTGGACCGGGAGAGGCCTCGCTCGGTGCGGGCCAAGGCGACCCAGCCCCGGGAGGTGCGGAACACGGTAGCGAGGCGTTCGCGGGCGGGCATCGGCGGCCTCCTACTGAGTCTCGCGTAAGTGGGAAAACCGGGACTGGACCCTTTCCGCCGCCGTCCGGGCGGAAAGGGGACTGTACCAGGTTTCCCTACCCACACGACACTCCGTAACACCGAAGGGCCCGGCGTGGTGTGTGCGCCGGGCCCCATTCCCGCGTACCCGGTTCGTCGGGGGGCGAGGCCCCATCTGCTACAGGCCCAGGTCGAAGGTGATGATCTGCTTCTCGCCGTCCTCGTTCTTGCGGGCGACGCGGATGATGACGTACTTCGCGTCGGCCTTCCTCGCCGCCTCGACCGCCTGCTTCACGTCGCCCACGGTGCTGACCTCGACGTTGTTCACTTTGAGGATGACGTCGTTCGGCTTGAGCCCCTTCTCGGCGGCCTCGCTGTTCGGGTCGACCGCGGTCACATAGATGCCCGTCTTCTCGGACAGGCCCTGCTCCTGGGCGATGGCCGGCGTGATGGGCGCGACGGTCAGGCCCAGGACGGCGTCCTTCTCGGGCTTCTCGACCTTCCCGGGCTGCTCTGTCCCCGCGTACAGGCCCGGGGTGCTGCCGAGCTTCAGCTTGACGTCGAGCGGCTTCCCGGCGCGCAGAACGCCCAGCGTGACCTCCTCGCCCGGCCGGTGGTTGCCCACGGCCTTCTGGAGCGCCCAGGTGTCCTTGACGGGCTCGCCGTTGATGGCGACGATGACATCCTCGGCCTGCAGGTCGCTGTTCTTGGCGGGGCCGTCGTCCCGGACCTGCGTGACCAGCACGCCGCCGTCGGGGGCCTTGTAGAAGTCGCGCTTGTTCTCGTTCAGGTCCTCAATGGCGATCCCGAGCCAGCCGCGGGCGATCTTGCCCTCGGACTTCAGGGTGGGCACCACAGCCTGGACGGTCTCGGCGGGGATGGCGAAGCCGATCCCGATGTTGCCGGGCGGGCCGGGGCTCAGGATCGCCACGTTGACGCCGATGACCTCGCCGTGCAGGTTGACCAGCGGCCCACCGCTATTGCCGGGGTTGATCGAGGCGTCAGTCTGGATGATGTCGCCGATCTGGAACCGGCCCGTCTGGCCCAGGATCGAGCGGCCCTTGGCGCTTACGACGCCGACGGTGACGGTCTGTTCCAGCTCGAAGGGCGAGCCCACAGCCATGACCCACTCGCCAACCTTGAGGCTCCTGGAGTCGCCGACCTTCAGGGTGGGGAGCTTGCGACCGGCGTCGATCTTGACCAGCGCCAGCTCGCTGCGCGGGTCGTTCCCGACCAGCTTGGCCGGGTAGTCGCGCTCGTCGCCGTCGTGATCGTGAAGCCGGACCTTGATATCGCTGGCGCCACGGACGACGTGGGAGTTCGTGACAATGTAGCCATCCTCACTGTAGATCCAGCCCGAGCCCAGGGCGCGGCCCTGGCGGGGCTGGGGCTTCTCCCGGCCCTTGCCGCCACCCGGGGTTCCGAAGGGGAAGGGGAAGTCGGGGAACATCTTCTTCCACTCCTCCGGGCCGGGGATCTGCTGCGGGAAGCCCATGTTCTGCTCTTCGGTCGTCTTGGTCGTGATGTTCACGACGGCCGGCTTGACCTGGGCCGCGAGGTTGGCGAAGGCGCTCTCGAACTGCCCCAGCGGGACCTGCGCCTGAACCGGCGGCACCGGGCTCGAGGCCCCCCGGCCGTAGAGCACGACCAGCGTCACGACCGCCCCGAGCAGGGCGCTCAGGAGGATCATGATGATGTGGGTGTGTCGGTGTCCACTATTCTCTCTCTCGAACATTCTGCTCTACCCCCATGGAATCGTGCGCCCGGCCAGCGGTCGGCGGGCGCATCATCAAGTCATCTACGGACTTAGACGCGCGGGCGCCTGGTAAGGTTCAGCCGAGCGGCCGCGCTCCAGCGTGGTGAGGATTCCGGCCACCAGGGCGGCATTCTCCTCGACGATCTCTTCGTTCTCCATGCCCACGGCCACCAGGTCCGTGGGCTTCAGGCTGGTTAGGGCACAGGTGAGGCCGTCCGGCGGCGAGGTCTTGAGGCCCCCGCCGAGGGTCTTGATGGCCAGGACGGGTCTCCGGGTCTCGTTGATCGCCATCACCGCGGCGTGGTACTGGCAGTAGATGCCCAGGAAGTTGAGGGAAGTGGTGTAGAACCCGAGGTCGTAGCCCCGGGCCTCGGCCTGGCGGATGATGTACGGCTGATGGGTGCCGAGGCCGGGGACCATCCCCTTCTCCCGGATGAGCGCCAGCCACTCGACGACCTTGTCCAGCGTGTCTCCCCGGTCGGGCACGAGGTGTCCGACGTAGTTGTAGTGGAACTGGGAGTCAACAACGCCGCCCTGGATGTAGCAGGCGGAGGCGCCGTCGGCGGCGATCATCCCGATGGACTCCCGCTGGAAGCCCTCCCCGCCGTGCGTGTAGGCGATCCACTGCATGCGGATTCCGGTGCGCTTCTCCAGCAGCTCCAGCGTCCGGGGCATGGTGCGGGCCTCATCGTAGTTTGAGGCGACGGTGTTGATGCCGACCTCGAGGCACTTCTCGAGGACCTCGCTGATTCGCTGCGGGGTAAAGACGCGCCGCTGCCAGCGGTCGTGGGCGGCGGAGCGGTAGGAGTACCCCAGGAATGGGTTTGACCCGCAAACGAGACGGCTGACCGAGTGGGGCCCGAGCTTCACCTGGGGGAGCGCGCTCAAGGCAGTGCCTCCGAGGTGGTGTGGCGATTCCCGGCTCGCCACTTACGTTAGCTAGAACGACGCCGCCCTCCTTCCAGCCTCCCCGCTCCGCGGGGGGAAGCCTGTACCGAAGTCTCAGGGCTGCGGGCGGCGACCCTGAGACTTCCGTACACACTCGTGGGAGGGCAAGGGGGAGGTCTCCGGACGCCGCAGACGGAAGTCACGCGGCCACGACCCCGCCTCGGGGTTGGGTCAGTGGGGGTCGCTCTCTGGCCGCTGAACCTGTCGATGGCGGCAGGCGTCAAGCCCTTCGGCGTTCCGTCGCCGGGGGACGGCCGACCGGCGCGATTTCGGGAGAAGAGGCGCTCGATGAGAACGGCAAGCGAACTCGCCATGGTGGTGGTCGTCATCGCCTTGCTGGCGGCGGGCGGCGGCGCCCTGAAGCTCTACATGGATAGCCAGTCGATGCGAGGGATGATCGACGCCTATGGCGCGACCCTCGCCTCGCTCCCCTTGCCGCCCGGGCCGACGTCGCAGGCGTTCGTGACGGCCCGGGAGCGGGCCGGAGCCGGCGACTACGCGACCGCGCAGTCGAAGCTGAAGGAGGGTGCGACCACCCTCGCTCAGACTGCCGGAACCGGCCCCGGAGGCCAGGGGCCCGGATTGACTCCGGAGATGCTTAAGCAGGCCCTGAAGGAGATCCCCGAGTCGGCCCGGCGCTTCTTCGAGGCGCACACCGACCTTCTGCAAGAGGCGACGAGGCTCCGGCTGGCGGCGGGCGCCGGGCAGGTCGACATTCCCCCTGATCGACTGCAGAAGCTGGTCGATGAGGTCGTCGCAGCGGCGGGCAAGAATGACGAGAAGGGCGTGCGCGCCGCCCTGGACAAGGTCCGGAAGGGCCTGCGGCGGGGGCGACCCGGTAGGGGTCCGATGGGGGGCATGGGGGGCGGCGAGATGGGGCAACCGGGCGCCGACGAGCTCCGGGGGGCCATCGACCAGGCTCGGAGCATCCTGGCTCGGGCGCGGCAGGCAGGGATGGACACCGGGCGGGCGACTGCCGTGCTGGACGAGGCGGAGTCGCTGCTGAACCGCGGAAAGGCCGAGGCCGCCGCCGGCAAGCTGCGCGAGCTGTTCGGGATGATGCGGCAGGCGGTCGCGGGCGGTCGGCGAGGAGGAGGCGGTCGGATGCCGCGGCGCGGCATGGCCATGCGGCGAGGCGGGCCCGGCCCGGCGATGCCGGGAGGAATGCCGGGCGGAGTGCCGGGGTTCCTCCCGGGGATGGTCGGGGCGCTACTGGGGGAGATGCGGATGGAGTCGCCCTTGCTACACGGCATACTCGATGACCTCGACGCCGCCGGATCGACGATTCCCGAGACGAACGGGGGCCAGATTCGCGAGATCCTGGGCCGGGCGACCGGCAGGTTGCTCCGCATCCGAAAGGGGCGCGACGACCTGGAGAAGACCCTCACCGAGCAGCAGGCCCAGGCCCAAACCGAGATGCGCGGAGGCGGGCGTGGCGGGCCGGGGCAACGGCCCGGGATGCCCCCCAGGGGACCGGGACAGCCGCGAGGCCCGATGCCCGGCGGGATGCCGTTCGACCCGAGGGCGGCTCATGATCTCATCGGTCGGGCGCTCGACGAGGCCAGGGCGCTCTCGCCTGAGGACTACGAGGCGCAGAAGGAGGAGTTCATAGAGCGGGTGGTGGTGACCCTGCTCGGCCGGGGAAGGCCAGGCGGGCCGAGCGGGCCGGCCGTCGCCTCGCCATTCCCGCCGATTGAGGCCCCCAAGGAGGAGCCGACCGAGGCTGGAGCGCGCGACAAGCTCGAGACCGCCGTGCGCGACCGACTGCGGATCATCCAGGAGCCCTACACCAAGCTGGTCGGCGTCGGCGTGGACATGACCGAGGTGGGCCGGCTGATCCAGGAAGCCCGGCAGGCGGTCAATGCGGGCAAGCTCACGGATGCCGCCAAGTCCACCAACCACGCGACCGATCTCGTTCTCCGTCTGGTCGACATGCACCGGGCGGAGCTGAACAAGGCGATAGGGGAGGCGAACCCCGGGCCGTAGGCAGCCGAAGCCGGCCGCTGTGAGCGTCTGGGAGGCTGAGACAGACACACCCCCCATGCTCGGGGAGGTGTCTGTCCTGTTCCCGGTCCGGCTCGTCGACCCGCCCCGTCGCCCTACCACCGATGAGAGGAGGCGGCACGGTGGTCTGGCTGGCCCTGGCTGCCTTGAGCGCACCGGTCGGGGACCTGACGGAGCTGGAGCAGCGCGTGGCGGCTAGCCCGACGCTCCAGATTGCCCCGATCCAGCGCTCGCGGCCCGCGGAGCTCGTGGTCGTTGACTGCGCAGGGCTGTCTGACTCGCGGAAGATCGCTACCATGTTCCTGCAGGGCCTGGCCAACCGCGGCGGGCCCAGGCTGTATCTGCGCGGGCTGCATGCCTTCAACGCTGGCCCCGATGATTGGTGGCTGGAGCGTCTGAAGACCGAGTACGGCATCGGCAGCCGCCACATCCCGTGGGAGGCGGCGCTCAAGGAGTTCGGTGGCGGGTTGGGTGGCATCGTCGTCTGGGATGACAAGCTCCCTGCGAGCGAGAACGTCGCCGGCATGCTGGCGGCGCTCCTCTCGTGGGTGGCCTGCGCCCCGCCAGACGTGGAGGCGGTCCGGGCGGCGACGGGGCTGGAGGTGGTGTGCGATCTCCGCGGGGTCTGGACCGACCATCTCGTTGCGCAGCGGTGGGCCCTCGAGCACGTGGTGCCGAAGCTCCCGTGCGAGGACATCGGGTGCATCTGCGCGAGGGAGTCGCTGACGACCGCCCGGCGCATGTGCCGCGACTGGCTGGTCATGCGGGGCGGGCCGATGGTCGACCTGTGTAGCACACGGGCCGATGAGCGCCCGCTGAAGGACGAGTTCTACCGGCGAATCAAGCCGCACTCCATCGTCTGGGGATGGGTCTGCTACGACGGCGAGATGGGCCACGTCGAGCACGCGACGGCCGCCGGGCTCCAGGTGATGTGCACGACGAACTCGCCCAACATGTCGGTCTTTGCACAGCTACAGCCCAAGCAGACGTCGTGGGTCCAGCCGCACAGCCCGCCTCCGGGACCGATCGAGCCGAAGCTCTACATCGCCTTCTGCTTGAGCGACGGGGATGCGCCGCCCATTCTGCTCACGCGGTACTGGTACCGGTGGGACGAGCCCGCCCGCGGCAAGGTGCCCGTGGCCTGGGAGCTACAGCCGTTCCTGGCCGAGCTGGCGCCGATCATCCTGGAGTACTACTACGAGACCGCGTCGCCCCTCGACCGGTTCGTCGCAGCGCCGCCGTATGTCCTGCCCACGAAGCTGCGAGACCCAACCTGGTACATCGACGATACCGCACGCATGTGCGCTCCCTGCGACCTCAATATCGTCTACACCGGGAACGACGCCATCGACGAGCGCATCGGGGCTCTGTGGGCGCGCCGGTTCGCGGCGGCCCGGGGGTTCGTCTACGGGTGGGGCCAGAAGCCGGAGCTGAAGCCGCGGCTCTTCGCCGGCCGGCCGCACATCTGGTACGGCGTCATCATGGATCCGCCGGACAAGCACGGTGACGAGTACTATGAGACGGTCTACCAGGCCATGGACTCCTATGCTCGCCACTGGGGCCTTCCCGCCGTGTTGTTCGTGCACCTGAGCAACTACCACGCGGGCCCGGACGATGTGGCCAAGATGGTCGAGCGCCTGCGCGGCGAACCGGCGGAAGTGGTGCCCTTCGATACCGCGATGGAGATCGCGCGGGTGCTTGTGCGGTAGCAGCGGGGTGTGCCCCGCGACGGCAATCGGTTGGCGAATGGAGGAACAGGCGATGGCGCGGAAGTCGACGTCAGCTTCGGGTCGGGTTGTGGTCGTGGCGCTGGTAAGCCTCGTGCTGCTCGGGGGAGCGGCTCTTCTCGTGGCGCGTCACCAGGCGGCGGCCCAGCCGCCCGAGGGGCCGCCCGAGGGATTCCCCGGCATGGGGGGCTTCTTCCCGCCCATGTTCGGCGGCGGAGGCTTCGGCATGATCGTTCACCAGGACTGCATCTTCATCGCCGAGGGCGGAGTGCTCTACAAGATCGACCCGGCGGAGATGAAGGTGCTCGGCAAGGTGCGGTACATCGAGCTGCCGCCGCCACCGCCGCCGCCGCAGCAGTAGCGGCGACGGCGTTTCAGGTCTCACGTTCCAGGTTTCAGGTTCCGGGTATCGGGCCTGGGAGGTAACCTCGTGCTCGCATTTGCTGTGGCTTGCTCATTCTGGGCCGCGGGGCACGCTCCCGCGGCTGAGGAGCTGAGGACCATTCGCACGCGCGACCTGAACACGCACTACGAGTTCCGCGGGTACGCTACGTCGGCGGACTGGGAGGCATGGGCGAACTACCTGCGGCGGCACATCCTCGTCAGCACGGGGCTGTGGCCGACACCTGAGAGGTGCCCCCTCGCGCCGCAGGTCTTCGGGCGCCTCGAACGCCCGGGGTACTCGGTGGAGAAGGTCTCCTTCCAGACTTACCCCGGCTTCTACTGCACGGGGAACCTCTACCGACCCCTCGGCAAGCCAGGGCCGTTCCCCGGCGTGATCAGCCCCCACGGCCACTGGGGCGTGGGCCGGCTGGCGAACGAGGAGCTGGGCTCGGTGCCAGGCCGGTGCATCAACCTGGCCCGGCAGGGGTACGTTGTCTTCACCTACGACATGGTGGGCTACAATGACTCGCGCCAGGTCGGCCACCAGTTCCAGGGCCAGCGCGAGGAGCTGTGGGGCCAGAGCCTGATGGGGCTTCAGCTCTGGAACAGCATGGGATCGATCGACTTCCTGCAGAGCCTGCCGGAGGTCGACCCGAAGCGGATCGGGTGCACGGGTGAATCCGGCGGTGGGACGCAGACCTTCATGCTCATGGGCGTGGAGCCGCGCCTGACGGCGGCCGTGCCGGCGGTGATGGTCTCGGCATACATGCAGGGCGGTTGCCTGTGTGAGAACGCGCCGAACCTGCGGGTCGATACCTTCAACACGGAGATCGCGGCGCTCATGGCGCCGAGGCCGCTGCTGCTCATCTCGGCGACGGGCGACTGGACCGCGCACAACCCGACCGAAGAGTACCCGGACATCAAGAGCGTCTACGCGCTCTACGGCGCCGCCGACAAGGTGGAGTGCGTCCAGATCGATGCACCGCACAACTACAACCTCCCGAGCCGCGAGGCGATGTACGCGTTTTTGGGGAAGTGGCTGCTCGGCGTGACCGACAAGGACGCGCTGCACGAAAAGCCCTTCCAGGTCGAGAAGAACGAGGACCTGCTGGTGTGGGCGGGGCGGAAGCTGCCGGAGGGCGCGGTAACGGGGGCGCAACTGACCGAGAACCTCATCAAGGCCTCCGAGGCGCAGCTGGCCGCGGCCCGGCCGACCGACCGGAGGACGCTGAAGCAGTTCAGGGAGGTCTACGGGTCATCGCTCGCGCACGCGCTGAACCTGCGGCCGGCGGGCGAGCTGCAGGTGCACGAGACGGCACAGGTCGTCATCACGACCGATCCCTACTACACTGAGAACCTCGTGCTGGCGGGCGCGACCCCGGAGACCCGCATTCCCGGGACCCTGGTCGCCCCGGCGAAGCCCAAGGCCAAGCAGCCGACGGTGGTGGTTGTGAGCGACCAGCCCCGGAAGAGCCTGCTCGAGGCAGACGGCCACCAGCCCGGACCGATGGTGCGAGCGCTGCTCGACCGGGGGCGGCAGGTGCTGCTGGTCGATGTGTTCCTGGTCGGCGACAACCAGCTCTCGCCGGGCTCCGACCGCCGCCCGGACGCGCGGTTCTTCGACACCTACAACCGAACCGACCTGGCCCTGCACGTGCAGGACATCGTGATGGCGCTGCTCTATGCCCAACAGCGCGATGGCGGCGGGCCGGTGAGCCTGGTCGGCCTCGGTGAAGCCGGGCTGTGGTGCCTGCTCGCCTCGCCCGCGGCGCCTCCGCCGATCGCCGTCGTCGCGGACATGGCCGGGCTGGATGCCTCCTCCGACGAGGGGCTGATGAAGCGCCTGTGGACGCCTTGCCTGCGCCGGGCGGGGGACATTCGGACGGCAGGGGCTCTCTGGGCGCCGACGAGGCTGCTGGTCCACAACGCCGGCTCGGAGTACGGTCTGGACTACATCGAGGCGGCGTACAGGGCCGCGGGCGCGGAGGGCAAGCTGCGGGTGGTGAAGGAACCGGCGAGCGCGGACGACATCGTGAAGTGGGTGGCCGCGAGGAAGGCGTAGGCCCTGTGGCACTGGCAGCAGACGTCCGCTGCCAGTGCCACGGCGCGGCCGAGAGGCGACAAAAGCCGACAGAAGCCGACACTTCCGGCTGTCGCTGGCGGGCAGGGAGGCGCATTCTCTGGGGCGAAGCGCCGGTCGGTGGCGGAGGGCGTAAGGGGCGGCGGAGAATGTGTCAGACACGAGCTCAGACGTCCCGTCGGCTGCTGGGAAATGGGACTGGATCGATTTCGCCAGTCGCACCCGCGAAATCGAGACTGTACCGTTCCCCAGCAGCCGCAGCGGAAATGGTACAGTCCCGTTTTGCCGGTGCGGCTGGCAAAGCGGTACAGTCCCATTTCCGCTTGGACGGGCTGTCTTAGCGCCCATCGTGCCTGACACATTCCCCCTCTCGGTCGGCAACACGACATGACGAAGCGAACCGGCCCCACAATTCTCCTCGTGGCGGTTGCGCTGGCGGTCCTAGCGACGTACGTCGTGCGGGTGGGGCGGCGCTCGCCGGCGGACCACTGGAGGCAGCCTTCACACCTGCAGACCTCCCCGAGCGCTCCGGTGCCGGCTGAGGCGCGGCCGGCCAAGGTGCGGGGGGGGAAGCTCAAGGGCGGAGCGCCGGGGCCGGAGTGGTTCGATGTGAGTATTTCGGCGATCCCGATGGACGGGGTGATCGAGACCGATCTCAGCCCGCAGGACATCCCTCCGCTCACCAAGCCGCCGATGGAGAGCGGGGCTTCGTGGCAGACGCCCGGAGGGGGCGTGGCGGAGCCGGGCGATGAGGTGCTCGGCATCGTGGTTGACGGTGTCGCGCGGGCCTATGCGACCCGCATCCTGAACTACCACTGGGTGGTCAACGATGTCATCGACGGACGGGCGGTCGTGGTGTTCTGGGACCCGATCGCTCAGGCCGCGGCGGCGTACCAGGCGACCGTCGACAGGAAGCCACGGCAGTTCGGCGCCACCGGGCTGTTCTACCGAGGCAATGCACTCTCCTGTGAATCGGAGACGGGGAGCCTGTTCCTGCCGGTGCTGGGTCGCTTCGTGACGGGCCTGCTGGCGCGGCGTCCGCTCAGGCCCATCCCTCTCCAGCGGTGCGAATGGTCGGTGTGGCTGAAGGAGCACCCCGAGACCCGCGTCCTCTCGTTCAAGTCGGGCTACGAGAAGCCGTACAACCGAGACCCGTTCGCGGCCCCGGCCTCAGTGGCCCTGGAGAGCATCCGGTCGGCGGCTGCCGACCCGCAGCAACGCCTGGCCCCTACGGAGCAGGTGCTGGGCTTTGTGCGAGCAAACGGCAAGGCGTGCTGCTGTGCCGTCAACGGCGTACCGGGCGATGAGGGGGCGAAGCCCGTCGAGTTCGGGGGCGCGCACATCATGCGAAGGCCCGAAGGCTCCGCGTGCGCCATTCTCCCCGGGGGCGTGTGGCCCCAGCAGGTTCAGTGCACATACTCCGCGTGGTACGGGGTCCATCCGGATACGGAAGTCTGGCCGGGAACGGCAGAGGACGAGGGACCGGGGATAGGCAGTAGGCAACAGGGAATGGGCAATGGGCAATGAGATGCTAGGTTGTGTCGTTCTCGCCGCGGGCGAGAGCACGCGGATGAAGTCCGCCGTGAGCAAGGCGCTGCACACGCTGTGCGGGGCGCCGCTGCTCGCGCGGGTGCTGCGAACGCTGCGGGAGCTGGCGCCGTCGCGGCTGGTCGTGGTGGTCGGGCCAGACGCCGACGAGGTGGAGGGATTGGCGCGGGCGCAGGGGGCGGCAACCTGCGTGCAGCAGGAGCGGCTTGGCACCGGTCACGCGACGCTGCAAGCCGAGGACGCGCTGGAGGGCTTCGAGGGTGTGGTGTTGCTGACGTGTGTAGATGTCCCCCTGCTGCGGGTGGAGACGTTGCGGGCGCTCATCGCGCGGCACCGGGACAGGGCGGCGGCGGCGACGCTGCTCTCGGCACAGTACGACGATCCCACCGGGTATGGGCGGGTGGTGCGCGGGTCGGATGGGTCGGTGCGGGCGATCGTCGAGCAGCGCGATGCGAATAATGAGACGCACCGCATCCGGGAGATCAACTCCTCGGTCTACTGCTTCGACAGCCGGCTGCTCTTCCAGTTCGCACGGCAAGTCGGGGCGAGCGCTGCGACCGGCGAGCAATACCTCACGGACGTCATCGGGCTGATGGTGTCCCGCGGGGAGCGGGTGGAGGCCATGATGGTGGGCGACCCCGCCGAGATCGCCGGCATCAACAACCGCGTGCAGCTCGCCGAGGCGGAGCGAGTGCTGCGAGACCGCGTACGCGAGCGGCTGATGCTCGCGGGGGTCACGCTGGTTGACCCGGCGACCATCTACATTGACGAGGACGTGGAGATAGGGCGGGACACCACCGTCTGGCCGTGCTCCTTCATCCGCGGGAAGTGCGTCATCGGCACAGGCTGCGAGATCGGCCCGCATGTGACCATCGAGGAGTGCGAGGTCGGCGATCGAGTGAGAGTGATCCACGGGTCGTTCGTCCGGGCAAGTCGCATCGGAGACGAGGTCTCCATCGGTCCCTTCGCTCACGTGCGGGCGGATTCGGACATTGGGCCCCGGGCTCGCGTGGGGAGCCATGTCGAGCTGAAGGCGGCGCGGATCGGTGGGGGCACGAAGGCGTCGCACTTTGCCTACCTCGGTGACGTGCGCATCGGGCCCGGCTCGAACATCGGGGCCGGCACCGTCACCTGCAACTACGACGGCGTGCGGAAGCATCAGACGATCATTGAGGACGGGGCCTTCATCGGGTCCAACGCGAGCCTCGTCGCGCCGGTGACCATCGGCGCGGGGGCCTACGTCGCCGCCGGGTCCACCATCACCCAGGACGTGCCATCCGGGGCCTTGGCGGTCGGACGGGGGAAGCAGCGGAACATCGAGGGGTGGGCGAGCAGGAAGGGGAAGAGGACCGAGGACTGAGGACCGGAGGACCAACACCCAAGGCACGGCAAGGCGACGGTGGTGTCGGTCGCGGAGCGACCGACCTACGCGAACGGCAAACCGGCGGGTTCTGCGGGACGGCAAGGAGGGGATTGGGATGAAGAGGCTGGGGATTGTGTCGCTTGAGTCATCGCATGTGGACCGGTTCTGCGAGACGCTGAACCTGCCCGACCATGAGTGGCACCTCCCGGGAGCGCGGGTGGTCGCGGTCTGCCCGCAGGACAATCCGCCCGAGCGTGTGTCGGAGGTGTGCGACCGGTTCGAGATTGAGATCGTGGTAGATTCGCCCGAGGCCCTGGTGCCCCTCGTGGATGGGGCGCTGATCCTCGGCCGGGACGGCTCCCTGCACTGCGCCCAGGCGCTTCCGTTCCTGCAGGCGGGGAAGCCGTGCTTCGTGGACAAGCCCTTCGCGCACAGCGTGGAGGATGCCGGGCTGATGATCGAGGCGGCTCGCGCGAGCGGGGCGCGGATCATGTCGGCCTCGGCGGTCCGCTATGCGGTCGAGTTGGAGGAGCATGAGAGGGAGATCGAGGCCCTCGGCCGACTGCAGCACTTGAGCCTGCTCGGGCCGGGGGAGCTGTTTTTCTACGGCATTCACCTGGCCGATCTGCTCATGCGGCTGATGGGTCCGGGCGTGGAGGCGGTCGCCGACCTCCGCGAGGAGGGCTTCGACCTGATCTCGGCCTCGTACGGAGACGGCCGCTCGGCGGCCCTGCAACTCCTGCGCGGACCGAGTGTGGGGTTTGCGGCTCGGCTGGTGGGACCTCACGGCACCCTCGGCTTGCAGATCACCGACCCGCGGTACTACCCTCGAACCTTGCAGGCGTCTCTCGGCATGTTGGAGACCGGCGAGGAGCCCGTGCCCGAGGCGGAGATGCTGGGGGCGGTGCGGCTGCTCGTCGCCGCCGAGCGCTCGGCGAAGCAGGGCGGGCGGCCGGTGCGGTTGGCGGAGGTGTTCGCGTGGAAGAGGCCGTTCTGAGGCATCGCTGAGAGTCTCGAAGTGGGGGAACCTGGTACAGTCCCCTTTCCGCCAGGGCGGCGGCGGAAAGGGTCCAGTCCCGGTTTCCCTACTTACACGAGACTCAGTGATGCCGGCAGGGAACGTCAGCGGCGCTGCGCGGTGAGGGTCACGTGGAACTCAACCGTTGCGCCGCCGGGCTGGGTGAGGTGGAGCTGCCAGCCCTCGACGGGTTCGCCACTCGGAGCGTCGCTGAGGTCGTCGGGCATCAGAGGCACCCCGACCTTGGTTGCTTCGGGCCCCTCGTCCCACTCCACAGTGAGAGCCACTTCCCCACGCTGCGTGGTCGCTGAGTGCCCCTCGATCTCGAAGTCCTCGAAGCTGTTCAGCCGCCAGACATACTCCAGACCCTCAGGCTCGGAGCCGGGCGCGGCGGTGAGGAGGTCGTGGATGACGAAGCGGGTCCCCAGGGCCGAGACACGACGCTCGTGGCGGATGCCGGGGTAGGTAGGCGCGGCGACGACGGCACGGGTCTCCCCCTCGGTCTCCTCGAAGTAGAGCAACTCCCCACCCGTTTCGAGCTGGTTGCGATCGCCAAGGGTCACCGTGTTGTGGGATTGGGTGGCCTTGAACCAGCTGAACTGCAGGGCCTCTTCGTAGTGGTAGGTGCCGGAGTCTGGGACGAGGCACACGCCGGCCGCGTGGAGCTCGAAGGTCAGGCGGTTGTAGTGGCAGTGCCAGCCGGTGTGCGGGCCGAAGTTGAGGGCAAGCACGGCGTCGCCGGAGCGGATGACGAGCTTCCCCGAGGGCTCGCCCGCGAAGCTGGTGAGGCGGGCCTCACCAGCCGCTGGCGGCTCGAGGGGGACGAGCAAGTCCTCGAGGGTCGGCTGCCAGCCGGCAGCCCGGGTGAGGGCGACGGCGTCGCGCTCGCCGCAGCGCTTCGCCACGTTCATCATGGCGGAAGTCCAGAGCTTCGAGTCCGAGTCGTGGAACCGCGGCCCGCGCCCCGGTGCGACGGAGAGGCGGGCCGCCCACTTCGCCATGTCGGCCAGGCTCTTCCCGGCGACGTGGGTGGTGAAGACGTCGCGGCCGCCCTCCTGCGGTGCGGCTCGAAGCAGCGCCTCGCCGAGCCAGTGCAAGGCCCACATGGTGACGAGGTGGTAGGTGAGGCTCATCTCCCAGAAGGCGCCGTCGGGGAAGCAACCCTGACCGAGTAGGCGGTCGAAGGTCGCCGACGCTCCCTTGAGCCACTCGCGCGCGGCAGGGAGATACGGGTGGAGGGCTGCGAGAAGGGCGGGGGCCATGTACTCCATCGCCTTCCAGTTCGAGAGCGGCGTGCCGCCGATCTGCTGCCGGACGATCTTCTCCACAATGTCGGTGAAGTACGCCCAGCAGCGCACCTCGATCTCGTGCGGAAGGCGGTCGAGGGAGGAGAGCAAGTCCGTGGCGAGGATGAGCGGAGTGGCGAGGATGCTGTTGTGGATCGTCTCGTACTGGACCGTGCCAAAGCGGTTCGAGAAGTCGGCGAACCAGGCCAGCCGGCGGGCCGCCAGCTCCGCGAAGTCCGGGTCGCCGGTCAGCACATAGAGCAGCGCCCCGTGAAGCGCCGCCTCGGCCGCCCCGTGCACGCTGCCGGTGGCGTATTCACGGTGGATGGGCATGGTCCAGGGCGGGCCACTCGAGAGGCGTTGCCGCACGTCATCCTGGAGCCGGGTGAGATCCAGCTGCTTGCCCAACTCCTTCATCTGCGCGAGGTCGGCTTCGGAGTAGAAACGCCGGTTGGGCGTGGGGTCGCTCGCGATGACGGCCTCGAGCTCGGCCCTCAGCTCCTGGTGGCGCTGGGCGAACAGGCGGGTATCGCGGTCCTGCTCGCGCTCCAGGCGGAGGGGGACCGCCTGGATGAGAGCCGCTTTGGAGCGGGCCTCGCGCGGGAGCTTGTCGGCGGCGGCCTTGGCCATCCCGCGCAGCTCGCGGCAGGCCTGACCGGGCTCGGCGCTGATGGCGCGGATGATGTCGAACCGCTCCTCCTCGCCGATCGGCGTGCCTTGGTCGTCGCACGCCTGCACGGTGCCGCGAGCGTAGAAGCTGCCCCAGGCCTCCTCGCGCGGGGCGATGGTGAGCTCCCTTCGAAGGGGCGCCGGCACGCGCAGGCGGCCGGACCAGGTGGCCCCGGGTGCCATGGTCACCGAGTCCCAGGTCAGTCGTGCGCTCATGTCGACCCGCGCCGAGGCTTCGTGGTCGGCGTCGCGCCCCGACCCGAGGTCCTCGACGCCGTGTAGCTCCACCTCAACGCGCCCGTGGAACGGCTGCGACCGCAGGTTGACGACGCGGAGGGGGATCTCGTGCGCTCCGGGCCAGATGGCCGCTCGCTCGGTGTCAAGGTAGAAGGCGTGGTCGCGCGTCACCCAGTCGAGGTGGAACAGGTCGTGCAGAGCCGCGAGGCTGAGGCCCACCCGATCGCGCTCGCCGATCAGCCGCTCGGCGGCAACGGCGAAGTGGCAGCTCAGTCCGTGGACATCCGTGCCGACCTCTGCGAGGCCGTTGGCGGGGACCACGGCAAGACCCTCGCGGAGGGCGGTGTCGATCAGGGCACACCAGTCGAGGGGCAGCGGCCCGCGATGGAGGCGCATGAAGGGCTCGAACCACGTCTCCAGGGCGACGGACTGGTCGCCGACCGCGAGATTGTCGGAGTAGAGCTCGTGGTGGAAGAGCAGCAGCTTGTGGCGGCCATGGATGAACGAGGTGCCCTCGCGCGGCATCGCTCCGCCGCTCCCCGGCAGCATCTCCACGCCCAGCCGGAGGCACGCCAGTGGTGGGGTCGCGTCCTCGTCATCGGTGCCGGCCCACACGCAGGACAGCTCGGCGCCGATCTGCGGACCGGCGATGACGTAGCGGAGGCCCCAGGTGAGCCGCGAGGGGCCCTCGGCTGAGAAGGCGAGGAGTTCGCGGGACTCGGTCGGCTGGGGGACGTCAACGGGCTTCCACGCGAGGCCGGCGGCGTCATCGAGGGGGCCAAGTCCGCCGACGTGCCAGGGCGAGTTCAGGTTCGCCGGCCACCAGGCGAGGGACTGCCGGTTGGTGGCCCTGCTCTCGATCTCTAGGATGCGGGCCTGCTCGGGCAGGACGAGGAGCCGGTAGAAGTCGGTCTCGACCGACCACATGGTCTTGTCTTCGCGGGTGACTTCACTGATCGGCATCTTCTGTGGTAGCCGGCCGGGGGAAGGGGGCCGGCAGCTCCATCATGTAATGGATCTGGCGGGCGATCTCGCGGAAACCCATCTTCGGGTAGAGATGGCGGCCGACCACGTTGCGCTCGAGGGTCTCGATCCTCACATGCGTCATGCCCTGCGCGGAGAGAGAGGCGAATGCGGCGCGGAGGAGCGCGGTCCCGATGCCCCGGCCCTGGTGGGCGGGACCGACGGCCAAGTTGGCGATGTGGCCGATCCCGGTCGCGGGATCGAGCCGGGTGGTGATGAAGCCGATGGCCTCACCGTCCTCCTCCGCGACGAGCACCCCATCCGCGTTGGCCGCGCAGTCGGAATCGATGTCGGCGATCTTGCGCGACTGCCACGCGATCCCCTTGGGCGGGCCGAAGACCTCGTCCACCGTCACGTGCATGCTGTTACCGAAGCACTCGACGGTGAGGCGAGGGAGGGCATCCCGGTCGGATTCCCGGAAGGGGCGGACGGTCACGAGCTGCCCCCTGACCCGCGGCTTGAGACCACGCGCCGGAGCGCGTAGATCGGCCGGCCGCGAGCCTCGTAGTAGGTTCTCGCCTGCAGCTCAGCGAGGAGGCCGAGGGTGACGAACTGGGCGCCGATGAAGATGAGCAGCACGCCGAGCAGCAGCAGCGGGCGGCCGCCGATGCTCTGTCCGAAGCCGAGTTTGAGGATCGTGAGGTAGGTGCAGATGACGAACCCGAGCAGGCCCGACCACACGCCCCAGGCGCCGAAGACCTGAATCGGCTTGGTGGAGTAGGACATGAGGAACTTCACGGTGAGCAGGTCGAGCACGACGCGGAAGATGCGGGTGAGCCCGTACTTGCTCTTCCCGAACCGCCGGGGGTGGTGAGTCACCACTACCTCCGCGACGCGGCCCCCGGCCCAGTGCGCGAGGGCGGGGATGAACCGATGCATGTCGCCGTAGAGGCGGATATCCGCCAGCACCTCGCGCCGGTAGGCCTTGAGCGAGCAGCCATAGTCGTGCAGGTGGACGCCGGTCATGACGGAGATGAGCCAGTTGGCCACATTCGACGGAAGGCGGCGCGTCAGCCACGGGTCCTTCCGGTCCCGGCGCCAACCGGAGACGACATCGTAGCCCTCGTCGAGCCTGGCGAGGAGCAGCGGGATGTCGGCGGGGTCGTTCTGCAAGTCCGCATCCATGGCGATGACCACATGGCCCTGGGCCTGGTCGAAGCCGGCGGCCATGGCGGCGGACTGGCCGAAGTTGCGCCGGAGGTGGACGACAGTGACGCGAGGATCGGCGGCCGCGATCTCGTCGAGCGCCTCGGTGGTGCCCTCGGTGCTGCCGTCATTGACGAACACGATCTCCCACGTCTTCTCAAGCGTCCCCAGAGCGGCGATGAGGGCGTCGTAGAGCGGACGCACGTTCTCCCGCTCGTTGTAGACCGGGGCGACGATCGACAGGGCGGGGTGCCGCGGGTGAGGGGCGTCGCCAGAGGGACTGGGGTCGCCGGGTTCGCGCGATGTGTGACTAGGCAGCGGGCCTCACCCCCCTGAGATAGTCGCCGAGTTGCTCGGTCTCCCGCGGCCGGAAGACACGCTCGCATTCGGCCGCGATGGTTCTGTGGGCGTCGATGCTCCATGTCGCGTCGTCGTCCACGACCACGAGGCGCTGCAGACGCGGACGGGCCGCTCTTATGTCTCGGAACCGGAAGTTCCAGCGCTCGGCGAATTCCAGTGTCCTGTCCTGCGCTACCACGAGCACGGCTCGGATGATTGCCGACGTCCGGAAGGCTAGCTGGAAGTCGACCGGGTACGTGCGCCCAAGCGCGCCGGTGACGTGCGTGTTCTCGCGGTAGCGGGCATCGCCTTCCTCCAGAATCTCCCGCACGACGGCGTAGGTCTGCGTCTCCGGCTCAGGTTCGGTTCTCCGGTGAGCGCCCTGACCGGCGGCCTGGGCGTCCATGACGCCCTGGATGAGGGCCTGCACTGCCGATCCTGCGGCTGCGCCTGCGGCAGGACGGATGATGCTGCTGCCCTCCAGGTCGGCCCCCCACGCCCCCAGTGCGCCCTGGATGCAGTTGCGGTAGCTGTCGGATTCGAGAGCGTCTATGCCCGACCGCAGGAAGGCCTTGACTAGGCCGCCACGGTCACTGAGGACGATGTCGCCGGAATCCTCCCAGACCGCAATCTCAACAGGGTCGCCCGTGAGGAAACGGAATGGGGTGCTCAGCACGGCGGTCCCGTCCGGCGCCACACCCATGTGGAAACCGGCAGCCAGTGAGTCCAAGTACCGTCTGACCAGGTCGGGCAGGTTACTCCTCGCCATCTGGAACCACCTCCCTGAGGGCCTGATCCCGTCGAGTCATGATGGTGGTGTTCCATTGCTGACAGGCGCGAACGAACATCCCCTCCAGATCGCTCCCCAAAGCCAGCGGGGGCGCGAAGCTCCGACCTACCTGTCGCTGGTGCTTGTCGTCCCACAGGTGCTCGTGCCATCCCTCCACGACAGTCCCATCGGCGAACTCGTGTCGCACTTCCCAGTCAATGCACCGGATGTCTGCTCCCCGCCAGATAAGGCACACGCTTGGTGTCTCGCCATGCGTTACCCGCGACTCCGGCATGTGCGCGTCAATCGTCAGGCCTGTTAGCCTGCCGGCCGAGTCGTAGATCCTGCTCGTCTTGATGCGCAGGTCTCGGTTGATGCTGCGGATGCGCGGCATTCTCTTGATGTACTTGGGCAGCGCGACAAGCGCGTCTGCATCCGCACGGGAGGGGCCTGGGGTTAGAGGGTGACGCACGCTCGCACCTTCATCCGCCCGTCATGCTACGCGCCACACGTTTCATCTTCGCACTCGGGTCCACCGGAACCTGCCCGCGGTGGAGTCGTCCTCACTGCTCCCTCACCCACGGTATGTACCTCGCCAGCCCCTCGTCAAGGGTTGTTGTCGGCCGCCACCCGAGCAGGCGCTTGGCCTGGTCGACGCACGCATACGTGCGCGGGACATCCCCCGGCTGCACCGGTTCCTGGTTGATCCGCACGGGCGCGTCCAAGACCCGGCCGACCGCATGGATCAGGTCGACGAGCCGGACGGGGCTCGAGCTACCGAGGTTGATGATCTCGAAATCGAGCTCCGTGTCAAGCGCCGCGAGTACGCCAGCCACGATGTCGCCGACGAAGGTGTAGTCGCGGCTGCTCGTGCCGTCGCCGTACATGGTGACCGGCTGACCGGCTGAGAGCAGGCGCACGAACTTGTTGATCGCGAGGTCCGGTCGCTGCCGGGGCCCGTAGACGGTGAAGAACCGCAGCAGCACCATCGGGATCGAGTAGAGGTGATGGAACGTGTAGCAGTACGTCTCCCCGGCGACCTTCGAGGCGGCGTAGGGCGAGATGGGCCGGCTGATGTCCTGGTCCTCGCGGAAAGGCACCTCGCTCGCCGCACCATAGACCGACGACGAGGAACCGAAGACGAACTTCCGAACGCCGTGCTGCCGCGCCGCCTCGAGCAGGACCAGCGTGCCCTCCACGTTGGCCGAGAGGTAGCCGAGCGGATCGAGCAGCGAGGGCCTCACACCGGCCTTCGCGGCGAGGTGGACGACGTGGGTGATCTGCTCCTCAGCGAGCACCTCGCCGACCAGGGCCGCATCGCGGATGTCGCCCTCGATGGACCGGTAGTGGTCGTGCGTTCGGGCGGCGTGGAGGTTCCGCTCCTTGGCGGCGCGGTCGTAGAACGGGTCGAAGTTGTCGAGGCACACGACCCGGCTCTCGCGGGCGAGCAGCGCCTCCGCCACGTGGGAACCGATGAAGCCTGCGCCACCGGTGACAAGGTAGGTGGTCAAGAGATGGATCGCCGCCTGTCTGACGTCGCGCGCGGCGACAGGCAGAGATGCCTGTCCTACGCGACGGTGGGTCAGTGGGTATTCCTGACCTCGACCTCAATACCCTTGGGGATGACCGTGCTGTAGGGAGGGACGGACTGATCGAGCCAGGTGTTGCTGCCAACCACCGAACCCTTGCCCACCACTGTCTGCCCGCCCAGGATCGAAGCGCCGGGGTAGACGATCACATCATCCTCCAGCGTCGGGTGGCGCTTGACGCCCTTGATCGGGTGGCCGTGCTCGTCGAGCGGGAAGCTGCGGGCACCTAAGGTCACGCCCTGGTAGAGCTTCACGTTGTTGCCGATCACGGTCGTTTCACCGATGACGACTCCCGTCCCGTGATCGATGAAGAAGCGCTCGCCGATCTCGGCGCCGGGGTGGATGTCGATGCCGACGTGCCCATGGGCGTGCTCACTCATCATGCGTGGGATGAGGGGCACGTCAAGCCGGTAGAGCTCGTGGGCGATGCGATGGGTTGTGATGGCCTGGATGCACGGGTAGCTGAGGGTGATCTCGGCATAGGTGTGGGCGGCGGGGTCGCCGTCGTAGGCGGCCTGCACATCGAGGATCAGCAGACGCCGGATGGCCGAGAGCTGCCGTACCAGGCCCACGATGATCCGCATCGCCTCCGCGGCTACGTCCTCGACGGGCGCCGGCGGGTGCTCAAGCTGGTGAGCGTAGGCGCCTTTCCACCGGAGCGGCAGAGCGCGGGCGATCTCTACTGCCAGGAGCCTTGACGCCCGACTGAGCCGCTCCTCGATGAAGGCATCCACGCGCTGCTCGGCGGGGAGCTCCGTCGTCATGCGCCCCGGGAAGAGGACATCCTGCAAGCAATGCAGGGCTTCCACCACCATCTGCCGGGAGGGGAGCCCGGTCGATGAGTCCTCGGGCGTGTCCTCGCCGCGCTGAGGGTGGAGGCCCTGCAGCTCGTCCATCACCTCGCACATCAGCCGCGCGACACCCTCGCACCGGCAGTCGGGGCGGTAGGGGCACGGGGGGCGATCGAGGGGGTCGGTGTCCGTCATGCTCCCACTTCCTTGGGACGGCGTTTCAGGTTCCAGCCTCCACGGTCCAGGTTCCAGGTCTCCGACGGCGGCGTGGCCTTGCTGTCACCCGTGACCCGTCACCTGTCTCCTGCCGTTAGCGGAAGGTGGACGGTGAAGGTGCTGCCCTTGCCCTCTTCCGAGTCGACGGTGATCGTGCCATGGTGGGCCTGGACGACCATTCGGCAAAAGGTGAGGCCTAGCCCGGTGCCCTGTCGTCGCTCGGGTCCCCCACTCTCGACCTGGGCGAACAGCTCGAAGATGCGCTCGCGGTCCTTCTCCGGGATGCCCATGCCCGTGTCACTGACGGCGAAGTTCATGGTACCCGCAGCATCGTCCGTGTAGGCGGTCAGGCGGACCTGGCCCCGGGCGGGCGTGAACTTCACCGCATTGCTCACCAGGTTCACCAGGACCCGCTGCAGCTTCTCGCGGTCGGCCGGCACCGGGGGCAGCCCCTCGGGCACCTCCGACCGCAGCTCGACGGGTTTCTGAGCGGCGAACCGGGCGAGCTGGCGGATGGCTGCCTCGGCGACCGCGCGCACGTCGACTGGCTCCAGGTCGAGGGGCAGGCCGACCTCGGTCATCTTCGAGATGTCCAGCAGGTCGTTCACCATCCCCATGAGCGTCTGGCCGCTCTCCAGGGACATGCCCAGCAGGTCGCGCGCGGGGGGGTCCAGCTTGCTGTCCTCGTCCTCGAGCACATACTGAAAGGTGCCCACGATGCCGGCGAGAGGCGACCGGAGGTCATGCACGATCATGTGGGTGAGGCGATCCCGGTGGCGTACTAGCCCCTCCAGGTCGCGCTTGGCGCGCTGCAGGTCGTCGTAGAGGTGCTTGGTGCGCAGGAGCGATCGCACCTGGCCCAGGAGCTCGGGCCAGCGGACGGGCTTCCCGATGAAGCCGTCGGCGCCGAGGGCCAGGGCCCTTGCCTTGTCCTCCAGGTGATAGGCCGCGGCGGTCAGGAGAACGGGCACGTAGCCGCCCGCCGCCTCCTGGAACTGACGCCCGGGGTCGGCCCCGCACTGACCGGCGAAGAGGGCGTCCAGGATGACGAGGGACGGGGGCCGCTCCCTCACGAGCGTGAGGACCTGGTCCGGCGCGTCGGCCTCGCGCACCACGTACCCGGCCTCCGTCAGCGCCTGCCGCATGGCCCGGCGGGTGCTGGGGCTGTGGTCGCCAAGGAGGATCTCCGCGCCGGGGCTCTCGGCCTCTAGGGGCACCCAGTCGGGCAGGGCGCGCCGCAGGGCAGTCGGCGTCGCCGTGGGCGTCGGCGCGCCGGCGGAGCCCCGCCAGTCGACGCGCACAGGCCGGCTGCGCCGCGGCGGCTCTTGGGCGGGATAGCCAAGAGGCACCAAGGCGACGAGCTGCTTGTCCTCTACCCCCAGGTGTTCGCGGATGTCCTCGGCGAGGTAGATCGAGCCGGTGGTCCAGCAGGCGCCCAGGCCCTCGCCATACGCCGCGAGCAGCAGGTTCTCCACGGCCGCAGCGACGGTCGGCAGCGCGAGCGATTCGTCGCGATCGAGGAGCTCCATGTAGGCGGCGATCACCACGGGCGCTTGCCGCAACATGGGGAGCAGCGAGCGCGTGTAGCGGATGGTGTCGCGGGCGGCGCAGTCTTCGAGCGAGGTTGCGAGGCGCTCGAGACCCGGCTCCAGCACCTCGCTAACCAGCCGGTCCCTCGCCTCGGCGGTCAGCACGACGAAGTACCGGCACTCGTCGCGGGTGCCGATGGGGGCGGCGAAGGCTGCGTCGATGACGCGCCCGACCACGTCCCGCGGAACGGGATCGTCCCGGAACTTACGGATCGAGCGACGGCCGCGCAGAACGTCGGCGAAGTTCATGCCAGGGCCCCCAAGGCGACGGCAGGAGACAGGAGTCAGAAGAACGACACAGTCGACGGCATTCCGGCTACCGGCGTCAGTGCCCAAACGGCGACAGCGCCCTCAGGCGCTGGATGGTGACCGGGAGGTGCTCGAGGACGTAGTCGATCTCCTCGTTGGTGGTGTAGACGCTCAGCGAGAGGCGCAGCGATCCGTGCACCCGGGTGAAGGGGACCCCCATCGCGCGGAGGACGTGCGACGGCTCGAGCGACCCCGAGGTACACGCTGACCCAGATGAGCCGCAGATGCCGAGGTCGCTGAGCGACAGCAGGATCGCCTCCCCCTCGACGTAATCGAAGCTGACGCTCGAGGTGTTCGGTAGCCGCGGTTCGGCGGCGCCGTTCCGGTGGGCGTCCGGACAGCCCTCGAGGAGGCCCTGCTCCAGGCGATCGCGCAGGGTCCGCACGCGGGTCTGCTCCTGCTCGACGAAGCCCTGGGCCAGTTCGGCGCCCTTCCCCATCCCGATGATGGAGGCGACGTTCTCGGTGCCGGCACGGCGGTTCCTCTCCTGGTGGCCCCCGACCAGGAAGGGCGCGAAGGGGGTGCCTCGGCGGATGCAGAGAACGCCCACCCCCTTAGGTACGTGGAGCTTGTGGCCGCTCATCGAGAGGTAGTCGATGGTGCTCTGGCTCAGGTCGATCGGCACCTTGCCCACGGCCTGCACGGCGTCGCAGTGGAAGACGGCGCCGTGCTCCTTGGCGAGGCGGCCGATCTCCTCGATGGGGAAGATGACGCCGGTCTCGTTGTTCGCCCACATCACGGACACGATGGCGGTGTCATCGTTGATGACGTACGCCGCCTCGGCGAGGTCGAGGCGGCCCTCGGAGTCAACGCCCAGGTAGACGATGTCATACCCGCGTTCCTCAAGGTACTTGCAGGGGCCGAGCACGGCGGGGTGCTCGACGCGGGTGGTGACGATGCGGTTGCGGCCGGAGAGGCACTCGACGGCCGAGCGGATGGCGGCGTTGTCGCTCTCGCTGCCACAGCCGGTGAAGACGATCTCGGTCGGGTCGGCCCCGAGCAGCGCCGCGACCCGCGCCCGCGCCTGCTCGAGCTTCGCGCCGACTTGGCCGCCGAAGAAGTGCATGCTGGACGGGTTGCCATAGAGCTCCGAGAAGTAGGGCAGCATTTCCTCGAGCACTTCGGGCGCCACGCGGGTCGTCGCGTTGTTGTCCAGGTAGACCGTCTTCATGCCTCGGCCTCCTCGACGACGAGGTTCTCATCTACCAGCTCCCGCAGCTTGGCCTGGACGACCTGGGTGATGGTGGCGCCGGAGGCCACGCACATGGCGCACGCGCCGCGCAAGGCGACGGAGACCGTGTCGCCGTCGATGTCCACCAGCTCCACGTCGCCGCCGTCGGCCCGGAGGAGGGGGGCGATCTGCTTCTCGAGGACCTCCTCCACCATCCTCATCTTCTGGATGTTGGAGAGCCGCCGTGGGCGCTCGGCGGGCGCGGGGGCCTGCTTGCGCGCGGCGAACTCGTCGTTGAGGATCTCCTCGATGCGAGGCGCGCACTTGCCGCAGCCGCCGCCGGCCTTCGTGTAGTGGGTGACCTGATCGACCGTAGAGAGGTTGTTATGACGGATGGCCTCGCGGATCTTCTCCTCGGTGATGCCGAAGCACTTGCAGACGATGGTGCCGGCCGGCGTCTCCGATACTTCCTCGCCACGGTACTTGGCGTAGGCCGCCTGCATCGCCTCCATGCCCATCACCGAGCAGTGCATCTTCTCCTCGGGGAGGCCGCCGAGGTACTCGACGATGTCGTCGTTGGTGAGCTTGGCCGCGTCGTGGATGTTCTTTCCGATGATCAGTTCGGTCAGCGCCGACCCGGAGGCGATGGCGCTGCCACAGCCGAACGTCTGGTACCTGGCATCGACGATGCGCTCGGCGTCATCGAGCTTGAGGTACAGCTTCAGGGCGTCGCCGCAGGCCAGGTTGCCCACCTCGGCGACGACGGTGGGGTCCTCGATGTCGCCCGCATTGCGCGGGTTGCGGATTCGGTCCCAGACCTTCTCGGTGTAGGTCCACATGGTCGGTCACGCTCCTGGTGGTCGGAGGCGGCGGTGTCGGGTCCGGAGACCCGACCTGCGCGATTCCTTAGACTATCAACATCCGGGTAACGGCTTTGGTATTCGCTGAGAGCGGCTCAGTGATGGTGCGTGTGGTTTACCAGGGCGTGTGCCGTGTCGTGTCCCGCCACGTGGAGCAAAGCGTCGGCGTCCGAGGAGGAGATCTCCACCTGCAGCGTCGTCTCGGCGATGCCGAAGCGCGAGGCCAGGAGGGCCTGAGCCTCGGCGATGAGCTGCTCGCGGTCAGCGTCGCCCAGCTCGGCGGTAACGACGTGCGCACTGAGCGCGTGGACGTTGGAGCACAGGCTCCAAACGTGGAGGTCGTGCACGTCCACGACGCCGGGGATGTCCTTGAGCGCCCCCGCCACCTCCTCAAGCCTCATCCCCCGCGGGACCCCCTCCAGCAGAATGTGGAGGGCCTCGTGGAGGAGACGCCCGCTGCTGACGATGATCGCGATCGCGATGACGGCGCTGAGGATCGGGTCCACCACGTAGACGCCGGTCAGCTTCATGACCACCGCGGCACCGACGACGCCCACCGAGCCCAGCAGGTCGCCGAGCACATGGAGGTAGGCGCCGCGCACGTTGAGGTCGCGCTCGCCATGACCTCCCAGGAGCCAGAGGACGACGCCGTTCGCCGCCAGGCCCGCAATGGCGACGAGGAGCATGGGCAGCGTCTTGATCTCCGGGGGAGCCTCGAGACGCTGCCACGCTTTCCAGATGATCCCCAGCCCAATCACGATCAGCGTGGTGCCGTTGAGAACGGCCGCCAGGACCTCGGCACGGTGCCAGCCGTACGTCCGCGAGCGCGAAGGCGGTCGCCGCGAGAGGCGCAGCGTGGCATAAGCCAGCAGGAGGGCGAAGACGTCGGTGAAGACGTGCGCTGCATCGCTCAGGAGCGCGAGGCTTCCGGTCAGGAAGCCGCCGATAACCTCCGCAACCAGAGTGATGGCCGTCAGGGCCGCGGCCGCAGCCAGGCGGCGCTCGGTGTGCCCGTCAGACGGCTCCGGGGGACATGCTAGAAGGCCTGCCTTCTGGTCGTGTGCGCTGCTCATGTGGGAGGCATCATCGCGGGAGCAGTTCCGGCTGCGGCCGTGTCCTCAACACCAACGGCCCGGTCGCAGTTGAGACCGCTCCGACAACAGCAATTCGGGTTGTGGTCGCGGCTGAAGCCGCTCCCACAACGGCAGTTCGGGTCGTGATCGCTAGCTCCGCCGACACAGGACCTTGCGGGCCGCGGCGACGATGGCGCCGGCGGTGAGGCCGTACTTCTCCAGAAGCTCGTCAGGCTTGCCGGACTCGCCGAAGGAGTCGTGCACTCCCACGAACTCGACGGGCACCGGGTGCGTCTGGGCGAGCACCTCGGCCACGGCGCTGCCCATGCCGCCCTGGATCTCGTGTTCCTCCGCAGTGACCACAGCCCCCGTAGTGCGGGCCGCCTCGACGAGCGTGTCGGCATCGAGGGGCTTCACAGTGGAGACGTTGAGCACCGTCGCCTGGACGTTCTCGGCGGCCAGTTCCTCGGCGGCGGCCAACGCCCGAGAGACCATGATGCCGCAGGCGGCGATCGTCACGTCCCCGCCGTCGCGCAGCCGGGCGATGCGCCCGATCTCGAAGCGGTAGTCAGGCGCGACGACAATCGGCTCCTTGCTGCGGCCGAGACGGAGGTACACCGGCCCGACGTAGTCCGCCGCGGCGAGGGTGGCCTGCTCGGCCTCCACGCCATCCGCAGGGACGATCACCACCATACCCGGGACCACGCGCCAGAGGGCGATGTCCTCGAGCATCTGCGCGGAGGCGCCGTCCTCACCGACAGTCAGCCCGGCGTGAGTGAAGGCGAGCTTGAGGTTCGCGTGCGGGATCGCCGCACTCACGCGGAATTGCTCCCAACCCCGGGCGCCGAAGCAGGCAAAGGTGCTGGCGAAGGGGATCTTCCCCTCGAGCGCCAGCCCCGCCGCGACACCGATCATGTTCTGCTCCGCAATGCCGATATCGACGAAGCGCCCCGGGAAGCGCTTGCGGAACTCGCCGGTGTAGGTGCTGGTCCACAGGTCCGCGTCGAGCACCACCACCCGCTCGTTCGTCTCCCCCAGCTTCAGCAACGCCTTGCCGTAAGCTTCGCGGGTGGCGATCTTGTCAGCCATGATCCCCTCGTCTCCTGCGGTCTCGGACACTCCGAACGGCGTGTCGTGTGTCACGTGTCAGGTGACGGCACGAGCGACGAGCCACCCTGAAGTGCCGGACTCGCTGGCGCCGTTGCCGTCGCGTGACACGTGACACGCCGTCGTCGTCACGCCAACTCCGCCAACGCCCTCTCAAGTTCATCGTCGTTGGGCGCCTTGCCGTGGAAGTCGGCCGGCGCGTCCATCATGAACGAGACGCCCTGGCCCTTGTGGGTGAGGGCGACGATCATCGTCGGCTTGCCGGGCACAATGCGCTCCGGCTGCAGGGCCCAGATGATCTCGTTGAAGTCGTGGCCGTTGATCTGGTAGACCGTCCATCCGAACGACTTCCAGCGGGGCGGCAGGGGATCGGTCGGCATGATCTCCTCGGTCCTCCCGCACTGCTGGGCGCCGTTGTGGTCGACAATCGCCACGAGATTGTCGAGCTTCCGCGCGGCGGCGAGCATCGAGGCCTCCCACACCATCCCCTCATCGATCTCGCCGTCACCCAGCATGACATAGACGCGGTGGGAGTCGCCGTCCATCTTCGCGCAGATCGCGAGGCCGATCGCCTGCGAGAACCCCTGCCCGAGCGACCCGGTGCACACCTCGAGCGCCGGCAGGAACCGGATGTCGGGATGGCCCTGCAGCGGGCTCCCGAGACGGCGCAGCGTGCCGAGGGTCTCCGCCGGAAAGTAGCCGCGGTCGGCCAGGACGACGTATTGCGCCGGGCAGCCGTGGCCTTTACTGAGCACGAAGCGGTCGCGGCCCGGCCACATCGGGTTCTTCGGGTCGTGACGCAGGATGCGCTCGTAGAGCACGGTCAGGATGTCGATCGCCGAGAGCGACCCGCCGGGATGACCCGACCCGGCCTTGTTCAGCATGCGCAGGATGGTGCGCCGGTGCTCCTTGGCCTTCTCGGCGAAGGCCGCGATCTCTTGTTCCGAAAGGAGGTTCTCCATCATGCTTCACCTGGGGGGTCGCGGAGTCGGCGCCGAGGAGCCGGCCTGGCCCGGCGGGGCTTGCCCTTGCTTGAGAAACGCGACGAGGGCCTCCGGCGACTGGAAGCCCGCGACGGACCGCACCAGCTTGCCATCGGCCTCAGCGATGACCACGGTGGGGTAGCCCACGACGTGCCACTTCTTCTGCAGGTCGTCTTCTTCCTTGCTCAGCTCCGTGACATCCACGCGAAGGGGGACATAGGCGGAGGCCGCGTCGACGACCTCCGTGCGGGGGAAGGACTTCTCTTCCATCTCCTTGCACGCCGTACACCACTCAGCGCCGAAGTCGGCGAGTACCTGCTTACCCTCGGCGCGAGCCTGGGCGAAGGCCTGCTTGATGTCGGCCCGCCACTCGATGCGGGCAGGGGGGGCGGCCGCAGTGGCGGTCGCCGACTCGGCCTTCGGCCGCGCAGGCAGGAGGACGTTGCGGGACCAGAGAGTGCCGATCAACACGTAGAAGCCGACGACCATGACGACGACGGCGATGCCGCGCTTGGCGCGCAGGCCGGGGCTGGGGCCGACGGGAAGCGAATCGAGCGCCCCGAAGGCGACCCCCGCAGCGATGGTGCACAGAGCGAGGCCCAGGTGATAGACCAGCTCGGGCACGAGGGATCTCACGAAGTAGAGCGAGACCCCAATCAGCAGGAAGCCGAAGAGGCGCTTGACGTCGACCATCCACTCGCCGCTCCGAGGCAGGGACTTCAGCGCGCCGGCCGAGGTGCCGACGACGATCAAGAGCAGGCCCATGCCCCAGGCGAAGGTGAAGAGCAGGATGAAGCCTTTGAGCGCATCGCCCGTGACGGCGACAAAGGCCAGTATGCCGGCAAGCGGAGCGGCCACACACGGCGAGGCGACGATGCCGGAGACCATCCCCATCAGGACCACGCCCACGACGCCCTTGCCACCGACGGATTGAAGCCTGGTGGCGAGGGCGGGAGGAATCTGCAGGTCGAAGAGGCCCAACATGCTCAGGCCCAGCAGCGCGAAGATGACCGCCACACCGACGAGCACGTAGGGGCTCATGAGGAGGCTGCGCACGGCGCCGCCGCACATCCCCGCGACGACGCCAAGTGCCGCATAGACGACCGAGAGCCCGAGGACGTAGAGGCAGGAGAGTGCGAGACCGCGGCGCCAGGAGACGTTCTCGTCGCGCCCACCGATGATGCCGATGGTGATCGGGATCATCGGGTAGACGCACGGGGTGAAGCTCACCAGAATCCCCGTTCCGAAGGCGACGGCGAGGCCCCAAAGGAGGCCCTTGTCGGAGAGACGCGCCACCCACTCCGCCTGCCCCGGGGGAGCCTTCGCTTCGGGCTGTGCCACGCCCGCCTTGGGCGCGGCGGGTTGGGCGAGCGCGATCGCGCCCGTGGCGATCAGCAGCGTTCCCACCGCGATCCACAGCGCGAGCTTGTGTCTCACCATTCGCCACGCACCCCTTCTACGCTGCGTGCCTGGCCATGACTTCGTGAACGCTGCGCCTGATGGCGAGGGGCCCCGTCCTCGGCCGCTGTCGCATGTCGCGCCCGAAGAAGGGGTCCGTCGCCCTGCCGGCCGCGCGAGCGCATACGCTGCCGGGGCGGCGCACCGAGTTGGCCCGGTCTCCTCTCCGCAGCCTCCTGGTCCATCGCAGTCTCCCGCGGCCCCTCTCGCGTATGCTAACCCTTTCGCTCGTGCCCTGGTTCCTGCGCGACACGGGCACGGGTGCCGTAGGGCGCGCCGTGGAAGACGAGGTCGGTCGAGGGCGCGAATGCGGTGGCGATGGGAGCGGTGTGGCAGGGGTCCACCAGAGCGAAGGGGCGCGACGCCCCAGCGTTGCCGCGCCCCCTCAACCGACACGATGACTCGCTACTTCTTCTTGGCCGGGGCCTTCTTGGCCGGGGCCTTCTCGGCCGGGGCCTTCTTGGCCGCCTTCTTGGGTGCGCACTTCGGAGCCATCGGGGTCACCTCCTTTGCCACAGGGCCGGCAGCACGCTCCGACTAGGACGAAGGGGCGCGGCGCCCCAGCGTTGCCACGCCCCTTCTGACCGACTCGATCACCCGTTACTTCTTCTTCTTGGCGGGTGCCTTCTTGGCCGGCTTGGCGGGTGCCTTCTTCGCTGCTTTCTTGGCTGGTGCCTTCGGAGCCAAAGGTTTCACCTCCTTCGAGACCTAAAGGTGGTGCCCCTGGTTGGCTGCCCGATCCCCGCCCCCATGTGGAAGGTCACATCAGATACGCCCTGCGCTCGTGGGTCCTCGACACGCGCACCCCCAACTCGTATCGAAGGACCTATGGGACACGGTGGGCCGCCGCCAACTTGCTTCCTATTCTTCGACGCTGATTCACGTTCTCCTTCTTCGCTGATGAATCTCGTCGCACTTTTTTTGCGCGCGACCCACGCACTGCGTGCGCGCGACTCGATGCGCGAGAGATTCCTCGCGCTCTAGATCTGCGACTTGAAGTCGGTCGATCGATGCCGCACGATCTCGCCGTCGACCATGTAGACTACGTCCTCAGCGATGTTCGTCGCGTGGTCGGCGATGCGCTCGAGGTGTCGCGACACGGCGAGCAGGTGCATGAGGGAGTCCACTCGCGAGGGCCGTTCGAGAATGCCGGCCTGTATCCTCGCGTACATCTCGCGGTTGATCGCATCGACCTCATCGTCGGCCGCCCACACTTCGCGCGCGAGCTCTGAGTCCATGTTGACAAGAGCGTCCAGCGCGCTCTTCAGCATCGCCTGCGCCTTCTGGGCCATGTTGTCGAAGCGGATGGGCAGGTCGAGCGGGTCCTCCTCCGACAGAAACAGGGCACGCTCGGCGATGTTGACGGCCAGGTCGGCGATGCGCTCGAGGTCGCTGTTGATCTTGAGCACCGAGATGATGAAGCGGAGATCGATCGCCACTGGCTGGTACAGGGCCAGGATCTTGAGGCAGTCTTCCTCAATGTCGACCTCCATGTCGTTCGTCTGGCGGTCATCGATCTCGATCACGTGCCTCGCTCCGCCGGCGTCGCGCTCGGCGAGCGCCCTCACCGATCGCCGCACGCTGTCCTCCACCAGGGCGCTCAGAGAGAGGATCTTCCGCTTCAGGCGCTCGATCTCGCGTTCGAGGTGTGTGGGCAAGGGGGACCTTCCTCTCGACTCGGAAACGGAGGTCGCTGCCACGGCAGGTGACAGGAGCGGCAGCGGCAGTGTCGGTCGCGGAGCGACCGACCCCCGCGAGCGGCGGGACTACCCAAACCGACCCGTCACGTAGTCCTCGGTCTGTTGCTGCTGCGGCTTGGTGAAGATGCGCGGCGTGGCATCGAACTCGATCAGGCGGCCCTCGTAGAAGAAGGCAGTCAGGTCCGACACGCGCGCCGCTTGCTGCATGTTGTGGGTGACGATGATGATGGTGTAGTCCTGCCGCAGCTCGCCGATGAGTCCCTCGATCCGCGCGGTGGACCTTGGATCGAGGGCAGAGGCGGGCTCGTCCATGAGTAGAATCTCGGGGTCGATGGCGAGGGCCCGCGCGATGCAGAGACGCTGCTGCTGCCCGCCAGAGAGGTCTAGAGCGTTCTCCTGCAGCCGGTCCTTCACCTCGCTCCAGAGTCCCGCGCGCACCAAGCTTCGCTCGACGATCTCCGCGAGCTGGGCGCGGTTCCGCACGCCGTGGACGCGTGGCCCGTAGGCGACGTTCTCGAGGATGGACTTGGGGAAGGGGTTGGACTTCTGGAACACCATCCCCACCGTCTTGCGCAGCGCCACGACGTCGGTATCATCGGCGTAGATGCTGCGGCCATCGATCAGGACTTCGCCCTCGACGCGGGCCCCCGCGATGATGTCGTTCATGCGGTTCAGCGTGCGGAGGAAGGTCGACTTGCCACAGCCCGAGGGCCCGATCAGGGCGGTGACCTGGCGCGGCGGGATATCGAACGATATCCCGAAGAGCGCCTGCACTGGGCCATAGTAGAAGCCGAGGTCCCGGGTCCGAACCTTGGCTTCCGATCCGCGGTCGGTCGCGTCGTCTACCATCGGTACTTCTTCCTGAAGTGACTGCGGAGCAGGATTGCTCCCAGATTCACGCCGAGCACCAGGATGAGCAGGACGAGCGCGGTGCCGTACTGCATCGGCCGGACCTTCGCGACATCGGGGTGCTGTGTGGCGAGCACGTACAGGTGATACGGCAGGGCCATCACCTGATCGAAGATCGATCGGGGCAGCTTCGGCAGGTAGAAGGCGGCGGCGGTGAGCAGGATGGGCGCCGTCTCGCCCGCCGCGCGGCCGATGGCGAGGATCGAGCCGGTGAGCATCCCCGTGACGGAGTAGGGGAGGACGTTCCGCCAGATCGTCTGCCACTTCGTGGCGCCCAACGCCAGGCTACCCTCACGCAGGCCCTGCGGGACGGCCTTCAGCGCCTCCTCGCTCGCGACGATGATCGTCGGGAGCACCATGCACGCCAGAGTAAGGCTCCCGGAGAGGATCGACTGCCTGAAGTGCAGGAAGAGGCAGAAGAGCCCCAGGCCGAAGAGGCCGTAGACGATGGAGGGCACGCCGGCCAGCGTCACGATCGCCAGGCGGATGGCGTGCGTCAGCCTCCCCTGCGTCGCGTACTCGGAGAGGTAGACCGCAGTCGCCATGCCGAGCGGCAGCGCGACGGCGATGGCTCCGGCGACGAGACACAGGGTGCCGACGATCGCCGGGAGGATGCCGCCCTCCGCCCCACCCCGGCGCGGGGGCCCGGCGACGAATCCCCAGCTCAGCACCGGCAGGCCATGCCGAACGATGTCGAACACGATGTAGGCGACCACGAGCACGATGACGTACGTTGCCGCGCGCATCAGCCCGTAGACAACCCTCTCGCCGAAGACGCGTCCCATCAGGCCATCCGGTACTTCTTGAGCGCGCGCTGCGCGACCATGTTGAGGCCGAAGGTCGCCAGGAGCAGGACGATTCCCACGCAGAAGAGCGCGCTGTAGTGGGTGCTGCCGAAGGAGACCTCGCCCATCTCGGCGGCGATCGTCGCCGTCATGGTGCGCACGGATTCGAAGGGGGAAGCCGTGACGAGAGCGGCGTTACCGGTGACCATCATCACCGCCATCGTCTCCCCGATCACGCGACCCATGCCGAGCATGACGGCGGCGATGATGCCGGAGAGCGCCGCGGGCACAGTGACGCGCCAGATCGTCTGTAGCTTGCTCGCCCCCAGCGCCAGGGACGCCTCCTTGTAGGACCGAGGCACCGCCCGGATGGCGTCCTCCGAGACGGAAATCACCGTCGGCACGGCCATGAGGGCGAGGAGCAGGGCGCCGGTCAGCGCGGTGAGGCCGCTCGGGAGATGGAAGATGCTCTTGACGATCGGAGCCAGCACGATGAGGCCAAAGAAGCCGATCACGACGGAAGGGATTCCGGCCAGGAGCTCGATGAAGGGCTTCATGATCTCCCGCTCGACATCGCTGGCGACCTCCGAGAGGTAGACCGCCCCGCAGACCCCAAAGGGGATCACGATCAGCGTCGCCAGCCCGGTGACGAGCAGCGAACCCGTGAGCAGCGGCAGCAAGCCGAAGGACGGGTGCTCGGGCGAGGTGGGTGCCCAGCGGTCATTCGCCAGGGCCGGCAGGCCGGGGCCGCGGACGAACGGCGCCGCCCCTTTCCCCACGAAGACGAAGATGAGCGCGACGGCGAGGATGGTCGTCGTCGCCGCGCTCATCAGCAACAAGCGTACGGCCTTATCTTGCCAGGCGGTCTTGGGCATCTACTCCACCGTCACGTACCCCGCGTCCTTCACGATCTGCTGTCCCTGAGGGCTCTTGCAGAAGTCGATGAACGCCTTCACGGCGCCGGTCGGCTCACCTCCGGTGAAGAGGAAGAGCGGGCGCGCGACGCTGTACGTCCCGTCCTTGACGGTCGTCTCCGAGGGAGTGATGGCCGGGGACTTGCCGTCCTGCTTGACGCTCAACACCTTGACCTTGCTGCCGGCCTCGACAACGTAGCCCAGGCCGGCGTAGCCAATGGCGCCCTTGTCCGCCGCGGCCGCCTCGATGATCCCGGAGGTGGCCGGCATCAGGCGAACGTCCTTCCGGTAGTCCTTCTTCTGCATGACGTGCTCCTGGAAGAAGGCGTAGGTGCCGGAGGTTGATTCGCGCGAGTACGCGATGATCTTGTGGTCGGGCCCGCCGACCTGCTTCCAGTTGGTCGACGCACCCGTGTAGATCTTGGCCAGCTGGTCCATCGTCAGCTCGTTGATGGGGTTCGAGAGGTGCACCACGATGGCGATGCCGTCGCGAGCCACCGTGAACTCGGTCAGGGTCAGGCCCTTGGCCTGCGCGTCCTTCCTCTCGTCCTCCTTCAGCTCGCGCGAGGAGGAGGCGATGTTCGTGGTTCCGTTGATGAGCGCCGCCATGCCCGTACCGCTACCGCCGCCGGTGACCTGGATGTCGGCCTTCGGGTTGGCCTTCATGAAGGCCTCGGCCCACTGGCTTACCAGGTGGACCATGGTGTCGGAACCCTTCACCGTTACGGTCCCCTCGATCTGTGGCCCGCTTCGCGCCGCCCCACCCGCGCCCGGGGGAGGCGCGCTCGCCTGCGTGGCCACCGGCCCCCCGCCGGTCGTGGACTTGGTGGGACACCCGCTAACCAGCAGTGCAGCACACACCACCACAACGACCGTCATTGCGACCCCAATGGCTCTGCCCGTGTTCATCGAAGTACATCCTTCCTTTCCCCGCCTCGCTCGTCTCGCAGGTTGTTGTAGCCCCTGAACGTTAGCGTTCTGTTAGGACGCTGGCAGTTTGCGGCGAGCCGGAACGACGAGGGGCGGCCCCGCTGGGTCGCCCCTGACAGAGGACCAACGACTGCGAGCAGAAGACTAGAAGCTGAGCTGGGTGCGTACCTCGAGGATGTGTTCGTCGGGGGCGGGATTGCCGTCGGCCATCACGTAGTTCAACGAGCACCGCACGACGGGGTTGAGGTACCAGTTGACGCCGAGGGTGAGATCGCTGAGCTGGCCGCCGGTAACGGTCGCATCGTTGAGGTCGATGTGGGAGTAGCGCAGCGCGAGCTCCCACGCGCCGATGCCGCCCTTGCCCTCGAGGAAGTTGCGCCTCGGTTTCGGGCGATCGAAGGCGCCTGTGGCGCGCTTGTAGACGCGGTGCTCGCCGGTAACGAAGTAGCTTGCCTGCGCATAGTAGCCGGAGAAGTTGAGCACCGGGCCAGCCGCCTGGTCCACCGAAGACATGACCCACTCCGCCTGGACCGAGCCCGGCCCGTAGACCATGGCGGCCTCCGACCCGATCAGGACTGCGGAGTTGGCCGCAAGGGCGCCGGTGTCGACGATCCTCCCGGCGAGGTGGGCCTCTGGACGGGCCGAGTACTTGATGGAGTCGTCCTGGGGGTTGCGGAAGCTCAGCCCCAGCCCGAGGTGGACGAGCTTGTCCTCCGCCTCGGCGTAGGGCAGGCCGGCTATCCGGCCGGTGAAGTCGATGTTCTGGCCGAGCCCGACGCCGAAGTCGTCGGCGTTGTGGAAGAGACCCGCCGCCCAGGTGAGCCGGTCGTCGAGGCAGGCGTTCTGGAGCATGAGGCCGACATTGCGGCTCGGGGAGAAGGCGTTGGGGAGCGCTCGCTCCATGAAGGTGCACCACGGGTCGCTCGTGACCTCTTCGAGGCTGAACGGCTCCTTGTAGTGGCCGATCCGGATGTTGCCCACGTAGGGGATCCTCTTGAGGCCGACCCAGACGTCCTTGAATGCCGTGGTGCCGGCGCCATTGGCGAAGTCGTACTCGGCCTTGAACTCGACGTTCTTGGCCACCGAGCCGGAGATGGACAGGCGGGCCCGTCGGAACTCCGTGCCGCCGCGGGTGCCGGCGGTCGCGGCTCCCTTGTGGTCGATGGCGGCCCAGTCGTCCTGGATGAGCGCCCCGATCTGCACTTTGACCTTCCCTGCCTCGTCCCCGAAGAACAGGCCGTTGTTCCAGGACGCCCGGAGCGTGGTGCCCTCGGGCTTCTTGTCGGTCTTCCCTCCGGCAGGCTTTGCGGCTCCTTCCTTCTTCAATCCGGCGACCTGCTTCTCCAGCGTCTCGACCTTCTTCGCCAGGTCCTTGTCCTGCCCGGTCGGCTGGGCCTGCTGGGCCCGGGCTCCGGTGGCGGCGAGCACCACCACGAGGCCCACGAGCGCCGCTACGACGGTCTGTCTCTTCAAGGTATCCACTCCCTTGGTGTATGAGATTGCGGCCAGAACCCGCTTCCGCAACCCATGGCCTCTCCTCTGGTCCCGCGGACCGAGCGGGTGAGCTGGTGGATGCGGAGTCCTATAGGAGTATTATAAGAGTGTTTCCGTCCTTCTGCAAGATGGTCCGGGCCAGATCGTACCGCACGAGCATGGGCTGCAGATGAAGGAAGTGTGAAGAACCCGTGAGGGGAGGAAGCTGGGTCAGGGGGATCGTGCGCGGGCCTAGCGCATCTTCGACAGTGCCGGTGACCCCGGATGGCGCTACGGGGCGGAGAGGGGCCTCTACGGCCAATCCGGGCCCCGGCGTCGCTGAGATGTAGTGTCGAAAATCTCGCGCGAAGGGCTTGAA
>Ga0315289_10000655_pt1 | contig 52901 bp, 57 predicted proteins | sample YL17G11_40_MG_FD_203452 | JGI IMG/M metagenome (GOLD analysis project Ga0315289, IMG submission 203452) | Sediment microbial communities from Yellowstone Lake, YNP, Wyoming, USA - YL17G11_40 | ecosystem: Environmental > Aquatic > Freshwater > Lake > Sediment | place: USA: Wyoming | collected...
AAGATGTCCTGCTGGGAAACTGTAATTACCATCAAAATAACCAGTATTATGTCTTCTTGAAAGAAGAATTTTATTATTTCTTATTAAAACTAAATAAACAGGAGCTATCAATTTGAATCTCTCTTTTGACATATATTTCATCCTACCAAAAACCCGCCTCAATAAAAAGGTGGTTTTTTTGTTGACTTGCCCTGAGTTTATCGAAGGGTTAGAACCTGTTTGTTTGCTTAAAAAAAGAATTCATCCTCTCCCTTAATTTATTATAAGCGACAAGATTGTCTTACCGAGCCGTAGCGCATCCTCTTCCATTAAAGCATTTACCTTCCCCGCAATCGCAGATTTTTACCTGATGACTATTTTTTGGCGAACAACCACAGGCACCAATAAGACAGAGGTTGGGATAATCGCTTGTTAACTTACAACACAAAGAAGTCGTTAGTTGACCGCCAGAGCTCAAGCAGGCCTTTTCTTTTGCTCCTTGTGATACTGGAATTGATTGATAGATCCAATAACCTAACCCTACTGCAATTATTATAACAATAAGTATAATTATTTTTTTTGTCATATTATTTTTATTAAAATCATTACTATAACATTTCACTTTCATTCTACCAAAAAACCGCCCAATCCGCCATCCGCCAGCTGGCGGAGGCGGAAAATAGGCGGGATTGTTAGCTTCCCCTATTGGACGACGTTAGAACCTGGTTTGTAATAAATGATGGTTAGATATGAGAAGAGAAAGCCCTCCCTACATAGCAGGGAAGGCCTTCAGAGGTTAAGTGTGCTCAACTGAGCACGGAGAGACTACCTTCAGTCTTCCACCAAGTACACGGCGTTACCATAGACTCTCATGTGGCACCTCCTTATTTAAATTATAACAAGTGCAGAGTGACCGTCAAGAGAAATGAGAAATAAATAAAAACCAAAAAGCCTTCTCTCTCGAAAGAGAAAAGACTTTCCCCTGGCTGGACGCTTTGCCCATCCGAAGTCCTGAGATAGTCGAAGGACGAAGGAGGGATGCCTGCCCTGAGTTCATCGAAGGGTTAGAACCTGTTTTGCTGGAATTTTTTAGCCTGAAATGCATTTTCCCGTCCTACTTCACTATTTCTTACCAATAACTAAAAAATGTTCACTAATTCCCACAATACTTGGATGGGTACAAGTTTTTAAATGTGTTTCCCACCAAATTTTCCACGCTTTTGGATTTTTTTTAAACAATCTGTTTGTTTCTTTTTGATGCCAAGTGGAAAGTCCCTCAAGACCAACCATTTGTAAAATCTTTATCTTCCTTTTCTCTAAGGACTCTTTTAGATCTTCGGGTAAATAAAAATGACAAGGAGCAAAACCATCACCAAGATAATTACCAGAATCTCGAACTCTCTGACAAACTTTCTTAGTTTCTATTTCTTTTGGGAACCGAACTAATTGTCCTACCAATAATGCTAATCTTCCAATTACAGAAATAAAAATCGGAGCGTTTTTCTTTGTAACTCTGATTAGTTCATTAATTGCCTTTTCTCTTTGGTTTTTATTTACAAGATTAGACAACGGTCCACCAAGACAAATAACTGCGTCGAAATAATTATCTTTGAACATAGAAAGATCATCAATAGAGCCTTGTAAGACTTGTTTTACTCTATCCTGAATTCCTTCTTTTTTAATTTTATTTTTCGCAATTTGTAATAGCTCGGGAGTTAAATCAAACAAAATCACACTATATCCTAATTTTGTTAATCCAACGGTGTATCGCCCAGGACCACCACCAGCATCTAAAATTATACCTTTATCGGGAAGATATTTTTTAAGGAAATGCATCGTAGTATCAAATTCTAATTGATGGTAAGGGTCTTTTACTAGTCTTTTCCATTCTTTTATGCCAAATTCTGAATAATATTTTTTTACTAATCTTTTAGTCATATATTCCATTCTATCAAAAAACCGCCTCAATAAAAAGGTGGTTTTTGTTAGTCTGCCATTTTGTAGCTTTCTTGTCCACCGTAGCTTTAGCGAAGGTGGAAGCGAAGGATGGCTCCCCGTATTGGACGCATTCAGAACAGTAGATTGGAATAGAATAAGAGAAGAATTAAAAACACTGACAAATATTATGCCAGCTCTACAGGTTTAAATTTATTAAGAGTATTTTCTTTTTATTTGCTCGTGATTTCCGACTTCTATAATAATTATCTTTTTCTCACTAAAAATAGTATAAAAAATACACCTATATTCACGACGATTGATATAAAACTCCCAAACCTCATCAACGCCAAGAATCTTAAGGGTTTTATCGCTAACATTACATTTCTTCGTGTTCAGACTTGGATGATATGGGTTTTTAGCAAAATAGCCCATCTTTTTATCAAAAATCTTCCTTAGTTCAGAAGGAAGATTTTTCTCTATACTTTCTTTCAAACCGCTATTCGTAAAAATCACATATTCATTTAATTCCATATCTAACCAGCTTTTTCTTATCAACTACGGGCAATTTATTTTCATCAATTTCGCACTCAACTACCTCATTTTCGCAAAAAAATGTTTCTAATGGTGCTAAATTTTTATCAATAATCCTACCCATTATTTTTTCATTATCGGTTGTTATTTTATAGGAATCGGTTGAATGAGAAAGGTTAATAAGCACACTATTATCTAACAAGGCATATTTTTGAATAAGAGGGTCAAGAAAAGAGGATATTTCTTCTGGTATCGTTGCGTCTGGGGATTTAAGCGGTCGCACAATATATCCATCGATTGTAATCTTCTTCTCTTTTTGCATTTTCTTAAGAATGGGGTCGTAAGAATCAATAACAGCACCGTTATCAATAGCGGCATATTGAGCCTTACTAAGGGGTTTCCCCTTAAAAAATAGGTATGCAAATTCAACAAAAAAAGCGACCTTATTTAACTTAATCTTATCGCTTTTTTCGGGCTTTAACCGATTTAAAATATAAAGGATATAATCCTCAATTTTAAACAAAAACGATTTTTTTGTTTTTTTAGTAATCATTTTAATTGAGGGTTGCTGATTATTTAATTTTAGCACAAAAATTATGTGTCAAGTAGTATGCCCTGTGGACAATCATCTTAAAATAAAACAAGGTATTTGTCAAAAAGTATTACCAATTCTCTTGAAAAATAGCTAAAAATAAGGGAAAATAGTTAAAAGTTAATCTTAATAAAGAAGTAATGAAAAATGTAATGAATTTAACACCAGAGGAAAAATTTAATCAGGAAGTTTGGTGGGTTTTACAGGAAATAAAAAAAGAGCAACTCGCAACCCCTAAGGGTGAAAAGGTGTATTTTTCGCTTAGAACTTTACCAAAAACTGCCAGCATAAGGCGAAAGGATGTTGATTACGGCTTTCCACAAGCAGATACCCAGCGGAAAATCTTATACAAATTAAAAGAGTGGAAAGCCCTTGATTTACAGCCAACTGGAACTGATTTGGATGACATATTTAGTTTTAATCCCGCCACATCTTATTTCTTAACTATCCTTAAAAAATTTGATGAATTTTATCGTTTATACGAAAGTGGCGGGTTTTACTCAGAGAATCAAAAAGCTACTACAGAGCTTGATAGTTCGCAATCAATTATAAAGCCAAAGAGTCTGGAGCTTATCGCCAGAGAAATCGGTGATTTAGATAGCGGTTCAAATCTGATAGAATTTCTTACCAATTGTGGGGTTAAGCGAGAACTTATTGAATATCCAAATACAAAATGGCGAATGATTTATTCAGTTTTATTAACACTGGCTTCATCACAAAATAAAGATGATAGAATAACATTATTTAAAATTATTGAGGGGGCGTGCCATCCTTTGATGTATGGCGGGGATAAAATTCTTGCTAAAAAAACCACTGATAAACTTAATAGTTTCCTTGAATATGATAATTTTTTTATTAAAGACGGTGTTTTGTGGGAAGGATGGGATGATGGGGTTGGTTTAAGTTGGAGCGATAAAGACGGGAATAATCTTGAAGATAGACTTTCTTATTTAATTATTCCTCAACAAATGGATAAGTTATATATCTACTGGAATGAGCTCATAAAATTAACGAAATTTTACTTCAATAATAAAGATAGCCAAGATGACGAAATTAACGACATTTATTTTGAAGTTATCGCCAACGTTGAAGAATTACTAAACGGCAATGGATGTGGCGGGCTTAAAGAGGATTATAAAAAACCTTTCAGGAATATGATAGGGTGTGAATTTGAGATACAGAAGCAAGGCTTAAACGCTGATGGCTTATTCGTCAACCTCTATGATTTTTTGGGAAGAATAACAGAACTTTCACTACCAGATAAAAACAATGTTGAAAAGATAAAAAAAGATAATTCAGCATTCTTTGCAAAAATCAAACAATATAGTGAGCAACATCTGACAAAGAAGGAAATAATCCAAGAACCACCAGCTACAAAAATTGAAATTACAAAAATGCCAGAATTAAAAATTAAGAAATCAGAAGAATTATCAGAAAGCAAGAAAAAGCAAATAAAAGAAACTGCCTTATATTTGAATCAAAACGGCGATTTATACCGAGAACCAAAAGATAAACATTGTTATCCGATGGATGAAAAAAGCAATAGGTATAAGATTATCCGTTTCCTTATAACGAACAAAGGGTATCAACTCACTGAATTTATTTCAACGGAATTAGATATTGAAAGCGAGAAAACTATTCGCACCGAAATTGGAAAAATGAGAAACAATATAGAAAAATATCTCAAAATTGATGGTAAAGATTTTTTACAAGGCAAAAAAGAAAGTGGCTATAGAATAAATCCGAAATATAAGATTACCTTTAAAAATGAATAAATCCCTCATACGCCTCTGATACTCCTTTCGTCCTGTTAATAACTCTTTAGGAAAACGGCTGAAATAAAGCCGTTTTTTTGTTTTGAAATTGTATCAAAAGCGTATGTCGGGCGTAGCGGGTTAATTGATAGTGTGAAGATAGAAAACAATGACAGAAGCCCGCAACGACAAAATAATAGAGGAAACAAGAGAAAAGAAACAATTAGACTTTGAAGCTAAACAAAATGCTACTGGGTTTTTTAGCGTGCTTTTGAAAGTGGCTAAAAGAAACCCAGAGCTTTGGAAACAAATTTGTAATGAAAACAATGAAGATAACAGAGATACAAATAATACCAATTAAGCCAAGAGAGGGGCTTGTGGCATTTGCCAGCGTAGTGGTTGAAAATAGCCTTTATTTGGGTTCTTTGGGGGTTTATACGAGGCTTGATGGCTCTGGCTATAGAATTACCTATCCTACTAAGAAAATCGGCAATAAGAACATAAATATCTATCACCCCATTAACAAAGAAACAAGCAAGGCGATTGAAGAAGCAGTAATTTCAGAAGCCGAGAAAATATTAACCCCGTAAATTTAATACTAAAGAAGTAATGAAATGTTAGATACAGTAATTTTACAAATCCCAATAGAATACTCTGCCATAATTGACCATAGCCAATTTACACCTTCCACAAGGGGTATAGTTAATAATCCAGCAAGCTTCTTCAAATACACAAATAACCCGAAAAAAGCGGATAGAGAAAGTGGGGTTTATAAACCAAGATTAACGATTATAAAGCGAGGTAAAAATATTTATTTAAAAGCAGAGTTTTCTGTCCCCAAATTGCTCTTTGGCAATAATTTAGACGAAATAGAAGAAAAGAATTTTGATGAAGCGGTAAATAAATTGCGAAAAACGATTGAGCAAATGGGAGTGCGTCTTTGGACACACAAGATTGAAAAAGCAGAAGTATTAAGGTTTGACCCATCAAAAAATATACCGCTTAGTAAAGGATACACTTCATCGTTTGCCATAAGAGAATTATCTAAAATAAACCTTAACCAGAAACTGGATTTAGAAAGAGTAGGTTTCAGGAATGATGGCGAGGCATTACAATTTTATAGCAATCGGCACTCTCTTGTTTTCTACGACAAGATAAATGATTTAAACAAACCAGCAAAAAGAGCAATAGATAAAGACCAGACAAAACAACAATTAGATTTATTTGAGTATATTAAAAAAGAAAAAAGAAATCTTGAGGTGTTAAGGATTGAAGTAAGATTAAGTTATAAAGCAAAAATGATAGAAATTTTAGAGAAAGTTGGCTTTACGGATAGTCCCCTATTTAAAAATATCTTTAAAAAAGATTTATGCCAGAAAATAGTTAAGTTATATTGGGAAGAATTTTTTGATAAAAATCTATTTCTGTTTAGCGTCAACAATAACCCGCAAATGGTTTTACAAAAGATTTTAATGAGGTATCCAAAAACAAATATAAGAATGGTGGTTATGTTGGTAGGGTTAAATCTGCTTTGTAAAGACGAAGAAGGAATAAGGGGATTTAGAAGTATTGCCAAGAATTATAAACCAAAATTTAACTGGATAATGCTCAACAACTATTTAAGAAAGTTTGAAGATGAGATTTTTATCCAACCTGCACACGGATTTATAAAGGACATTGAAGAAGCAATTAACGAATTTAAGGCTTTTAAGCTCAATAAAGAAGGGTAGAGTTATTCACTTGACTATGTAAACAATTGTAAAGTATAATAGTGGTAGTATGAAAAAGAGAAATAAAATAAAATTTGAGGCAATTTTTCTACCAGACGACAAAGGAAAAGAGCACTTTTCTAAAAAGGGTTTTAGTAGCGAAGACTCGGCTTGGAATTATGTAGCCAAGCATATATGCAAGGGTTGCAAAAGAGATTTTTCCAACAATCCCCTAAAAAGCTTTTGTGCGGCTGAATGGATGGTAAAATCCTACGAAGAAAAATCTGAAAAAGATTTCATAACTGCAAGCGAAGTAGCCGATAATTTAAAGGTAAATATAATGACCATTTACCGCTATATCAAAGCGGGAAAATTAAAAGCCTACAAAATAGGCAAAGAGTTTAGAATTGATAAAGCAGAATTTAATAACTTTTTAGATAAAGTAAAAACTAAGTAATATGGCTCATACAGACCCAAAAGATAATAAAATATTAAAACTTGAAAAAGAAAACGAAAGGATTAGAAAACAGCTTACTAAATTTGCTAAGGATAGGTATGGTTTGTTTTGGTTTGATGTGCCAGAGGGCTTTGATAATGATATTGAAAACAAACTCCCAATTTTAGAAGAAGTGCCAAAATTAACTATAAAAAATAAAGATGATAAGCCAACTCATATTTTAATTGAGGGTGATAATTATCACGCTTTAACCTGTTTGAATTATACCCACAAAGGGAAAATAGATGTTATATACATTGACCCGCCATACAATACTGGTTCTGGTTTTAAATATAAAGATAAAAGATTTTTAGATAAATATCCAGATGGCACGGAAGTCCCGAAAGAAAGTCCTCATAGACATAGTTATTGGTTATCTTTTATGAATAAAAGATTGGAGCTTGCTAAAAATTTAATAAAAGAGAGCGGAGTAGTTTTTATTAGTATTGATGATAACGAAGTAGCTCAGCTAAAATTATTATGCGATTCAATTTTTGGCGAAGATAATGTAGAAATTTACATTTGGAATTTATACGACAAAACTGAAGGTTCTTTTGTGAAAACGCCGAAAAATACTGTTAGAAAAGAGCACGAATACATAATAGCTTGTTTTTACGATAAAAATCTTATTAAATTTAATAAATATACAGAATTTAGATATAAAGATAAAGATGGATTTAGCAATCCAAATAACGACCCCAGAGGTTCTTGGATGTCTGGCAATATTTCAAGAAACGCAATAAAAACAACTACTGGCTCAAAATATTTTACAATAACTACCCCAGCAGGCATAAAATATACCAGAAATTGGTCTATTTCAAAAGAAGAATACGATGATTTATTAAAAGACGATAGATTGTATTTTAGTAATGGTGGAAAGGGTGTCCCCAGAATTAAAGTATTTCAAGATGAATCATCCCAGAATACCCAAAGTAGTATTTTTTCAAATTTAAAAACTTCAAAAACGGGCAAGCGACAATTATTAGAAATTTTTAGCAAAATAGTGTTTGATTTTCCAAAACCTACAAGCCTTATCAAAAGACTTATAACAATAGCGTCTTCAGATAAAAATTCTTTAATCTTAGATTTTTTTGCTGGCACGGGGACAACTGGACACGCAGTTATGGAACTAAACAAAGAAGATGGCGGAAAAAGACAATTTATTTTAGCGACTAACAATGATGAAGTTGTAAATGGTGAAAAGTATAAAATTATGACCGACATTTGTTATCCAAGAATAAAAAAATGTTTAAATATCTATAAAGAATCTGTTAAATACTATAAAACCGCCTTTGTGGGCAAAAACAATATTTTAAATACTGATGATAAGGATAAAATAGAACTTGCCCATAATGCAGGAGCAATGCTCGCTATTGCAGAAAATACACTTGAAGAAGTTAAAAAAAATAGTTATTACCAATTGTTTGAAAATAAAAAACAATATACTGCAGTATATTTTAGAGAAGAATTTGATAAATTTGATGTATTCACAAAAAAGATAAGGTCGCTTAAAAAGCCAGTCGCAGTATATATTTTTAGCTGGGAAAAAGAAATGGAATTTAATGAATTTGAAAATGACAAAAACATAACTGTAAAAACCATACCCCAGCCGATTTTAGAAATATACAAAAGAATATATAATCTTATTTAAAATATGCCAGCCTTTAATCCGCTAAAATTTCAAACAAAGGCAATTAGTGATTTGAATGAAACATTTTTGAAACTCTGGAAAAAACCAGATAGGCAACTCCCGCTTGTTTTTAAGTCGCCTACTGGGAGCGGCAAAACATTAACAATCGCCTATTTTATTCGTGGACTTAATCATTTGCCACAATGGAATGAAGACAAGGCATTTATTTGGATTACTTTCAGCGATGATTTGGCAATGCAAAGCAAGAATAAGTTTAAAGATTATTTTGAAAATAATTTAGAGAATAACCTTCTAACCGTAAATGACATAAATAATGGTAAGCTTTATGGTAATGATATTTTATTTTTAAACTGGCAAAAGGTTGTTTCAAAATCAGCAGAAAGCAGAATTTTAAGAAGACCTGAAGATAAGCTAATGCACAAAGAGAATGGAAGCTATTTTGAAGATGTTATTGATGGCACAAAAGAAGACAAAAGAGAGATTATTTTATTGGTAGATGAAGCTCATACCCATAAAGAAACTGAATTAGCACAAAACATAATTGATTATATTGACCCTAAAATTATTATTCACATTACCGCAACTCCATTAGATAAGGATGTAGCTAAAGCGGCTACACTTGGAAGTTTTGTTCAAGTAGATAGACAAGCAGTTGTTGATGAGGGTTTAATTAAAGATAAAATAGCTGTGCAAACAGAAGAAGACTTATACAAATTAAAGGGTAAAGATTTAGATAAAGTGCTTTTACAATTGGGAATTGAAAGGCGGGAGCAAATTAAAAAAGAATTAAAATCATTAGGTAAAAATATAAACCCACTAATGTTAATCCAATTGCCTAACGACGACAAAGAGCTTATTGCTACTGGCGACAAGACAAAGGAAAAGGTAGTTTGCCAATATTTAACCGAACAGGGTATAAAAAACCCGCAAATTGCCAAATGGTTTGATAACAAAAAAGAGAATTTAGATTTTATTTCTGATAACGATAATGATGTTAACTTTATGCTATTTAAGCAGGCGGCTGGGACTGGTTGGGATTGCCCTCGTGCTTATATTTTAGTGATGTTTAGGGAAATAAAATCGGATAAGTTTTACACGCAGACGGTTGGCAGGATTTTGAGAATGCCAGAGCCGAATTTAAAAGAAGATTATAAAGATAATCCTAATTTAAGAATCGGTTATTTATTTACGAATTACCGCAGAAATCAGGTGCGAGTGCCAGACCAATCAAGCACGAATAAACCCTATACCTTACAAGCATATAAGAAAGAAGGTATTAAAAATATTAAATTAGAATCCGCTTATATATCCCGTATTGATTATGGCGACATCCCAGCTTCTTTCAAATTTCAGCAAAGTTTTACCAAGTCAATGAATAGACATTTTGGCATAATGAAAGATGATGTTTTAGGAAAAGCTGGGAAAAAATTGAAGAAAGCAGGGGTTAATTTAAGCGGTGAGTTAACTAATTCTATTATTGCTAATGCTAAATTTGAAGATTTTGACCAATTGGCTTTTGAGTTTAGCAGAAAAGGGATTGATATAGATTTAGAAATGTCTACTAACGATGTAGAAAAAACTTTCAATTATCTTTGTTATCAACTCCTTAAAGAACAGGATGATGAAAAGGCAAAATATACTAACATAGCTCGCTCTTGGAGCGTTTTAAAGTCGGCTATTAGGATTTGGTTTAAATCTATTTTGGGCGAAGACAGTAATTATTATTACCGTGTTTTTGTAAGAGATATTCAAAAGGAAGCAAGCAGTAAATTCAGACCAGCTATAACTAAATCATTAGCCGATTTTAAACCAGTAGCTCAAGAAATATTAAAAGAGAAACAAAAACAACAAGAAGAAAAAGAAACTCCTACTTTTGAAATTGAAGAAAGATACGACTTTACTGATGACTATGAAGAAGTGCCGCAGAAGCTCTGCGTATTGGATAAATTATTCGTTTTAAAAACTTATCAAGGTAAGGAAAACGAATTAAGGTTCGTTAAGTATATTGATAGCAAAAATAAACACATTGATTGGTGGTTTAAAAATGGCAATCAGGGTAAGGATTATTTTGCCATAAAATATTACAATAGCATAGATGGTAAAGACGAACTATTTTACCCCGATTGGATTATTCTTTTCAAAAACGGTAAGGTCGGTATTTTTGATACTAAAGAGGGACAAACACTTACCAGCCAAGAAACAATTGATAAAGCCAAATACTTGGCATTAAAAATAAAAGAATTAGACAAAAAATATGTTGGCGGTATAGTGGCTTTTGAAAATGGTGTTTGGCATTATAACGATTCAAAAAATTATTCATACAAAAAGGGTAAAATGAATCAAGATAAAAACTGGAAACCTTTTGAAATCCTTTTTAGATAAAAACTATGAAAGCTATAATTTTAGCAAGAGTTTCAACTGAAGAACAAATGAATGAGGGGCAGTCCATACCTGCTCAGCTTAGCCGTGCCAGAGAATACGCAAAAAGAAAAGGACTTAATATCTACAAAGAGTATCAGTTTGATGAATCTTCCATAAAAGACCAGAGGACAAAGTTTGAGCAAGTTGTTGAAGAAATTAAAAAAGCAAAAGAGCCCATAGCTTTAATCGTTGAAACAGTTGATAGATTGCAGAGAGGTTTTAAAGAATCGGTATTATTAGATGAGTTTAGAAAACAAGGAAAGTTAGAAATTCATTTTATCAGAGAAAACCTTGTCGTCCATAAAGATTCTAATAGTTCTGAAATCCAAAGATGGGATTTAGCGGTTTTCTTGGCTAAAAGCTTTGTATTGCAAATAAGCGACAATGTAAAGCGAACCTACGAATACAAAATAAGGCACGGCGAGTGGATAGGCAAAGCTCCAATAGGATATTTAAATGAGCCAGACGAAAATGGCAATAAAGATATAAAGCCAGACCCAGCACGGGCTCATTTGGTAGTAAGAATGTTTGAATTTTACGCTACAGGTAATTACTCAATCAGAACGCTTGCAGAAGAAATGAAAAAATTAGGATTAAGAACTACTCTTAAAAACTCAAAACCATTAACCACTGGAATGATACACTCTACCCTACAAAACCCCTTCTACTACGGAATGATGAGAGTAAAGAAAGAATTATACCAGCACAGATACGAACCGCTTATCTCTAAAGAGTTATTTGATAAGGTTCAACAGGTAAGGCTGGGATACCATAAAAAGCCATTTAAATACGCTGGGAAGCCGTTTATATTAAGAGGACTGGTAAAGTGTGCTGATGAGCAATGCGGTTGCACAATTACTGCAGAAATCCATAAAAGGCATAATTATTATAGTTGCACGAATTATAAGCGGATACACCCGAAAAGGGTTTATATCAGAGAGGAAGACCTTTTAACCCCTATTAACGAAACTCTAAAGAATATACGGCTATCAGACGAGAAAATACAGGAAATAACAGAAAATTTAAAGAAATCAGAAAAATCAAAAAACGACTTTCATAAACAATCTTTAGCAACCTTTAGAAAAGAATATGACTTGATTCAAACCAGAATAAGTAATTCATATGACGCAATGGCTGATGGCAGTATTACTAAGGATATGTTTAACAAAAAGCTAAAGGAGTATAAAGAAAAACAGGCAGGATTAGAAGCAAAAATGCAAAGTTATACTGACGCTGACGAAAACTTCTATTTAACGGCAAATATACTACTAAATTTAGCTAAAATGGCTTACAAAGTCTTCCAACGTTCTGAAGTAGAAGAAAAACGGCAACTTTTGGGTTTTCTACTTCAGAACCTCACTTTAGAAGATAAAAAGCTCAATTTTGAACTTAAAACACCCTTCAACGGGGTGCTTCAAGCGAACAAGTGTTCTAATTTGCTCCGCGGGCAGGATTCGAACCTGCAACCTAATGCTTAACAGGCATCCGCGCTACCATTGCGCCACCGCGGAATAGTTAATTGTAAATTTACTTTTAACTCACGAGCCGATGGATAAATTCTCTTCTATAATATAACCGTCATTTAGATAAATATCAAGAGCGTTGACTAAATGTTTTTTAAATGTTAAGCTTTCTCTGTAAGATAGTTGCCTAATAAAAATTTAGTCGAGCTTATTCAGGAAACTAAACTTTAGGATAAAACCTTAAAACATTAACTAAATTAACTTTATAATCATGGAAGGGACAATTAAAACTCTTACAGATAAAGGATTTGGATTTATTACCGTTGATGGCGAAGAAAAAGATTTGTTTTTTCACAAGAACGAGCTTAAAGGCGTAACCTACGAAGAATTGAAAGTAGGGGATAAAGTATCTTTTGAAAAAACTGATTCTGCAAAAGGACCCAACGCAACAAACGTAACTCGCGTTTAAGAATTGATACTTCGGCAGGCTCAGTATTAACCCTGAGTAATAACCGAAGGGTTGATACAGCAAAATCAGGCAGATAAAAATCAAGCTCATTCTCGAGCTTGATTTTTTATGAAAAAGGTTCAAAGGACGCACATCCATGTCAAAGCCCTGCCTGCCAAGATAGGGCCTGTTTTTTATCTATATCTTTGACAAAACTGGGAAAATGTTATAAACTATACAGTAGATCAAGGCGTAAAGAATCGTCTTATTCTGCTGAAAAGGAGTGCACGGATGGAAGAGAAGACAAAAGTCATACGGTATGATAGCCATGTGCCCGGCGACAGACTGTCAGTCAACATAGACGGCAGCCTGTTCCAGTTCAACGACGTCAGTCGCTTTCAGGAGTTCGTCAGCGAACTTCGAAGACAAGGGAACACCATTGTGCTCGACGAGGAGCTGAAGGAACTGGGTGGTTTTCCTTCAACCACCCTCGAGCCGACCTGCCCTCAGACCAGCACCTAAGGCGCCTCTGCGCCAAGCCCTGTCTACCAAGACAGGGCTTGTCTTTTTTATTAAAAACTATTCGGAGAACAATTGTTTGAATCCTGAAAAAAAAGAAAAAGAGCGGAGCTTTTGACTCCGCTCTTTGCGGTTGACTTTCGCCTACCATGAAGTCATGCAGAAACGATCAGGGTTCTCTGCTTTGACAGTTCCTCCCCAGGGGCCCACGCCTTGCCCCATAGCTTGCCCTCCGCGGGACACCACTGGATTTGGCCTGACATTTGGAAGCTTCCATCGTCCGGCACCCGGAAATCCGCTCTTTCGTTCAGAACGAACCCGGTGTTGAACAGATGGATTACCAACGGGCCCTCTTCCGTCTGGAGACCTGCGAACACCCAGCCATCTGTCGTGACCACCACGTTAAAGATTCTAACGTGGGAAAAGGTCACACAGATTGTGCCTGGGCCGCGGTAGCTCCTGAGGAATCGGATCGTTCCCGATAGGGCTGTCTCCGTCCATCCTGATCGATCTCCGAGCAGGCATGAATTGATGTTTCCCAAAAGCCCTTGGTTTGGGATTAGTACCCCGAACTGCTTATGCCACCTGTAAAGCCATCGCCGGAGATCCATCTCATCCCTCCTTTCCTTAATTACTCCTGAATTACTCCTGGCGAATAAACTGATTTTATATCATAATAGAATACCTTAATTTTGTCAATTTTACATTTTAGAACAAATACGCCGGCTGGCGGATTGGCGGATGGGCGCCTGCCTACCAGCAAGCAAGGTTTCTTGGTAGAAGACTTGACAAAAGATATAATTATGCTATTATGATTAAAGTTGAAGGGTTGGTGAAGTGCAGCCAGAGTTATAAAACAGCGTTTGCTGTCTCCTGGAGATGCATAGAAGAGAGAGTGTACACAATCTCTTCAAGCGAGGATCAAATCCCAGGCAAGGGAAACCGTCCTGGGTAAGAGAACCGTTCACCGATCACATGGAGACCTGTTGGAAACAACCGGTCTCTTTTCATTTTAAATAAAAGCTTTTTACAGAGGTCTGACCTCTGTAAGTTTTAAATTGGCGAATAGGCAGTTTTTTGGTAGAATTGAGTAATAAGCAATAAATAATACAAATAATATGAACTTTCTCAAAGATCCTCGAACTAATTGGAAATATATTTTTGTTGTTATTATTTTTGCTCTTTTTGCTGGCGGAATAGTTTTTGGTTATTGGACATTGGTATTAAAAAAAGAAATCTCTTTTGAATCCCTGGGACTAAAAGGTTCAAAAGGAATAAATCAAGAAATTCTTTCTGCCTGCGAGAAAGCAAAAGGGGATTTATGTGCAGAATATGAAAATTGCGACTATCCAATTATTAATCTGACTGAAACCGACCGCTGTTGTTCGCAAACTTGTTCTGGTCCGACTCAGTTTGAATTCTCATCAAAAAAGCATTGCGGAAAAAATCCGGAAACAGGGAAATTTAACTACTGTTATTGCGAGCCAAATAAACTAAAAAACAAAATTGCTGTAGTTTCTACAAAAGGCAGCATTTATGATTCGGATATAATTAATTTTCAAATTTTAGAATATTATCAGGCAGTAAAAAAAGATTTAAATATAGAAAACGCGGGCCTAAAGAAATTTGACGGAAAAACAATGGACGAATTGGATAAATTTATTGACAATCTTTATTTAAACGACAATGTCGGATACATTATTTTAGTCGGCGATGATTTGCCCGTTTCGAATATTACCAAAGACAGCATGGTTAACCTTCATGCCATAAGTGATAAATTAGAATGCATAAACAAAGATTGCAGAGAATGTAAAAATAACGATTGCAGATTGCTTTCTTGCTATGATGTGGCGATTTCATACATACTGCCGCCTGTTCTTTATTCGGACAATGAGAAAGTTGAATTTGTTTTTAATATCTTTAAAACCTATACAAATTACCATGAAAATTTTGCTGCTGTAGGCAATGAATATCAAAAATCCGTGCTTCATATCCAGGACCCTGAAGGATTTACAGGCAGTCCTCTTTTAGGATACGACTTGCCAATAGTTGCAATTCAGAACACAGAAACCAAAAAAGTATCTGATGAATTAAAGAAAAAGTATGCTGTACTGTCTCTTGGTGTGCATGGCACAACAAATGTCGTGGGAATAGGTATTGGCGGCCAATATACAACCTTGCAAGAATATTCTGCTTTTGCAAAAGAAAACGGAACGCCAGCCCTTTTTGTTGATAGTGGTGCTTGCCAGGCAATAGCAATTAAAGATGTGGAGACAGGTTTAACAAGATATTGCTGTTGGCCGCAAATATTTATGGAAGGTGGCGCATGGGTTTATTATGCTATTGGCTCAAGTTATGGAACGCTAAAAGGTTTTTCAAGAGGGGAGACCGTAGGATTTTCAATTAGGAATACTGTAGTTGACCAGCATTTTATTTTCGGGGATATTTTAGCCCACTTAAAGTAATCGCATAAATGAAGGCATAGGATAAATCTTGACACGCTCTCTACATTCGGTGAACTAAAGGTAACAATAATTGTAACCTTTAGTCGATACATTATGGACGAGACTGGTTTATCAAAAATATTAAGATTGAAAACCTATAATTTAAAACCTTAAAAATCATTAAAAAATAAGCCGCCTTGGGCGGCTGTTTTTGTCTCTCTAATTCAAATAAGTTTTACATAGGTCTGACCTCTGTAAGCTTCAAATTGTTTCAGAGTTGTCCAAAAATCTTAAAAATAAGCCGCCTAGGGCGGCTGTTTTGTTTCTATTTTTACCCTTGACAAGACACGAAGTTTCGAATAACATAGAAATGAGGCCATTTTGAGGAGCCAAAAATCGAAACATCTGGTAAAAACTTACTAAAACTATGAATAAAAAACAAATTATTTGGCGCGAAATTCTTCATCAAGCCATTGAGAACAAAAAAACTGAATTTACCCAGAAAGAACTGGCCCAAAAGTACGGCTTTTCTTTAAGCACGGTTTTTAACGCTTTAAAAACTCCACGCCAAGCCGGAGCCGTCGAAATAGAAAGCAGAGGCTTTAAAATTATAGATACTGAAAAGTTTTTATATCTTTGGGCCACTCATAGAAAGTTAAAGAAAGAAATAATCTATCAAACAAATGTTTCAAAAAGTATCCGGGAAATAGAAGGGGAAATGCCGCCCGATGTAATCTTTGGAGCGTTTTCCGCCTTTATTAAGAAATATAAGGAAGCTCCGGCAGATTATGACAAAGTTTATGTCTATTCAGAGAGAAAGGCGATAAAAGAAATTCAAAATCGCTTTCCTGAAAAAAAAGGCTATCCAAATTTGATTATCTTGGAGGCTGACCCATATTTAAAAAACTTTGGGAAAATGGCGCCTGATGTCCAAATCTTTGTGGATTTATGGAATTTGTCTGAATGGTATGCCAAAGATTATCTCACCGCCTTAAAGGAAAAAATGTTTTAATTCGCATTAATTCGTATCATTATGGAGTTTTATCAAGAAATTATAACCGAAAAAAGCTTTAAAACTCTTCAGGATTTAAAAAGGAGATTCAATTTTTTGCTAATTGGCGGTTGGGCGATTTTTTTATACGTTAAAGCTTTGAAATCAAAAGACATAGATATTGTGATTGATTATAATGAGCTGGAAAAATTCAAGAACGAATTTGAAATCTCAAAGAATGAACGCCTTAAAAAATATGAGGCAAAGCTTGAAGAAACAGATATTGATATTTACCTACCTTTTTATTCAAATATTGGCCTGCCAATAGAAGAAATTAAAAATTACACTCAATCTATTGAAGGCTTTAAGGTCCCAATGCCTGAAATCTTGCTTATTTTAAAAACCTATACCGCAAAAGAAAGAAAAGGTACAACCAAGGGTAAAAAAGATTTGATTGACATTTTTTCTCTATTGGCAGAGAACATAATCGATTGGCAAAAATACAAAGAATTGATTAAAAAATACAATCTTGGAAATCTTAACGAAGAATTGAAGAGTTTTATTGCTTCGCAAACAGCTATTCCAGAATTGAATTTATCAAGCCATAAAATATCCCGTCTCAAAAGATCAGTTTTGGAAAATCTATAATTCAAAACCTTAAAAATCATTGGAAAATAGGCGTCCAAGGTGCCTGTTTTTGTCTCTCTAATTCAAATAAGTTTTGCATAGGTTTGACCTCTGTAAGCTTCAAATTGTTTCAGAGGTTTTTATAGAACGGGTCTCTACCAACTTCAAATTATTTCAGAGTTGTCTAAATTTATTTCAAAAATAAACCGCCTTGGGAGGCAATAACCGCCTAGGGCGGTTGTTTTTGTTAAGTTTAAACCGCCTAGGGCGGTCGTTTGACAACCCTTTTTTCAAGGGGTAAAGTGAAGAAAAGAATATGAAAAGTAAGTCTTATAAAAAGGGAAAAACGAGTTAAATTGAAAGAAAGTATGCAAAAAGAAGCTAGGGCAAAAATAAAATTACTAGTTGAGAAATACGAAAAGGTTCGAAGTAACCACAAGATAAAGAGTTATACAGAGGAAGACACTAAAAAGGATTTTATTCTTCCTCTATTTAGAACGCTTGGCTGGGATGTCGATGATAGAAGAGAGGTTTCGTCAGAAGAAAGCATTGCCTCGTCTGGTAGAGTAGATTACGGATTCTATCTTAATAATAGAGTCAATTTTTATTTGGAAACAAAAAGACCAAGCGTTGATTTACACAAAGAGGAACATGCTAATCAGGTAATCCGTTATTCATTCAATACTGGTGTTACTTGGGCAGTGTTAACAAATTTTGAAAGCCTTAAGGTTTTTAATGCCCAAGATGTAGAGAAGGCGCTTGCTGATAAATTATTTTTTGAGATTCCGTATACGCAATACCTTGAAAGATTTGATCAACTTTGGTTACTCTCAAAAGAATCTTTTGAAAAAGATGCGCTTGATAAAGAAGGTGAAAAATATGGTAAAAAACTCCAAAAAGTTTCGGTAACCTCGCTTTTGTATAAAGATTTACAAAAATGCAGGGATATCCTTACCGAAGAATTAGCCGCGTGGAATCAAAATATAGATAAAGATTTACTTGATGAAGGTGTCCAAAAGATTCTCGATCGTCTCATATTTATCAGAGTGGCAGAAGATCGCGACATTGAACCAAAAACATTGATGCCAATGTTTCGGGAATGGCAAGCCGGATATATAGGAGGAAAAAAAGAACAATTCTATCAATCAATGGTTAAAAAATTTAGAGAACTCGATGATATTTATAACTCTGATTTATTTTCAGAACATCCATTCGAAAAATGGGGAGATTATGGAGATGCAACCGGAAAAGTTATTAATATTCTTTATGGAAAGAAAGGGTATTACGAATACGATTTTAAAGTAATGCCACCGGATGTTTTAGGCACAGTTTACGAAAATTATTTAGCGCATCGTCTCTCCCAATCTAAAAAGGGCGTAACCGTTGCCAAAGACGCCAAGAAGCGCAAGGAGCAAGGTGTCTATTATACCCCGAGCTTTATCGTGGATTATATTATAGAAAATGCCTTAGGTCCGGTTTTGGACAAATGTAAAACTATGGAAGATCTTAAGAAAATAAAGATATTGGATCCTGCCTGTGGTTCGGGGTCTTTCCTTATTAAAGCTCTTGAAATGATAAATAAAAAATATTTGGAGTTTGGCGCTGGCAACAATGAATTAAGAAAATACTTTATTCTCACGCAAAATATTTATGGAGTAGATATTGATAGTCAAGCAGTAGAAATAACGCGTTTAAATTTATTGATAAACGCTTTGAGCAGACGAATGGAACTACCTCCTCTTACACATAATATTAAAAACGGCAATTCTCTTATTTCTGGAACCGATGAGGAACTAGAAAAATATTTTGGTAAGAATTTTAGAGATAAAAAACCATTCAACTGGAAAGAAGAATTTCCCGAGGTTTTTAAACAAGGCGGTTTTGATGTGATTATTGGTAATCCACCTTACATTAAAGAAGATGTTAATAGGAATGCCTTTGATGCTTTACATAATAATCCTTACTATCAAGGCAAAATGGATATATGGACTATGTTTGGCTGCATTGCCATCGATTTACTTAAGAAAGGAGGAATATTAAGCTTTATTGCTCCGAGTAGCTGGATATCAAATAATGGTGCTAGTATTTTTAGGAATAAAATTTTACGAGAAGGGAAACTTATTAATTATGTAGATTTTGGTGATTATAAAATATTTGAAAATGCTTCGATACAAACTATGATTTTCGGATACCAAAAAGGAAAGCCAGAGACATCTTACAGCATGAGTTATTTAAAAATTGATGATAAGGATATATTTCAAGATGATTTAGTTAATATTTTATTAAGTCAGAAATCAAAAAAATCGGTGAAAATTAGTCCGGCTGAGCTTTATGACAAAACTATTAATTTTAGCGAAGCTGGCAATAAGACAATTTTAGATAAGATTGAAAATAAATCTAATTATCATTTTAAAAAAGAAGAAATTGGAAATGGTATAGATGTTTTACAGGATTTTGTTAAAAAAGATCATATAGATATTTTGAAGGATAAAAGTGTTAAAAAAGGAGATGGAATTTTTATATTGTCAAAGCAAGAGGTGACAAAGCTAGTTTTAAATGAAAAAGAACGTTCGTATTTAAAACCATATTATAGTTCAAAACAAATTAATAGATACCTTAGCTTAAAGGATTATTCCGATTATAAAATGATCTATGCGGATAGGTTTTTCAGAGAACATATACAATTATTTCCAAATCTTAAAAAACATTTAGATCGTTTCAAAAAAGTTTTAACTTCAGTGTTTGCACCATATGGACTTCATCGTGCAAGAGAAGAATCATTCTTTAATGGTCAAGGCATTTTTTTACTTCGCAAAACCATAATGCCCGCTTTTACTTATGTTGATTTTCCTTGTTACGTAACAAGAGCATTTATGATTCTAAAGCCAAAGGATATCGATTTGAAATATTTAGTAGGTATATTGAATTCAAATCCAATTTTCTTTTGGTTAAAAAGTAAAGGGAAAAAGCAAGGTGGACAACTACAGATAGATAAAGAGCCATTACTAGATATACCAGTATATTTGACTCCGGATAACAAGTTAAAAAAAACATTGATTATTCTAGTTGATAAAATACTTAAACTTAATAAAGAAATTCAAGAAATTCCAGAAAATTCTAATAAATGGAATTCGATTAAATCTGAAATAGAAAAAACAGATAAACAAATCGACCAAATGGTCTATAAGCTCTACGGCCTTACCCCAGAAGAGATAAAAATAGTAGAGAAAGAACTAGTGGAGTGAAAAAAGAAATCAATCAAAAAATCTAAGAAGATTTCAATATGAGAAGAATAAAAAGTCATACTTTAACGAAATTGTCATATTTTAAAAAATATATCAGTGCTTATTTAAACGCAACTAAAAGAGTACCTGAGAAATATTATATCGATGCTTTCGCTGGCTCTGGTAAATGTATCTTGTGTGATGAGACATATTGTCATTCTAAAGGAGGAGGTAGGTGTATTAAATGCAAAAAAGGAAAACTAGAAGACGGTTCTCCATTAATCGTTTTAAAATTAAAAAATACCTTTACAGGTTATATCTTAATAGAATTAGTGAGGCCAATATTTAGCTCTTTGGAAGATGCAATCGTAAATGAAGTCAACCCTGAAAGAATTGAGAAAATAGAGTTAATACAAGGAGATTCCAATAGAATATTAGAAAGTATTTACAAACGTATTTTATATGACTCAGAATATACATCATTTTTATTTTTTTTAGATCCAGAAGGCCCAGAATTATATTGGAAAACAATAGAATCTTTATATCACAAAAAAGCCGATCTTCTAATTGTATATCCTTATGATATGTCATTGGTAAGATTAATTAAAAATGACAAATCTAAACTAGATAAATTCTATGGTACTCCAAAATGGATAAAAATATATAAAAGTGGTATTAATCCATCAGATAGTAAAAATAAGTTATTGAATTTTTATCTAGAGAACATAAAAAAGATTGGTTTTAAATTTGTTGCATATAAACAAATTAGAAGGAGGTTAAGAGAAGGAAAAAACCTTTATCACCTAATATTAGCCAGCAATTATTCTGTTGCGGTAAAAATAATGGATGATATATTTAATAAAGAATTAGACGGCCAAAAAAAATTCAAACTTTAAAATTTAATTTCAGTGCTATAATAAAATAACTTATTATAGATGCAGAAAATAATACGTAAAACTCTTTTATATAAAAGCGGCGTTGAATACGCCGATTTCGGGTTAAATCATGTACAAGGATGTTCTCATGGTTGTACTTATCCTTGCTATGCAATGTTAATGAAGAAACGTTGCGGAATTATAAGAAATTACAAAGAATGGTTAAAACCTAAAATTGTTGGTAATGCTTTAGAATTATTAGATGCAGAAATTCCAAAATATAAAAAAGATATAAAATATGTCTATCTCTGTTTTGCAACAGACCCTTTTATGTATAAGCAAAAAGAAGTGGGAGAGCTAACTTTAAAAATTATCAAAAGATTGAGGGAAGATAGTATAAAAGTTGTAACTATTAGTAAAGGTGTATATCCTAAGAATTTGGCTAAAAAAAGTATCTATGGCAATGATAATGAATACGGCTCGACTATAATTACTTTGTCTGAGAAATTTAGAAAAAAGATGGAGCCGTTCGCTGCGCCGATAGAAAAAAGAATTAAATCTCTCCGGTTTTTGCATAGTAAAGGTTTAAAAACTTGGGTAAGTATAGAACCCTATCCTACACCTAATCTTTTTAAGCAAGATCTCAGCGAAATATTAGAAAAAATATCTTTTGTCGACAAAATAATTTTCGGTAAATGGAATTATAATGTCTTAACTAGTTATTTTAAAAACTACAAAGCATTTTATAATGATTGCGCTTATGAAGTTATAAAATTCTGTGAAAAAAAAGGAATAGAATATCATATTAAAGATGGCACAATCGATGGAGAACACTTTAGAGAGAGCAAAAACTACACGAATAGTTATGAGAGAGCACTTTCAAGTTATTGTTTAGCTTAAGATAAAAAAGTCGCCCTTCCCCAGAGGCGACTTTTGGGAAAGAGCATTGGAGATAATTTTGGAATAAAAAGTCGAAGAATTAATTGAGAAATAAAAATGGATATAAATTTATTGAAAATAGATAAAATAATAGAAGTGGGGAAAACAAAACCAGCGTCTTTCGGGGATTTTTCTGTGGGCCTTGCGCCGGGCACTGGAAGTGCTATCGGCTTTGATTTTAAAGAGAATATTGAAAAATTTTCTTTTATGGATTGGTCTATAATATTAAAAATCGTTAACGTTTCAAAAGAAGGTTCAATTGTTGAGAATATAACCACCGATTTTATTGGGAAAAATAACTATAGATGTAAATCTGTTTTTACGCAAATTTATGAAGGAACCGAAAAAGAAGAAGACGAAATTATCAATCAACTATTAAATATCGGTAGAAAGATTACAGACGCTAAAAAGCGAACTTTGTTTTTACCGTTTATCATAGAAGGTCAGTCGGAAAAATTTATTCATGTGAGTTTTTCATTAAGGATATATAAACGAATATTCCTTAATTATTGTAAGCCCATTTCTTTTACGAGAGAAGAAATAAAAGAACCCGAAACATATCAACATTTGTCCAAAAAAATTATCATTAGAATTAAAATTAATAAAAAACCTTCTCCATTACTAATAAAAATATAACTGGCCAACAAACCCCGAAAGAAAACTCCTAGAAGGAGAATAAGTTTTCTACGGGGCAGGTCGGTTTCCTACGGGGCAAGAAAATCAGGAGAGGTTTAATAAAAATTCAAAATTCAAAATGCAAAAGTCAAAATTACACAAATTACAATTTGAAGTTAAAACTGAAGCGAAACCTTCACTCGAGACAAAGATTAAAAGAGGCGAAAAAAGTTGGAATTTTATTTATATTCTATATGGGCTGACATTGGCTATTATTACTTTTTTTATTAGTATTCTCCCTTTAGATTGGATTCACAAGCTTATTATTTTTGTTGTAACTGTACCCATTTTAACTTGGCTTTTTCTTTTTAATGCTTGGTTCCAAAATAAAATTATCGGCTTCAAAATAAAAATAGAAGAGACTTGGAGAAAAATATGAAAACTAATTGGTCAATAAAAAAATTAGAAGAATAAATTTATGGATTTTTTAACGATTGGCGATTTAAATTTTTTAATATTAATCATTCCGGGCTTTCTGGCCGTTTGGACATTTCACTATTTTACTCGATCTAAAAAACGAGGAGATTTTGAATTATTGGGACTAAGTTTTGTTTGGGGATTGCTTATATTAACTGTAATGGAATTATTGATGAGGTTTTTCTATAGAAATAATTACAATGATAAAATAAAAGATTTCCTCAAAAATCCTTATTCGGTAGCAATTATTTTATCTTTTTTGGGTGTTATATTTGGATGGTGTGGTAGTCATATATCTCAATGGAGCTGGTTCAAAAAATTGATTGAGAGTATATCCCCAAAGTTAAATGATGGTCAAAGGTCGAAGAATTAATCCTTCGATAAACTCAGGACAAGTTGAGAAATAAAAAAGCCCATCACTGGGCAATTTTTATTTTAAATCAATGTTGATTTTTAAATAAAAAGCGATATAATAAAGATGATTTTAAGTGATTTCTAATATATTTTTCTCTTATGCCCAATGGACAACAACCACAACAAATAGTTCAACCTCAGCAAAGAAGAGACACTCTTTATATTAATTTCTTTAGTGAAGTTAATCCCAGTTCTGTTACGCAACTAATAGGGATTGTTCAACAAGGATTAAAGCAAGGGAAAAAGAAATTTTGCCTCCTTATTTCTTCTACAGGTGGAAATTTGATGTCTGGTGTTACTGCTTATAATTTTCTAAAAAGTATTCCGAATGAAATTATCGCATACAATTATGCTTATACCGAATCGGTGGCGGTATTGATTTTTTGTGCGGGTAGCAAAAGATATTGTCTTCCCAATAGTAGATTCATTTTGCACGAAATTACTTCCGGAGGGATACAAGGGAGTAAAAAAATGATTAAAGATAACTTAAAAATTTTAGATTTTGATATTCAAAGATATATCTCAATAATTTCTAACACAACGGGTCAGTCAAATAATAAAATAGAAAAAGATATGTCTCTTCCGACAATTTTTGATGCTAAAAAAGCTAAAGAATATGGGTTAGTCCAGGAGGTGAAAAATGAGCTACCTTCTATTGAAAATGAAGATTCTGCAATAGTTTCAGTTTGGCCACAACCACAACCGCAACGGTAAGTTTTAGTTATAATTTGGTATGATATTTAACCTACTCGTGTTCATCCAATAGGTTCTAATGTCGCCTACGATTCGGAGCCAAACCAAGAAATCGCCTTTCAGGCGATTTTTTGATAAAATAACTTAATATGAAAATAATAAAATATCAAGAATCCTATAGCTCCTTTATGTTTAGAAAAAAACTTAAACCATTTCTATGGGGCCTCGGCTTTTTTTGTTTTTTATTACTCTTAATTATGGGTTGCCTTTTTATCCCTTGGTTACGACAACATAGTTTTTTATTGTTTATAGTATTTCTTATTGCATTTGTTTTCCTTAAACCATTTTTAGAAAATATTTCTGATGAACTTCATAATTTTAGATATGGAAAAGAAGGAGAAAAAAAGGTTCTAGAGATGCTCTGTAAGTCGTTAGATGACAATTATGTTTATATCCCTAATTACACTATTCCAAATACAAGAATTGGAGACATAGACGGTTTATTAATCGGTCCAAAAGGCATAATAATTATTGAAATCAAAAACTGGGAGGGGGTGTTTAAAATATCAGGGCCGGATGTTTATAGAAAATTGCGTGGCACAACCTTCCAATTCTATAAGAAAAATCCTTTTACACAGACTGCTCGCCAACAACGATATCTTACAAAATTTCTTAAAGAAAAGGGGATAGACGTAAGAATAACACCTGTTATTGTCTTAGTATGTGGCAAGATAAGTTCGAGATCAGGAAAAAGAGAAATTTTTATTATGGAAGACTATAAATTAATAAATCATATTTTTAAACTAACGCAAATACCAAAATATTCGTCGGAAACAAGAGAAAAAATTTTAGAAGCATTAAAACTCTTACAAATCTAAAAGATCGTCGAAAAAGCCTATCACTGGGAACTTTTTATCAAAAATTGGGCGATTTTTTGGTAGAATAAATTTATGAAATCGAAAATAAAGATAATTAGTAACACGGATGAAGAAGTAAAAGAATCGGACGAATTACTTTAAAAATGACTCAAAAAGAAGCATTAGACATATTAAAACTAGGATATAATGTTTATTTAACAGGTCAAGCCGGAAGCGGCAAGACTTTTTTGTTGAATAAGTATATTTCATATCTTAAGGAAAACAAGGTAAATGTAGCCATTACAGCGTCGACCGGAATAGCTGCAACACATATTAATGGAGTTACCATTCACTCATGGTCAGGATTAGGCATTAAAGAGAGACTAACAGATAATGACATAAAAAAATTGTTAAGAAAGCTCTATTTAAGAAAGAGATTCCTGATCACTAATGTCCTTATTATCGATGAAATATCTATGCTTCATTCTTTTCAACTTGATCTTGTAAATCGCATATGTCAGGCGTTTAAAAAAAACCTGGAACCTTTCGGGGGCATGCAAGTAATATGTTCGGGAGATTTTTTCCAATTGCCTCCCGTACAGAAAAATAGAAGCGATGATGCAAAGTTTGTTACTGAATCTGAAGTATGGCACACTATGGATATAAAAATCTGCTACCTACAAGAACAGCACCGGCACAGAGATCTTAAATTATCAAAAATACTAGCCGATATAAGGAATAACAATATCAACGACGAATCACTCAAATTATTGCTGAGCAGAGAAAACAAAGAAGTATCATCTATAATTAAACCAACTAAGCTTTATACACATAATATAGATGTTGATGCCATTAATAATCTTGAGTTAGATAAAATAAATGAAAAAGAGTTTGTGTATAATATGCATTCAAGCGGAGAAATTAAACTTGTAGAACTTTTAAAAAAAAGCTGTTTAGTACGAGAAGAATTGGTACTCAAAAAAGACGCTAACGTTATGTTTTTGAAAAATAATTTTGATAAGGGATATGTCAATGGTACGCTTGGTAAAATAGTTGGATTTGATGATAACGAATATCCGATCGTGAAGACATTTTCCGGTAAAAGAATTATTGCTACTCCCGCAAGTTGGACAATTGAAGAGGGCGATGTGGTAAAAGCGAAAATTAGCCAGATACCACTCCGTCTTGCATGGGCGATCACTGTTCATAAAAGTCAGGGAATGACTTTAGACGCTGCTGAAATTGATCTCAGTAAGGCGTTTGGAAAGGGAATGGGATACGTTGCGTTATCAAGGGTAAAAATATTAGATGGTATAAAACTTATGGGCTTTAATGAAATAGCATTAGAAGTAAATTCAAAAGTTATTAATCTAGAAAAAGATTTGCTTCGACAGTCGGAGGAGGCACAGCAACATATTAAAACATTGGGTATTTTAAGGAAAAAGAGTTTACAAAAAGACTTTATACAAAATTTGAGAAATTAAAACCTTTGATAGTTTGACAAGGGTTTCGACTGAGCCCTTCGGTAAGCTCAGGGCAGGCATCGTCCAATAGGAGAGTTGCGAAAAATCGCCTTTTGGGCGGTTTTTTGGTAAAATAAATTTATGAAATCGAAAATAAAGATAATAAAGGGAGATATTGTTAAAGTCAAAACTGATGCGATTGTTAATGCGGCGAATAAAACTCTTTTGGGCGGCGGGGGAGTAGATGGAGTAATTCACAGAGCGGCCGGGCCAGAATTACTCAAAGAGTGCAGAGAATTAAGCGGTTGCGAGACCGGAGAGGCAAAAATTACCAAGGGATACAATTTACCGGCAAAATATGTGATTCATACGGTAGGACCAATCTGGCGAGGTGGAACGCAAAACGAGGAAGAAGACCTGGCTTCTTGTTACAGAAATTCTTTGGAGCTGGCAGTAAAAAATGAGATTAAATCAATTGCTTTTCCTTCAATTTCTACAGGCACTTATTGCTTTCCAATTGAAAAAGCAGCGCCAATTGCCCAAAGAGAAGTTAAAAAATTCCTAAAAGAAAACAATACTATAGAAGAAGTAATTTTCGTTTTATTTTCTGAAAAAGATTTCCAAATTTATCAAAATTTGGCCCGAAGTTAATATGAAGCAATGGAACAAGATATTTCAACAGTATGGTAAGGTTTTTACTAAACCACAAGAAGACCTACCCAGAATTGTAAAATTATTTAAAAAGAAGAGTGTAAGAAAAATTCTTGATTTAGGTTGCGGCACGGGAAGACATATAATCTATTTTGCCAAAAATAATTTTGATGTTTACGGAATTGATATCGCGGAAGAAGGAATTAAAATTACAAAAGAATGGTTGAAAAAAGAAAAACTACAGGCAAATCTTAAGATAGGTTCTATTTACGAAAAACTGCCATATAAAGACAACTTTTTCGATGCCGTTATCTCTACCAGTACAATTCACCACGCAAGAATTAAAAAAATCCAAAAAACAATTCAGGAGATTGAAAGAGTATTAAAACCAAAAGGTTTAATTTTTATAACTGTTCGCAAAAGAAAATTCAGAAGATTTTATCCAAAACTTACAATTATTGAGAAATATGGAAAGCAAAAGGCAAGATATAAAGTAATAGCACCTAGAACTTACGTTCCCATAGAAGGAGGGGAAAAGGGTTTAATACATTATCTTTTTAATAAGAAGTTGATACGAAAAGAATTTAAAGATTTTAAAATTTATGATATTTGGGTTGATTCTATAGGGAGACATTATTGTTTCTTGGGAGAATTAAAATAATCAAAATTTAAGCCGAAGTTGAAGGAAATTTACTAAAATTATGGAAAATTTGCCAAATTTTAACCTATACAAATTACAAACAAAAGACCTTGACATGAATCTTGGTCTTGCTATAATTATAACAGTTAATCCCACCGCTCTCTCGGTTTACCGGGACGGCGGTTTTTATTTTTATGAAAAGAGCATTCGTCTTTATTGACGGCGGTAATTTTTATTTTAAATTAAAAGATTTAACATCTAAGTTGGATGGAAAATATAGTTTGATTGACTTTGATTTTAGAAAATTTGCCGAATGGTTAGTTAAGCCAAACGAATTATTAGAGATCAGGTATTATCTTGGAGCGATTAAGCGTGAACGCAACAATCCAAAAAGCGAACAGTTATATGCTAATCAACAAAAACTTATTGGAAAACTTCAGTGGCAGAATGTTGTTATTACTTTGGGTCATGTTATCCGCCATCCGGACAAAACCCACCACGAGAAGGGCGTTGATGTCCGTTTGTCCGTAGAAATGATCAAATTTGCCAGAGAGAATAAATACGATATTGCTTATTTGGTGAGTTCTGATACGGATTTGGTGGCAGCGGTTGAAGAAGCTCAGGCCTTCGGTAAAAAAGTTCAATATGTAGGAATTCCCAAAGGCCAGTCGTACGGTCTTTCAAGTGTTGCTGATGATGTTAGATTATTACGGCCAGAAGAAATAAAACAATTTTTACCTCCATCGCTTATATAAAAATCAAGAAAAATAAGGTCAACTCTATTTTTAACCCCAGTACCAGAGTAAAGCTCGGTACGGGGCAGGCAAAAAGTCGAACCCTCCTTCGTCCTTCGACAAGCCGCAGTGGTGAGCTTGTCGAACCACTCAGGACTACGGAAGGGTAAACCCTCCTTCGTTAAAACTACGGAAGGGCAAGCCGAAGTTGAGCCCACTCGGAATTAAAATTATGGATTTACCAGAATTTATACTCAAAAATTTGGAAATAGATAAAGAGAAATATGGTAGAATTTTTAGTTTCGTAGATTTTGGTAATGTTAACTATTGGTATGAAAAAGATAAACGAGATTGGGATGATAATTTGTTGGGAGAGAATCAAAAGTTAACTATTGATATTGAAAAATTGGCCCATTTCCTTAATCTTTTTTCTGAACAAAGGCGTTTTTACTACGGATGGCATGTGAGAATAAAGAGTTCTTGGCATATTGTTATTTGGGCAGAGAAGAATGGATTTATCAAAATAACGAAACCAATACAATTCATAAAACACTATTTAGAGGGTATAGAGTTTGATGATTTTAAGGGTAAGTCTATTAAAGAAGACGCAAATGGTAGATTCATCGAAATTCCAAAGAGTAATTTTGATGTCGAGATAAGTGTTGATGCGATTCGATTAATTAATAAATACGACACCTTTTGTTTATTATCAGGGGACAGCGATTTTGCTCGACTTGCAGAATTTATTAAAAGACAAGGAAAGAAAATTATCATTATCGCTTCTGGTCAGGTATTTCATACACTCAAAGATACAGCAGATTTATACATTAACGCACAGAAAATAAAAGTACAAATCGCTCAAATAAAAAAAACCTCGCCCCGTTAGGGGCGAGGTTTGGATATCGGATCCGTCTCAGACGGACAAGGTAATCTTTCGATTACACTTTAACATTAACAGAACAGAGGCCTTTGTCAAGGGCTAAATGTGAAAAATTTTAATATTTATGGACGGAGATAAAAGAGAAAATATAAGGGTGGGTATGCGCGTTGCTATTGTTTTGAAAAAGGATCAGAGGACTGGTAATTTAACAGAAGGGATTGTGCAGGATATTTTAACAAATTCAGAAACTCATCCTCATGGCATAAAGGTTAGATTAACATCAGGACAGATCGGCAGGGTAAAAAAGATATTTTCGGTTATTTAATCCTTGCCTTGCTGGATGAATAAAGGTAAAATAGAGTAATAAAAAAGAGAAACTTTTTATCAAACGTTTTTAATTCAATCTTAATTAATTAATTAATAATTAATATGAAATATTTACAAAGAATAATTGTTATTGGTGAAGATTTTTTAAAGATAGAATTCCCGCCAAGAAATTTAAAGCTTAGGTACGAGTTTTTAGACGAGATTATGAAGACAAAGCCTGTTTATGAAAATATTGCTCTGAAATACAAAGATCCAGATGAAACAAAACTTTATGTAAGAAACAAAATTAAAGAAACGAATTATGATATTTTGCAGGGAGAATTAGACTATTGGGATGTTCAATTTGGAAAAGGCCCCATGTTTAAACAAGTAGACTCTAAGGTATTTGTTTTAAGTTTTAAAGGGGAAAAAAGACATGGACTTTCTGGAATACTTGGATTGATTGTGGTAGGTATCGGTGGATTTTTAGGTATTCGTGTACCGTTATTATTATCGTCTCAAGTAATTTCGGGCGTTCCATTTAAAATTGGTACGTTAGTATTATCGTCTCAACTAATTTCGGGCGTTCCATTTAAAATTATAATTGGACTTTTCATATTTAGTTGCTTTGCTTCTTTAGGAAGGTGGATAGCAAAACCCCTGACATTATGGATAAAAGGAACTGGAGTTGCCCATAGGGTGAAAGGACAAAGTATAGTCAGCGACCAATATTTTCAGTTTTCTGCAGATTGTGGCTTTCAAGGATTGGGTAAAATGGATATTCTTAGAGATAATTTTGATAAAATCTTTAAAGTAATTATAGAATTTTTAGGAGAAGTTAGAGAGGAAGAAGCCAAAGAGGAAGAGGAAGAAGCTAGAGAGAAAGAAAAATAATTTCTGGGCTAAAAAATAGGATTTTAACCCCAGTAGTATCCGCTCGAGGCGGAACTGTGGGGCAAGAATTCAAGCCCTCCTGCGTCCTTCGACTAGCTCAGGACTACGGAAGGGCAAAGCCGAAGTTGAGAGAGCGCCCGCCCGAGATTTTATCTCGGGTTTTTATATTTTATGATAAATTTATTAGTTTGACATTCATCGTTATTTCTGTTATAATCTTCATTAGAAAGGAGGTGGCAAATGCCACAAGTATTCATGATTGTTGCACCTAAGGTGCAACCTCTCTTTACAGAAAGCGTGTTCCATGAACTGAGCGGCATTCTCATTGGGACCGTGGAGGGAGTCTTTGGGCTCGTAGGGAAAGAGGATGTCACGTTCACGGCGGTTCCTGCCATGTACGTGCAGGGTGACGCCGACGTACAAGTCGAAATCCGCTTTACGGCGGGTAAAGACGAGTACGGTCGTGGCGAACCCTTTGAGCCAACCGAGGAACAGATGCAGTTGCTTGCGGATAGCATCTGCGTCGTCCTCAGTATGAGGGCGCCGAAAGGTATCATGTCGATATCGGTATGGGTCATCCCATACCATGGAACCGTATGGAAGGTTGACATGGACCTTGGAGCGGCCAAGGCGTGATTCATCACGGCCGAAGCGTTGACATATGATAGTCAACGCTTTTGTTTTTATTTTTAATCGACGAGTTTGGGTTTTGTGGGAAATCGCCCCCGCCGCCTGCCAGGTGGCGGAGACAGATCAGCGATTTTTTGATAGAATGAAAAATAATAATTAACCCTGAGCCAGAATTGCCTTCGGTGGCACGTTACGGGACAAGAATTTAGCCCGAAGTTGAGAGAACGCCCGCCCGAGATTTTATCTCGGGTTTTAATTCTATTATTTATTTGAGTTGACCAATTCAGTCGTCTATGTTATAATTCATTCACTAACTTGTAAAAGAGGAATCCAATAGGAGGGATGGGAGGAGTGAAATGGGCAAATCAGTAGTAGATCAAGCGTTGCAAGATACCTTAGCAATGACCATTGTTGCGAAGACATCGCGAGGCGTCTCCGACATTTTGGAGACACTTGCCGACGGCCGCGTCGTGGTCTACGGGGATCGTTCGCACGCCAGCAGGGCTACAAGGACGGAGATCAGGATCCTTGGCGCGTTGGTGGTTGTTCACAAGAATACTAACGTCGCTGAAGGAATGTTTGCCGCTGCAGCTTGCTTCAGCGAGCTGGAAGTTGTAGTTGGCGAACAGACACACGCGTTGCGGATCATCCCTGATCCTCGGACAAGCGGGTTCAATCCCATCTATCTGTTTTTCGAGGGGAACAAGAAGATAGGGACTGGTTACGGCCAGCAAATGGACCTGCGCCTCGCGTCTGAACTGCTGGAGGAATATGTCGGCGGTGTGTCTGACAGGGTTCCTCCAGAAGTTGTCGAGTGGATTCGTGGGAAGATCTCTTGAGCCCACAAAGCTTGCGCAATCGCGTAAGCCAAAGAGCCTTCGGGATACTAATCTCGAAGGCTCGTTCTTTTTTGAGAATAAAAAATTTTGTCAACTCTGGTTTTTGACACTATTTTTGTTTAAAATTATCATAGTAATTGTTAATTTTTGATAATGAAAATTTTTGTAAAAGTTAAGCCAAAAGCTAGGGAAAATAAAATTGAAAAGATTGACCCGCCTACGCCAAGGCTTCGGTGGGCAGGCGAGAATCATTTTGTGGTGTGGGTAAAGGAAGCGCCGGAAAAGGGGAGAGCTAATGCCGCAGTTTCCAAGCTTTTGGCAGAACATTTTAAGATTGCGGTTTCGTCAGTCAAACTCATTTCTGGCCAAACCTCAAAGAATAAAATTTTTGAAATTCCTATTTTGTGATAAAATTAAAACAATATGAAAAACATAAAAGTAATTCTTTATATGGCCATCTCAGTTAACGGTTTTACGACCAAAGGAAAGGATGATACTGATTGGGTAGCAGATACAGACTGGGGAGAATTTGATAGCCTAATGAAGGATTGCGGCATTATGGTAATGGGTAGAAGAGCTTATGAGATGTTTGGTGATGATTTTCCTTGCGAGGGCGCAGTTAATGTAGTTATGACTACTCAAAGAGGGTTATTGAACCGAAAAACTCCAGAAAATGTAATTTTTACAGACAAAACTCCAAAAGAGGTTGTAAAAATGGCGCAAGAAAAAGGGTTTAAAAAATTAATGCTTATGGGAGGGATGACACTCAATACTTCATTTTTTAAAGAAAATTTAGTAGATGAAATTTGGTTAAGCATTCATCCGCTTTTAATAGGTGAGGGAAAAACGATCATGGAAAAAATTGATTGTAATAAGAAATTAAAACTACTCGGCATCAAAAAACTAAAGGAAGGCTTAATCCAGCTCCGTTACGAAGTTATAAAATAGCTTCTAATTATTTTTTAGTACGAGTCCGGGTCTCGTACAGATATTGCTTCTAGCTTTGACAGAGGCGATTTAATAGATTAATAGAAAAGACGGCTGGAATCAGCCGTCTTTTGTTGGCCTGTATGGCCTTGTGTGCTATTTGTCAGAAACGAAACCGCGATCCTCGACGCCTGCGATGGCGAACTTCTCGTCCTCATCGCCGGTCAAGTTGCTCACGCCGACACCGCCAAGCAGCGCTCTCTGTTTGGTATACACTGGGACACCGCCCGGCCAGTGGATGAAGGTTCTGGGGTCCATCCCTAGCACTTCTGGCGTGATTTCTCCCTTTGCTGCTTGCTCGGCGGTTCGTCGAGTTCGGCAGCCGATCTGGGCCGCCTGCTGTGCCTTCAACAGGGCGACGTGCGCGGTGAAGGGCCGTGCGCCATCCATCGTGACTTGACAGAGGGGTTGCCCATCACGGCTCACGATCGCAATGGATGCGGCGAGACCATTCGCTGTCAGCGCTGCGCGAATGCTCGACGCAATCGACCAGGCCTGATCGCTTGATAAGGTTCTTGCTTCCTCCATTCGACTTCCTCCTTGTTCTTGTGATTTTGGAGATAAAATCCATCTCCAGCTGGAATGAATTATAAAACACTTTAATAATTTTGACAAGTTTGAATAAGTATTATATTGTATATAATTAGAATGAATACTACAGGAGGGTAAAGAAAGGAGGTGAGTAGGAAATGAGCGAACAGAGGATCTTGTCTCTAGAAGATCATCTTGCCATCGCAAGAAAGCTACATCAGGGCTCTGATGGCAGAGTTGGCCTGTGGCCCATGTTTCGTCTGGTAAGATGGGTAGATGAAAGAATGGGATTGGGCACTAAGGAGAAAGGAGAAGAGATCGCCCATCTCGTTGAGCAGGCTCGGGAGGAAACTGGGCTTGACGGCGAGCTTACCGGCGAGGCGATTTCGTTCATCGCGCTCGCCGAGCACCTTATTGACTTGCTTCCGGTAGTGGAGGAGGCAGTCCGTAAGGTAAGGCAAGCATAGCCGCTCATCATTGCCTCGGCGCAAAGCGCCGAGGCAATTCTTTTTATCAGAAGATTCTCTACAAGATTTTTATCCCGAGATTAAGTTCGGGTTTTCATTTATCAAATTGACCAAATTACTTTTTCGTGTTAGTCTTATTCAAGAAATCAAACCCGTCAAGATTCACAAAGCCGCCGGGCTCAAAACGGAAGGAGGATATCGTGAAGTTTGCCGTACTGATATGCAAGGGGTTCGAGGGCAGGTATGCCCCAACAAAAACCCATGTGACAGACATTCTTCAACCCTTTCTCTTGGAGAGAGGGTGGAAGACTGTCAGCTTCGTCCGCGTGGAAGGCGTGGCTACTTTCGTAAGCCTGAATGGCGTGAAAGTTGCCATGAACCTGGACGGAGTCCAGGCAGCACTCTCCGAACTCTGCCGTGAGAGAGAAGAGAAGGAACGGAGGGAGGGGCGCGAATCCAGAGACTACTCACAGCTTTCTCTGGGATCCGGGGTAGAGGTCGTTGCTCTCATGGAGAGCAGCGACAAGGACGACGGCATCTTTGCCGCCATGGTGCTCCAGGCTCAACTCGAAGCAATTCCTCTTGCGGCCGAGAAAGCAAAAGAGGAGCTGAGGGAACTAGGCGAACGGTTGAGCGCTACGTAGCTCTTACTTATGGCTCGGGTCCAAAACCCCGAGCCATACCTTTTTTAGAGACTAAAATTCTTAGTTTTCTAATAAAAACAGGTTCTAATATCGTTGTTTTAGGCATAAGCTTTGACATTTTTATAATAATAAGGTATCATACCTTACAGGTGTAAGTTTCTATTAAATTTCCTTTCCTTACATATTTTATTAATTATGTAAGTTTTTAAGGAGAAAAAAAATAGTTGGTCGGCTTACTCATTAATAAATTATTAAGGAATAAACATGGCAAAAAAATTATTTGTTGGTGGATTATCTTATGAAACCACCGAAGCGACCTTAAGAGAGACTTTTTCTCAGGCCGGAACTGTTGAATCAGCGACTGTGATTATTGATAAAATATCTGGTCGTTCAAAGGGATTTGGTTTCGTCGAAATGTCTACCGAAGAAGAAGCTAAAAAAGCCATTGAAATGTTCAATGGTAAAGATATTGACGGAAAAGCTGCTACGGTAAACGAAGCTAGACCCTTAGAGGCTCGTCCTCCTCGAAGAGAGGGAGGATTCAACCGTGGTGGGGATCGAGGATTCGGCGGAAATAGAGGAAATCGCTGGTAAGGATCTTAAAGAAGATAAGAAACTTGAAAAAATCCCTTAAAAGGGATTTTTTCATTTCTATTCCGCCAGCTGGCGGACAGGTGCCTGTCTACCGGCGGGCAGGATTTTGTGATAGAATGAAAGAATGAAAAACGATATAGATTACATGAAAGAAGAAAAAAGCAATATTAGAATAGAAGAAGAAGAAGGGATAATTTATGTTACAGTGCCCAAGATAATCACTGAAGAAAAGATTTGGAATTTGGTTGAAGAAATAAAGGAGGCCCTTGTAAGAAATCCTGATAATAGAAAAATTTTGATTGAGATGAAAACCGTCTCTCCTGTTCGTTCCAGCGAATTCAGAAAAATAACTGCCGACAAAATTAGAGCCATAAATGAAGTTGGCCTTTTTTCAAAAACTGCTCTTTTTGGGTCAAATATATTGATTAGAACAATTGCCACTTTCATAATAGCAGCAAGTAGGGCGAAAAATATAAAATTGTTTAAAACAAAGGAAGAGGCCTTAAAATGGCTAAAAGAACAGTAACTTATCATCTATACGAGTTAAATAGTCTATACTGAAAATATGCTTATTGATGATGTAAAAGTACGTATAATAGCTGGAAACGGAGGAAAAGGAGCAGTGGCGTTTAATAAAAACTCAATGTCTCTGGGCCCGGTTGGCGGCAGAGGGGGAAGGGGTGGCAGTGTTTTCATTGAAGGGGTTTCTGATTTGAGCGTGCTGGATAGGTTCCGTTTTAAAAAAGAAGTCAAAGCTGAAAACGGACGAGACGGCCGTTCGCAATTTCGCGACGGCAGACACGCGGACGATTTGGTTTCACTAGTTCCCGTCGGAACCGTGGTGCACAATCTAGAAACAGGCAAAGATATTGAGATAAATAAAATTGGTCAGCGAGAATTAATTGCTCGTGGCGGGCGCGGAGGGAGGGGAAATTTTCATTTTCGCTCATCCACCAACACAACGCCGAAACAATTTAAATACGGGGGGCATGGAGAATCATTTAAGATCCGCTTTGAATTAAAACTGATTGCAGATGTGGGATTTATAGGAATACCTAATGTCGGCAAATCAAGTTTGCTTAACGAGTTGACCAATGCCAAAAGCAAGGTGGCAAATTATCCATTCACGACCCTGGAGCCGAATTTAGGAACGTATTACGATTTAATACTTGCTGATATCCCAGGACTTATTGAGGGTGCATCCAAAGGCAAGGGCCTTGGCATTAAATTTTTACGGCACATAGAACGCACAAAGATTTTGTTTCATTTTGTTGCTGCAGATTCTAGCGATCCGGTTGCGGACTATAAAACCGTGCGCAGCGAATTGGGGGCATACAATAAATTGCTTCTTGAAAAACCGGAATATATTTTTATAAGCAAAAAAGACACGGTTTTGCCCAATGTCGTTGTAGAAACGGTAAAGAAGCTTAAAAAATTAAATAAAAACGTAATTCCGATTTCCATATTTGACAAAAAAAGCATTGAGCTTGTCAGAAAAATACTCAATAATTTGATTTTGGAAAAAACAGAACAGAAATCATAATTCTTAACTGCTAAAAAGTATACCCCGTACAAAGCTTGCTTTGTGCGGAGCGATTTCTCGGTAGGATAAAATATTATGGAAAATGTAATTGTTTCAAATCAAAAAGAATTTAACAGACTGAAAGAAAATTTTCGCAGAGAAGGTTTGAATAAAATACATATTTTGGCTGATTTTGACAAAACACTTACCAAAGCATTTGTTAATGGGCAAAGCGTACCATCAATTATTTCTATCTTGCGAGATGGTAACTATTTGACCTTAGATTACGCAAAGAAGGCGCAAGGACTTTATGACAAATATCACCCTTTTGAAGTTGATTTAGATATTGAAAAGAGTGAAAAGAAAAAGATGATGGAAGAGTGGTGGCGAGTGCATTTTAATCTTTTAATTAAATCTGGCCTTAATAAAAAAGACATAGAACAAGTTATTCAATCTCCACAAATTCAATTCAGAGAAGGATTTTTGGAATTTGTTGATTTATTGAAAAGGGATAATATTCCTTTGGTTATTATTTCCTCTGCTGGCCTGGGAAAGGAATCAATTTCTTTAAAAATAGAAAAAGAAGGAAAGTTATACGATAATATTTATATAATTTCCAATTCCTTTAATTGGGATGAAAATGGGGACGCAGTTTCCATAAAAGAGCCAATTATACACGGAGCCAATAAAGATGAAACATCAATTAGCGCGTCTCCAGAAGCATTTAAGGCAATAAAAACTAGAAAAAATGTTATTTTAATTGGAGATAGTCTGGATGATATCGGCATGGTGGAAGGTTTTAATTATGAAAATTTGATAAAAATAGGTTTTCTTAATTATTTTGAAAACATAGAAATTGACAAATACATCTCAAAATATCAAGAGATTTACGATATCGTTATCACCAAAGATTCTTCGCTAGTTTTTTTGAATTATTTATTAAAAGAAATTTCAATTAATTAAAAAAGGAGTATTGCCTATTATAACTCCGTGAAGGTGAATGATTTTTTGATAGAATTAGTTATCTACATTATGAATAATATTTATCAACTTTATCTGCAACTTTACGAAAAACACGGAGATCCAAAAAGCTTATGGCCTCAATGGTGTACTAAAAAGAAAACAGAGTCCTTAAGGGAAATTATTGCCCTTGGCGCCATTCTTACTCAAAGAACTAGCTGGCATAACGCTAATTTCGCATTAACGAATCTAAAAAAGAAAAAGTTACTTTCCATCAAGAAAATAGCTGAAATTGATAAACCTGAAAAGTTGAAAGAGTTGATAAGGCCAGCGGGTTTCTACCAAACAAAGCCAAAACGTCTTCTGGCTTTTTCGTCTTTTATTATTAACGAGTATGGAGGCTTGAAAAAGTTTATGGACGAAGAATTGCAGGTTGCGAGAGAAAAACTCCTTAGTTTATATGGTATCGGTCCAGAAACAGCAGATACTATACTTTTATATGCATTAGACAAGCCAACTTTCGTGATTGATGAGTATACAAGACGCTTGGTCAAACAAAAAAAACTTTCCGATGATTTGACATACACTTTTCTTAAAAATCTTTTTGAGAAAAACTTACCCAGAGACATAACTATTTTCCAGAATTTCCATGCTCTTATTATTATCGAACAAAAAGGCAGAAAAGGTTCAATTATGGAAATTGTTTAATTAAAATAGGTTTTAATATCGTTGTATAATGGAAATTGAGATTTTGCCTGAGATTTTATTTCAGGTTTTTAAATTATTATTGGTTGACATTATTTTATAAAAGATGTATAATATCAAATACAATGGGAACTTCCCATTCTGAAAGACTGGTAAAATAGAAAGGAGGAATCCAAAATGGCAAAAACCAGCCTATGGAGAGCTTTGACGTTGCTTTTTGTGTTGGGCATACTGTGCGGGTGTTCAAAGGCTTCTCGCCCTGCCCCCTCATCGGACACAACGCCCCTTTTCGAGTACTGGTTTGAAAAGGAAAAGTGGTCTCCGATTTCCTTGGACGAAGTCCAATACGTTTGCTCGCAGTCGGTTCTTATTCGTAGAACCCTCTACGGCAAGGCGTTCGGCTTCACGGTTCAGGGAGATGGATCGATCCCTTGGTTTTCCGGGGAGATCACTGTAGAGGAAGGGGGACTTGTTAGGGTAGAAGGGAAAGGGGGGATCATCATCGTATCCAAAACGCCCGCAGGGCACGAGGAGAACTACGCCAAGATAGTTCTCCAGTGTCCAGCTAACGAGTAACAGAAGCTCGTCCCCGCAGGGAGAGGGCAAAGCCCCCTCCCTTTCTTTTTAGACCAAACAGGTTCTAATCCTTCGATAAACTCAGGACAGGCCCCTTCGACAGACCGCGGAGCTAAAATATTTCAGGCCATTTTGGCTTGATTTTTTATTTAATAATGGTAGTTTCAAATACAGAACTACTACCAACGAGTTTATGGAGGAGGGCTGGATGGGTACGGTATCTGTCAGGAGCGTTTTAGGAGAAGAGCGCGTTTTTGATGACTGGCATTCAATGCCTGGATTGGCCAGGCATTCTTGGAAACCAAAGCTTGCCACAAAGAATTGTGCTGCGTGTCCCCACTGCGTCAATCGCAAACAGGCCGTTGCGGTGATCAGACAATTGAACGCCGCAAAAGGCCGACGCCATTGGACGCCTCCTTCGGAAGATGGGATTACGGGCTTGTGTTTGTGGGGGAAATGCCCTAAAATCCTTGTTCCTGGAGGAAAGAAACCACGAAAATGCCAATTCTTTGGCAAGCCCAGGCCGCCAGTTCATCTCCTATGGTAGGCGTAATGTCTACCTAAATCTCCGGGCATTGACGCTCGGAGATTTTCTTTTGTAAATTATGTTCTAATGTCATTCTTGTTTCGGAGCCCAAGAAATTGTCAATCCGCCTTCTGGCGGAAGTGATTTTTTGGTAAAATAATAATATGGAAAAATATATAGCGATGTGCGGATTAGATTGCAGTTCTTGCGCCGCATTTATTGCTACAAAAAATAATGATAATGAGTTAAGGGAAAAAACGGCCAAAGAATGGACAAAAAGATACAGGTCTACGGGTAGTAATAGACCTCCAGTAAAGCCAGAAGATATTAATTGTTTGGGCTGCTTGTCGCAGACTGGACCTGTATACTTACATTGTCTTGAGTGTGAAATAAGGAAGTGTGGATTTAAGAAAAGAATTGAAAATTGCAAAGCATGCAAAGACTATAAATGTGAAAAACTCGTAGAATTACAGAGTCATTTTTTTTAGTTTTAAAACAAAGTAATAATCCGCGATAAAAGGGGCGCCGTGGGTAGGTATTAAGGGCCAATTATGTTCAAAAATAGAAAGGCCGAGGATGAATCCTCGGCCTTCTTGTTTGAGCTTTCCACTTCGTTAGTGAGTTGCTCAGGCTTCACCAAGAGCTGCCAAGAGCCTTTGGAGCAATGGTGGCGCCATCCTGTCGGGATTGATGGTGAGGTGAGCGGGCCAATTGACCCCGGAGTAGTTAATGACGATGATTTCCGGATATTTCTCCATGATCAGATTGGCTGCTTCTTCCCCATCTCCAGCACAGGGTAGCTCGTGGCCCAGAATGACGATTTCTGGCCTTTGAGCATCTACGAGCTGTAGCAACTCATCCTTCAGTGCTTCAGTTCCGACAACCTCAAGTCCAGCATTCTCACAGACTCTCTTGAGGTCTGTCCTTTTGTCGGAGTGAAAATAGCCTATTGCCACTCTCACTTTCCCTCCCATGGTTTTCACCTCCCTTCGTTGGTTTCAAGGATAAGAGAACTTCCTTGTAGTGTCCTTATATTATCTATCATTTCTTATTTTGTCAAATTTATAAGATTTTGATGCGGAGCGGATTGACGGATAGGCGCCTGCCTACCAGCAGGCAGGATTTTTTGATAGACTAATATTAACGGATTAATTTTATGGCACACAAAGGATTAAATGAAAATGAGGTTTTAGAGTTAAGGAAAAAGTTTGGAGAAAATGTAATTTCAGTTAAAGAAGAAACTCCTTGGTTTTCTATTTTATTTTCTCAACTAAAAAATCCTTTGATTTATGTTTTAATTTTTATTAGTCTAATTTCTTTGGTTTTTAGAGAATATTTTGATTTGGTTTTGATTTTTGCTGTAGTCGTGCTTAATACGCTTATGGGTTTTTTCCAAGAATATCATGCTCAAAAGACATTAATCGCTCTTAGAAAAATTTTGAAACCAAAGACTGTTGCAATTCGAAATGGCCAAAGAAGAGTGATTGAAATAAAAGAATTGGTGCCAGGAGATTTAGTGGTTTTAGGTTCTGGAGATAAAATTCCAGCCGATGGAATATTAATTGAAGGCGTAAATTTGTTAGTCAATGAGTCAATTTTGACAGGCGAGGAAGAAGCTATTGGTAAAACAATAAAAATAGGAGAAAGCAATCTTTTTATGGGTACGATTGTAATCTCAGGAAGGGGAGTAATGAAAATAGAGAAAATCGGGAAAGAGACAGCGATAGGAAGAATCGGGCAGAGCCTTTTGGAGATAAAAGAAGAAAAAACGCCACTTCAAGTAAAATTAGAGGAGTTCAGTAAAAATTTAGCTCAATTTATTTTATTGATTTGTATTCTTATTTTTTTGATAGGCCTTGCTTACGGAAAAGATGTCTGGGAGATGTTTAGATTTTCTGTTGTTTTAGTAGTGGCTGCTATACCCGAAGGTTTGCCAATAGCTGTAACTGCTATTTTGGCTCTGGGAATGAGGAGAATTTTGAAGAAAAAAGGATTGGTAAAAAAATTGCTTTCTATTGAAACACTTGGTTCAACTTCTGTAGTTTGTACTGACAAAACCGGAACTTTAACAGAGGGGATTATGAAAGTAGTAAAAACCGATTTTGCAGACAAGAAAGCATTAATTGGTTTGGTCTTGGCCAATGATCAAAAAACTAATTTAGAGGTCGCGCTTTGGGATTATGTGAGGAAAGAAGGAGAACTTAATCCGCAAGAAATATTTGATTCGGCAGAAAGGATTTATGAAGAGCCATTTGATAGCGAGAAAAAATATAGGGTGACCGTTAATAATATTCAAGGGAAAGAAGTAGCCTTTATTTTGGGTGCGCCAGAGATTGTTTTATCGTTTTGTAATTCCTCAATAGGTGATAAAAATAATATTTTGATGAAAATTGAAAAATGGGCAGATGAGGGACTGAAAGTCTTGGGGATAGCTTTTAAAGAAAAAGGAGAGCTAAAGAAAAAAACCGAATTTTCTTGGCTGGGCTTGGTTGGCATAGAAGATCCAATTAGACTAGGAATCAAAGAAGCAATTTTTACTGCCCGCAATGCTGGCATAGACGTAAAGATAGTGACAGGAGATTATAGAAAAACAGCTGAAAGGGTTGCAACCAATCTTGGATTTAAATTTGGACGAAAAAACATCCTGGAGGGACGAGAATTAGAAACTATTTCAGAACAAGATTTAAAAAAGAGAATAGACGATATAGTTTTATTTACCAGAATTACTCCTCATCAAAAACAAAAGATAATAAAGGTGCTTCAAGAAAAAGGAGAAATAGTGGCAATGACAGGCGATGGTGTAAATGATGCCCTTGCTTTAAAGAAGGCCGATATTGGAGTCGTAGTGGGAAGCGCTTCCGATGTTGCCAAAGAAGCCGGAGATTTAATTTTATTAGATAATAATTTTAAGACAATAATTGCGGCAATAGAGGAAGGAAGATTAATTTTTTCAAATATTAAAAAAGTTGTTGTCTATATGCTTTCTAATTCTTTCGTTGAGATTTTTTTAATATTTGGTTCCATGCTTTTGGGTCTGCCGCACCCCTTAACTATAGTTCAAATTCTATGGATTCATCTTATTTGCGATGGCCCTCCTGATATTATGTTAGGTTTTGAGCCAAAAGAAAAAGATATTATGGAAGAAAGACCGGAAAATCTTCAAAGAGAAAATATTTTATCGGGCTCAATGAAATTTTTAATTCTTAGTATTAGTTTAATAATCGGGTTTTTGTGTTTATTTTTCTTTGCATATATCTTTAAGAAAATTGGAGATTTAGCCTTGGCCCGCACTCTTACTTTCGCTATAGTGGCTTCTGTTGATCTTATTTATGTTTTCTCGTTTAAGAATTTAAAAAGATCTATTTTTATGACTGAGAATTTTTTTCAAAATAAAGTTTTGTTTTTTGGAGTACTTTATGGATTTATACTTACTTTTGCAGCAATTTATTTGCCAGTCTTGAATAGAATTTTAGGAACCGTTCCCTTGAAACTTTCTCATTGGTTGTTAGTTTTTACCGTAGCATTAATTGCCACTCTCTGGACTGAAATAATAAAACTTATATATGTTCTCAAAAATAGACTTTAAGTATCAATTTTTATTAAAACTTATGAAAAAATTGTGGAGTTGTCCTAAATGTAAAAGGAAGTTTCAAAAAGAGAATCAAGTACATTCTTGTGTAGAGTATCTATTGGCAAAACATTTTGAAAATAAAGAACTTGCCAAAGAGTTATTCGAGCATTTGAAAAGAGAGATAGAAAAGAGCGTAGGTTTTTTAAAGATCGAATCTTTGCCTTGCTGTATTCACCTGGTCAGCAATTATACTTTTGGCGCAGTTTGGGCAAAAAAAGATAGAATCAGAATTGATTTTAGAACAGGTTTTCAAATCAAAAGCAAAAGAATCTGGAAAATGGTTAAAATGTCAGCCAATCGCTATCTTTATTACTTGGAAATCAAAGACAAAAAAGAAATTGACAAAGAGCTTTTAGGCTGGATTAAAAAGGCTTACTATCTTAATAAAAGTGGTTAAGAAAGAATTTTTAAAAGTGAAGAGGCCCGGAATGCTCCAGGCCTCAATAGAAGCGAACTGTTATGTGCTGATTTTGGTCATGGCCTCCATGGCCTTGCTCGTTACATCTTCCAGCCCCTCTCTGTCAAAGGGCTTTTCGTAAACGGCAAGGAATCCCATGTCGCAGATCCTTTGAACCCGTGCCTGGACAAGAGGCCCCAGAAGAAGCACAATCGTTCTGTCTCGCAGATGTTGGGGAATGGAATCCAGCACTCCCTCTACATCCGTGTCAGTGATAATGAGATCGGCTTCCTCTGGATCATCAGTGAGCTCATATTGGGTTCCGGGTACACGGAATATGTACTGAGCAAGCTTCGCCCAGTCTTTCGACCATGACCAGCCAGAGATGTTTACTTTTTTTCTGGACACCGTTGACCTCCTCTTCTTATTCTTGAGATGGAAAGAGAACCCTTCCCATTTGATAGCTAATAATCTATTAAATTTAATACTTTGTCAACAGAACCCTTCGACAGGTCGCAGGGCAATTGTTTTCGCTCCGCTAGCCGGCGGATGGAGGATAGGCACCCGCCTACCGGCAGGTAGAGTTTTTTGGTAGAATTGGAGAATAATTAGAATTTTATAATCATAGAATAAATGACAAAAATACATCTTGATACAGATTTGGGCGGTGACCCTGACGACTTATGCGCCTTGGCGATGCTTTTAAAATGGCCTGATGTTGAAATAACAGGAATTACGACAGCATCTGATGAGAATGGCAAACGAGCAGGGTATACAAAATATGCCTTACAGATAGCAGGGAAAGATAATATTTTAGTCAGGGCAGGCGCTGATGTTTCAGGCGGTTATTATCGTTACAAACCAGAATATCCAATAGAAGAAAACTTCTGGCCAGAGCTAATAAAACCTTTTCCAAGTCCATTAGATGAGGCCTTGGAGCTTTTAAAACAAAGCATTGAGCAAAATGCTACTATTGTTGCAATTGGGCCATATACAAATTTGGCTCTTTTAGACCAAAAATACCCGGGTATGCTACAAAAGGCAAAAATCTATCTCATGGGTGGATATATTTATCCAATAAGGGAAGGATTCCCCAATTGGGGGAATAACATGGACTACAATATACAGATTGATGTTAATTCGGCAAAATACGTGCTTGAAAATTCATCTCCAACACTTATTCCCATATCAGCAACAGTTGAAACTGCAATAAAAAGAGCATATTTGCCCAAACTTAGACAATCTGGAAAATTGGGAGAATTGTTAGCACTGCAAGCAGAAGCAGAAAATAACAGTGCCCATAATGAGGAGAAATATGGAAAAACCTGCAAGGGCTTACCAGAAGATATCCTTAACTTTCAGCATGATCCTTTAGCGTGTGCGGTAGCGCTTGGATGGGACGGTGTAAAGATTGAGGAGGTACCTCTAATGTTTGAAATAAAAGATGGCTGGCTGCATGAAGTTATTGACAAACGGGGTAAAAAAACAAGGGTCATAACAAAGGTAGAAGGGGAGAGATTTAATGAGTTTTGGTTTAAGACAGTAACTACTTTCTAATGCTAGAGATTGGCCGGTTTGGCCATGCGGGGGGAGGAGGGGTCACTATCACTGTGGTGGCTAACCGTTCCCGTTCATGCGTCCACCAGCAGAAGCTACCTAGCCATGACCAAGGGCTCCTCTTCGAGGAGCCCTTGCTATTCTATATTCCTGAATTTACTTAATCAATTTCAATATTTTTGAAAGAAAATTATTTAAAGGATTGTATTAATAATAGGAGAATAAAAAATGAATAACTCTTTTGTCCGCCGGGTTAATCATCGGTGTTTATTTTGGAAGAATTTTAAGGTTATAGTCTGTCTTGACACTATCTTTTCTTTAGGTAAACTGATACAGATATTGAAATTCATTCATACAAATAACATATTAAGATTATCCTGATAATCTAATTTAAAAAGAATATGGCAGAAAATGTATTAAAGAAAATATTGCGCAATAAAAAACTTGTAGGTTTTATTGCGCTTATTCTATTAGGTGGTGGTTATTTTGGGTATAAAATATTCAAGGGTAACGGGAAAGAGACCCGTTATGTGCTGGCATCAGTTGAAAAGGGGGCTGTTATCGTGTCTGTGTCCGGAAGCGGTCAAGTTTCGGCTTCAGACCAAATAGACATTAAATCAAAGGCAAATAGTGAGGTTGCCGCTGTTTATATTGAGAAGGGAGGGGAGGTTAAGGCTGGAAAGTTGATTTTGAAGTTAGATGATACGGATTTTCAAAAAGCAGTGCGGGATGCCCAAACTTCTCTTGAAACAGCAAAACTTGAATTGGAAAAATTATTGGCACCTGATGAGATTACTCTTTTACAAGCCGAAAACTCTTTAGACCAGGCAAAGCAATCAAAACAAAATTCAAAAGACGATCTCGAGAAAAAATATGGAGATGCCTTTGATAATATTACTAACGTTTTTCTTGACCTTCCCAAGGTAATGTCAGGACTTCAAGCTGTGCTTTTTGGAGCCGACTTTAATGGAGTAATATCCAACCTAGATTATTATTCTAATGCGGCAAAAACTTATGATGAAAGAGCTATCGGGTATAAAGACGATGCATATAATGCTTATCAAAAAGCGCGCAAAGAATATGACCAAAATTTTCAGGACTATAAGGCTACAAATGAATTTTCTGACAAAAGCGTAATAGAAGCGCTTATTAATCAAACCTATCAAACCACAAAGAGCATAAATGAGGCGCTCAAAGAAGCCAACAACTTAATCCAATTTTATGAAGACAAATTTACAGAACATAATCTGAAACCGCAGGCTTTTGCAGATACTCATCTTTTAAGTCTTAATACTTATATGAGTAAGACGAATACGCATCTTCTTAATCTTTCTTCAATAGAAAGTGCAATTCAAACCAACAAGGAAGCGATTGCGGATGCCGAAAAGTTAATTGAAGAAAAAGAATTATCGCTTGCCAAAATGAAAGCAGGTCCCGATGAACTGGATATTAGATCTAAAAAAATTGCTATTCAACAAAAAGAGGACGCTCTAATTACAGCAAAACAAAACCTTGCCGAATGTTATATTACAGCTTCTTTCGATGGTATTGTTGCCGCAATAGAAGTAAAGAAAGGAGATTCTGTTTCAGCCGGTACGGCACTGGCCAGTATTATTACTAAACAAAAAATAACCGAAATTTCTCTCAATGAAGTTGATATAACAAAAATAAAAGTCGGTCAAAAAGCCACCCTTACTTTTGACGCAGTAGAGGGGTTAAGTATTGCAGGTACGGTATTGGAAATTGATACATTGGGAACTGTCACGCAAGGTGTGGTTACTTATAATGTAAAGATTGGTTTTGGTACGCAGGACGAGAGAGCAAAGCCGGGCATGAGCGTTTCGGCTGCAATTATAACCGATTCGAAGCAAAATGTTTTATCAGTACCAAATTCCGCCGTAAAAACAAGTGGAGATACATATTACGTAGAAATGCTAAACCAGTCGGTCTTAAACAAATCTCTTTTAAACAGCGCCGCAATCAGTTCGGGCATACCTTCAAAAACTCCTCCTAGCGAGCAATCAATAGAGATTGGATTGGCAAATGATTCCGTTACCGAAATTACCAGTGGACTTAAGGAAGGCGATATGGTTATTGTAAGGACTGTTAGTTCTACATCTACATCAACAACGCAAAATGGGCAATCGCAAAATCAGAGTTTGTTCCAGTCAGGCGGCGGAAGAAGTGAGAGTATAATTCCTCGTTAACTAATACCATGCCCCGTAGTAGAATTTCGAATCTATGCGGGGTTAATAATCTGAAAATTTCGAAGAAATTTTCCATTCGAAATTTCACTACGGGGTATGATTGAATGCAAGAATATCAATAAAATATACAAAGGCGTTTCTGTTGAAACCGTCGCGCTAAAGGGGATTTCTTTTGTTATAAAAGATGGAGAGTTCGTTGCTATTATGGGTCCTTCTGGCTCTGGAAAGTCCACTTTGATGCATATCCTGGGTGCGCTTGATACTCCTACGAGCGGTGAATATTTATTAAACGGGCAAAATGTTGCCGAGCTTTCGGAAGACGAGCTTGCAGATATGAGAAGAAATAAAATTGGCTTTATCTTTCAATCTTTCAATCTTCTTCCGCGTGCAACAGTTCTTCGCAATGTAGTATTGCCGTTAGTCTATGCAGGAACTCCGCGGGAACAAAGGGAAGAACAAGCAAGAGCTGCTCTTAAAAACGCGGGATTGGACGAATCTCTTTTTTTCCATCTTTCCAATCAACTTTCAGGTGGTGAGATGCAGAGGGCCGCAATCGCTCGAGCGCTCGTTAATAATCCATCCATAATTCTCGCAGACGAACCAACTGGCAATTTGGACACCAAAACCGGAGAAATTGTTCTTGACACCTTTCAGACGCTTAATAAAAAACAAAACCGTACAATTATACTTATTACCCATGAGCGGTATGTGGCAGAACACGCGGACAGAATCATTCATATTCGCGATGGAGTTATTGTGGAAGACGAAAAAAATATTAAAAAGCGAATCGCTAATCATAATCACATATGATGATTTCTGATTTATTTCAAGAAACATATTCTGCTCTCCTGATTAATAAAGCCCGTTCAGGGCTTACAATTTTAGGTATTGTTATTGGAATAGGTTCAGTAATTGCAATGATTTCTATTGGACAGGGAGCACAGGGCACAATCGAGTCAAGCATTCAATCTTTGGGGTCGGATCTGGTTATAGTTATGCCCGGTGCTCAGCGCGGATTCGGTTTTCAAGTAAGTTCGGGGCGTGGTTCGGCCACAAGCCTGACCCAGGAAGATGCAGACGCAATTCAACAGGAAATTACCCTTGCCAAGGCAGTTTCTCCTGAACTTTCCGGGCGCTATCAAGTCACGGCAAAAGGCACAAACACAAATACTCAAGTTTTGGGGACGCTTTTAACTTACTTAACTGTCAGAAATGTTGAAATTGAGCAAGGATCATTTATTTCTGATCAGAATGTAAAAAGTTTATCAAAAGTAGCGGTTTTAGGTCCTACTGTGCGAGATGATCTTTTTGGTGAAAATTCCAATCCTATTGGGCAAACAGTTCGCATAAAACGTATTGATTTTAAGGTTATCGGAGTTACAAAGTCAAAAGGCGGAACTGGTTTTGGCAGCCAGGATGATATGATTTTTATTCCTTTGTCCACAGCCCAGCGTTACCTGATGGGCAGTAACTATGTGACCTCTATTAGCGTGCAGGCAATCAATCAATCCTCAATGGCAGAAATGCAGCAAGAAATTACAACGCTTTTGCTGAATCGCCATAATATTTCCAATGCTCAGCTGGCTGATTTTAGCACTTTAAATCAGGCCGACATCATAGCAACTGCTTCTTCAATAACCAATACTTTTACAGCATTGCTTGGTTCGGTTGCAGGGATTTCTTTGATTGTAGGCGGTATAGGAATTATGAATATGATGCTTACAAGCGTTACCGAAAGAACGAGAGAAATAGGATTGCGCAAGGCCATTGGCGCCAAGAAAGGAGATATTAATCTTCAATTTTTAACAGAAGCCATAATGCTTACTTTTATTGGAGGAATCGTGGGAACTTTTACGGGATGGCTTATTTCTTTGGGTGTTTCTCGATTTGGCGGCATTACAACAAAAATTTCATTGCCATCAGTTTTGTTGGCATTCGGTGTATCGGCAGCTATCGGAATTATTTTTGGTTATTACCCGGCAAGGAGAGCTGCCGGATTAAATCCCATAGAAGCCCTGCGTTACGAGTAATAAATTAAAATAATCGTTTGTGGTCGAGCAAATATTATAAACAATAAAATATAAATATTATGAAGAAAATATTACCAATAATTCTTATATTAATATTAACAGTTATGGTTGGTGGCGGAGCTTTTTACGGCGGGATGAAATACGCGCAAAGTAAAAGTTCCTCCAGATTCGCCAATTTGTCGCCAGAACAACGACAGCAAGGATTCCAGCAATTAGGTGCGTCCGTAACCGGTGGGACTAGAGGTGGAAACTCTGGAAGTTCTGGTTTTACCTTAGGTGAAATCATTTCTAAGGATGACAAAAGCATCACAATTAAGTTGCGAGATGGCGGCTCAAAGATAATCTTTTATTCGGATGCAACAGAGGTTGATAAATTTGTAAGCGGTACGTCGAGCGATTTGGAGGTTGGCAAGACGGTCAATGTGAGCGGCAAAACAAACCAGGACGGTAGCGTTACCGCACAATCAATTCAGTTAAGACCGGCCACACCTGCCCCATAATGCTATTGGATAATACGTCAAAGATTTATCTCCGCAGAAATGCGGAGTAAACTTTTTAGCGATTTTTTTAACCCGAATTTCTCGGGTTTTTTAATTTATTTAGTACGAGACCCGGACTCGTACTAAATTTATTTTATTTGACTTTTGCAAAAGAAAATTATATAAATTATTCAGAGTAGATTGGAGCTCATATTATTCGGCTTTTAGCCGAAAAGGAAGGGGAAACAGATGGAACTTCTAGATTGTGTAGTGATGGTATTCACTGCCACGGACGAGGGAGCATCGCAGCCATACGCGATGACAATTGTCGTTGCGCCGACAAGGGCAAAGGCAAAGGCATATGCCAGGCAGGAATTGGCACCTTTTCTTGTAGGGCATTCCTGCGACAACTGGAGGACGCGGACGGCTTGCCACATTCCGTGGCCGTCCTCCACGCCGGAGACTTTGGCTCTCTGGACGCACGGTGCCGGGCGGATCAAGTAGGAGAGATTGTTCTCCAAAAGAAAGTCCCACTGTACCAACAGCGGGACTTTTCCATTAAAAATCAGCTCAAAAAGGGCTGGTTTTTGCGTTTTTTTGATTTTATTTATTAATTTAGTTTAAATTTTCTTTAATTTCCTTTAATCTGCCTACATCATTAACCAAAAAATAAAGAAAATCGGATTCTTTTTTATCTCCGCACTCTACAAACATATCAAGACTTTCGTCCCAGACCTTATTTGACATATGCTTTTGTTTCCACGTTTTTTCTCCAACTTCTATGTCTGCCCCAGAATTTCTGAAAAACTCACGCTCGGAAGCTATTTGAATAATATTATGTTTTTCTCCTTCATTTATCATTTCAATTATCTCCTCGGCATTGTCTGAAAATTCAGATTCAGGAATCTTAATAGGTATTATTTTGCTCTTATTATCGTTTCGGAGATTGGCTTCATTCAAGATTTTTTCTATTATTTTTACAAAATTATTTCTTTTGGATTTTAAAAGTTTTTCAAATTTATCGTATAGCATATCTTTTGTTTTTATTATCCTTTCTTATTTTGCCACACTTTTAAAATTAAGCCAAAAAAAGACAAACAAAAATGGCGGAACGTGTCATCCGCCATCTTTTAATTTTAGATGGGGGTGGGGGTGGGGGTGGGGTAAACTTTTTAGCGATTTTAAAGTAAAATAATATAATGGAATAATTAATTTTTAAAATGAAAAACCTTCAAAATTTAAAAAAAGAATTAAAAAGTTTTAAAAAACCGGACAAAGCGAGTTCTTTGCAGAGATTTTTTAAGACAGGAAAAGGAGAGTATGGCGAGGGTGATATTTTCCTTGGCCTAAAAACCGCAGAAACCAGCAGCGTTGCCGAAAAATACAAAGGACTTTCATTCTCAGAATTAAAAGAGCTTTTGGCCTCTAAAATTCACGAAGAAAGAAGCGTGGCAGTAATGATTTTGAATCGCCAATTTCAAAAAGGAGGTTTTAAAGAAAAAGAAAAAATCCATGAGTTTTATCTGAAAAATCTTTCTGGCATTAATAATTGGGATTTGATAGACACTTCAGCCCATAGAATAATTGGAGCATACCTTGACCTTTCCGGTAAATCCCGAAAATTTCTTTATGAATTCGCAAAATCAGATAATTTGTGGAAAAGAAGAATTGCCATAATGACAACTTATCACTTTATAAGAAAGAAAGAGTTCAAAGATACTCTAAGGATTGCAGAAATACTTTTGAATGATAAGGAAGATTTAATCCACAAAGCAGTCGGCTGGATGTTAAGAGAAATCGGTAATAGGGATTTGGCAGCAGAAGAAAGGTTTTTGAAAAGGCATTATAAAAAAATGCCCCGTACTATGCTTCGCTATGCTATTGAAAAGTTTCCCGAAAAGAAAAGGCAAGCTTATTTAAAGAATAAAATTTAGGATAAAGAGAATTAAAAAACAGGCATAATGATGCCTGTTTTTGCAAATTAAATCTCAGGAGAAACAATCGACTTTATTCTTTTTGTTGCCAAATTCATATTCCTTCTTCCCTGGCCAACCGGATAGAAAACAGGATAAACATTAAAATCCTTTCCATTTATTTTTAGAATTTCTTTTTGTTTGTTTTTATACTTACTTACCGAGATTTGTTTTCCCAATATGATTGAGCTTACCTGATTTCCAAAAGTAATTATACATTTTGGATTAGTAAATATTATTTCCTGTTGCATAATCTCCAAGTATTCCTTAAAAACAACATTTTTTAATGGCCTTGCGTCTAACTGAGCGCACTTTGCCAGATTTGTAATATATACTTTCTTTTTTGCTATCTCTTTATAAATTTTTGCAGAAAATTCAGCAGACCACTCTTTTGTTTTTAATTCCTGGGTTTTGTGAAAAT
>Ga0315289_10000656_pt1 | contig 52831 bp, 47 predicted proteins | sample YL17G11_40_MG_FD_203452 | JGI IMG/M metagenome (GOLD analysis project Ga0315289, IMG submission 203452) | Sediment microbial communities from Yellowstone Lake, YNP, Wyoming, USA - YL17G11_40 | ecosystem: Environmental > Aquatic > Freshwater > Lake > Sediment | place: USA: Wyoming | collected...
CCTTCCGGTTCGCATTACGGTGGATGCGATTCCTGGCGTGGCTTTCACGGGAAAGGTCGCCAGCATTGCCCCGCTGCCGGATGCGCGGAGCATGTTCATGAACCCCGACCTGAAAGTCTATACCACGGGGATTAGTATTGATGGCGGTGCCGATGTGCTTCGTAGTGGCATGACCTGCAAAGCGGAGATTGTCATTGAACAGTACCCGTCGGCAGTCTACGTGCCTGTTCAGTCGGTGATACGAGTAAAGGGGAAGACTACCGCCTTTGTGAGTCGTGGGGACACAGTTGAGCCCCGACAGGTGGAGATCGGTCTGGACAACAACCGGATGGTTCGTATCGTCAGCGGCCTCAAGCCGGGAGAAACGGTCCTGCTGACGCCGCCGCTCGAAGCTTCGGAGGCGGTAACAGAGACAGAGGTGGGGATCCAACCTAAAGCTGCCGCGACAGAAAAGGTTTCTGGCGCCGCGTCTGCTGCGGAACCGCGTGCCGAAAGCAGCGCACCAGCGACAGCGCCGGTTACGCAGAGTCAGCCGTCAGCCTCCGAACCCCCGGCCGCCGGCGAACGCCCGTCACGAGGCAGTCTGGAGAACTTGACGCCAGAGGAACGACAAAGGCTGCGTGAGCGCTTCCAAAACATGTCTCCTGAGGAACGGGAGGCAATGCGAGCGCGCATGGAGCAGAGGCGGCAGCAAGCCGGTGAGGAGGGGACGGGAGAGTAGAGATGAACACACCCGCTTCAGAGAACGCGCTCACCGCGCAGATCGTGGACCTGCGGAAGGTATACCACATGGACAGCCAGTATGTGACGGCGCTGGATGGCATTACGGTCTCGTTCGAGCGCGGCAGTTTCTGGGCCATCATGGGACCCAGTGGGTCCGGCAAGAGCACCATGCTGAACCTGCTCGGATGCCTGGATCGACCGACGTCGGGTCAATACATCTTGGAGGGTCAGGACGTCAGTTCGCTTGACGACGATGCGCTGAGTGAGATCCGATTGAAGCGCGTGGGGTTCATCTTCCAGAGCTTTAATCTCATTCCCCAGTTGACGGTGCGGGAGAACATCGAGCTTCCCCTCTACTATCTGGGTTGGGATCCTGGAAGCAGCGCCGAGCGTGCGCGGGAACTGGCCGCGAAGGTCGGATTGGAGAAACGTTTGGCGCACCGTCCTTCAGAGCTGTCAGGAGGAGAGCAGCAGCGCGTTGCCGTGGCGCGAGCCCTGGCGAATGACCCAGCCATTCTCCTGGCTGACGAGCCCACTGGAAACCTGGATACTGCAACTGGCGAGGAGATCATGAGACTCATTGCCGAGCTTAATGAGCAGGGCAAAACCATCATCATGGTGACCCACGAAGCCCATATCGCCGCTTTTGCCAAGCGGTGTCTCCACCTCAGAGATGGTATCGTTGAACGCATAGAAAGAGCGGACCGGTGAGAACGTTGCGCTTGGCCAGGAATGTCCGGCTTGGCATCAAGAACCTGCTGCTCCACAAACTGCGCTCGTTCCTGACGACGCTGGGTGTGGTCTTCGGCGTGGGAAGCGTGATCGCCATGCTGGCAGTAGGTGAGGGGGCAAGCAAGGAAGCGCTAGAGCGGATCAGAAAACTCGGCAGTCAGAATATCATCATCACGGCCATGAAGCCGGTTGAGGAGGAAAGCGCGCAGAACGTCATGGTCTTCATGAGCATCTACGGCCTCCTGTACGACGATGAAATGAGGATCGCGGAGAGTTTCCCTGCCGTGGAGCGAACGGCCCCCGTAAAGCTTATCCGCAAGGAAGGACGCCTCGGTGCGAGATCACTGGACCTCCGGATCGTCGGTACCACTCCGGCGTGGTTTGATCTGGTTCAGCGCCCTCTCATAGCTGGTCGCGTGCTTACAGCCAGGGACATGGCTGAGAAAGGGGATGCGGTTGTGCTGACGGAGTACGGCGCTCGGAGGCTATTGGCCACACAGGCAACGATCGGGCAATGGCTGCGAATCGGTGGTAATTACCTCCAGGTGATCGGCATCGTGAAGAGCGAAAGCGCAGCCGGAGGTAGCATGCAGACCCCGGACCAGGAGATCGACGCGTACATTCCCCTTGACGTGGCCCGTGAACGCTTCGGGGATGTGTTCATCCAGGCTACGTCCGGGACAAGGAGCATGGAGCAGGTGGAACTCCACCAGATGATTGTCGAGGTCCGCTCCACGGAAGACGTTGAACCCACGGCCTCAGGAATTGAGGCGATGCTGAAGCGGTTCCACAAGAAAACGGACTACCGTATCAGCGTGCCGCTCGCGCTTCTGCGCCAGGCGGAGGCAACGAAGCGCACGTTCAACATCGTTCTAGGTTCCATCGCTGCCATCAGCCTCGTCGTGGGAGGCATCGGCATCATGAACATCATGCTTGCGACGGTCACTGAGCGAACGCGTGAGATAGGCATCAGGCGCGCCATCGGTGCGAAGCGGCGACAGATCATCGGGCAGTTCCTCATTGAGACGGTCGTGCTTTCAGTCTGCGGCGGGTTGGCAGGCATCGGCATTGGCCTATTCATCCCATGGCTGATCTCGCGCTTTGCCGGAATGCCGACCATCGTCAGCGCATACAGCCTGGTTCTGTCTCTCGGCATCAGTATGAGCGTTGGCATCGTCTTCGGCATCTATCCTGCCCTGCGCGCCGCCAGACTCGATCCTATTGAGGCCCTCAGGCACGAGTAACTCGGGCCTGTCCGTCCTGTCCCTCTCTGCTCCCAATCGTCGCGACTGAGTGAGCGGAGTTGTCCTACCCGTTAGGGGGTCTCTTGCCCCTTTGTCCCCTTCATGCATCAAAACGGGGCATCGTAGTCGGCGGACAAATGCCGCGCAGGGCACTCATGGGCACGGCGCCGCATACGGCTGCGACGGCGCTCCATCTTTCCTCTAATGCGCCGCCGGAGCTTGCTGCCCCGTCCGAAGTCCTTCGCCTAGTGTTTCTCCCTTCGTGAATGCATCAACAAGCCGGCATTTGTCATAAAGGGCCTTATCTCTGCTGCTTAGGAAGTCCACGTCACCGTGCCTTCTCAAGTAGCAGTGGGTTTCCGCGACGTCTTCCCAGTGGTTCACCCACCCGTAGAAACTTGGCATTCCGTGGGGCCTCATCCAGCCCAGTGGCGGAAACAGAGCGTAGCCGAACATCGCGGCGATACCGCCGTGGGAAGTCGATTGGGAGGCATCAAACTGCGCCAGAAACTCCTTCCAATAACCCGTGTTGAAGGCGGCCATGTTGAACTCGAAACTGTGCGTTGCCTCATGTAGGAACAGTTCCCCATCCCGTGGGGCGGGAAACACCAGCTTCTCCAGCAATGAGCGGTTCTTGATATGGATGGGGAACCTCCGCTCGTACTCGGCCGGGTCGACGTATCCTCTCACCCAGAAGGGAATCGGATAGGCCGCAGGGTTGTCGGCGAAGCTCTCCTCTATCAGTATGGGACCGATGTTATCCTTGAAGTACTGCGGGCACTTATCCAGATCCTTGTCAATCCTATTGAGCAAACCAGGCAGATAACCGAACAAATAGCAGCGACTTAGGGGATTGTCTGCCTTCACCGTGACGTTGTGCTTCTGTTTCAATAGCTCTATTCTTGTGCTTAAAGCTTGCGTCGTCATGCATCCTGATGCACAAAAGGATAATGCAATATAAACTATATATGGTGCGATATATTTCACGTTTTTCTCCTTCTTTTCCGGCTCGTGGATGATGCACTATGGCATCGGGAGGTACGAAACGGTTGGTAATGAAGTCAGGCGTGAGTCGGTGCCACGGGGCGCGCTACTTGCGGGTGAGGACGCCTAAAGAGCCACTATGGCATGTTGCAGCAACGCCGCAGAATCTCGCCGTCACTCTATTCTAACGGGCGTTTGGGAGGGTGTCAATACAGAAAATGTTGCGAGGTGGAGGGGAAGGGCGACGGGGGAGCGGGGGGAGAGGATGCACGCTGGCTCGTGGTGGAGCCGGCGGTTGGAATGGCAGGGTCAGATGGGGCGCCCCCTATCGGGCGTCCTCTCGCCCCTGCCTCACCCACAGGATGCCTTTGACGGTAGCCGCGATCTTTTCGGCGGCGGCAGGCTTCGCCAGCAGTGTGATGGGGGAGTACTCCAGGGCGCGGTTCATTAGTTCGCTTTCGGGATAGCCGGTGAGGATGACCACGGGTATAGTGCCCCAGCCCCGTCGGATCTCCTGGAGCATCGTGGGTCCGTCCATTCCAGGCATCCTCAGGTCGAGAATGACGAGGTCCGGCACCTCCCGCCGAAGGACTTCCAGACCTTCAGCGCCTCCGGGAGCTGTCAGGACTCGGAACCCATCCACTTCAAGTGCCCTAGCCAGCACATCGCGGACGGTCGCCTCGTCGTCTACGACCAGAATGGTGCGCCGTCTGGGGCGAGCGTGCTGCGACTCAGCCCAGCGGTCCAGCGTGGCCTTCTTGAACCGCCAGCTCCCTCCGACCTTGAACGCCGGTATCTCGTCATTCCTGGCCAGCCGGCGGATGGTCTGCGGATTGAGCCTCAGATACTTGGCGGCCCCATGCGCGTCAAATACGTCGGTATCGTCGGACATGTCCCCCTCTCCGCAAGTCAACCCCCGAGCGAAAAGAACCAGATTACATCATAAACAAACGATGTTCATGCTTTTAGAACGTCTGGGCATGATTTATCACGTATTATATCAGCGCATCGGCTCGGTGTCAAGCCCTATTCGCGCGGGACGCTCTTCCAAGGACATTCCTGACAGGTACTGGTCGTATCAGACCTGCCTCCGGCGGTTGCACCGCGACACATGCTCGAAAAATCCCCGGTGACGGGGTATAATCCCCGTCAACTTGTCGCCATTCGGTTGGCTGGTGCAAAAAGTATGGGAATGCTCCGGCGAAGGGGAGGGCAGGATTTCCGTGACGCCTAAAGGAAGGGCCTGGATGATGGGCGACTCCAGTCAGTGTTGCAAAGGTGAGAGAATCAATAAAGACATTCCCACCGGTTGGGAATTCACCGACGCGGACAGGCGGGCCGCTGAGGCCCTGCAAGAGCGCCTGCCAGGGCGCATCTTTGACACGCATATGCACGTCTGCCGCGAGCAGAACGTGCGGCCTCCTGCAACCTTACTGCAATTGGGGCCGGACTACGTGGGCGTGGCCCTGTGGCGGGAGGTGGTTGGGGCGCAGATGGGCGCCGATCGCCTGTACGGCGGGCTTGTCATGCCCTATCCCTCAAAGCAGGGCGACATTGACGCCGCCAACGCGTTCGCGCTGGCGCAGGCGGAGACCGACGAACGCTTCCTGGCGGGGGTTCTGGTCGCACACCGGGCCTCGCGTGAGAAAGCGGAAGAGCTTGTTGCCAATCCGAAGGTGCGTGGCCTGAAGCCTTACCATTTCTACGGCCTGCACGAGCCGACCTTCCAGTCAAAGCTATGCGACTTCGTGCCTGATTGGGCCTGGGAGCTGGCCGACCGGCATGGGCTCGTGGTTGTGCTGCACATGGTCAAGGACCTTGCGTTGTCTGACCCTGGCAACCAGAGGGACATTCGCGAGGTGTGCGAGAAGTACCCGAATCTTCGGCTTCAGCTTGCACACGCGGCGCGGGGGTTTCATGCGCCCAACACCGTGAAGGGCATAGTCTCTCTTCGAGGTCTGGAGAACGTCTGGTTCGACACCTCGTGCGTCTGTGAGGCCGATGCGATAGTGGCCATTCTGGATGAGTTTGGGCCGAGGCGCGTGATGTGGGGCAGTGACTTCCCAGCCTCTCAGGGACGCGGACGCGCCATCACGCTGGGCACCGGGTTCGCGTGGATCGTCACCGATTCAGTCGTGTGGACCAACCAGTTCTATGGAGAGCCCGTCCAGGTTGGGCTCGAGGCCCCGGCGGCGCTGCTGCGCGCGGCGGACCAGGTCGGGCTCAGTGACGAAGACCTGCAGGACATCTTCTGTGACAACGCGCTGCGGTTCTACGGCTTGCAGGAAGCGGAGCCGACGGTGCAGGAGCTCTACCGCCACGCCAAGACGCGCATCCCCGGCGGCACACAGCTCTTGAGCAAGCGTCCGGAGATGTTCGCCCCCGAGCAGTGGCCGGCCTACTACAGCCTTGCCCGGGGCTGCGAGATATGGGACATTGACGGCAGGCACTACTACGACGTGGGAGTCCACGGCATCGGGGCGTGCCTGCTGGGCTACCGGGACCCGGAAGTGACCCGCGCCGTGAAGCGTCGTGTGGCGCTGGGCAGTTTCTGCATCCTGAACTGTCCCGAGGAGGTCGAGCTTGCGGACCTGCTGTGTGAGATTCACCCTTGGGCCGAGCAGGTGCGCTTCGCGCGGAGCGGCGGCGAGATCATGAGCGTCGCGGTGCGCATCGCGCGTGCCACTACCGACCGCTCAGTCGTCGCGGTATGCGGCTATCACGGCTGGCATGACTGGTACCTGGCGGCGAACCTCGGCGAGCACGATGCCCTGCGAGGGCATCATCTGCCCGGCCTTGATCCGCTGGGCGTACCTCGCGAACTGCGCGACACCCTTTTCACGTTCACCTACAACGACCGCGAAGCGCTACAGAAGATCGTTGACGAGCACGGCGACCGACTGGCGGCGGTGGTCATGGAGCCATGTCGATATCGCGACCCCGCCCCGGGCTTCCTGGAATTCGTGCGCGACGCCGCGCACGGCGCCGGGGCGCTCTTGGTCTTCGATGAGATCACGATCGGCTGGCGGCTGATCTACGGGGGCGCGCACTTGAAGCATGGCGTCAACCCCGACATGGCGGTCTTCGCCAAGGCCATCAGCAACGGCCACCCGATGGGCGCCGTCATCGGCACGCGCGAAGCGATGGAGGGCGCGCACGGCTCCTTCATCAGCAGCACCTACTGGACCGAGGGCGTCGGCCCTGCGGCGGCGTTGGCGACGTTGAAGAAGATGGGCCGGGTGGACGTGCCGGGTCATTGCGAGCGGGTCGGACGCAGGGTGATGGATGCCTGGCGGGTGTCTGCGAGGCGATATGGGCTCCCCGTGGAGGTGGAGGACGGGTACCCGTGCCTGGCACACTTCAAGTTCGACCACGAACTGTCCGGCGCGCTGAACACGCTCTACACCCAGAGCATGTTGGCACGAGGCTTCCTTGCGCGTCCTTCGTTTTACGCGACACTGGCGCATACCGACGAGGTCATCGATAGGTACGCCACCGCCATTGACGAAGTCTTCGGTGAGATGGCGGAAGCGCTGCGCAAAGGGGACGTGGAGAAGCGCCTGAAGGGCCCAATAGCCCACACCGGCTTTCGCCGCCTGCTGTGAATGCGCGTCCTCTGGGACACTTGTAGGCTTCGACACAACGGAGTCATGCGCAGAGGAATCCCATGTGGCACAGCTGCCCCCGCCTTCGTGGGGCGCACGTATATCTACCTGTTCACGCACGCGCTGCCGCCGCTGAGAAAGCTGGGCCGGTCTGAGGCGGAGGTCGAAACAATGGCCCGCCACAACCCCCGGCGCATGCTCATTCGGGGGTCGTGGGCGTAGGCATGGCCCGTTTCAGGCCCGCCAGGTGACGTCTCCCGTCGTTTTCCTCGCAATGCCTTGTCGCTATAATGACGCCCCACGGCAGTCGGGCTTTGTCGTTGTGAGAGCCGCAGTCTCCGGCTCATAGTTAAGAGTGAGAACCATGGCCAAGATCACTGCAATGTCTTCACTTGCCTACGCCCATTACACGCTCTACGAGGCGCTGCCGCGCATGGCCGCGCGCGGGTTCAAGCGTATCGAAATCGCGAGCTTCGCGCCATACTGCTTTCACTTCAATTTCGGCAGCCCCACCCCTCCGGAGCTCAAGCAGATGCTTGCCGACCACGGTCTGACAGTCATAGGGCTCAACTGGAGTCCCGGCAACGCGTGCGCTTACGACGAAAGCACGATAGGTCCATGGATCGCTGCGTTCGAGCGCAAGATCGGGCAGTCCGCCGAGGTCGGCATTCCCATGATGACGATGCATTTCGGCGAGAGGAATGAGCGCGAAGATCAGGAGGCGCAGCTCGCCACGGCTGTCAGTGTCTACGACCGGCTTGGGGAGTTCGCCGCCCGACAGGGAGTCCGCATGCTGCTGGAAGTGCCCCATCTCTACACCATCCACTGGAATGCCGAAGCCGTGCTGTGGATCTTCGAGCGCCTCTCCAGCCCGAATGTCGGCGCCCTGGTTGACTGCAGCCACTGGGGAATCATCGGCTACGACCTCGACAGCTTCTTCGACAGCCTGGGGGACCGCCTCTGGCACATCCATCTGCGAGACTCCGCCGGTCCCGATGCGGCCGACCGCAAGCAAGACCTGGAGCTTACGCCCGGAGCGGGCACCGTGGACTTTCGGAAGTTCGCCGAGGCGCTCGACCGCGTGGACTACAGGGGGGACGTGACGACCGAGTTCGAATATCGTGACGTTACACTCGACGAAATCGAACACCAATATGACATCGGACTTAAGTACCTCGCGAAGGTTGGCTGGGAGATTCCTGAGGCGGTGAGTTACTGATAGCTCACTGCCCGGAGGAGGCTAATTATAGGAGGAGAGCGAAGATGCCAATGATTCATCCCGGCACCAACATCTCAGTTCCTGCGCCTGGGGATAAGACCTCATGCGCCGGCTACACGGGGTTCAATTCGGCCAACTTGAACCAGATCTACCGGGTCGAGAAGCTCGCGGCGTTTCGCTCGCAGATTGCCGTGGGTTATGGCAAACCGATCGTCGCCCGGCTGCCTGGAGGCGACCTGCTGGCCACCGGCTTCTACAACCACAAGGATGAGCCGGACTACGTCTATCCGGATGGTCGCCGGGCCCACTCCGACGAGTGGTGGACGTTGGAAGAGGCGGCGCTGATGCGTTCAAGCGACGAGGGCAAGACTTGGTCCGAACCACGCATGTTGGGAATGCCAGGTCGTCCCGCTCAGTTTAGTTGCCTCAGCGACGGCACGCTCGTAATGGCGCTGGGCGACCAGATGGTTCGCTCCCCGGACGAAGGACGCACCTGGATGCCATGTCAGGTGGCCTGGGACAGCTTTGCAGCGCCCAAACAGAACGCTCGTGGCTACGGCGAGACGAACGGCGTTCTGGAGATGCCTGAGGGCACCCTGCTCTGCTCTTGTTTTGCACACCGAAGCCCTCAGCAGACCGTCCGCGACTGGTGCTCATATGTAACCCGGTCCGCTGACTGGGGGAAGAGCTGGGGTGACGCGAATTTCGTGGTCAACACCGACGAAGTCAGCTACATCCTGCTGCCCAGCGGCAAGCTGCTGGGTTTTGCGCGCGTGGACACGATGTATGCGCGCGACATCTGGGGCATTGCTGGCCAGACAGGCGAGGGCGGGGACACGCTGACGATCGTTGAATCCGAGGACGAAGGTTGCACCTGGACCAAACCGCGACGCATTGGCCTGGGTATGGCTCAGATTCCCGGATTCCCACTCCTGCTGCCCGACGGCCGCCTGCTGCTCATCTACGGCAATCGTCAGTTCCCGTTCGGTTCTCAGGTGATCGCCAGCCGCGACGACGGCCGCACGTGGGACCTGGACCATCCGCTGATCCTGTCGTGCTTCAGTTGGGACAACTACGGGGGTCACCCGCGCAGCATCCTCATGCCCGACGGCAGCATTATCACCGGTTACTACGTCCGCATGTTCAAGGAGGACCCAAACGTTACGAAAGACATTGCCTCGCACATCGTCCGCTGGCGTGTCCCCGATGACTGGCCGTAGGAGCTGTCCGGCGGGCATATCGAGTGCGCAGGCAGAGCGCCGTGGACGCAGCGAGCGTGTTGTCGTGGTACCGTATTGTCCACAGGAGGGGAAGTAGATGTCGCGGAACAAGAAGCTTGGGACGATCCAGAACAATGATGTCAACTGTATGCTTGTCTCCGGTTCTGGAGAAGAGCTGACGGCGGAAGAGTACGTGGCCGATATCGGGCACCTGCTAGACGGCGGCGCCGACGTCATGGCGCAAGACCTGGGTCTGCCCGATCCGGTGATCTACCGCAGCAATGTGGCGACAACCTGGGACAAGCACCTCGTGGAGGTGACAGCGGCCACGTGGCCCGGCGAGGAGCAAGACGTTGTCACTGAACAGGCAGTCACCCAGGTTGAGGGGATCCTCAGGTTGTTCGAGGCGGGGACGGATCCGCTGCAGCTTACCATCGAAGCCTGCCGGCAGCGTGGCGTCGCGGTCGTGGCCAGTTATCGGATGAACGCGGAGGACTGGTACGCGAACACGTGGCGGCTGTCCGACTTCGGACGGGCTCATCCCGACTGGAGAATCCCGGACGCGGGCTGTCTTGACCCTGCCGTGCCAGGCGTCTACGAGCAGAGGATGGCGATCTTCACCGAGGTCGCGCAGGAGTACGACGTGGACGGCATCGAGTTCAACTTCCGGCGCTGGTGCAAGATGGTCTCGAATCCGCTGAAGAACCACACGGTCCTTACGAGGATGGTCCGCGACACCCGCCGGATGCTGGATGAGACGGCCGCTGCGAAGGGCCGGGGCAGGCTGTTGCTGGGCGTGCGCGTCGGGCCCTCCCTGGCTGACCCACCGGGCACTGAGTATCCGGGCGGCGACCCGCGAGTTGACCCCTCGTGTCGTGACCTCGGCCTTGACGTGCCGACATGGGTGGAGGAGGAGCTGGTGGACTGCGTGTGTCCTTCGCTGTTCTGGCCGAGACTTCCCGGTGTGCCGAAGACGGCGGAGTTCGTTGCGCTTGTCGGAGACAGGAACATCGGTGTGTACCCCAGCGTGTTCCCCCTGCCGGCGTGGGGGGAGGACGAGATATCCATACCTGACATGTCCCCGGACCAAATCAGGGACATGATGAAGCGTCATCGCGCCGAGATCTGCAATGCGGCGCTTCAGTGCTACGACGATGGCGCTGATGGAATCAGCACGTTCAACTGGTCCCACGCCGCTCTGTACAGCGCCAGGGTGCAGCGTGAAGGCACGAAGATGACCGCGTACCGAGGAAGCCTGCCCTACATGCGAACTGAGCTCTTCGTGCACCGTTTCCTCGGCAGCCCTGGAGAGTTGCAGGAGTGTTTGAAGAAGGAGCCCATCGTTTCCGGCCGGGATTGCCGCTGGCCGGATTGACGGGAAGACGCGCATGAGGACGGCGAAGATCAGTACCGGCCAGGAGGTGACCATTGTCCCGCCGGGCTCGGGCATCGTCCGGCATTCTGACAGAGCGGTCTATCGGAACACTCAGACTCGGTTGCGCCGGTTTCGCCTGGAACGAACAAAGCTTGTTTCGCTTCGGTTTCAGGATTGAGCGAAAGGGGCATGGATGACCAGACAACACAGGGCCTGGGAGCCCAAGGACTATCGCATCATTCTCCAGCATGACGCCTGTGAGCCCCTTGTGAGCTGTCTTGGCCCCGTCTCGAAGGCCGAGCTGCTTACGGCCAGCATTGACCAGTTCAGGGACGCCCCTGTTGACGTGTATGCCTCGGACGTGAACCACGCGGGAGGCGTGCACTTCAATTCGCGCACGTGCGAGCGCCATTCAACTCGTATCGGCAGGCTGGCGTGCAGTGCTGCGCTTCAAATGACCGAGGCCGTCCGGCAGATGCTGGACGAGGGCACCGAGCCGCTGCGCATCTACTGCGAGGGCGCCCATGCGCGCGGCATAGACTACATGGCGCGCGTGAGGATGAACGATCTCCACGACGTTGTGGGCGTCATTCTCAACGTGCACAAACCCCGTCACAAACCCTCGGCGGCGGTGCCGGAACTCTACTACCATACCTCGAAGTGGCGGCTGGATCATCCTGAGTACCTGATGGGTGACCCCACCGCTGACACCCCGAAGTGCAGCTACGAGTACTGGGAACGATCTGCGCCGAACTATGCGCTCGGGCCCGTCCGCGAGCACATGCTGAACATGATCGAAGAGCTGGTGCACAACTATGATCTCGACGCTGTCGAACTCGATTTCGTGCGCATGCCGTTTAATTTCCTCAAGCAAGAGCGTTATGCGCAACGGCACGTCATGACTGGTGTGATCCGTCAGGTCAAGGAATCCTGCGTCAGCGCAGGGGAAGAGCGGGGGCGTCCCATCCGGCTGTCCGTGCGAGTCCCCGACACGGCAGAGATGTGCCTGCTCAGCGGCTATGACCTGCCCAAGTGGCTCAAAGAGGGCTACCTTGATATGGTGACCATTGGGGGTGGCTACTGCCCTTTCGGCACGCCGTGGCGGGACATCGTATCGTTGTGCGATGCCGCTGGTGTGCCGGCGTTTGCGTGCCTGAACCACGGTCAGTTCCACAAGGACCGCCAGATGATACGCGCTGCCGCCTCGCGCGCGTACGCGAGCGGAGTAACCGGTTTTGAGCTCTGGAATTTCTTCTATTGCATGGACTATTACCAGCCACCTGGCCAAAACCCGCTGGACTACAGCTTCGTTGCCGACATCGCGTCGCAGGACGCGCTGCGGAACCTTGCGAAGACATATGTTCCCGGCGATGCGTTCAGTCTGGGTGACGTCGCTAACCCATACGATCACGCGACATGGCCCGGGCAGTTGCCGATGACCATCGGCGTCGCGCACGCGGGGGTAGGGAACACGGTAACCTTCGACGTGTTCGACGACATGGCTGCAAGGGCGTCAGCGGTGGCCAGGCTGGAGGTGGACGTGGTGGATCTCGGGCCGACCGATGAGTTGCTGTTCTTCTTCAACGGCAGGCAGATTGAGAGCGACCCCAAGGGCTGGCAGGGTCTCCTCACCAGCAGCCAGCATCACTTCGAGTTCGATATTCCGTGCAGCTCGATTGCGGCAGGAGAGAACACGTTGGAGTTGCGCCTGGTTCGGCGGGACGAACGACTCATGCCGTTCATCTCACTGAGCGGCGCGCGGCTTTCTGTCCCGGCAGCCCGCTGACGCCAGCCCGCATCGGCGTGCAGCGGTTCGCCTGTAGCTACTTCACTGAAGAAGAGAGGAATGAAAGATGGCTCGGCTGGAACTGGCCGGAAAAAGGATCAGGGTGGTGTTGAACGATGACATGAGGCTGAGTGTTCGGCGCCGTGACGGTCGCCTGCTCTGGGAAAGCTCCAGGTCGCACACTCCCGCCGTCGTGGCGACGGGCGGAGGCGAATCACGCACGCTGCCGCTGGGAAGCGCTTCCGACGTCTCAGTCTCGGCCTTTGGGGAAGGTCGCTACCGCGGGCACAGCCTGCGGCTCGGCGGCTTTGCGGGTCTGGACGTGTGGCTGGAGCTTGCGCTGGCGATTGACGATGCCTCGGACGAGCTCCTCATCCAGGCGTCGCAGGTCGGCGGGAAAGATACGGTCAACGCCGTGAGGCACCTCTACCGGTTCGAGAAACCCGTAGCCGATGGCGGCTACCTGGTGCTGCCCCACGGCTCCGGCTACCTGATCCCGGCGGACTGCCCGGACGAGCTTCCCGGCAAGGGGTTGAAGGGCGGCTTCATCGGCGCCCGCTGGACGATGCCCCTGTTCGGGATCGTCCGCGGAGAGCAGTCGCTGTGCGTCATCGTTGACACGTGGTGGGACTGCGACGTGGAGGCTGACCATGTGCCGGGCCAGCTCTCCGCTCTGGACTTCCATTGGGCGGGCAGCTTGGGCAAACTGGCTTACCCGCGCCGTCAGATCATTCGCTTCTCCGATGGAATGGACTACGCGGCGATGGCCAAATTCTACCGCAGCCGTGCCGCAGAGCAAGGCCTGGTGAGGACGCTGGAGGAGAAATCCGACCGGACCCCTGTAATCCGGCGCTATGTCGAGAACATACTATTTCGCTGGCCCGCGTGGAACACCGAGGACGGGCCAGCCGTGCTGGCGGACATTCGCAGGCTGCGCCAGATGGGCCTGGGGGTCAACTTCTTCTTCCCGAAGTGGTCCTCCTCGGGCTACTCGCCGGAGCGAAGCAAGCCTACGACGGCGCACGCGAACTGGCAGGCATACTTGCTCGATAACCCCGTCCCCGGAGGATGGGCGTCACTGGTGGAGTACGCCAGCGCCGTCCGGGAGATGGGCTGCACGATTCAAGGATTCCTCTGTCCGATAATGCAGGATCCGGAAGGGCCGCGATACGATGAAGATCGTTGGCCGCTCAATTCCGAGGGCAATCGCCCCCGTGAATACCTGAGCACGCACGACGCGCTGGATCGCACCAGGTGGGCGTTCGAGAAGCTCGAGGCCGTAGGGCAGAGGCTCGACGTTCTGTACTACGACGGCTTCTCCGCCTATTTGTGTCTGCCTGAGGACTTCTCGCCGTCGCACCCCGTGAGTCGCCGCTGCAACATCGAGAATGAGAATGCGTGCTTCGCTGAGACCCGCCGTCGCGGCGTCATGCCCGGCGCGGAACTCGCCCGGTTCTGGTGCATTCCAGAGTGCGACTACTTCTTCTTTACGGACTGGTCGAGCGACCGCTTGAGCAACACTCCCGTCCAGGGCGCACCCGCGCCCGTGGGGGAGCCGGTGCCGCTGTTCGGGCTTGTGTTCCACGACTGCTATATCGCCGGCTTCTCGGGCGGAGGCTACGCGTTGTACGCGCCGGGCTATGACTGGTGGGCTGACCGCACCCCCCGGCTCTACGAGCTTCTGTTCGCCTCCGCGCCGGCGTACAACTGGCTGCCTGAGCCTTACGTGCCGATACGCGACTGGGAGAGCGAAAGGGCGCGGCACCGCCTTGACTGGCTGAAGCTTTGGAGTTCTTACTACCGGACGGTCGCCATGTCGGAGATGGTGTCGCATCAGTTCCTGTCGTCGGACCGCACCGCTCAGCGCATCGAATTCGAGAACGGCGTGGCCGCCGAATTCGACATGGCAGGGAATCGGCTCCGCGTCACCCGCGTCCCAGGCTTCAGCGGAGAATGGGAGACACCGCCGGAGCTGTAGGCCAGGCAGGCGCAGCGGCTTGCCCGCCGTCGGTGTGGCGTGACGAGAACTGCTGGCCGGCGGATGTTCCTTTTGTCTTCGCGAAGCTCAATAGGTGAGCACTCACCATGAAGCAAACTGTTGACGGACTACTGAGCAGGCTGACCGACAATCCGCTGCAGCGCTACAACGCGCTGTGGATCATTGTGGCCGGCCTGTTCTCGACGGTCGGCACGGTGCTTGTTGTGGGGCCGGTGTTTGAAACGTATCTGGTCAAGGCCGGTTTGAGCGCGGCGCAGATTGGGATCTACGGCTCCGTCGGGCAGGTTACAAGCGCTGCGGGGATGTTCGCCTTCGTGGGGATAGTCGACCGGCTCACGTGGCGCGTGCGAGCGGCAGTGATACTCAGTCTGGCTGGAACCCTGACGCCGTTGGCCCTTGCGGGCTTGAGCATGCTCAGCCTCGACGTCCAGACCGCCGAGGCGGTCTTCGCAGCGGTGGTTGCTTTGGCGATCATCCAGCAGCCTGTGGCCTCGTTCTTCTCCATGGTGTACTCGAGCCTTTCCGTCCGTGCGCTTCACTTCAACATACGCGGACGGCTCACTGGTATTCAGGGGTTCACCGGCGGATTGCTGGCGCTGGCTGTCGGTTTCGCCGCGAAGAATATCCTGGAAGCAGGTGGATTCCCTCGAGGCTTCACTGTGTGCTTTGCGGTTGCGGTTCCGTTCTACGTGGCGTGCGCGCTGTCAAGAGGGAAGATGGTCGAGCTGCCGGAACTCGTCAGGCCCGGACGGAGCGGCTCGGCGCTGCCCTGGGCGGCGATCTGGGATGTGCTCAAGGTGAAGGAGTTTCGCGTCCTGTTCGGTCCGAACGTGTTGCGGGGGCTCAGCGACGGGGTAGTCGCCTTCGCGTGGGTGATGGGGTTGAAGCGCCTGTCCCTTCCGGATGCCTACGCGGGCTGGGCGACGATGGCGAATGCGATCGCCGGCACCCTCCTCGGCACACTGGCCATAGCATTGTTCGTGGACCGCTTTGGGCCGGGGCTGGTCGTCTTCGCGGCGAACGCACTCACCGCCGTCGCCATGGTCTGCCTGGCTGCTACGAACTCGCCGCTCGTCTTCCTCGGTTTCTACGCGCTGTCGGTTTTCGGATCAACCGTGATGGGCTCGGCCGTTCCCCTTGGCACGTACGAAATAGGGCCACCGGAGCTGATGGGAGCCTTCAGCGGAGCGAGGCTCATGTTGCTGTCGGCGGGCACCGCGATCTCACTGCCGCTCGTCGGCGGCCTCCTGGGATCGGTAGACGCCTTGCCGGTGTTCGCGGGCGGGGCTATACTCAAGGTCGCCGGTGGCATCTGGTACTGGTACGGATTCCGGAGGACGAGGCGAGATCCCCTACGATAGGCGGCCCATCGAGAGATTCGGCCGAGCCTGTCCTGAGCAGATGGAGGAAGAGCAGTGAGCCTAACTCGAATCGGCAAGGAGCTATGGGATTTTGTGGATGCGGAAGCGGGGGAGACGCGCCGCCCGCCTGACGGCAGGCCCGCCGCGGCCTTCCCCGCGCGCTGGCGCGTCTTCGGGCCCGTGGGTGCGGACAAGACCCGCGTAGGAGAGATCAAAGTCGGGCGTCATACGAACTACATCGCGGTCGATCCTCTCGTGGAGGCGGCAGTGGAGGATCTGTCGTCCATCCCTGACACGCTGACGGTGGGCGACGAGGAGCTCCGCGGCCGCGACGTCGCCATGAGCGGCGACTTGCTCGATCTGGGCGGGTTGTACGGCGGACATGAGCAAGGTCAACAGGCGTACGCCATGGCGGAGATGGAGGTCGAGCGGGAGGCGGAGGTGATCTTCGCCGCCGGCGCGGACTGGTGGATGCGATGGTGGATTGACGGCGAGCAGGCGTACGACACTCTGGGGAACGGCAACCAGGTGGACTCCCTCTGCCGCACCGACCACTGCTTCCGCCGGCGGATGCAGCCGGGAAAGCATCTGCTTGTGGTTCTGGTGATCAGCGGGCAAGGGAGTTGGAGGCTGTGGGCCGGCCTGGCAACTCCCTGGGAAGCGATACTATCCTCGCTGCCCTCCTCGAACCGCTGGGAATTCCTGCCCGACCTGGGTGAGATCCGGCCGCCTGCGGCGAAGTACTGGACCCACAGGATGGCGATCAGGGCCGACCTCTGCCTTGCGGATGAGACTATCGAGTGCGAGTACCAACAGCCGATCCACGCCGGACACGTCGGCATCGTCTTCGGCGCTCAGGACAGCGGGCATTACTACTGGGCCTACATCCCGCTCTGGGGCCAACTGTGGCGTGCGCGCGCGTTCTACGCTGCCATCGCGAAGACCGACGGGTCCGGCTACACCCGCAACCTCAAGATGCAGCTCATGCCCAACGTGCCGCTTCACCGAAACATCTGGCGCTCGCTCAAGGTCGAGCGTCGCGGAAACCGGATTCAGATGTGGGTGGCCGGCGTCAAAGGCCCTTGCGTGACGGACGACACCTACGGCCCTGGCAGGGTGGGCATCGCCGGGTTCTCCAAGTACAACATCCGCAACCTGAAGATAGACGGCAGGCCCGTCAAGGGCAAGCCCTGGCCGGAGGGCGACCGCCGCGGCAGGGCCTGGTTCGAGCCGGTGCCCGACCTGACCCGCGGGGACTTCCAGGGTCCCTGGGGGTTGGTCAAGCTGTCAGACGACGAAGTCATCATGCCCGTTGTCATCGGCCGGGGCGGGGGCAGTTGCCATCAGCTCAACGAGGGGAATTCCGCCGTCTACTTCCACCGCTCGGGCGACGGCGGGCGGAGCTGGTCGGAATATGGCGGGCCGAAACCGGCCAAAGAACTTCCACACGGCGCATGGGTCGTGCTGCGGCCGGGGGTTATCCGCTCAGTCATGTTTGACCCCGACGGGCGGCGGTTCATATGCCGCGATTCCAGCGACAGAGCTCTCACCTGGACGGCGGATAGACCTGGTAGACTTCTGGGCGATTGGAGTCGGGACATCTTCCGCGAGAAGACTTGGAACGGCATGTTCGGATTCGGCTGCCTCAACGACGGTGCGCTGCTATCCGTGATCCTTCACGGCTACATCGGTCTGAACGACCCTGTCCCACACCACGGGCAGGGTACATGGGGGAGCGAGCTCGCCCAGCCTTACTGCACGTTGTCTCACGATCAGGGCATGACGTGGTCCGAACCGGTGCCGATGGACAACGCCGCCCTGGATGACGGAGCCACCCCCGACGGCCCCTGCGGCGGATTCTCGGAGACGGCCGTGGCGCAGATGCCGGGCGGGCGGATCGTGGCGCTGGCGCGGCCATTTCGCTCTCCCTTTATGTGGCAGACGCATTCCGAAGACGGCGGCAAATCGTGGCGAATGGCCTGCTACGCGCCGTTCTCCGGCGCTGGCGGCCCGCAGCTCGTGGCGACGCGCTCGGGGTATCTGGCGATTGTCAAACGTGGGCCGGGCGTGGGCCTCCACTTCAGCGCTGATGGCGGACTCAACTGGGATAAGGGCACGATGATAGACTTTCCCGAGTCGTTCAACGGGAGAGCGATCGAGATCGAACCGGATGTCCTCCTTGTCGTCTACCCTCTGGCGATGGATGAGATTCGTCCTTCGCCGATGCGCGTACAGAGGATTCGACTGACCGCGGGCGGTCCCGTTCCGCTCGGGAAGGATTGACGGGGCGGTCGTGGCCCGAATGAGCGAAAAAAGTATACTGTCACGAATTTGCGGTTGACACAATGGCTTCGTGCAGCTAATTTGTATGTGCATGCAGACAGGGAAGCTGGTGAGAATCCAGCGCGGCCCCGCCACTGTAACCGGGGACGAACGCCGCACAAATGCCACTGGCCATTCGCCGGGAAGGCAGCGGCCTGTAGGACGAGCCGGAAGCCAGGATACCTAAAGTCGCGGGTTTGCGCGCCTTCGAGGGAAGGTCCGTCAGCCGCAGTCAACTGGGCCCGTTCTCCTCGGAGACGGGCCTTGTTTTTGCGGGGACATGATGGCACTGCCGGCACGAATCCTGGTATTCACTGGCGACGGCAAAGGTAAGACCACCGCTGCACTGGGTATGGCCCTGAGGGCAAGCGGTCACGGGATGCGTACGCTGGTGGTGCAGTTCGTCAAGGCCGATGCGTCCACGGGCGAGGTGATTGCGGCGCGGGGCCTGCGCGATATCGAAATAGTGCAGACGGGCCTGGGGTTTCTCCCTGAGGGCGATGACCCGCGCCTTGCCGCCCACAAGGAGGCCGCGAGCCGGGGGCTGAGCACTGCCGCCGAGGCCATTGCTTCAGGGAAGTATGGGCTCGTGGTTCTGGACGAGGTGTGTTACGCGGTGCATCGAGGATTGCTGCGCGAGGAGCAGGTATGCGACGTCGTGAGAAGAGCACCGCCGGGTTCATGCATCGTGCTGACGGGGCGGGGCGCAACCGAAGGGCTGATCAGACTCGCCGACACGGTGACAGACATGCGCTGCGTCAAGCACGCGCACCAGGAGGGCAGCGAAGGGCAGAGGGGAGTGGAGAAGTGAGAAGAAAATGATGACTGAGGCGCTCCTCCATGTCTAAACGCATGATAGCTACAGTCCTGTGCGCGCTGGTCGTCGGGGTGCTTCTGTCATGGTTCCTGCAGGACCTCACGTTCACCGGCTCCGAGGCCAAGGGCAGCTCCACTGAGGTGACGAGTTCCAGCGGCCCGCAGCGAGTCATCTGCATGTCTCCCGCGGTGACTGAAATAGTCTTCGCGCTCGGTCAGGGAGATCGCGTCGTAGGGGTCAGCCAGTCCTCAGAGTATCCGCCAGAGGCCCGGGAGAAGCAGGACTGCGGGGGTTTCATTAATCCCAACGCCGAGATGCTCGTCTCGCTGCGCCCCGATCTCATCATCACCCAGGGAGCTGCGGCGGATCTCACTGATTTCGCGCGGGCGCACGACATAGAGATACTGTCCCTCGGCCTCACCGACCTGGATTCCATAGTCTCGTCCATAGAGGAGGCCGGAAAGGCGCTTGATTGCGGGCCGGAGGCCGAGCGACTCTGCGCAGCGATGCGGCTGGAGCTTGCACGGGTCAGCGCCCGGGTCGCGGGCATGCGGAAGCCGCGGGTACTCCTTGTCATCGGTCCCGTCTCGGATTCGCTGAAGAATCTTCTTACTGTGGGCAGCGGCAATTTCCTCAACGATGTGCTTGAGGTCTCCGGTGGGCAGAACATCTTTTCCGACCTCTCCTATGACTACCCCATGGTGAGCATGGAGTCCCTCATGGAGAGGGCGCCGGAAGTGATTGTGGAGTTGCGAGGCGAGGGCAAGGTCGCACCTGAGGAAGTGGCCCGGACAAAGGCGATGTGGAGTGCGATGCCCGCGCTGCCGGCTGTGCGGGACGGGCGGGTTTACGTGGTCGGCAGCACGTATGCGCTCATTCCCGGACCGAGGATTGCCGGGTTGGCCGACGAACTCGCCGCCGTCCTGCATCCGACGGAGGGGCGGTAATGGCCTGCGTACTGTCAGTGCGGGACTGTTGTTTCGGCTACCGGGATGGCGACTTCGAGCTGCGCGACGCAACCCTCTCGGTGGAAGGCGGACAGATGCTCGGCCTGGTTGGGCCCAACGGGTCCGGCAAAAGCACCCTCATGCGGATCATGGCGGGAATCCTTAGGCCTTTCAGTGGGAGCAGGGATATTGTCGGACGGCCGATCGAGTCCTTTCATCGACTGGAACTTTCCAGGGAACTCGCTTTCCTCCCGCAGAACCCTTCGCCCACATTCGACCTGACCGTGAGAGAGGTCGTCGCACTCGGCAGATATCCATACCAGGGCCCCTTTGGCCTTCTCAACGCAGCGGACAAGGAGGCCATCAGACAGGCGCTCGGCGAGACGGATTCTGAAAGGTTGGCGGGAAGGTATTTTTCAACACTGTCCGGCGGAGAGCAGCAGCGGGTGTTGGTCGCGAGCGTCCTGGCGCAGCAGCCCCGGATCATGTTGCTGGACGAGCCGACGGCGTCGCTTGACATTCATCACACGTCCGGCGTGTTCGACCTGCTGTGGTCGCTGTCGCGCAAGGGCATCTCCGTGGTGGTTGTGACACATGACCTGAACAGTGCAAGCCAGTTCTGTGACACTCTCGCGCTGATGCAGGCGGGACGAATAGTTGCGACCGGGCCGCCAGCTTTCGTGATGCGCGAGGACCTGCTCAGCGAGGCGTACCAGACCCCCGTGATGGTCGTACAGCACCCGATCACTTCCTCGCAGATGGTTCTGGTGCTTGGGAAGAAGACCAATGGGACAAGCCAGAGCTGAGTTGACGGCACGCAGGTTCTGCCTGCTCCTCGGCGTGTTCTGCGCCGGGGCGTTGGCGGTGGGGGCTGCGTGTGTTTTCTTTGGGCCTGTAGAGGTTAGTTTCCAGCGCGTTCTGGCCATCCTGAGCGGAGGGCGGTCCGCGAATAGCGTCGAAATCGACATAGTGCTCAACCAGCGGCTGCCGAGGGTAATCCTTGCGTCAATGGCTGGGGGCGGCCTGGCGGTTGCAGGGGCGGTGTTCCAGGCGCTGCTGCGCAACCCGCTCGCGACGCCGCACACGTTGGGCGTCTCGGCCGGCGGGGCGGTCGGCGCCGTCGTCGCCATCTCCCTTGGCACAACGCACGTGCGGTTGGGCGCGGTCAGCTCCGTTCAGCTGTTCGCCCTAGTGGGTTCATTTGCCGTCGTTGCGCTGATCTATCTGCTCGCGCGGCGCAGGGAACAGTTCTCGACGCTCAAGCTCCTGCTGGCCGGCGTAACCGTTGCTTTGATCTGCTCAGCGGCCATCATGTTCATCCGTTACCTGTCCGACCCGAACAAGCTCGTCATCCTGGACCGGTGGCTGATGGGCGGGCTGGAGACGATAGGGTTCAACAGCGTGGCGGCGGTCATCCCGCTCTTCCTGCCGGCGCTGGTCCTGCTTCTCTGTCAGGCCAGCAGTCTGAATCAGCTGTCGTTTGGAGAGGAGTTGGCGGCGGGGCGCGGGATTGACGTGGCGAGGGTGCAGGCAGTGAGTTTTCTGGGCGCCTCGGTTCTCACAGCCTCGGTGGTCTCAGTTGCAGGGCCGATCGGATTCGTGGGTCTGATCGTGCCACACGTTCTCCGACTCATCCTGGGCCCGGATCACCGGGTGCTCCTATTCGCGGCGTTCTTCGGAGGCGGAGCATTCCTGGCCGTGGCGGACACGTTCGCGCGAACCGTGATTGCCCCATCCGAGCTGCCGGTAGGCGTGCTGACGGCTCTCATGGGTGGGCCGTTCTTCCTGCTTCTGCTCATCCGAAAGGCGAAGATGTAGGCAGCATTCGGTTGTCGGCCCGGCCGGCAACTCACTGCTTGTTCACGCGCGCTGAGCGAACGAACCGGACGCCGGCCTCTTCCATCTCGCGGCGTGCTTTCTCGCAGTCGCCGGGATTCACATCTATCCCGCGTATGGCGTCCTCGATCACGAATACGTCGAATCCGCGTTCGCGCCCGCCGAGTGCGGTGGCTTTGACGCAATACTCGGCAGCAAGTCCCCCCACCCACAGGCGCCGAACCCCGCGGCTTTCGAGCAGCTCAGCAACCTCCGGGGCGTCGAAGCCTGAGTACGACTCCTCCCTGGGATCCGTGCCCTTGGAGACGATGCGGTCAAACTTCTCCCCCTGCAAGCCCGGATGGAGCTCCGCGCCCGGTGTACCCTGCACGCAATGGTCCGGCCACAGACCGCCGTTGCGCCTGAAAGAGCAGTGATCGGCCGGATGCCAGTCGCGCGTGGCAATCTTGAGCAGGCCGTCGATCTCCAGCCACTCGTTGAGGACGGGCACGACTTCGTCGCCCTGCGGCACGGGCAGTGCGCCGCCCGGGCAGAAATCGCGCTGCACGTCCACCACAATCAGCGCGTCGCTCTCTGGATTGACCCGGTGCGCTTCGTCTGTGGCCTGCCTTCTCATTGCTGCGCCGCCGCGAGCGCCTCGTCGTACTTGGGGTGGTCGGTCAGCTCAGGCACTATCTCGCGGTAGATGATTTTTCCCCTGGCCGATATCACGAAGATGGATCGTGCCAGCAGCGCGTTCTCCTTGATCAGAACTCCGTACCTCGTGCCGAACTCGCGCCATACGTGATCCGAGAGCACCCTTATCTGCTTCACATTCTCCATGTCGCAGAATCGCGACTGGGCGAAGGGAAGATCCTGACTGATAGTGAGCACGACCACGCCCTCTGGCAGACTGTCGGCCTCCTCGTTGAAGCGTCGGGTCTGCGCCGCGCACACTCCTGTGTCCAGACTGGGCACCGCGCTGATGAGCACTCTCTTGCCCGCGAAATCCGAAAGCTTGACCTCGTGGAACTGGCCATCCACCACGCGAAACTCGGGCGCGTCGTCGCCGACGTCAACATCCGGGCCCAGCAGCGTCAGTGGCTTACCATGGGCCGTAACTATGCCTGCCCGCTCCTTCAGCTCCATTTGCTCCCTCCGACCGATTCAGTGCAGCACGATTCATCTCGTGGCATACGATAGGCCTCTGCCTTCACCGAAACACCTCCGGCATCCATGCGGACTATAGCTCAGCGGCTGTTACCCGTCAACAAACATGCCGGCGCCTGTCGTTGACGGTCCCGAGCGTCGGCAGTAGAATGAAGTGCAGGACGAAGGAAGCCGTGCCGACGTCAATAGCGGAGAAAAGAGCAATGCCGCCCGTAGAGTGCCAACTGGCAAAGGTCGTCATGAGCGAGAGCCATGACCGCCAGATCATCGTGCTGCAGCAAAAGGGGGGCGAACGCCAGTTCCCGATCATCATCGGCTTTTTCGAGGTATACGCCATTCACCGGTTCGTGCACAACGAGCCCCTGGCGCGCCCTCTGACCCACGAACTGATCGGCAACATCCTCACCAGCCTCGGCATTTCGGTGGACAGGATTGTCGTCAATGACCTGAAGGACATGACCTTCTACGCGCGCATCTTCCTGAAGCAGGGAGATGAGATCTTCGAGGTGGACAGCAGACCCAGTGACGCCATAGCCATCGCAGTCCAAGCGGGGGCACCGATCTTTGTGGAAGAACATGTCCTGGATCAGGCGTCGCGCGATTTCGCCTAGGCGCCTTGTTTAGGACGTTCGAGCGGCAGGTAGACCCGGAATGTGCTGCCTTGACCTTTCGTGCTTTCCACGGCGACCGTTCCTCCGTGCCGGCACACAAGCGCGTGAACGAGGCTGAGCCCCAGCCCCGTGCTGCCCTCTTTTGTCGTGAAGAAAGGCTCGAAAAGCCTTTCCTTCAACTCGTCGGGTATGCCGCAACCCGTATCACGCACGCACAGCACGCAATGCCGCGCCGCCTGGCTCAACGACACCGAAAGGTTGCCGACCTGGGGCATCGCATCGAGGGCGTTCGTCATCAGATTCATGACAATCTGCCGCAGTTGAGTCTCCTGGCCCAGGACGAAAAGCTCCTCAGGCAGATCCAATTCCAGTGTGCATCCGCTCCCCTGCAACCTTGGCTTCAGCAGTTCGCTGACCCGGAGCACGACCTGCGTCATGTCCACTCTGGACGGCGGCCCGGCGAAACCCACCTGCGCAAAAGCGGACATCTGGTCAACCAGCTTCTTGCCCATCTGCACGGCATCCATCGCGCGGCCCACGTCCTCGGCGCTCTCCTTCTCACTGACACGCATCCCGATGAGTTCAAGGCGCGCCAGGATAGAGGCCAGGACTTTGTTCAAATCGTGCGCTGTGCCCGCTGCCATCTGGCTGAGGGCTGTAAGCTTCTCGGTATCCTCCCGCAGGTGCAATGCATCGCCTCCGGCCGCCAGCAGTCTGGCGTTGTAGAGCGAGGCCCCAGCCTGCGCCGATAGGAGCATTAGCACGTTCAGATCGTCGTCATTGAAGCTGCTACCTTTGCCCAAGTTGTCCACGTAGATAACGCCGACAAGCTGCCCTCGCGCGATCATCGGCGCACACATTACGGAGCGCATGCCCTTTCGAATCACGCTGCTCTGCTTGCTCACGACGGGATCAGTGGAAGCGTCGCGTATCAGCACGGGCACGCGCCGGCGGGCCACGTCATTCACAATAGTGTGGCTGACCTCGGCGTTCGAGTCAGAGATTGACCCTGAAGAGACGTCCACCGCGACGCGGAAGTCCAAACCCCCTGCCTCGTTAGAAAGAATGGCGAAGCCCCTGGCCACATCAAGCTGCTCGGCAAGACTGTCAACGATATACGCCAGGATGGCCCCCTGGTCGTGCGTATTGGCAAATACGCGACCGCTCTCAATCAACCTGCGGTAACGCCCGTCAGGCTCCCCCTGCTCTTTGGCGCTCTTAGCGACGGCCCCGTCCCTCCAAAACCAACGAGACTTAGCCGTAACGGGTGACATTGTAAGCGTTTATGGCAGCGAAGTCAACCTTTGCGGCTGGCCTGACGGTATCTACCTGGGACTCGCACCTGTTGAAAACCCGGAGGTTCGGATATAATCGGTGGCCATAGTGGACTGCGCGTTCCCGGCGCGGAGTTCTGCCCAGCGACTTTTCTTACGTTCACGTAGTGGGGCGGGAACAACATGGCTGCTGAATCCCCCAAGATCGAAAGAGTGTTGTTCATCGCTCCGCAGATGGAGCCGCGGGGCACGAGCGAATACACCGTCAACCTGGCGAAAGAGTTCAAGAGGCGCGGTGTTGAGGTCGCCGTCTTCTGCGTCCCGGGTCTTATGCTAGACGCTCTGCGGACGGAGCAGATTCCGGTGACTATCTTCGACCATCTGGAGAGCAAGTGGTTTCGCTTCACGCAAGCGAAGAGTCTGCTGGCTGCTGCGGAGCGGTTCTTGCCCCAGGTTGTGCACGGCCAGACTGTCCGCGTGAGCCGGCCCCTCAGATCCCTTGCGCGGTACGCCAGCTTGGCTGCCGACGAACAGCCCTCGGCACCCATTGTGTTGACGGTGCACTGGCCACCTCGGGCACGGACAGCATTTCGCTCGTTGGCTGACCGAACCCTGAGCGGCATTATCGCCACGACCCAGGACGTGCGCGAGGCGCTGGTGAACGCTTTCGGCGTGGACAAGGCAAAGATAGCGGTCGTCCCCAACGGGATTGATGTGGATGCATCCTCGGCCTCAAGTCGCAAGATGAGGCCCATCTTCAGCGGTTTCCGCCCGGTTGTTGGATCGGTCGGACCCGTCGAAACGGCAAGGGGTCATGAGCTGTTCGTGCAGGCCGCTGCTCGGCTTGTCCGAGCGGGGAAGCTGCTACAGTTCGTGGTGGCGGGTGAGGGGGACGAGCTGCCCCAATTGTGCAGACTCGCCTCACGCCTGGGCCTCGACAAGCATCTGACTTTCGTGCGCGATTTCGCCTCATATGACGAAATACTGAGCGCCTTGGACATCGTTGTTCAGAGTTCCCAGGTGGATGTGTCGGGCTTCAGTATTCTGGAGGCGATGGCTCACGGACGGCCCGTCATCGCGTTTAACACTGGCACGGCCTGCGAAATGCTTGAGACCGGGAAGACCGGCATCCTCGTGCGGCGGGGGGACGTGGACGGGTTGGCGCAGGCGATAGAAGATCTGGCGGAGAATACAGAGCGCGCGAGAGAGATTGGGCAGGCGGCGCGGACGAAGGTCGCCGAGAACTTCAACATCAAGGACGTCGCTGACATGACCCTGGCCTTCTACGCCCGCCTTTGCGCTGCGGGCGGGCCGGATGGCCTTTCGCCCAAGGCTCTTTAGGCGTTCTGCTGTTGCCCCGCCTTTGCAGGACTGAGGCAGTGACGTGAACGAAGGCGCGAGAGAAGAAAGCTGTCCTACGGACTCGGGGCCGTCACCGTCCCAGGCAAGCGAGCAGATGGGCGCGGAGGTCAAGACCTTCGAGTTCTATGTCAAGCGCGAGGCCGCGCAGACTGCGGTGCGCCCGGCTGGGGGGGCTCAGCCGCACAGGCGGATAGACTCCTATCTGGCTTCGCGCTTTCCGGACTATTCCCGCACCTTCATCAAGAAGCTCATGGAACAGGGGGCGGTGACCGTGGGCGGTGTTCCAGTCAAGCCGTCGTACGCGCCCCGGCCAGGCGACCACGTCATTGCCAGGGTGCCGGTGCTGAGCGGTGCGTCTGTCGAGCCCGAAGACATCGCCTTGGACATACTCTACGAAGACGACTGGATCGTGGTCGTTAACAAGCCGCCTGACATGGTCGTCCATCCGGCCAAAGGGCATCAGAGCGGCACACTCGTAAACGCCCTCGCGTACCATTGCGAAAAGCTGAGCTCCTACTCGGGTGAACTGCGCTCCGGGATCGTGCATCGTCTTGACCGCGACACCAGCGGCGTGATCCTGCTGGTCAAGGACGAGTCCGTGCACCAGAGCATCGCGCAGCAGTTCGAGTCCCGACGGGTTAGGAAGGAGTACGTTGCCGTTTGCGAAGGGCGAGTTGAGTTGGACAGCAACGTGATCGAGGCGCCCATTGGTCCGCATGCCAGGCTGGCGGAAAGGATGGCCGTCCGCTTTGACGTGGGCAGAGAGGCGAAGACGGTCTACGAGGTGGTGGAGCGCTTGGGGGAGTTCACTGTGGTTCGTTGCTTCCCGCACACGGGCCGCACGCACCAGATACGCGTGCATCTTCAGCACATCGGTCATCCGATCGTCTGCGACGCGAGCTACGGGCGGCGGGATGCCATCTACCCCAGCGACCTGACCGGTGAGGAGTCGCAGCCGTTCGAGGAGCCGATCCTGGACCGGCAGGCGCTTCATGCCAGGCGTCTGATCATCCACCACCCCGTACTGGGGCGCGAGTTGTGCTTCGAAGCGCCGATGCCTGCGGATATGATGGCGCTGATCCGGGCGCTGCGCGAGCGCGTCGCCTGAGGGAGGGATTCAAAGCGTGTCACCGGCGCGGTTGGGCGTTACCCCGTGCAAACGGTGGCACTGGATGGCGGAAACAGATATCATAGGGTAGGCGGACCATATAGAACGCGGGCGGCGCGAACGTTCTGCAGGCAGGGTGCAAACTCGAGGACCGAGCAGGTGGAAGGCGCGATACCGACCGATAGCAGCTCAGAGATCGGGGACCCTGTAGCGGGCCTGGGAGAACGCATCAAGGGAGTCGTATTTGACATGGACGGCACGATTGTCAGCTCCGAGCTGGACTTTGACAGGATTCGCGCCGAGGCACGTGTTCCAGCCGGGGTTCCTATCTTGGAGTTCATAGCCGGGGGCGCGAGTGAGGAGGTTCTGCGTGTGCTGCTCGAACACGAGGACCGGGCCGCCCGCAGGTGCTCTCTGCAACCCGGGGCACTTCAGGTGCTCAGTTCGCTCCGCGGTCAGGGGGTGAAGCTGGCGCTGTTCACGAGGAACTCGCGGGATTCCGTGCGGCTTGTGCTGGAGCGGTTGGGGCTTGAGTTCGATTGCTGGGTCGCCCGCGAGGATGCGCAGCCAAAACCGTCGCCCGAGCCCGTCCTGAAGATCGCTGCCACGCTCGGGCTGCTGCCCGAGCAGTTGCTCGTGGTCGGCGACTACGTCTTTGACATAGAGTCGGGGCGTGCCGCCGGAGCCGTCACCGCCCTGCTCAAGACGAATAAGCACGCCGTCCCCACTCCACCGCCCGACCTCGTCCTGGAAGAGCTTGCTGATCTGTTGCACTGGTTTCCGGCCACTGGGGGAGGGCGCCCTGAGAGAACCGGATGTAGGCAGGTGGCTGGAGCGCGTTTGAAGTGCTCGCCTGCGCCGTCTCGTCAGACTAAGAAGGAGGCAGAGTGAAACTGCACTTCAAGATCGCGACGTTGCTTCCGTTGCTTTTCCTGGCGGCGGGACTGGGCGCTGCGCCCGAGCAGCAGCAAGGGGGTGCGGGCACGACGTCACGTGCGGCGGACAAGGCTGACAACGCGCTTTCCCCCGAACTGCAACGCGTGCTGGATGCCCTGGACAAAGCGAACGAGAAGCTGAAGGACGTTAAGGCAAAGGTCCGATACCGCCGCGAGATTCCGCTGCTGGAGGAGTCTCAGGAATGCGATGGATCACTCGCCTACATGAAGCCCAACCTGATTCACCTCAAACTGGAAAAGCCACGCAACGAAGAGCTATACACTGACGGAAAGATGTGGTGGTTCGTCAGCCACGATGACAAACAGGTCGAGATATATAAAGTGGCGTCAGGGGAACAGGATGCAGATGCAGAGCAGAAGGAGGGTTCGGGCGCCGACAAGCAAGCTGCTCCCGCTCCTGCGGAGGCCTCATTCCTCACCTTCGGCTACGGCCAGAGTTCCGAGAAGCTGTTGAAACAGTACCGGGTCACCCTGGAGAGCAGCGGGGGCCCTTGCGGCGATGAGGCGGCAGAAGAAAAGGCGAAGGAATCCGAGGCGAAAGTTACCTGCTACCGCCTCAGGTTTGAGCCGAGAGACAAGGAAGCACCGGCGCAGTTTGACGCGATAGAGACCGTGGTGGCCGACGACCTCTGGCTGCCGCGGGAGATCGTGCTGTACGAGAGCAAGGGTGAGATTGTGCATACTTACCAGCTCCGCGACATCAAACTCAACAGCGGCCTGAAGACGAGGGAGTTCACATACAAACCTCTCCCGGGCTACTACGTCAAACCCCCGGAGTCCTGGTAAGGTCGGATGACCGGCAGGCGAGGCGCGTCCGCTCCGAAACACTTCACATACTCAGCCCGATGGTTCACGGGCCATGCTGCCGTAGACGAGGGACCATGCTGCAACAAGATTACACAAGCCCCTACGGCGTTGTGAGGCTGTTCGCAGACCGGGAGAGGCTATGCCGCGTAGAGTTGGCGCATGATGGATTCGAGTGCCGAACCCCGGCGCGTCCCGGTCGAATGGATCCCTGGCCGGCCCGCCGTCCGGCGCCTCGGGGGAATGACTGGTGGGCGCCCTTCACGGGAATGCTTGACCGGTACTTCCAGGGACGCGACTTGCGCTGCGAGACCAACACATGGGCGCTGGATTTGATCCTGTCTCTCTGCGTGAGCGACTTCCAGCGGCTGGTCTATGAGAAGCTGACGGAGGTTGAATTCGGACACGTTGTGACCTACGGCGGACTGGCGCGGCTGTGTGGTAATGCCGGCTCCGCTCGCGCCGTGGGCCGCGCCTTAAGCGCAAACCCGCTTCCGATCTTCGTGCCTTGTCACAGAGTGGTGGCCGCCGGAGGCGGGCTGGAGGGATTCAGCGCCGGCGTCGAATGGAAGAAACGCCTGCTTCAGCACGAGGGTTGGCTCGTGCGCGACGGCCGCGTTGTGCGGCAGGCACAGGATACGAGCGCACGGCGGCGACTGCGTTCAGGCGCGAGTGCGTGTCCGCTCCCCACAAGATGAATGGAGGTCAAGTAGCGGTGAGCAAAGAAAACATCTGCGTCTATGCAGGAAGCTTCGATCCGCCGACGCAGGGCCATATGTACATGATACGGAAGGGATCGGAGCTGTTCTCCAAGCTGATCGTGGCCGTCGGGAGCAATCCGAACAAGCACTACACCTTCTCCACGACGGAGCGGCTGAAGATGCTCCGGGCTTGCTGCCATGGGTTTACCAACGTCGAGGTCGATCATTTCGAGGGGCGCTTCCTGGTGGACTACGCTGAAGCGGCAGGGGCAAACTACATGCTGCGCGGCATAAGAGGCCAAGGTGACTACGAGTTCGAACGCGCGATGCGGAACGTGAACGAGGACCTCAAGCCCGGCGTCACTACCGTGTTCTTGATGCCGCCACGGGAGATATGCGAGGTCAGCAGCAGCTTCGTGAAGGGACTGATGGGTCCGAAGGGTTGGGAAGAAGTCATAAGGCCGTACGTGCCTCCGCCCGTCCACGACATGCTGCTCAGGACTACCGTCCGTTCGTCTTCGACCCCCTTCGTCACCGGTGATGGGGGTAGTTGAACGCCATACAGGACGCCCGGGGACGGGCTGTCACCGGCGGAAGGATGTCAGAGCAAGAGTCTCTTGTTCATCTCCTCAAGCAACCTGGCCCCCTCTGCAAGGTCATTGGCGCTGAGGATCTCTTCGGCTAACTGCTTGGCTTCTGCGTACCGCACGGAGCGGATGACCCTCTTGACCTCCGGCAGGATGACCGGCGGCGCAACGCTTAGATTGTCGATCCCGAGTCCCAGCAGCAGCACGGTGTAGTGGACCACACTGGCCATCTCGCCACACAGGCCGACGGGGATATGGGCCTGGGCAGCCGCATCCACAGTCATCTTGATCAGCCGAAGCACGGCTGGATGCTCCGGCCTGTAAAGGCCCGCGACGTGTTCGTTGCCCCGGTCAACGGCGAGGGTGTACTGGATCAGATCGTTTGTCCCGATGCTGAAGAAGTCGCAGTGCTTCGCCAGCGCATCAGCGCACACCGCCGCGCTTGGGACCTCTATCATGGCTCCCACCTGCATGTTTCGGTCGTACTCTTCCCCCTTCCGGTCGAACTCCTTGCGGATGTCATCTAGCAGACGCTTTGCCCTCAGCAACTCATCGAGGTTCGAGACAAGTGGGAACATGACCTTGACGTTTCCGAACGCGCTGGCCCTCAGGATAGCACGCAACTGCGTTACGAGCAGGTCGGGGTGACGGAGGCAATAGCGCAAGGAGCGCAACCCCAGGAAAGGGTTCCGCTCGCGAACTTGAGGGGCTCCGAGGGCGAGCTTATCGGCGCCCAGATCCAGCGTGCGGATAATGATGGGACGGTTGCCGAGCCGGCGGACCGCTTCCATATAGGCTTCGAAGTGATCGTGCTCGGTGGGCGGGGACTCGCGCATCAAGAACAGGAACTCTGTCCGATACAGTCCGATTCCGTCCGCGCCGTACTCGATGGCCTTGCTGATCTCCTTGGGGAACTCGATGTTTGCAAGCAACCCCAAACGTCGGCCGTCCGGCGTCTCCGCCGGCAGGTTCTTGATCTGCTCCAACAGAAGCTTGCCCGACTCTGCGACCTCACTTCGACGGCGCTGGTAGCTGGCAATCGTCTCCTCGTCAGGTTCGCATATGACAATCCCCTGCGTCCCGTCAACGATCACTATATCCCCGCCGCTCACCTCGTTTGTGATAGTCCCCAGCCCCACCACAGCCGGGAGGCCCAGGGCCGAAGCGATGATCGCCGTATGGCTGGTTGGGCCGCCGCCGTCTATCGCAAAGGCTTTTACCTTCTCGGTATCCACGGAAGCAGTCTGGCTCGGGCTCAGGTTCTGGGCTACCAGGATCACCTCCTTTCGAAGCGACGCAAGCTCCTCGCGCTTCTGTCCCAGCAGATTGCGCAGCAGGCGCCGTTCCAAATCATCCAGATCAGCCACCCGCGGCGCCAGAAAAGCGTCACCCTGGAATATCTTCCGCCAGTGCCGCATGGTCCGTGCGACTGCAAACTCCGCCGTGTACCGCTTCTCCTTTATCCTGTCGAAGAACTCCCGTCGGAACGAATCGTCGCCGAGCATGCCGGCGTGGGCTACAAATATCTCCGCAATGTTCGAGCCGGCCCTCGATCTGAGTTCCTCCGCCAACGCGTGGAGTTCCTCCAGGGCTGCGCCCATCGCTTTTGTGAGGCGCTCAACCTCAGGGTTCACCTCTTCGGGGCGGATGAAGTGCTCGGGTATGCGCACGCCCTCCGCCTCGAGCAGGAAGACCTCTCCGATGGCAATCCCCGGCGATACTGGTATGCCGCGACGTATGTCCATACTCAGCTCACTTCGCAGCCTGAGCGCCCATGGCAGACTCAACGTAGAAGCAATGCTTCACCAGTTTCTCAAGCACGCTACGCGCCTGCTCGGAGTCGTCCCCGCTGACGTGGAACGCCAACTTGGAGGTGGGCGTTATGCCAAGCGCGGAGAGCTCTTCCACATTCCGCGCATCCGCTCTCTTGCCGTTCAGCTCGGCCACCACCTCGCTGTTGAAGCACGATGCAATCTTTGCCAGCCTGGTTACGTGCCTGCACGGGTCAAGTTCCATGCCCGGGTCGTTCTCCACGAAGAAGTTGCTCTCCACAAGGAACTCGAGGACGCCCAGCGCCTGGCGAGCATCCTCTCCCCTGGTTGTGACATTCATAACGGATCCGTGCCTGCCCCGCAACGTCATAAGGTTCATCACGCTCTTACCTGGCGCCCGGCGGTCCTCGATCCGGACCTCAATCTCGCTTCGGAAGGCCTGAGCCAGTTCGGCGAAGCGCTGGATCGGCCTCACGTGAAAGCCGAGGCGGTTCCTGATAATCAACTCTGCGTTCTGTGCACCACTCACCCTGGGGCCTCCCCTCGAAACCTCAGGCATCCATCTCAGCAATCAGCTCGAGCGCCTCCCGTCCAGTGCGCGTGAGGGACAGAAAACGTCGAAAATCCCGGTTGTGAATAAGCCTGCTGATCTTCTCCAGCGCCGCCAGGTAATCGTCTGCGTCTTTGTCAGGCCCGATGATAAGAAAGAGCGCGTGCACGGCCTCTCCGTCGAGCGCATCAAACTGCACGCCTGTGTCGCTCAGACCCACGGCCATGACGGTACGCTCAATCCCTCTCACCCTGGCGTGAGGCACGGCAACGCCGCGCCCGATGGCTGTGCTTCCGAGGGCCTCGCGCTCCAGAACCGCTCGCAGAACGGGTTCGAGTTGTTCTGCGGCCAGTTTGCCGGCCTCAACAAGCCTCAACAGGAGCACGCGAACGGCTTCCTCCTTGCTTTTGACCTGCACGGCCGTGCATATCGCCTCTTCACAGATGATGTCCGACAGCTGCATTTCCACCTTCCACGTTAGAAACCCACTCACATCTCTCAGCACTCTGCCGTGCCAGCGGGCAACCTACTACCTCCGGCGCGGATGTCCCTGGGCCTCGAGATTGAGACCAAAGGGCGGCCGCACTACGTCCTTGCGGCCCCGCGTTCTAGCTACCGGTCCGGCTCTTTGTCGGACTCGGAAGCCCTGTGAGCTTCCCTTGCGTGCTTGCTGACCAGTTTGTCATGAAAGCGCGCGACACGACGCTCCAGTTTTGAAATCACCTCATCAATGGCCTCGTACATCTCGTGGCCCTCTGCATTTGCCACGAGTATAGACCTGTGACACTTGGCCACGGCCTCCACGCGTGGGCCGCTCGATTCGTTGGCCAGGGTGACAGTAATGTGCTGGATGCGGTCGTCAAACCGGGGCAGCTTGTCAATCCGCTCCCGGATGTGCTTCTCCAGCGCCTCAGTGACTTCCATGTGCCGTCCGCTGATTTCGACCTCCACGCTTTACACACCTCATTTCTATCAGCTCACAAGCGGACAACGCCGACGTCGGCCCTGTTGCCGGCCAACACTCAACACCACCTGCTATTGGTCTTCCATCTCCTCCTTTGACAGCTTGCCTGCCGTGCTTTCGACCATGCCCGGCTCCGCCGTCGGCGTGAGCAGCGCTGAGGCATTCGCGGCACGGTCGACCTCAATCACCTCCCCGGGGCGCTGCTTGGCCGTGGCCACCATGCCGGCAGACATGCAAAACCTGAACGCCTCCTCCACGCTCATGTCAATCTCCGTGACCTCGTCGCGGGGTAGAACCACGACATACCCCGTTAGAGGCGCCGGGGAGGTGGGTATGAAAACCGTCACGACGTCTCGCCCGATCTTCTCCGCTATGTCCTTTATACCCGTTCCAGTGAGGAAGCCCACACTGTATGCTCCCCTTCGCGGGTATTCGACCGCAACGACGTGGAGAAACCGGCGGTTCCTTGGAGTCCCCAACAGAAAGTCGCCCATTTGCCGCGCGTGCGGATATATGGCCCTGATCACAGGGAACCGCGCGAAGAAGCCGTCCACTCCGCCCACGATCCTTCCCCCGCCGTAGCTTCGAAGGATCACCCCCGTGAGGTAGACTAAGACCAAGGCGCCCAGAATACCTATGGAGACCCCAACGAACCCCGGGAAATTGTCCCGGGCATACTCCTTGCGTGTGTCAGGGTCGTCTACAACCTCGGGGGGCGCATTCGGGAAAACCGTCTCGAACAGCGCGGGGCGCGCGACGATAACCTGTTGGCAAAGGCTGTTGACCGCGCTCCCGATCGTCCTGTCGAGTTGGTGGTAGAACCAGATCAACAGGAACACGGTTATCAATATTGGAAACAGAGCGGCCAGACCCGTCAAAAAAGCACGTTTGAAATCGCCTATGAACGTCGTTTCGCCCATCCTTGCTCCGGGCTCCCGCGCCGCCTGGACGCTTGCTATGCGGCTGGCGACGCCGTTCGATTATGGCAAACAGCTATTCTATACAGCCGCCGCGTGACGGTCAAGAACATGAGGTTCACAGCCGCCTCACTGCGCTGCAACGCCGCCTGCGCAGTCGTAAGCCCTCAGTTCCATGTTGCCATCCTGCATGAGCTTACGATGCCTGCTGGGCTCCTTGCAGTCGCGGTAGCCCTACTCTGCTGCGGTCGCGGCAGAGGCTGCGACGGTCCGCTGGACGGCGCGACGATGGTTGGCACCAGCGCCTTGAGCGCGCTATACTCCGCCTGCCGTCAGGTGCGGTTGACGGCCGGCATGCCGGATCCGAGCCATGCAAACCGTGACAGAGAAAGGGCGAAGGCATGAACATGGACGATCCTCACGAGTTAACCGGCGCGTGTGCCATTGGCTCGCGACGGGAGCTGTTTGCCGACGACTGGCTCATCGACCGGCTGGATGGCGTGCGGCGTTGTCTGCACCATCCTGTGCCGGCCGACGTGGCGCTGTCTTTCGACCGGCCCTGGGAAGGTCCGGCCTGCTGCTACGTGACGGTGTTCCAGGACGCGGACCGCTACCGGATGTACTACGGCTGCTACCCCTTCGGCACCAAGTCCCCGGATCAATACACCGGCTATGCGGAGAGTTCGGACGGAATCCATTGGACGAGGCCGGTCTTGAACCTGGTTGACTTCAAAGGCTCCAGGGAGAACAATCTCCTGTGGGAGGGGCCGAAAGCGCACAACTTCTCCCCGTTCATCGACACGCACCCCGACGTTGCGCCGGACCAGCGGTACAAGGCCGTCACCGGCGATCCGCCCCTCGCCCTCGCGTCCGCAGACGGGATTCACTGGCGCAAGCTGCAGGAAACCCCCATCCTGCAATCGGACAACCCGGCGTTCGAACGGCTGGGCATCGCGTACTGGGGCAAAGATCCGAGTTCGGGCCGAGCCCTTTTCGACTCCCACAACCTGGCCTTTTGGGACAGCCGGATCGGAGAGTACGTGTATTATTTCCGCGGCTGGACTGCCGTGCCGGACCTTCCGGGGGTGCGCATTCGCACGTTCTTCCGCAGCCGTTCCCAAGACTTTCTCCGCTGGTCCGAGCCGGAGGCGGTCGAGTTCAGCACGCCACCGACGCTCCTCGACCAATTCTACACTAACTGCGTGCAGCCGTACTTCCGGGCCCCGCACATCTACGTCGCTCTGCCGATGCGGCTCGCGTGGCGAAAGCCCCTATCTCAAGCGGCGGACAGGGACGGTCTTGGAGAGGCCGTGCTGATGGTCAGCCGCGATGGCCTTCATTTCCACCGTTACATGGAGGCGTTCCTGCGGCCAGGACTGGACCAGCGGGATTGGTCGAAGCATTCCAACATGATGGCTTGGGGGATGCTGAGCCTGTCCCCGGGCGAGATATCGCTGTACCACACCCGGCACCACTACGCGCCAACAGCGCACCTGCAGCGCACCGTGCTGCGGGCGGACGGGTTCGTGTCGCTGCAGGCGCCCTACAGCGGCGGCGAGTTCACGACCAGGCCGCTCGTGTTCTCCGGGAACCGGCTGGAGATCAACGTCTCCTCGGGCGCGGCGGGCAGTCTCCGGGTCGAGATTCAAGACGAGTCGGGCCGGCCGATCGAGGGGTTCGGGCTGCATGAGAGCAGGGAGTTCTACGGTGACGAGATCGAATACATCGCGCAGTGGCGCGGGGGCGCCGACGTTGGCCGCCTTGCGGGCCGCCCGGTGCGGCTGCGGTTCGTGTTGCAGGACGCGGACGTATTCTCGCTGCGGTTTCTCGAGTGATTGAAAGGGCGGGCGTGTGCGCGGCTGCGAGGACAGGGCAAAGCTTTCCAGGAACCAACACTCCAGCGGACACGTTGCGTGCCCGTTCCATGGTCACGCCGACCGTAGTGCTCTCACCGGTAGCAACCATGCTTAGCTACGTATTCCACCACGGCCTTCATGTTCTCCGGCTTCGCATCCGCCGGCACTTCGTCCGAGGTGGATATCACGTAGCCTCCCCCTTTCATGGCGGCGTCGAGGCAGCGCTTCGCTTCCCGCCGTGCATCCTCCAGGCTCCCGTGCGCCAGCACGACGGGGCTGTAATTGCCCATAAGGCAGACGCGGTCCCCAAAGGTGCGCTTCACCTCCGCCAGGTCGCAGTCCCCCAGCACGTCCAGGTGCTGGATGAACGCTGGTTCAAGATCCACCAAGTCCGCCAGCACGTCACGAATGCGGCCGGTTGTGAAAAAGCCGATGATCTTGTCCCCACGGACCGTCTCAACAGCTGACCGCGCACGGGGCACGACGTATTCCCGCACAAGCCGCGGGCTAAGCAGGCTTGTGGATCCCCAGCAGATGTCGTAAACCAGCACGTCCGCCGCCGGAGAAGCGCCAGATCCCGTAGACGGGCGAGGAGGTCGCCGCGATAGCCTTTGTCCGCCCCTGACGGGCCGAAATGGCCGGTGAGCGGTTTCTCGCAGATGATGCCCTTGCCCGCCGTTGCGGCTGCCAGGATGGCTTGCTCGTGCACGTAGGGAGGCGAGCAGGCGTCCAGCACATCGATTGCTCCAGCATCGCATCCGTGCTGTCGAACACGGGAATGCCGTGCTCGCGTCCGAAGTTCTCACGGCTCTCCGCACGCAGCGAGGTTGCGGCCGCAAGCTGCACGTCCACGCCATAGAGCCGGCGCAGACACTCGACGTGATACCGGCCGGCAAAGCCGGTTCCAACGAGTCCGACGCGCACTTTCCGCATTGCCCGCTCCTGGCACTGGCACTATGCTGGAACTCCGCCAGCGTCAAGCAGACCTGATCATACGCCATGCGTTTTGGGCTGGCAAGTCCCCTGAAGGTGTCTCGCCGGAGCACGCTGCTCGAGCAGTTGCCTCCATTGACAGGGGGCGCCGCTCCCATATAATAAGCTGCCCCCGCGGGTGAGACAATGTGAGCGAGGACTCATCACATACTCGCTGTTGCACTAAAGTTGGCTCGTCACCAAACGTAGCGGGCGTGAGGGGACGGCGCGGTGCGTTCTGATTGGGTCGTCTCCGAGCCACAAGCGAGAGAAGCGCGGACATGGTGGAAGCGGGAAAGGTCTTGAGAGTGGCGGTCGTCGGGCTGGGTCATCTCCACCCGAGATCGTACATGCCGCTCTTTGATGCGGATCCGGCAACGAAGGTCGTGGCGGTTGTGGAGGAGGATCGAGCGCTTCGCGAGTCGTTCTGTGCTGATTTCGGCGTCAGGGGGTACCCTTCCGTGGCGGCGCTGCTGGCTGAAGACGCTCCGGACATCGCGGCGATCTTTCTTCCGCATGCGGATTGCCCTGAGGCCGCAATCCGGTGCGCCGGAAAAGGTGTCCACCTGATTGTTGAAAAGCCCATGGCAGCCAGCGCATCCGGAGCGGAGGAAATCGTTCGGGCTGCCAGGAGCGCCGGCGTGAAGCTGACGACGGGCTACCTCTGGAGGCTCCACCCGGCGGCCATTGAGTGTAAGCGCATCATCGAATCCGGCGCGATCGGCCAAGTGGTCGGCGCGGAGGCACGCTGCGCCGCCGGGCGGCTGCACCGCTACATCCAGGGTCATGCCGCGTGGATGCTACAGCGTTCGCGCTCGGGTGGCGGGCCCATGTATAACCTGGGTGTGCACTGGATTGACCTGTTCCGATGGCTTCTGACCGATGAGGTCGTCGAGGTGTCCGGTCGGAACGTGAAGGTCAACACGGAATACGATATAGAGGACAATTCATTTGCCCACCTGCGCTTCGCCAAGGGCGCGATCGCCTCGCTGGACATCAGCTACACGGTGCCGGATTCGTTTCCGCACGGCCGTGACCTTTACGTTGCGGTGCGCGGCACAAAGGGGGTGCTCTCATGGGCGCCGGCTTACGAAGGCGAGAAGGACGTGCTTGAGATATGCAGCGATGCCCCGGCATTCTTGGGCGCGCCGCGGCGCAGCGTGACGTTCGAGCTGGAACCCACGAGCGGGTATTCCGGATGCATGGGCACGCAGTACGTGCGTGCGTTCGCCGAGGCCATCCTGACGGACGGCACGCCTCCCATCACGGGCGAAGACGGCGTCGCGGCGCTAAAGGTCGTTGAGGCCGTTTACAGATCCTCTTCAGAAAAGCGTTGGGTGGAGGTCGCTTCATGAAGGTAGTGGTAACCGACTACATCGAGGACAACCTGGACTGGGAAGCGGAGCAGCTCGCCGCTGCAGGGATCGAGTTCGCCGCGTATCAGTTGAAGTTCAAGCCTGAAGCCGAGATTCTTGGGAAGATCGCGGACGCGGACGTCGTGCTGGTCAATATGGTCAAGATGGACGAATCCATCCTGTCCAAGATGCCCAACTGTAAGTTGCTCATCCGCCATGGCATAGGCTATGACAACGTAGACGTTTCCGCTTGCACGAAATACGGAATACAGTTCGCCTATCAGCCCGACTACTGCAAGGAGGACGTGGCTGAGCATGCCATCGCCCTGATCTTCGCGTGCGGTCGCAAGGTCGTGTGGAGCAGGAAGATCCTGGACAGATGCAGCCAGCAGGGACGGTGGGACTTCACCGGGTTGTTCCCTATCCGCCGCCTTGACGGCAAAACGCTCGGCATCGTGGGCGTCGGCCGAATAGGCAGCCGCGTGTATCGCAAGCTGAAGACCTTCGGCTTCAGGATTCTCGGCAACGACCCCTATTTGAGCCAAAAGCGCAAGAAGGAGCTCGAACTGGAGTTCGTGGACAAGAAAACGCTGTTCAGCGAGTCCGACTTCGTGACGATCCACACGCCGCTCAACGATGAGACCCGTCATCTCGTCAACGCCGAGACAATCGGCTGGATGAAGCCGACCGCGTATCTCATCAACACTTCGCGCGGCCCCATGGTTGACATTGACGCCCTGGCGGAAGCGCTGAAAAGCAATAGGATTGCCGGGGCTGCCATTGACGTCTATGAGGTCGAACCACCGCCACAGGACTATCCGCTTTTCGGCCTGGACAACGTAATCCTCACCCCACACACCGGGTGGGCGTCCGAGGAGGCCGGCTGGGAGATTCGCAGGAGCATTCTCGACGACATCCTTGCCTTCAGCGAGGGCAGAGCGGCCCGTTGCGTCGTCAATACGGAAATACTCCGAAGAGGGTAGCAGCCAATGCAGCAAGCTGGCATTACGCATGTCGCGGGTCCCTTGCCCGGACCGAAGGGCAAGAAGCTTCTCGCACAGTGGCACAGGTATGAGGCCGACGTGGCGGGCTTCCAGGCGCCCGTCGTCTGGGCCTCGGCCAAGGGCTGTGTGGTTGAGGACGTGGACGGCAATACATACATTGACTGGACGTCGGGAGTCCTCGTAACCAACGTGGGACACTGTCACCCGCATCTGGTCGAGGCGGCGCGGAAGGCAACCGGGGAGCTGCTCAACAACTATGAGTGTGCGAACGTCCACCGCATACAGGCAGCGAAGGTGTTTGTGAAGGCGCTTCCGCCGCACCTGAACAGGTGCTTCTTTCTGAGCACCGGCAGCGAGGCAATTGAGGGCGCGTTGCGCCTGATGAAACGGCGCACGGGGCGTTATGAGATCATCTGCTTCGAGGGCGGCTTCCATGGCCGCACGTTCGGCGCGGCCTCCGCGGGGGGAATGGCCGGGCCGAAACGCATGTACGGGCCGAGCATCCCAGGCATGATCCGAGTGCCGTTCCCCTATCCCTACCGTGATCCCTGCGGGTGGTGCAAGGGCGGCCCAAGCTTCAAGAACTACTTCGACCACCTGGAGTCTATTGTCGCGGCGAACTCGACCGGCAGTCTGGCCGGCGTTATCGTCGAGCCCTATCAGGGCGCCGCTGGGTTTATCTTCCCACCGAAGGGATGGTTGAAGCGCCTGGAGGCGTGGGCGCATGCCAACGACATGCTCTTCGCCCTGGACGAGGTGCAATCCTCCTACGGGCGAACAGGGAAGATGTGGGCGCTGGAGCACGAAGATCTCAGACCCGACATAATCGCGGTAGGCAAGGGCATCGGCTGCGGTGTGCCGGTGAGCGCCATCGCGGCAACGGCCGACGTATTCTCGTGCCTGAAGAAGGGCGAGATGTCGAGCACGCTCGGCGGAAACCCCGTCGGGAGCGCGGCAGTTATCGCGGTTCTGGAGATCATGAAAAAGGAGCAATTGGTCTCCAACTCGGCCAGGATGGGCGCCTACATGAAGAAGCGCCTGAAGGCGATGACCGCGAAGTGCAAGTACCTCGGCGACGTCCGGGGCATGGGCCTCGTTATGGGGCTGGAATTCGTCAAGGACAAGAGAACCAAGGAGCCCGCGCCGGAGCTGATCCGGCCGCTGATCGTGGCGTGCGCGAACAACGGACTCCTCGTCGGCTCAGTTGGCGTGTACGGCAACGTCATCCGCGTCGCGCCGCCGCTGGTCATAACAAAGGCCGAGGCCGACGAAAGCCTCACCATCATGGAGAAGTCGCTGGGGGAGCTGAAGCTGTGACGGACAAAGACCGCATTCGAGAGACCGTCCAGAATCTCCTTCCCGAAACGGAGTCGTTTCTGTGCGACATCATGAGGTTTCCTTCGACGCCGGGGCGGGAGCAGGAGGAGATGGAATTTCTGTGCGGCGCATTTGGCGCGCTGGGCGCCGACGTCGAGAAGGCCGAGATGGCGGATGACTTGCTGGATGACCCGGACTATTGCGATCCTGTGCCCGGCCTTCACTACGACGGCCGCTTCAACCTGAGTGTTGTCCGGCGAGGCACTGGTGGCGGAAGGACGGTGGTGCTGAACGCGCACGCGGATGTCGTGCCGCCGTCCGAGGGCATGGATGACGCTTGGAACCCGCGCGTCGAGAACGGAGTTGTGTTCGGACGAGGCGCCTGCGACGCCAAAGGCCAGGTGGCGACGGTTTTCCTGGCGCTCAGGGCGCTGCAGAACCTCGGCGCAACGCTCAGGGGCGACGTGGTCGCTCACCTGGTGGTCGAGGAGGAGAACGGTGGAAACGGGACGCTTGCGATGGTCAGGAGGGGCGTTGAGGCGGACGCCTGCATTGTGCTTGAGCCTACCGGCGGCAAACTGATGACGTCGGTCCGAGGCGCGGTCTGGTTCCGAGTGGCGCTGCGAGGCACGGCCGGTCACACCGCCCAGGCAAGCCGCTCCTCAAGTGCGCTTCTGATGGCGCGCGACGCCATCGCCGTTCTTGAGAAGTATCATGACGACCTCTTGGCCGCCTCGCGCGGCTTTCCGCTGTTCGACCCGATTCCTAACCCTATGCCCATCAACTTCGGTCGCCTGGAGGCCGGGAGTTGGCCTGCTACGGTGCCGAGTCGGGCGGTGCTGGAAGGCGTGCTCGGGCTTCTCCCGAACAAGACCAAGGAGCAGGTCTGCGAGGAGATGAACCGGGCGCTCAAGGAAGCGAACAACGAGTTCCTGGCGAAGAACTTCGAGCTGTCTTTCATGTACCGGCACGACAGCAGCGTGCTGGACCCGGAGCACGAGTTGCCCCAAGGGCTCTTGAAGGCGGCAGATGAGATAGGCGCCTCGCTCGGGCTCGGCGGCATGCCTGCCTCGTGCGACGCGTGGTTCTACAACAACCAGCTCGGCATTCCGACGGTCGTGTGCGGGCCAGGTGCGCTTGGGGTAGCCCACTCAAAGGACGAGCAGATCGATATGCAGGACATTGCCAAGGCCGCTGAGGTCCTCGTGACGTTCTTGATCGAATATTGTGGGGCAAGCGAATGAAGGCACTCGTCAAGACGCAGAAGGGCGTGGGGTACGTCGAGGTGCAGGACGTTCCTGAGCCCACACCCGGGCCAGGCGAGGTGAAGATACGGATCGCCGCGTGCGGCGTGTGTGGGTCGGACATCCATGTCTTCCACGATACCTTTCCATATTGGCCGCCTGTCATACTCGGGCACGAGTTCACCGGGGCCATTGTTGAGCTGGGGCCGGAGTGCAAGCACTTCGAGGCGGGTGAGCGCGTGGTAGCGGAACCGCACACGCGGGCGTGTGGCGTGTGCCACCTGTGCCGAACAGGGAACATCCAGATCTGTGCTGAGAAGCGATCGCCGGGCTGGGGCATCGACGGAGGCATGGCCGAGTATATCTGCTATCCTGAGAAGCTGCTGCACCGCATCCCGGACGGGATGACATGGGAGCAGGCGGCCGTCGTCGAACCCACGGCCAACGTCGTCACCGACCTTATCGAGCGCACGGGAGTGATAGCGGGTGACTTCGTTGTCGTGCAGGGTCCCGGCCCCATCGGCCTGATAGCGGCGATGGTGGCGCGGGCTGCGGGAGCTTGCGAGGTGGCTGTCATCGGTGCACCGGGAGACGCAACTATGCGGCTGAAGAAGGCCCGCGAACTCGGCTTCGAACAGACGGTCAACGTAGGCGAGGCCGACCCTGTCGAGGCGGTCATGGACATGACCGGCGGCAGGGGGGCGGACATCGTTGTGGAATGCAGCGGCGCGCCTAAGGCCATCCCTGTTACAGTGGACCTTGTTCGCAAATTGGGCAAGATATGCGTCATCGGGCTGACGGGTAACCGAAACGTCGAGTTGCCCTGGGACAAGTTCGCTTTCAAGGTTGTGGACGTGGTATTCAATCTGTCCACATACTACACCGCGTGGGACAGAGCAATCAGTCTGATTCACAGCGGCGCGGTGCCGGCCGAGAAGCTCATTACCCATCGCGAGCCGCTCGAGAACTGGCAGCGGGTGTTCGAAGATATTGAGAATCTCCGTGCGTTGAAGGCGTTGCTGATTCCATAGCATCCCTCGCCTAGAAGCTCGGAAGGGAAAGTCGTATGGCTGAGAGTCTCGGCTTCGGAATCCTGGGCGCGGGACTTGTGGCGCCGCTTCACGCAAACGCCGTGCGGGATGCAGAGGGCTGCCGGTTGGTGGGTTTATGTGACGTGGACAGAGGACGCGCCGACAAGCTGGCCTCCAAGTACGGCGTGAAGGCATATTACTCCCTTGATGACATGCTGAAAGACCCGGACGTGGACGTGGTGAACGTAGCCCTGCCGAATCACCTCCACCACGATGCGGTGGTCCAATGCGCCGAGGCGGGCAGACACGTCATCGTCGAGAAGCCTCCTGCCATGTCGCTCCGGGAAACGGATGACATGATAGAGGCCTGCAAGAGGGCGGGGGTCAGGTTCGGCTGCACCGTTCAATCCCGGGTGCGAAAGGCCATCCAGGCGACGAAGCAGGCGATTTCCTCCGGACGCTTCGGGAGGCTTCTCCACGCTGACGCATACATGAAATGGTTCCGCACAACGGAGTACTACCGTTCTGATGAGTGGCGAAGTTCTCGCAGGTCCGGCGCCGGAGTGACCGTGCAGCATGCCTTTCACTACATAGACCTGCTCCAGTATCTCGCCGGACCAGCGGCCAGAGTCCAGGCGAGGATGGTAAACCTGGCGCATCCTTCGGTGCGGCTTGAGGACACGCTTCTCGGGTTTATTGATTTCGCCAACGGTGCGCAGGGGGTGATCGAGGCTTCAACGGCACTGTGGCCCGGAACGGACGTTCGCATCGAGATCAACGGGACGGACGGGACGGCGATTGTCGTCGGAGAGCGAATGGCGACCTGGAAATTCCGTGACGAGAGACCGGAGGACGAGCAGATACGGACTTACGGCAATGCGTCCCAGGCAACCGCCGCCGGCGGCCCCACCGACTTTGGCTATGCCGACCACCAGGTCGTGATACAGGACATGGCGGACGCCGTGCGCACGGGCCGAGAGGTGATAATCCCCGTGGCGTCCGTTCGGCCCAGCCTGGAAATGGCGCTGGCCATGTATCAGTCGGCAGCCCGCAACTGCCCCGTCGAACTTCCCGTCAAGGATGATGACAGCGCACTCGACTGGTGAGAAACGGAGGTGCAGCCCCATGCTCAGGCTCAAAGCGCTCGGACATGCGTGTTTCATGCTGTCGGCCGAAAAGTACAGCGTGATTTTCGATCCGTGGTTGCAGGACAACCCGGAGGCGGTCTGCGGTCCTGGCGATGTCGAGGTTGACGCCATCCTGGTTTCACACGGCCATTCCGACCATCTGGGGGACGCCATACCGATCTCCCTGCGCTTGGGCGTGCCGATCATCGCCCCCTACGAGCTGGCGATGTACTGCGCACGTTTCGGCTGCGAGACGGCGCCGATGCACATAGGCGGCGGCCGGCAGTTTGAGTTCGGCCACGTGAAGCTCACGCAGGCTTTTCACGGCTCCGCCATCGTCAATGATGATCGCATTGAGTACACCGGCATGCCCTGCGGGTTTGTTGTGACGATGAACGGCACAGCCGTCTATTACGCGGGGGACACAGGGCTGTTCTCGGACATGAAGCTGATCGGTGAACTCAACGACCTTAGGGTTGCCATTTTGCCCATCGGAGACAATTTCACCATGGGTCCCAGGGATGCGCTGGTCGCCGCCGAGATGCTGAAGCCTGACCTGGTTGTGCCCATGCACTACAGCGCCTTCGAAGTCATACGCCAGGATGTCAACCGCTTCGCGCAGGAGTTGCGCGAGCGGTCTCTAGATTGCCTGATTCTTAGACCCGGCCAGGAGGAGGAGGTGTGAAGTGCTGAAACTCGGTTACCATCCCGCGACCTACCTGCGGCAGAACGTTGCCGTGGATGATGCGTTGGCGGACATCGCTGCGACGGGCTGGGATGGATTTGAGTGGAGTCCGGGCGGCCTCGCCCAGCATTACCACGCTTCCGGTGCGTTCAAGGGGTATCTGGACGCACTGGACCTCGAGGTGTCCGGCATATACTGCTCTTGCGGCTTCCAAAGCGATGACGAGATCTCCCGGTGGCAGGCAACGATTGATGCGACAATAGGCTTCGCGAAGGCCGTCGGCACTCAGTTCATAATGCTAGATGGGGGAAGCCTTGAGCTGCCGCAGAACTCCGAAAGCATAGAGAAGATTGCAGGCCTGGCCAATGATGTGGGGAAGCGGATCAGCGACGCCGGCTTGACGTGCACCTGGCACCAACACTGGGGCACGCTTTTTCAGTACACGGCTGAGTTCGACGCTTTGATGGCCGCCACCGACCCGGAATTGGTCAGATGCACGCCCGACACGGCGCAGATGGCGCTCGGCGGCTTCGACATACCTGCCGCTTTCGAGAAGTACCTGAGACGCATGAACTACGTGCATTTCAAGGATCTGGACGACGATCGGCGCTTTATCGAGCTGGGTCGCGGCAATGTGGATTTCCCGCCACTGGCGACGATGCTGACGGACGGGGCGTTTGACGGCTGGATCGTAGTTGACCTCGACTACACCTCGCTCGACCCCGCGGAGAGCTCCCGGATCAACCTGAGCTATCTGCAGTCAACACTCGGGCTGACAGGGCGGAGGCCGCGGGCCTCCTGACGCGCGCTGCTCCAGGAAATGACGGCGCAGTGGGGGCGGCTTTGCTGCATAACCGTATGCAAGGTGAGCGTACCATCAGCTTTGTCTCGATCGTCACCACCGGCACCTCGCCGGAAGAGGACAAGGTGCTTGAGGCGGCGGCGGTGAGGCGGTGCGACGGGAAGGAATTGGGGCGCTTCAGTCAGATGTGCGATCCGGGCCGGATGCCCCTCGCCGTCCAGAAGCTCACAGGGTTGCACACGGAACGCTTGACGGGCCATCCGGCGCCGCACGAGGGGCTTGGTGAATTGCTGAAGTTCGTCGGCAAAGACCCCCTGGTGGTTTACGGGGCTGACAAGTTCGCCGCGTTTCTGCATGCGGAGAAGCTCAAGGTCCCCGGTCGGGCGGTCGACGCTCTGACTCTTGCGCGCATCGTGCTGCCGTCGGCCGCCGATTTCTCCCTACAGGCTATCGCTCGTGCTCTCGGGCTGGATGAGGCGGAGAGATACCGGGCCTCGGACCTGGCCGTTCTGACGGCGTGGGTCTGGGAGCGCCTGTTGGAGGAATTGAAGGCACTGCCGCCGCCGGTGCTCGACGCTCTGCACCGCGTCGCAGAGGCGGCGGCCAACCCGCTGGCCGATTACTTTGCCGGGATTGTCAGCGAGAAAGGAGGCTTCGAGCTCTCGGCGGAGCCCGCGGCAGCTTTGGGAAAGATGTTCAAGAGCCACCGCGAATTGTTCGCGCGCGCCCAGAAGTACAAGGCCCCCGAGCCGCGCGACGAGCCGCTCGCCACGGACAGGATTTGCAGGATGTTCACGCCCCAGGGCGCCGTTGGCAGGAACCTGCGGGGCTACGAGCAGCGTGACGAGCAGGTGGAAATGGTGCGGCTCGTATGTGAGGCGTTCAACGCCCCGCATCACCTGATGCTGGAAGCGGGCACCGGCACGGGCAAATCTATGGCCTACCTGATCCCGGCCATTGCATGGGCTCGGCAGAACGAGGACAAGGTTGTTGTCTCCACCAATACCAGGAATCTGCAGGAGCAGCTTTACCACAAGGACCTGCCGTTTCTGCGGGAGATATTTGGCGGGCGGTTCAAAGCGGCGCTGCTCAAGGGACGGCGCAACTACCTGTGCGTTAGACGCTTCCTTCACCTGATGCGACACTTCGAGCGCGAGCTCGACAGCCTGAGCGAAATGGAGGCGTTGCTGCCTCTGATAGCCTGGGCCTCGCGCACCGAGAGCGGCGACCTGACGGAGTGCGCTGGCATGATGACAGGGCAGGGGGGCTCCGCTCTGCCGGGCCGCGTCATAAGCAGCGGCGACGAATGCCTCGGGTGGGCATGTCCCGTGCGGTCGATGTGCTTCGTGCGGCGCGCTCGCGTGCTTGCTCAACTCGCGGATCTGGCTGTGGTGAACCACGCGCTGCTGTTTTCCGAGGTCGGGCTCGATCAGCCGATCCTTCCGGTTCATCGCTGCCTGATTCTCGACGAGGCGCACAACGTGGAGGACGTGGCGACGGAGGCGTTGGCCGTCCGCGTTGATGCGCTGAGCGTCTTGCGCGTGACGAACCGCCTTTGGCGTAGGCACAGGGACGGCAGCGGCAGCGGCATGATCGCCACGGTCCTCCACGAAGCTGACAAGCACCTGCCCGCGGCTGGCCCTCTGAGCAAAGAGAGCGTTGTGGAACTCGCGCAGGGCCTGATCGAGCGCATAAGCGATGTTGTGGACTCAACGCGCGAATGCTTCGACGGCCTCGCTGCACCGTTCGAGCCGGTTCCGATCTGCCAGGACCAAATACTGCTGCGCGACTGTCGCCCCAGGGTAGGGCTTAATACTCCGGCGGGCCTGGCCGCCGAGACCCTGTCGAAATGTGTGGTCAGACTCAGCACCGGTCTCCAAGACCTCACAGAGCTGATAGAGCGGAACGCGGAGAAACTGAGCAGCGCGCAAGACCTCGTCTGCGACCTGCGCGCACAGGCCGCCCAACTTAAGGAGGTCATGGATGAGCTGGCGTTCGTTCTCGCGCAGGAGAAGGACGACTACGTCTACTGGCTTGAGCGGACACAGAGAGACCGGCAGAGCTTCTACTCCTTGCACGCCGCGCCGCTTGAGGTGGGGAAATTCATAAAGAGCTACTTCTTTGACGAGAAGCGCTGTGTTATCCTGACCTCGGCCACCCTGCGAGTGAGCGGCGGTTTTGACTATATGCGCGAACGCCTCGGCGCGGATGGTTTGAGCGAGGAAGAGATGACGTGCGCCGCCACGGGTTCGTCCTTCGACTACGACAGGCAGGCGCTGGTCTGCGTGCCAAGCTTCCTGCCCGATGCGGGCGGGCAACGCGACGAGATGTTTGACGAAGAGGTCTCTTCGTTCCTCATTGAACTGCTTGCCGCCACTGGCGGCCGGGCGCTGGTGCTGTTCACGTCCTACTCGCTGCTCGACCACGTCTACGAGCGGATCAAACGCCCCCTCGAGCGCGACGGCATCCCCGTGCTCGCACAGGGACACGATGGGAACAGGGAGACGTTGACGGCCCTGTTCCGAGACGTCACCGGCTCGGTCCTGCTGGGAACGCAGAGCTTCTGGGAAGGTGTAGACGTAGCGGGCGAGGCGCTTAGCTGCCTGGTGCTGACCAAGCTCCCGTTCCATGTCTTCACCGAGCCGCTCGTGCAGGGGCGGATTGAATACATGCGCGCGCGGGGCAAGGACCCCTTTCTGCATTACACGCTCCCGGAGGCCGTGATAAGCTTCCGCCAGGGCTTCGGGCGGCTGATACGCAACCGGACCGACCGGGGCGTGGTGGTGGTGACCGACCACCGGCTGGTCACGAAGGCCTACGGGCGGAGCTTCCTGCGTGACCTCCCCACCCGACACCACCTCTACAAGGAAAAGGGCGCGCTGCTGCGGGCAGTGAAGATGTTCTTTTCCAGACCCTTTTCAGGGGAACCTTCGAGCTGAATCTGCGTCTAAATGGGACGAGACAAGTCGCTTTTGGCGAAAGGGGATGATGATGAAGAGCACAGGACGCATCGCGTTCGTGCCCGTCGTCTGTGCAGTGCTGCTGTTGCTGGGCGGCTCACAGGTGGCTTACGCGCGAATCAAGCTGACCACACTGCCGGTGCGGGAGCGGGTTGAGATACAGCTTGACAACCCGAACGCAACGCTGGTGGAGGAGGAACGGATCGTCACGCTCCTGGAGGGCACGAACCACATTGACTTCTCGTGGTCCAACACGGCCATTGACAAGGGAACGATCCTGTTCCGGGTCGTGGACATGCCCGTGCGCGCCAAGACGAAGGACGACCACCCGTCGGTGGTCCGCCCGGACGGCAACGTTGAGATGATTCAGGTCATCAATGTTGCCTATCCGCCGGGGGAGAACGCGCTTGTCTGGGAGGTCTTCGCAGAGAAGCCCTTTGCGGCCAGGGTGAGGATAAGCTACCTGATCCAGAATCTCCGCCGCTCGTTCGACTATCGCGCCGTGGCCGAGCACGATGAATCCACGCTCGTGCTCAGGAAGTACATCCGGCTGGACAACTTCTCGGGCGAGGAGTTCGGCGCTTCCGGCATATGGGCCGGCTTCGGCAACTACTTCCACAGGGAAGTCGGCATGAACGAGGCCAAGCAGATGCTGAGCTGGAAGTTCCAGGACGTCCCCATAAAGAAGACCTACACCTTCGATTGGTGGACCGGCCAACAGGTTCCCGACGAGCCTGAGCAACGATACGTCGAGATGCGCTACGTGCTGACCAACGACAAGCAGCACAACATGGGTGAGTTCCCGCTTCAGTTCGGCAAGGTGCGCATATTCCAGAAGGACGGCCGCGGCGGTGAGGCGTTCATCGGTGAGGACTGGGGCCAGTTCACCCCGATTGATGACGAGATGGAGCTGTATCTCGGCCTCGCGCGGGACGTCGTGGTCAAACGCAAGATATCCCAGAATCTTCGGGAGCGCGTGCAGCACAACTTGCACCATCAGGACGTCGTGCTCCAGTACACGATCGAGAACTTTAAGACCGATCCCGTCGTGCTCGACATCCGGGAAGACGTGTGGCGCCTGCGGGACGAGCTCTGCGGCGGCAAGGACCGAGCGCCTGAGTTGGAGATCGTGCGTGAAGGAACCAGCCTTGGCGCAGATCAGATAGAACGCAAGGACTCGCGCACGGTCGAGTTCCACATCCCGCTTGAGGCGGCGCCGAAGGGCGAGGGAAAAGTTGAGCCCCTCGTCGCAACGGTTCACCTCTACCTCAGGAATGAATGGTAAAGGAGGCGGCCACGATGAAAACGCCAAGAAAAGCATTGAGATTCGTCCTGGTGGTCTCGGCGTTGCTGGCGCTCGCCGCCACGGCGCAGGCGCGGAACATTGATCTGACTACTGTGCCCCCGCGCGAGAGCGTGCAGCTTACCATCTACAACTCCGAGGACCTGACGCTGGTGCGCGAGACGCGCAGCCTATCGCTCAAGAAAGGCACCAATAGCATCCAGTACTCCTGGGCGGACACGCTGATTGACCCCACGTCGGTCGAGATCCGACCCCTGGAGAAGGACGACCAGATCGAGGTGCTCGACACGACCTATCCGGGCGACAAACCGCAGCACTGCATCTGGAACATCGAATCCAAGATAGAAGGACAGGTCAGATTCCAGGTCACCTACTTCACCAGTGGCATTTCCTGGTCGGCGGACTACGTGCTCATCACAGAGCCAGCCGAGACGGAGATGAGCTTCGACGGCTACGTGCAGATCTACAACAACTCGGGCGAGGAGTATGAGAACGCCCAGGTGCGGCTGGTGGTGGGCGTTGTCAACCTGGTCGAGAAGATCCAGGAGCTGGCACGCAGGGGGATCATTCCCATGCCCGCACCAGGGGCGCCTGTCTCGAAGGGGCTGAGAATGCGCGCAATGGGCGGAGCTGTCACGGAAGCGGAGTTCAAGGACGAACTGGCGGAGCGGGCGCCCGAGATCGTCAAGGAAGGGCTCTCGGAGTACTTCATCTACACGATTGAAGGCGCGCAGACCATTCCTAACCAGTGGTCGAAACGCCTGGTGAGCTTCCGCGCGCGGCAGGTCAAGTTCGACATCCTGTACCGCCTGAGGCCGCACCAGTACGGCGATCGCCCCGTCAGATTCTTCATGCTGAAGAACGACGAGGAGCACAAGCTCGGCACAACCCCCTTGCCGGACGGCCTTGTGAGGACCTTCCGCGACAACGGGCGCGACGGCCTGTGCTTCCTCGGGCAGCAGCAAACCAAGTATGTGCCCATCAAGGAAGACATCGAGCTGAACGTGGGGCTGGACGACGAAGTTGTCCAGGAGCTTACGTGCACGTCGGTCCTGCGCCAGAACTTCACCTTCGACCATACCCCGCCCGTGGTCGTGGGCTGGGACGAAGTCTACTCGTGGAAGGAGGAGATCCGAAACTACAAGGACAAGACCGTTCGCATGGAGGTGCGGCACCAGATCCCGGGCGACATTGAACTAGAGGCCGAAGCGGCCAGGCTGCACGACTACCACACTGTGGAGTTCACGTTCGACGTGAAGCCCCGGGAGAAATTCGCCTGGCACTACGAGTACACACAGCACCAGGGCAGCAACGCGAAGCAGGACCGCATCCGGCTCAAATAGGGCAATGGGGATCGGTTGACTGCGCATGAAGCAGAGTTGGGGACGGAGTATGGAACTGCGGCGCCTCTACACTGCTCTATCGGCTCTGATTCTCGTCGTGCTTGTCGTCCATTGTGCGCGACGTGAGGATACTGCCGGGAAGGGCGTTCTGATCGAGGACGTGCCCCACGTGAGGCAGAAGCCCGACTTCTGCGGCGAAGCCTGCGCTGAGATGTACCTGCGCAAGCTCGGCAAGAACATGGACCAGGACTACGTGTTCGACCGGTCGGGACTCGATCCGCTGCTGGGCAGGGGGTGCCGAACCCCCGAGCTGAACAATGCTCTGCGGAAGATCGGCTTCGAGACCGGGAGCGTCTGGCATAAGATCGACGCGGCAAAGGCCGACACGGAGATGGAGTCCCAGTGGGAGGCCCTGCACGCAGACCTCGTCAAAGGAGTTCCCTCCATCATCTGCACCCGCACCTCGCCGGACCAGAATGCCGCCGAGCACTTCAGGCTCATGCTCGGCTACGACTCCGAAAGCGACGAGGTCGTATACCACGAGCCGGCAGAGGACGAAGGGGCCTACGAGCGCATGAAGAGGGAACTGTTCCTCAAGCTCTGGCCCCTCAAGTACGACATGAGGCAATGGACAGTGATCCGTATCAGGCTGGAGCCGGGCAAGATCGAAGAGCCCGTCCCGACCGAGGGTTTTACCGGCGCCGACTACGCCCAGCACATAATGGAGCTGGGGAAGAAGGTGCCGAGAGGGGGATTCACGATTGTCATACAGCGTCCATTCGTGGTGATCGGTGATGAGCCACCGTCCGCCGTCACGCGCCGCGCCGAGGGAACCGTCAAATGGGCCGTGGACAAGCTCAAACAGGAGTACTTCAGCAAAGATCCGAGCGAGATACTGGACATTTGG